>FPHC01000024.1_pt1 | contig 110703 bp, 92 predicted proteins | sample 1057211 | NCBI WGS metagenome assembly FPHC01 (sample SAMEA4473313, study PRJEB15554) | hydrothermal vent metagenome | biome: marine basaltic hydrothermal vent biome; feature: marine hydrothermal vent; material: water | place: Pacific Ocean | collected 2011-06-14/2011-07-23 | depth 1199 m
ACTCAAGAGCAACCAACCACCCTCACAAAACCTGACCTATCCGTAAACTTAGATACATCATCCAAAGCCAAAAAAGCCAAATCAGAAACAAAAAAAGAGTACAACCCCTGCAACGACCCCAACCAAGCCAGCGCGCTGAAACAGTACTGTGCCAACAAAGCCTATAATGCCAAACTTGATGCAGAAGAAGAGGAGCAAGAGAAGGCAAAAGAGAAACTTTGGGAAGAAGAAGAGAAAAACAAAGATCAGTATCAAGATATGCTCAATACTTGGTACAAAGAGGATAGACAATCAAATATAGCATTTATCGAAAGTCAAAAAGAGAAAATGAAAAAAATAAGAGAGGCTTGGAAAAAACAGGACAAAGCATTTAATGAAAGTATAGCCAAAGAGCAAAGAGAGAGAAGAGCTTTCGATAAACAGGAGCAAGAAAATCTGGCACTCATTGCTAGAAGTTCAAAAGACGCAAAGACTTGGCAAGAGGGATACCATCGCATCAAAAGATCAAAAGAGCTATATGGTGCAAATACCAAACAAGCCAAGAAGCTCAATGAAGAACTCAAAGCACACATCATCATCGACAACTTTGGAGGAAGTGAGAGTGAGAAGTGGTTCGCACACAAAAAAGTAACCAAACTCTCCGAGAGTGGAGATATAGAGAGAGTCAAAAAAGTCAAAAATGCCATAAGAAAAGAGTTTTATGACTCCAGACAGATCAGACTGCAAGGAGAGGCGGAGTTTTACAACAATGTCAACAAAGAGCTAAAAAGAAATGAAGATAATTTAAAAACACTCAGAGATACATCTGTGACTACCGTCAAGATATTGGCTCTTCCCTCTGTAGCCACTACAATGGTAGGGGCAGCTACTGTAGAAGAACTAGCATTCAAAGACCTTATAACCACCACAATACCATTTGCACACGGAGCTGCAACAAATGCCATAGGCGAATATAACAAGAATGGCTGGAGTGGTGCAGTTATTAGCTTAGCAAAAGATAGTGCTGATCAGATGACTTTTAAATTTGGTGGCGGAGTTGTAGAAAAAGGTGTTAATATTGCAAAATTTTATTATGGTGATGGTGTAGAAGTGCCATCCAATATGAAAGTCTATGATAAAAATCATAAATTACTCAAAAAAGTCAAAAGAGGAGTTAAAGTCTATGATGAAAAAGGAAACGATATAACTCAAGCAACTGCTGAGCAACTCACACGATATAAGTGGTTTGCAAATCAAGCTAAAAAAGATATATCTACAGGAGATGCCAATAAACAAACAAATGCAGTACTTGACAGTACAGGAGTTGTCATAGGTGTGACCAAAAAGATATCGAAATTTTTTAAATAAAAACATAGATATTGTAAATAGATTAGATAGATAGTGAAAATATTAGTCTCCAAGTGGGCATAATATATTGAAAATCTATTATTTCAAGTTGAGATATTTATGATATAATAGTCTATATCTCAAGAGAGAAGTGTATGAAATATGTATTATATAAAGTAACCATCTTATATCTGGCATTATCTGTTTTGGGCTTTTGCGGTGCGTCGCAAAAGCCCAAAATCAATGAGCTAAGATTGCCTATGCCCAATAATGGTGAAATGGTATTTGTACCTGTATGTGTCAACAAAGATAGTGGCTCTTTAGGTTGGAAAAAGATTGAACTTGGCGACTCATCTGGAGATTTTAAAGAGCAGCAAGTCTCTACGGCATTGGGTGGCTCTTTCCCTTTGATGCAAAATGGAGTGAAATATTGGTGTTTTTATATGGGTAAGTATGAGGTGACCACTAGAGAGTATAACTCTATAGTCAATCCACATCTTCTAGGCAAAGATAGATCAAAAGATCTCTATCCTATCACCAATATATCTTGGAATGATGCATTAAACTTTAGCGATAAGTATAATCAATGGTTGTTTGCAAATGCTAAAGATAAGATACCAAAATATGATAAATCATACGGCTTCTTGAGACTTCCTACAGAGGAGGAGTGGGAGTTTGCAGCTAGGGGAGCATCTAGCGTTACAGCAGATAAGTTTCGAGCTAAGATACCATATCCTTATGATAAATTGCATGAGTATGAGTGGTTTGGTGGACCCGAATCATCTCACTACAAACTCCAAAAAGTAGGAAAACTCAAACCAAATCCCATAGGGCTGCATGATATGTTAGGAAATGTCAGCGAGATGACAATGTCACTCTTCAAGGTAGGATACAATGAGGGTCCGACAGGTGGGTTTGTAGTAAAGGGCAACAACTACACAACTGCCAAAAATAGACTTAGATCATCTTATAGGTCAGAACAGCCATTCTACCGCCAACATAGTAGCGGTATGCTCATGCCACATACTCAAAAGACACTTGGTTTTAGACTAGTGATATCTGCTATACTGTTTCCTAGTCGTAAAGCACAAAAAAAGATATCATCTAGTTGGAGTAAGTATAGTAGTGACAATAGCAGTATCACCTCCTCTAAAGCTATAGGTGATACAGGTAGTGTCAAAAAAGGTATCACTCATACAGATACTGTAGATAGTCGAAAGAGACATAAAGAGTCGATAGAGATAAGCGACGATCTATTTTTTTATTTGACTAGGCTTACAAAAGATGTGGATCGTGCTTATAGATATGATAAAGCATACAGATCTATAAGCGACATCATATATCCAAATAGAAATCAAAGCTACATATGGATAAAAATAGCTAGCAAGCTTATAGTATCTATGGAGAGATTGAAAAAAAAATATATATCAACAAAACTTCTCGAGGATATAACCTACAACTCATATAGAATGAGAACGGCAAAGAGAAACAGAGAGACTCTTGCAACAATCAAAAGGGATATGGATAGTGCATTGGCATCATATCTCTTTACGATAAGAGAGCTTAGTAAAAATAGTATTATATCTATAAAAAAAGGCTTGGTGATATATAGATTTTTTCTAAAAAGACATCGCAACAGTAGAGAGTTGCCAATCCTAGATATCATAAAAGAAGATATATTTCAATTTAAAAAAGATAAAAATATAGATATCATAAAGTCCAAAAGAGCATTTTAACTATCTATGTAGTATAATCAATAAAGTTGACTAATATGGAGCATACTATAAGATACAATAAAAGTAAATTTTTTGCCATTATCATTGTTTTGTCTATACTATTTACCACTATACTTGATGCAAAAAGATATAGAAAGGTAAGATATAGAAGGGCAAATGCTCTTGATGCACTCAATAAATTTTTGAAGGGTGATAGTGACGATACAGTATATAGGCACAAGAAAAGAAGAAAACACAGAAGAAGACCAAGAAAAAAATCTAAAAAATCATCTATTGCAAAAGAGGCATCGGCAGCAACTGCAGCAGTAGCAGTAGCCAGCACAATGGTGGCAAATATCTATACAAGCGATGAAAAAAAGATACAAAATAGCCTCGCAAACCTAAAGCTATATAGTGGTGATATAGATGGAAATGTAAACAATTTCGAAACTAGAAGTGCCATATCAGCAATGAATAGAAAGTTTGGTAATGGTGATACTCCATTTTTGGACAAAGAGGTCAAAAATGCACTTATCTATCTATCGGATCTATATAGCTTCAATAAAAATTTATCACTAAAAGATAATAGCGATGAGTCAAAGATAATCAAAGTGCAAACAGCTCTAAAGATATTGGGATTTTATCATGATGATATAGATGGCATTACTGGACCAGGCACTCGTAGCTCTATATCTAGATATAGGGAGAGTCAAGATTTGCCTGCTGGCGAAGAGTTGGACTTTGAAGAGGAGTATAAGCTCATCACTAAAGCAAAAGAGGTAAATCATAAAAATATAGAAAAAGCAAAAGAGGGATTGAGCATAAGACCAAAGGTGTCAGTAGAAGAGCCTAAAAAAGATGATACAGATGTGGTCCAGCCAATTGAGAAAAAGATAAAAAAATCTAAGTTTGATATGGAGTTATCAGACTCTTTTGAATAGGTCGAAACCAGACCATTTTATGGTCTAAAATTTCTATCTACTGTTTTGATAAGCTTGTTGTATCTTTTTTTGTCTTTGATGGGGTACTCTATGTGATAGGTGATAAATTTATCACCATCTACTAAAAAGGTCTTTTGGTAGAAGATTTTTCTTTGTTTGTAGTCATAGCCTGACAATAGATACCAGTTTCTCTTTAGTACTTTGTAAGTAATCTCTTTCTCGCTATCATCTTCGATATATCCGATAGAGCTTCTGTACTCATCTCGGATGTTGTCGTTCACTACAGCTAGACTACCGTAGAAGAGAACTTTTAATCCTCTCGAATCATTGGTGAGGGTGATACCATCACCATTGTCAGACTCTCTTGCATTGGTAAATAGATTGGCTGGATAACCTGCTGAGAATCCAAATCGTGCATTGCTATATCTCTCTAGTTGAGATGCTTGAATTTGTGTCGATACTATCAAGAGTAGCAATAGGAGTAGTCTCTTCATCTCTCTCAACCTTTCATATCTATTTTTTAATTTTCATTGCTTCTGATAACCTTGAGGTACAGAGACAATCCTACCATTAATGATGTGATGCCCAATATAAGATATACAGCATATAGTAGCTTGGCAGGGTCTGTCAATGCGAACTTAAATACAAGCATGAGAGCCTCTATGGAGAGTGCTATGATGATAGAACCCAAAAATCGTATCATAGTTTGGTGTGTATCATCAGAGTTGTGACCCTTCTGCTCTTTGCCTAGTACCTCCTCCTCAAATATCGCTTTGACGAGGTCAAATATCGCCAAAGACAAAGTGAGTAGTATGGTAGACTCAAACATCTCTTTGATCTCTATAGCACCCAAGTCCAACCCAAAATGTATAAATCCATTGATACCCTTGATAAATAGTAGTAGAGCTACCGCAAATAGGGCTAAAGAGAATGCACTATATACTATTTTGCTTAGACTACCAAAATATGAGTCTACAGAGCTTGGGTGTACCATCTTCAATATATTTTTGAGGCTGATATCTACACATATAATACATATGAGTTTGTCATTTTCATCATATATAGGAAATGATGCAGTCACTACTAGAAAGTTGCTGATGAGAGATGGGTATGGATCGGTCAATACACATCTATGCTCCTCTATGGTGCGATAGTAGTAGGCTCTGTTGCTCCTATCTTCGCCTTTTCCTACTCCATGTACGGCAGGATTTTTAGATACATTATCTGTGATCTGCTTACCTCTGCTATCTATGACATATATCGCTTCACTTTTGGGTAGTGAACGACTGATATTTGATACTTTGTCTAGTACTAGATTGATATCACCCTCTTGCATAGATTGGGATATATTTCGTCCGAGTATGTAGCATAGATAGGCTCTCGCTTTGGTGCGTATCTGAGCATACTCCTCTATCTCTTTGATCATCATCTAAGACTCCTTTAGTTTGGCTACCACTTCTCCAAATCTGACCTTTTGGTCTATGGAGACTTTGGTAGTTATAGCTCCTTTTTGGCTAAATGTCAAGATAGTAGAACCCATCTCAAACCAGCCAAAAAGATCACCCTTTTTCATCTGTAGCTTATCGTAACTATAGTGATGAGGCTCTCTGATGTGACTATTGGTATTGATCTTCTCCTCAAATGTTACTACCATTTTGCCTACATTTAATGCACCGACAAGTACTAACATGTGTGTAAAGCCTCTACTATCTATAGTCTCTATAACTACTCTCTCATTCTCTATAAAGAGATCTTTTTTGTTTCGTAGTAGTGGCATATTGACTGGGTATAGTTTACCAGGTATGTGTGTGAGGCTTTTGATAGTGAGATCCAATGGCATGTGGTATCGATGGTAATCTTTTGGTGATAGATAGAAGTTGATAAACTCACCTCCATCTAGTAGTCTAGCTTGATCTTGATAATCTCTACCGAAGAGTTCATCTATCTGATACTCCATGCCTTTGATCTGATATGCTCTGCCATCAACTATCTCACCAAACTCTGTCACTAACGAATCTGCTGGTGATATCATAGTATCAGAGGAGTTGTCTATCTCTCGCTGTTTCTCAAAAGCTCTAGTAAATAGAGCGTTGAGTGTAGGGTACGAGCTAGGCTCTCTAAATTCACTCATATCCAATCCCATCAGCGACACATAGCTTCTATTGATGATGCCTTGGAGCGATGGTGAGAACTCTCTGGAGGCAAATTTGCCAAATAGTGATGATATGGCAGATGTGTAGTGGTTAGCCATCGTCTTTAGTACCGCTATTGTTCGTAGATGCATAGTGGAGCAGGGCATCTTTCATAAGTGCTATATGGTAGTTCTCTTGGTTGTTGATGAAGTCAAAAAACTTAGCCAACTCTGGACTATTGGATGCTACCGCTTCAGACAGTTTGCGACACTCCTCTTTGGCTGCTATCTCCTCATCTATACCTGCCAATAGAAACTCTTTGATATCATCTATCTGATAGATCTCCTTAGGTACAACTCTAGGCACTCCTAGTATCCCCATCTTTGCCATCATATCACCAAAGCTCTTGAGGTGGAAAAAGCTCTCATCTACAAGTATTTGAAATATACGATTTATATAAGCATCTTCATTGTGTGCTTTGAGATAGTTGTATATCATAATGAGTTCATACTCTTTATAGCTCTCCTCAAATAGAAATAGGGTCAGAGCATCTGTAGCCTCTTTGTTTAGCTCTATATCTTCAAGCTTCCTCTCCATATTGAATGCAGTGATATTTTCATCTGGTAGTCTTATCAAGGTACTTGTGATATATTTGATATCACTACCAATCCTTGCATTCAATTCATGACTACTTCCAACAAGTTGTAGATCTATCTGTCCCAATCTCTGGACTATATTGTTGAGCAGTTTGCTTAATTTATCTACTTTTATAGGTATGGTATCGCGATCATAATTATACTTCTCTCCACTCTTTATCAACTCTCTCTCTACCCAAGTAAAGTGTCTAAAGAGTATATCTGAAAAGTCAAAAAGCTTCTGTTTGTTCTCTCCGCTACTCATAAAACCTGCCATCAATGTGGTCAACCAAGCTTCGTGTGTCATTATCGCCAATGTCTTCATACTGTCTCCTCCTTTGGTTTGCAGCTATCTTTTACCTGATATGTGATAGCTGGATAGTTACTATCTTCTCTTCTCTTCTCATATGTATCTACAGATGCCTTGAGTGCAAGTGCTACCATCTCTGTGCAGACTGCATCTTCTGCTGGAACACCCTCTAATACTTTCATAGTATTGTCTACAAGAGTATATATCTCCTTGAGACTTAAGCCTCTCGCCTCTTGAGTAAGCATAGAGCCTGCTACAATAGTGGTGCTACACCCTATAGCTTGAAAACGAATATCATCTATAGTATCACTATCTACCTTGATATATACTACTACCTTCTCGCCATTTTGAGGATTTTTACCTATCCCCTCGCTGTGAGAATCTGCCATAGAACCGTAATTTTTAGGCTCCATCATATGCTCTATGAGTTGTGCATCTACTGTCATCTCTAATCCAAAAATTCTAAAAATGCACTTTGACCAAACTTCATAGCTAACATCTTGGCATTTGCTCCCCTTTGGTTGGCTATAGTCTGATCCGCACCTTTGGCTACCAGCTTGGCTCCAAACTCTGGCTTGCCATCTATTATAGACTCCATCAATGGTGTCCATCCAACTGCGTCCATGAAGTCTATATCTGCCCCTTGCTCTATAAGATAGTCAAATATATCCATTTTGCCATATCTGATGGCATTGTGAAGTAGTGATGAGCCAAAATCTCCCGACTCACTACTGTTTACATCATATCCAGACTCTATAAATTGTTTGACTATCTCTAGGTTGCCCTCTCTTATGAAGTGTGCTACTACCTTAAAGATATCTATGTCGCTCTCAAATCCAGCAGCCTTGAGATGCTCCTCTTTGTTAGATAAGAATTTATAGTTGTTTATCAATTCACTTAAATCCATTTTTCTACTCCTCTAAAAATATTTTATGAAATTATAGCAATATTTATTGATTATAGTATATAATCTATATTATGAACATAAAAACATTATCATTGACCCTGATTTTAACCTTGAGTTCCCTTTCGGCTGATGAAGCAGACAAAAACAATATACCTGATTTCGAAAAGAGAGGAAATTGGATGTTTGTGCCATTTGCTTTTAGTGCAGATACTACTGGATTGGCAGGTGGTGTAGCAGGCATAGCAAAAGGGGTATTTCAACCCCAGACCACACTAGTGACAGCACTATTTTATGGTGCAGAGCAAGATATCATCACAAATGGACTACCAGATACATCTAATTTCTCAGGTGGTTTGATATCATATACAGATGTAAAGGTACCATATACCAATAGATTTTATCTATCGTTTTTTGGTATGATGTCTCACTACCCAAAAGATAAATTGTATCTTGATGGATCAAACGAATCGGATCAAGATGATGGATTGGTCACTGCTGGCGATAGTGACTACTTCACTGTGGGACTAAAGTATGTGTTGCCTATAGGGGAGGGTGCGTACAACCCTGACGGTCTCTATAAATTAAGAGATGGTTTTGCTATGGATAGAGAAGATTATGGCAATGGTATACCATTTGAGACTGGACGAACGACACTTAGCTTGATATGGTTTTCGCAATATCAAACTGTAGAGAATTGGAAAGAGTCATATCCTTGGTCTTTGGCACACAGCATGCCTGAGTGGAATGATTCTGGATATAGGATAGCACTAGAGCATGACAATACTGACTACGATTTGAACCCATCAAGAGGTTATAACTTTAAGATACAATACTCTTCTGACTTTGGCTCAGAAGATAGTTTGCAAGAGTGGGACAACATAGAGTTTAGATATAGCTACTATTTGGCTCTGCAAAATCTCTCATTTACAAAGCAAGATGTGCTTGCTATGAGTTTTTGGACTTCATACTCTCCTAGTTGGGATTTGGATGAGGAGATACTACCAGGTATAGCACTCAACCGTCCTCCAATGTGGGAGGGTCCTAGACTTGGTGGCTACAATAGATTGAGAGGTTATGACCTCAATCGTTTTTCGGGTAAAGCTGCTATATATGGTACAGCAGAGTATCGTGCTATGCTCAAGTGGAATCCATTTGATAAATCCACAATGATAGGTCAATGGATGCCTGCCAAGGTGGATTGGCTTCAGTTGGTGGGATTTGTAGAGGCTGGTAGAGTGGCTGATGAGTACGACTTTGATCTACTTACAGATATGAAGTATGATGCAGGTCTAAGTCTCAGAGCTATGGTGGCAGAACTTCCTGTGAGATTTGATGTTGCATATGGTGAAGAGGGTGCTAGCATGTGGGTGATGTATAGACAACCATTTGACTTCTAGCATACGGTTTGAGCCAAATATAAATTTCAAAATGGCTATATTCAAACACTCCCTTAGATTAGTTTGTTATAATATTAAAAAATAACACTATTAGGGGCTTGCTTGAAAATAACAATTATTATATCTTCTATTGTACTAATCTACTTAGCATTTTCTACTATATTTTATGATACCAAAATGGCTGGTGATATAGGCAATATAGTTGGTAGTACCAATATAGAACTATTTGGATACTTAGCTTATATCAATGTATTTATACTATTTATCCCTATCTATAAGCTATTTAGAAGAGTTAGCTTACTTAAAGATATAGAGTTTTATGCTGGATGGTTACTACTATTTACATCTATGATAATACTTCCTGCACTTGTGTTAGATCCGCCTGCTAGTGGTAGATTGTCTGATGAGATATCTGCATTTTTGTTGCCATATATTGGAGAGGCTGGTATTTGGCTATTTTGGTTGATGACTACACTTCTTTCGCTTGTATTGATAGTAGATGATGAGTTTGTATATGATCTCATAGATAGATTTAGAGAGCGTAGAGATAGTATATCCATACCAAAGCCGTCGTTTGGCTCTATAGGTGGGAAGATAAAAGATGTATCATCTCAACTCTTGACACCAAGTTATGACGATATAGTCATAGCACCTATTCCTGAAAAGAAAAAAATCACCACTAAACCAAAAAAAGTCAAAAAAATAACTCAAAAGAGCAGTACAAAGAGCAACAAAGGGAGCTTGAAAGATGATGAGGATCCTGTCATCACCGAGATATTGGAAGTAGAGGAGGCGATGATCGAAGCCCCTGACATATCAACACCACCCAACAATAGTGTAGAGATGGTAGATGAGTTAGAGGAGAACTCTAAACTTTTAGATGAATTGGAGAAGGGAGAGATAGCGAAACCTAAAAATTTCAAACTTCCAAAGATAGACTTTCTTGAGAAGGCACCAAGAAGATCAAAAAAGATCAATGAGGCTGAGATAGATAGAAAGATAGGGGAGTTGCTAGATAAGCTGGGTCGCTTCAAGATAGAGGGTGATGTAGTGAGGACATACTCTGGTCCGCTTGTAACTACATTTGAGTTCATGCCAGCACCAAATGTAAAGGTATCTAAGATATTGAGTCTGCAAGATGATCTAGCTATGGCACTAAGTGCAGAGACCATCCGTATACAAGCACCAATTCCTGGTAGAAATGTAGTGGGTATCGAGATACCAAATGAGTCATTTGATACCATATATCTAAGAGATATATTTGAGAGTAAGCTCTTCAATGAGTCTAAATCTCCACTCACTATAGCACTGGGCAAAGATATAGTAGGCAAACCATTTATTACAGATCTCAAAAAGCTACCACACCTACTCATAGCAGGTACAACAGGTAGTGGTAAATCTGTAGGTATCAATGCTATGATACTCTCTCTACTGTATAGAAATGACCCAGATAATCTAAAGATGATACTTATAGATCCTAAGATGTTGGAGTTTTCTATATATAACGATATACCACATCTACTCACACCAGTCATTATCGAACCCAAGAAGGCTATAGCAGCACTAGCAAACATGGTACTAGAGATGGAGAGACGCTATAAATTGATGGCTCTAAATAAAGTAAAAAATATAGACAACTATAACGATAAGATGAAAAAAATAGGCGAAGAGTCTATGCCATTTATAGTTATAGTCATAGATGAGTTGGCAGATCTCATGATGAACGGTGGCAAGGAGGTGGAGTATTCGATAGCTAGATTGGCACAGATGGCTAGAGCGTCAGGTATACATCTCATCATAGCTACTCAGAGACCTAGTGTAGATGTGGTGACAGGACTCATAAAAGCCAATCTACCATCAAGACTCAGCTATAGAGTAGGGCAGAAGATAGACTCCAAAGTGATACTAGATACGATGGGTGCAGAGTCGCTATTGGGTCGTGGAGATGCCCTATTTACCCCACCAGGCTCTATAGGTTTGGTGAGGCTACATGCTCCTTGGAATAGTGAGCAAGAGATAGAAAAGGTAGTAGAGTATCTCAAAGCTCAAAGAGAGCCTGAGTATGATGAGAGCTACCTAGAGACAACAGGAGGTGATGATACTGTTGTCGGTGATAGTGGTATAGAGCTCGATGCACTATACGAGAAGGCAAAAGAGGTGGTGTTGTCAGATAGAAAAACATCTATATCTTATCTACAGAGAAAGCTACAAATAGGATATAACAGATCCGCCAACATCATAGACCAACTAGAAAAGACAGGTATATTAAGCCCGCCTAACAATAAAGGAAATAGGGATATACTATAATAAATATAATTATTATTATAGTATAATAGATATTATGAAGGTGTATTATGAAGATCTCTATCTATAAGTATAGTTATAATGATGGTTGGGACAAACCATTTAGTAAAATTTCTGATATCCAAAAAAGCTTGATAGTAGTATTTGGAACATCCAATTTGGATATCGCTTCAGAAGCTATCGATGAATTGGTCAAATTCCATGATGGAGCTACGATTGTAGGAGCTTCAACTTCTGGTGAGATATATCAAGATATGTTGCTAGACGATACCTTGGTAGTGGCACAATTGGAGTTCTCTACTACTACTATAAAATCTATTCATACCAAACTAACTAGCTCTATTGACTCATATGTGGATGGCGAGAAGATAGCTATCAATCTGTTGGAGGATGATCTCAAAGGTATATTTGTACTCTCTGATGGTCTTAATGTAAATGGCTCTCAATTGACAAAAGGCATATCATCTATACTCTCTAGTGATATCACAGTTACAGGTGGCTTGGCAGGTGATGGTGATAGATTTGAAAAGACTTGGGTGGTAGTAGATGGCAAACCATGCTCTAGCTGTATCAGTGCAGTTGGGTTTTATGGAGAAGATATCCATATAGGGTATGGCTCCAAAGGTGGATGGGATAGATTGGGCATAGAGAGAGTGGTCACAAAAAGTGATGGAAATATACTCTATGAATTGGACTCTCAGCCTGCATTGGCACTATACAAGAGATATTTGGGAGATAAGGCAGATGGATTACCTGCTACGGGACTACTATTTCCTCTGGAGCTTAGAAACCATGAAGATAGTACAGATAGTAAAGTGAGAACTATTTTGGCAATAGATGAGGAGAGGCAATCCATCACATTTGCTGGTGATATACCTGAAGGTAGTTTCGTGACACTTATGAAAGCAAATTTTGATCGCCTTATTGATGGTGCGATAGAGGCAGCTGAAGCGGTAGACTTAGATAGCTACAGAGGAGAAGAGATATTCAATATAGCTATCAGTTGTGTGGGCAGAAGATTGGTACTCAAGCAGAGAGTGGAGGAGGAGTTGGAGGACTCTTTGTCTATATTGCCACCCGATACCAAACAGATAGGTTTTTACTCATATGGAGAGATATCACCTCTATCGTCAGGTAAGTGTGACCTGCACAATCAGACTATGACATTTACGACTATATGGGAAAGTGATGCATAGACTACTAGAGCGGCAACTCAAAAAGATAGGATATAGTGGAGGCTCCTTATCTGAAAAGCAGTTGAAGCTTTTTATGGAGGCTGTAGATAGGGCTTATAGAGATAGTGAATCTGATAGAAAACTGTTAGAGCATACGCTAGAGATATCATCCAAAGAGATGCAGCAACTATATAAAGATTTGGAAGAGAGATCAAGAAGTAGGTTGGCTGAAAGTGAAGCGAAGTATAGATTTTTGGCTATACATGACAATCTCACGGGTATTGCAAATAGAAGATATCTTGAAGATGAGCTACAAGCCCTTATAAAAAATCAAAAAAATAGTGCTTCTAAATTTGCCTTGCTTTTTTTAGATCTGGATCGTTTCAAGCTTATCAACGATACTCTAGGGCACAATGTAGGTGATAGACTTCTTCAGGAGGTAGCCAAGAGGATATCACCCCAATTAAAATCCAATGATATATTTGCTCGTATAGGTGGAGATGAGTTTGTTATCGTCTTGATGGATATAAAAAAATCAAACATAAAGAGTATAGTAGATAGAATATACCTACTTACTCATCAAAATTGGATAGTGGATGAGTATGATTTGGAGGTTACTGCTAGTATAGGAGTGGCTATCTATCCAGATGATGGAGAGGACATGGTAGAACTTATGAAGAGTGCTGATATAGCCATGTATAGAAGCAAAGAGTCAGGAAGAGATAGATATACATTTTTTCAGACATCAAATAAAAAGGAGAATAGTATGAGTAAAACAGATATATTGATAATAGGTGGTGGACCAGCAGGTATGGTAGCAGCAGGTACATCAAGACAGTATTATAGTGAGAAGAGTGTCACAGTCATAAAGAGCAATAAGCACTCATTGGTACCATGTGGTATACCATATATATTTGGTACGATGCTTGATGGTGTAGAGGATGATATGGTGCCTTGTGGAGCTAGATCACAAAAGATGGGTATAGATCTACTCATAGATAGTGTTACAGATATAGATTTTGACAACAAAAGTGTAGAGACTACAGAGAATGGAACTATAGAGTATGATAAGCTTATCATAGCTACAGGCTCTATACCAAGAAAACCTACCAATATAACCAACTATGATGCCGAAGGTGTCTACTATGTACCAAAAGATGCAGAGTATATCAAAAAAGTACATGATGGTGTCAAAGATTTGGAGACTATCGCAGTGATAGGTACGGGATTTATAGGTGTGGAGATAGCATGCGAATTGGCACAGAGTGGCAAGAAGATACACTTGGTAGGCTCTAGACTCCTTAAGCATGCGTTTGATCCAGAATTTTCTGATGATATGGAATCGTTAATGCTCGGAGATGGTATAGAGTTTTACAAAGATAAAAGAACTGTTGCTATCAATACAGATGAGAGTGGCAGAGCTAATGCTATAGTGCTAGATAGTGGAGCGGTGATAGAGTGTGATGGTGTCATAATGGCTACAGGGTATGAGCCAAATACCACTTTGGCTAAAAAGTCTGGTCTATCTATGCGTCAATACAATACTATCTATGTCGATGAGTATATGCGTACTGTCAAAGATGATGTATTTGCTATAGGTGATTGTGCAGAGAAGCGACACTTTATTACCAAGAGAGGTGTACCTATAATGTTGGCGTCTACTGCTACAGCAGAAGCTAGAGTAGCCGCAGCAAACCTCTACAACATAAATGTAGTCAAGTCATTTAGTGGTACGATAGATATCTTCTCTACAGTTATCGAAGATACATGTTTTGCATCAGCAGGTATCACAGAAGAGGATGCTAAAAAGCAAGATATATCAGCTATCAGTACAGTGGTGGTAGTAGATGATAAACATCCAGCCAAATTGCCAAATAGCAATAAACAGACGGTAAAAATAGTAGCTATGAAGAGTAGTGGCATAGTGATAGGAGCCCAGTTGATAGGTAGCAAAGATGTAGGTGAGATGATCAATATACTAGGTGTCATCATAGAGAAGAAGATGAGTGTATATGACCTGCTCAATTTACAGGTAGCTACACACCCACTACTCACATCGGCACCGACCAACTATCCTATAGTGCAAGCAGCCCAAAATATAGCTAGTAGACAGATAGGATTGTAGATATCAATATGATGGTGTTAAGAAGATATGTAGTATAATATTGCAATTTTAATTTAAAGGTTTTCTTATGCTTTCAAGACGCATTCAGACACTCTCACCATCATTGACCATAGCTATATCATCTCTAGCTAGAGATCTACAAGAGCAGGGCAAAGATGTACTCAGCTTCTCAGCTGGAGAGCCAGATTTTGGTACTCCACAACGCATCAAAGATGAGGCTATAGCCGCTATAGAGGACGGCTTCACTAGATATACAGCTATACCAGGCATACCAGAAGTACTTGATGCTATCAAAGGGAAGCTCAAAAGAGAGAATGGACTTGACTACGATAGAGATCAAATTATAGTTAGCAATGGTGCCAAGCATTCACTATTTAATCTATTTCAAGCTTTGGTAGATGATGGTGATGAGGTGATCATACCTGCTCCATATTGGGTCACTTATCCAGAACAGGTGGTATATAGCGGTGGTGTGCCAGTCATCATAGAGACAGACGATAGAAGTGACTTCAAGATCACTGCCGAGCAGCTACAAAAAGCTATAACACCTAAAACAAAAATGCTTGTTCTTACTACACCATCTAACCCTACAGGCTCTATATATACCAGAAAAGAGTTGGAGTCATTAGCAGAGGTACTCAAGGGTACAGATATATTTGTAGCTAGTGACGAGATGTATGAGAAGCTAGTATTTGGCACCAATGAGTTCGTAGCAGTAGCAAGCATAAATGATGATATGTTTCAAAGAACCATCACTATAAACGGTTTGAGTAAATCTGTAGCTATGACAGGGTGGAGATTTGGATATCTAGCTACACCAAATAGTGAACTTATATCTGTGATGAATAAACTACAGAGTCAAAGTACATCAAATATCAACTCTATCACACAGAAGGCTGCTATCCCTGCACTCAATGGTGAAGTGGATGATGAGATAGAGATGATGCGTAGAGCGTTTGCATCGAGAGCTAGAGAGACATATGAGCTATTTAGTGCTATAGATGGTCTAAGTGTCATCAAGCCACAAGGGGCATTTTATCTATTTGTCAACATCAAAGATATAAGTGACAACTCCATTGAGTTTTGCAAAAACCTATTGAGCGAGACAGGCGTAGCTGTAGTGCCTGGTATAGGGTTTGGGCTTGAGGGCTATTTCAGATTCTCATATGCTACAGATATGGTAACTATACGAGAGGGTGTTCGTCGTATAGAGATGTTCGTCCAAAATCTACAAGCCAACTAATTTTAGGGAGCTTTAAGCTCTCTACCTACTTCTTATCTAAGGTATCACAAGTGAACTATATATTTAAACTATCTATCGCACTCATATCTACTATTACTATATTGTCAGCTACAAAAGAAGAGAGTGTAGAATCCAAGAGTATAAAGATTGTAGACTTCTCTATGGTTATTAGTGGTGGCGTAAGCTTGGGTGCTTATGAGGCTGGCTACAATTGGGCTATCATCAAAATGTTATCTGAGATAAAAACCAAATACCCACATTTGGATCCTAGACTCAAATCGGTATCTGGTGCCTCTGCTGGTTCGATCAATGGACTACTCTCTGCTATGTATTGGTGTCAAAAAGAGTCTATACCTTATGAGAATAGTGTAGATGACAACCTATTTTTTGAGACTTGGGCAAATTTAGGGATAGAGGATTTGATAATAAAGGGCAAAGATCCCAAAAACAAAAGCACTCTATTTACTAGAAAAGAGTTAAGAAAGAAAGCCGATAGGATTATGAAGCATTTAAGTAAGCCTATATATAAGGAGGGCTGTGAGGTGCCTATGGGGTTTGCAGTGACCAAAGTCACACCTATAGAGGAGCAATTTCAGGGTATCACTATCAAAAATCAGACATTCTCAATACCATTTACATTTAAAGTCATCAATGGAAAAGTCAAGATAGTAAACAGGGAGATGCCACCTAGTGATTCATTTTATCTCTCTATCCCTGGCATAGAGAAAGATTATAAAAAAATCATAGATGTCCTCTTCGCTTCATCGGCATTTCCAGGTGCTTTTGAGCAGGTCAAACTTAGATACAAATATAAGGGCAAAGTAGAGTCGCACTACTTTATAGATGGTGGTGCATTCAATAATGTACCATTAGATTTGGCAACCGAGCTCAATGATGAGGCAAAGATATTTATATTTATGAACCCAACAAATATGCGTAAAGAGTCAAAGGAGAAGAATGTAGAAGAGGAGAAGCCGCCTGTAGGTTTCTTGACTTCTAGTGCTTCACCACTCAAAAGCTCCATAGAGATTTATCAGCAGATGCAACTATATAACGCTATCAATAAATACTTTAGACACAATCCAGAGAGGAGACTGATACTATCATCAAGGTATCACCCTTTGACTGCAAGATATCTCGAACACTTTGCAGCTTTTTTAGATAGAAATTTTCGTCTATATGACTACTATGTAGGTGTCTATGATGCCATATATCACCTATCTAAAGCTCTCAAAGATAAAAATGAGTTCAAAGATTTATCACATATTGAGCTTATGAATAAATTTATGAAGCATTTGGGTATCGATAAAAATAGAGATGCTTATACGGCATATAAATTTTTTAGAGATACAGAGTTTGGTGCAAAAAATATAGACAAAAATAGTAGATACGCAGCTATCTATTATGCATTCAATAGAAAATTGCCTGATAGTCAGAGATATACAGCTTCTGAGTTTAAGAAGTTTTTGTCAAAGCTTGATATGAGATATCTGCCTGTAAAAAAAGGTTCATTCTTGGCAGAGGCGAGAAGGGATATCAAGCATTGGGGTAAAAAACCTATCAAGATGATAGTCAATCGCATCACAACACTAGAGAATGAAAGGGCAGAAGTCTATCCAGGCTATAAGCCAACTGCAAAAGCTGTAAGTATTGCAGCTTGGGCAGGCAGTAGTCTACTTAATGAAAAAGAGGGGTGGAGCCTATTTCCACTAAATGCACCTATTGATAAAGGTAATGAATCACTACATACAGCTCTACGCTTTCTACCATCAGAGATATCTGCCGACTCATCAAATGGTGGTTTGAGTTTTGCATATAGTAGTTATTGGTATGGTGATATGGAGTACTTGAGTGGATTTGAGTTTAAACCATCATTTACTTTCAATGAAAAGAGTAACTTCCTTAGAATGGATATAAATACATTTTATATATATGATGATTTTGTCAAGCTGGGCGTAGGCGTAAGTGGTTTTGGAAATCTTGAGAAACCTTTCTTTGAAAGAGATAGTGCATATGGTGCCAATATATATGTAGACTTTATGGATATATTTAGAGCTACATATGTGCGAAGACATGGGGACAATGTAGACAATGGATATCTCTATCTAGGTGTAGAGAATATACCTAGTCTACTCTATTGGCTAAATAGATAGATACCTATCTCTATCAATCTCATCTAAAATAAGATGCTCTTGGTCAAAGAGCATCAACTTTTTGTTTTATGGTTTTCGTCAATGTCAATAAAACCTTCAATCGTTTATCTTTATTCAAATTTGTTTCTTGACTATACATTTCTATTTATGTATAATAAAAATGTATCTATGCAAATGCAGAAGAGTTAGCGATAATTGAAGTGATGAGAGAAAAGTACGGTTTATCTGATTGATACCAATGTATTTAAAAGTACTTTGTTGTTGTAAGCGTGACTCTATCACACGATGTAGAGGAGATATATATTGAGGAAAATATTTTGGTTAGCTAGTATAATAATATTAGCTGGATGTCAATCAGGTTTGGAAAAAGATGTAAGCAATAAGGTGCAGATAGAAGCTCAAGAGAACATGGCAGATGATGTAGAGGATGAGACACAATCTACAGAAACACCTGATGTAGAGAGTGAGGCACAAACTCAAGATAATACAACAGATAGTGTAGAGAGTGAGGCACAAACTCAAGAGAGTATAGCAGATAGTATAAAGAATGAGACGCAATCTATAGAAATATTTAATGAATTTGGCGTAGGCTTTGGAGGGTCTGCATCATTTTCTTTTTCACAATCCGATAAAAATCAAGCGGCATGGATTTCTGGGAAAAAACTTATATTTGAAGAAGATTTAACTCAAGATTCTCAAGCTAAAAAGATAGATCCTATCGATTTGCCTAAGTTTCAAAAACTGCAATCTTGTGTCAAAGAGAGTAAATATATAGTCTATTGGCTTACAAAAAATTGGAAAGAGAGCTGGTTTTCCATAAGTGATATACAATCTGTGATAGATAGTGGGAGAACTCCTGTATTTGTCTATTGGTATTTTGGGGATACAATGTCATCTGGTATGCCAAATCAAAGTGATAAAGATTCATATAGCGATGACAATATTCGTCTTGCTAAATTTTTAGGGCAACTACATGGAGATATGCTCATGATAATGGAGCCAGAGTTCAATAAAAGTTGGATGACTGATGGAGATAATGATGCTAATGAACAAAAAGAGTTTGCCCAGATTATAAAATCTGGAATTTCAAAAATAAAAGAAAAAAATAGAAGAATCTATTTTTCGTTAGCGATGATGGATACTGGATCAAGAGGGCTGGATGATACACGAGAAAGTTGTGGATATGATAATTGTGCTTTAGGAGACAAAAGAGCATGGGCTAAACCTTTTGTAGTTTATGATGAGCTGAGTGATGATTTGGATTTTATCTCATTTCAAGAAATGGTAGGGCAATTTAGCAGAGACCCTCAAAATCCTGGAACTTGGAACTCTCCAAATCCTAAAGGATATGAAAATTATGAATTGGGAATTGATATTTTAGATCAGAGGGTATTTAACTTTACAAAATTTTTGCATGATAGATATAAAAAACCTATATTTCTTCCCTATATAGCTATAGCAACAGCTACTTGGGATGATAAAAACAGTAATGACAAAATAGAGGATTCTGAAATTGACAAAGATGGGTGGAATCAAAAAGCAGAGAATTTTTATAAAAATATGAAAAATTCTCAAGATAAATTGAAAAATGTAGGCTTGTTTGGATATGCTGCAATGGGACTTTTTGATAATCCTTCTCATGATAAAGGTGGGTATCAATTTTTTATGAACAATGAATACCACTTGGGAATTGTAGCTACAGAGGCAAGTGATGAAGATAAATATGCTTCTGGAAACTTGGTATGGAAAGGAAGAGTCCTTGAGTATCTCTTTGGAGAACCATAAAAGCCATTGATTTGTTTGCATAGCTATTTTTTTATATAGTTTTTCATCATTGTAATCAGTAAGTGTGCATACAAGAATTAGATTAGAAGAGATATGCTACAATCAGACAAAAGGAGCAAGAAATGACACAACTGCAAATTGATGCTCCCTAAATGTAAGATATCTTCAAGACAAAATTTAACTCTAATCAAGATAAATTTATGGAGTTTATACTCTGATATGCTTGATATATCTAAAAAAATAGTACATATTATTGATAGAGAAGCAGATAGTATAGGATTTTTTGAGAACTCCAAGAGGAGAAAAAGTATCTACTTCTCTTGCTTTGCTAGCTGGCATTTGGTCATTTTCTCTCCTATAGATATTTTTGAACTCTATGATATCGAAAAGCTCCTCTCAATGAAAAAAAGAGCTTAATGAGTTTTAGGGATGGAGTTTTGAGTTGTGTAGATACTTATGCTTTTAGTCCCACTACCCAATATATAGCTTTTGCCTGCTTCATTTATGAGTCAATGCTTCCCCATATGGGGAGTATGTTGGTTCTCTATCTAGGTAGAGATAAGACTAGCTCTTGTGCCTCTGCTATGATCTGCTCTAGATGTGTTGTCGATATGAAGCTTTCGGCGTATATCTTGTAGATATCTTCTGTGCCTGATGGACGCATAGCAAACCAACCATTGGTAGTGATGACCTTGAGTCCGCCTATAGATGCACCATTGCCATCCGCTTTTGTGAGTACCTTCTCTACGGTTTCACCCGCTAGCGTAGATAGAGATAAGGTAGCTGGGTCTATTGTCTTTATAGCATTTTTCTCATCTATAGTCGCAGGAGCATCCACTCTCTTGTAGTATGAAGTGCCATATTTTGACTCCAATTCACTATATATCTGTGATGGATTTTTGCCTGTTTTTGCCAATATCTCTGCCGATAGTAGATTGAGTATGATGCCATCTTTGTCAGTACTCCATACACCACCATCAAAACGCAAAAATGATGCACCAGCACTCTCTTCGCCACCAAAGCCTAAGCTACCATTGTATAGACCATCTACAAACCATTTGAAACCTACAGGAACCTCTACTATCTGCGTACCCAAATCATCAGCAACTCTATCTATCATAGCACTAGATACTAGAGTCTTGCCTATCTTTAATCCTCTATCCCATAGTGGACGATTGGCAAAGAGATACCATATGGCTACACTCAAGTAGTGGTTTGGATTCATTAATCCACCAGTAGGAGTCACTATGCCATGCCTATCTGAGTCTGCATCATTGCCAAAGGCTATATCATATTTGTCTTTGAGTGCTACTAATGAAGCCATAGCATACGGACTAGAGCAATCCATCCGTATCTTACCATCATGATCGAGTGTCATAAATGAAAATGTAGGGTCTATGTATGGATTGACTATATCCATTTTCAAACCATATAACTCATTTATCTTTTTGTAGACATCGACGCTAGCACCACCTAGAGGGTCAACACCTATACGGATACCAGATGAAGCTATAGCATCCATATCTACCACTTGCGATAGTGCCTCTACATATGGAGTGACAAAATCAAACTCTTTGATATATGGACTATTTATGGCATCGTTATAGTTGATTCTCTTGATCTCTTTCATTCCATTCTCTAGTATCTCGTTGGCTCTATCTTCTATCCAAGAGGTGGCATCGACATCTGCTGGACCACCGTTGGGTGGATTGTATTTGAATCCACCATCTTCTGGCGGGTTATGAGATGGAGTGATGATGATACCATCTGATAGTTTTTTGGAATTTTTATTCTCCTCTAAGATGGCAAAGGATACTTGAGGTGTAGCGGTATATCCACCATCTTTAGCTATGAGTGTATCTACACCATTGGCTGCTAGCACCTCTATAGCACTCATCTGTGCAGGAGTTGATAGTGCGTGTGAGTCTTTGCCTAGATATAGAGAGCCATCTATACCCTCTTTGGCACGGTAGTCGCAAGTTGCTTGAGTTACAGCCAATATATGGGCTTCATTGAAGCTATGTTGAAATGCTTTTCCTCTGTGTCCTGATGTGCCAAATGTGACTCGTTGTGTAGCTATTTTGGGATCTGGTTTTAGGCTGTAGTATGCCGATATGAGTGAAGGAATATCTACTAGCTGATCTCTAGATGCAAGTTTGCCTGCTTTTGGGTCTATAGACATAACGGTATCTCCTTTAAGTTTATAGGGTCATGATAGCACTTTAGCCCTTATCGTAGAGCATATTTGCTACGATTTGACTAGATTTATAGAGACGATAGACTATTTTTAACACCAAAAAGATAGAGTTTTATCTTTTTGGTATCTCTTCTCTATTACTCTCTGAGGCTTGATGCACAGTTATAGCTGGGTAGGCAAATTCGAGATGGTTCCTCTCTAGTATATCGGCTATCTTATACATGACATCCTCTTTGACCTCTAGCCACTCACTCCAGACAACAGATCGACTAAAGCAGTAGATCAATATATTGATACTCGAGTCGGCAAACTCATCTAGGTAGACGAGTGTTGTTCGCTTGATCCCTTTGAAATCTTCTATAGATACCAATCTCGCCTCTCTGTTGGGGTCATCAAATGAGGTATGCTCATTGGCGATGCCTGCATGCTCTTGAAGCATACTCCTGATATCCTCTACGGCATTTTTGATATCTGAGAAGTTGGACTCATATGTGACCCCTATACTCATCTTGATACGGCGACCTATGCGTCTGCGACTCCAGTTTTTTATCCCTTTGTTGGCAAGTTCGGAGTTGGGTATAGAGATGAGTGCATTGTCAAATGTCCTGATGGTGGAGGCTCTAAGTCCTATCTCGACCACTGTACCATCGACATCACTTGTCTCTATCCAGTCACCCTGCTCAAATACATTCCCTACTAGTATAGATATGGAGCCGAAGATGTTGGCTATGCTATCTTTAGCAGCGAATGCGACTGCTGCACCTGCGATACCCAAACCTGAGAGCAGTGCAGTCAAATCGACACCAAACAACTTCAGTATGATAATGATAGCCACTATAATAATCAGAGCATTTATCACTTTGATGATGAGATTGAGTACCTCATTTTTGAGTACTTTACTACTCTTCATCCTTTCACTCTTTAGGAAAAATATCGTATTTGCAATCCTGTAGATCAAAAGAGCTGTCAAGATTACATAGAGTACAGCAAAGAGTTTGCTAATATTGATACTTTCGATATCTATCCCTAAGTTGATGATAAAAATGAGATGAAATATGAGGAGTGTGGTGATATAGTTAAATATATTAGTGATATGTGTCTGAATATACTCAATATCATCTGCTCGGAGCTTGTAGTATCTGAGTGCATAATCGACAATATACTTGACGATAATCTGCACAAGTAGAATAAGTATAATGACACTCAGAAGGAGTGTAACCTTAGCTAGGTCAAAATTTATATTGACAAGATAGGAGTTTGCTTTTTTTCCAAAATTTGTCTCGTTGATCTTGTTGAGGCTTGAGATGATTTTTGATTTGGAGAGTGTGGCAGTTCTATATATATTTGGGCTATTGTCTACTAAATTAGAGCTGAATGTATTGGCGACATTTAGTAGTGCCATATAGATTTTGACATTGTCTATGATCTCCCTTTCACTCTCAATTGAGCTGTTTAGATCATCAATATGGAATTTATTTGTATCAATTATTTTGGTTTCGGAGAAATGCTTTGATATAGTCTCATACACCTTATCTTCAAAAAAGTGTTTTGATTTACTATTGGTATGAGTTAGCACCTCTTTGAGTGTACCTCTGATCGAATTTTTTAGGAGATATTGTCCTAAAAGTAGCTGATCAACTTTAGAAGATTTTTTGAGCTCCTCTTTGAGCTTCAATCTATTGATGATAAATTTATATGGGTTTTTATTTTGTACGCATAGCTCTTGATTGGAAGCACACCTGAGAAAAAACTCTTGATAATCAACTTTTTGAGATTTTTTTATACTTTTTATCTCTTTTGTAGATAAGTTTGCATCAAGAAGTGTCGACTCCACTTCGCTCTGTTTGGTTATAAAATCATCTACAACATCTCCTGCGATCAAAAATGATAGAGATAGTAGTAAAAAAAGAGTAATTTTTCTCATCTGTATACCTAATTTAGTAATTGTTAAAATCGACAACTATTGTCTCATAAATAAGATGAATAGTTGATAAAATTTGGTATTATATGGTAATGAAATTTAAAATTATAGACTAAATATAGGAGATAAAATTGAGATTAGTAGGTATGTGGTTGCTTGTAGCGACTCTTCTTTTGGCAAGAGATGAATATAGTGATAAAGCTTGGGGAGTAGGTATAGTGGGTAGAGTTGATTCTATACCATACAACTATCCTCTGATAAGTGATAGTAGTGTCAACAACTTTGTGCCACTATTCTACTATGAAGGTGACTACTTCTATATGCATGGCTTGACATATGGTTTGAAGCTTTTCGATTGGGATAGTGCTCAGATATCACTAGTGAGTCGTATAAGATTTTTATCTATACCAGAAGAGTTGCAAAATGAGGTGCAGGGAGATAGTTTAGATTATGGTGTCAGAGCTAGATACTTTCTAAAAGAGAATCAATACATTGACCTTGAGTTGTTACAAAATACAAACGATGGTACATTGGTCAACTTAACATACTCTGCTGATTTGGTATATGGAGATGCATACCTTATGCCATACGCTACTTTGGGTCTGAAAGATAGTAAATTCAATACTCAATATTATGGTAGAGAGATAGAGGATATAGATAGTGATTTTGATATCACTGCTGGATTTGAGGCGAAATATCATGTATACTCAAATTTCTATCTGCTTGGTGGAGCTAGTGCTACATATCTAGGTGGCAATATAGGCGGAGCTGACATGATAGATGACGATTTGACCTATAGCCTATATGCTGGTATCGGTGTGATGAATGATAAGAAAAAGGATTTTTTTGATACAAATGGGATGAAGCCATATATTAGATTGGCAGAGGGCTGGGCTACCATATCTAGCTTGGAGGATATAATGAGTGGCTCTACTATAGAGGATGAGTACAACAATCAATTTACATCTATCTTTTATGGTCACCCTATCTACAATTCACTATTTGGACTTCCTATTGAACTCTACTTGTCACCTGGATTTGTATATCACCACTCATCAGAGGTGCAAGATAGCACATGGGAAGCAGATATAGAGTTCAAAGCCTACTATACTCTACCTATAGAGTCTGTAGGTATAAGAGTTGGTGCTGGTGAAGGATTTTCATATATAGACAACAACACATACATAGAGAGATTGGATGGAGAGCCAAAAGGCTACAAGATGAGTCATCTCAACTTCTTTTTGGATCTAAGTGCAGATATAAATCTAGGCTTTTTTGGTAAAAGCTTTGAGTCACTCTGGATAGGTGCAGCTGTGCATCATAGATCGTCTGTATTTGAGGCATCATCACTATTTGGTCGTATAAAGGGTGGTAGCAACTACAATACAGCATATCTACAGTGGCACTTCTAGTCAGATGTCGGCAAACAATAGAATGAAGGCATATGATCTCATAAAGCTACTTCAAGAGAGAATGAATGAGTCTATTATAGGTCAAGAGAATATAGTCGAGAGGCTTATTATGGCCCTCCTTGCCGATGGCAATATGCTACTTGAGGGATTGCCTGGTCTTGCAAAGACTAGAGCAGTAAGAGCAATGTCAAAGATAATCAACTCTGATTTTAGACGGATACAGTTCACCCCTGACTTAACATCTGCAGATGTAACAGGTAGTGAGAAGATGTATGAAGAGAATGGCGAGTATAAATTTAGATTTGAAGAGGGTCCTATCTTTGGTAATATTATACTTGCAGATGAGATCAATCGTGCTCCAGCCAAAGTGCAAGCAGTAATGTTGGAGGCTATGGAGGAGAGACAAGTCACCGTAGCTGGGAAAGCTTATGAATTACCCAAACTATTTATAGTATTGGCTACTCAAAACCCTATAGAGCAAGAGGGTACATATCCACTTCCTGAGGCTCAAAAAGATAGATTTTTAATGCATGTCAAGATCACATATGCAGACATGGAGTCTGAGCTTAAGATGATTCGATTGGTCAGAGAAGAGAGAGATAATCTATCAAGAGTTGTCGATAATAGGAGGATTCCTAAGGAGGCGATATTTGCAGCAAGGCGAGAGATAGCCAAAGTAAAGATGAGTGAAGAGATTGAGAGATATATTATAGCATTAGTCTACTCTACTAGATTTCCACTAAGGTATAGCAAGCAGTTAAATATCTTCATAGAGGTAGGAGTAAGTCCTAGAGCCACACTAGCACTAGAGCAGTGCTCTCGTGTCTATGCTTGGCTCCATGGTAGAGATGAAGTGGTAGTAGATGATGTCAAGGCTATCATACATGATGTATTTCGTCATAGATTGGTGATGAGTAGTAGTGCAGAACTCAATGAGAAGACAAATGATGATATCATAGACTTGATACTAGAGCAGGTGCCAGCTCCTGGCGATGAGGAGAGAGAGATGAGAGAGAAGTTGAAAATGGAGAGAGAGAAGAGAGAGCTTGCAAGTGGTGGTAGCAAAGATGGATAATATAGTAATTACAGGATGTAGTACAGGCATAGGGTTGGAGACTGCACGATATCTTAAAGAGCGTTTTGTTACAGTATATCCAACTGCTAGAGATCCAAAAGATGTAGAGATGCTCAAGAGTATTGGATTTGATAATGCAATGTTGCTAGATGTGACAAAATCAGATGATATCAGTAGAGTGATATTAGAGGTATTGGATATAGATGGCAAGATAGATGTATGGTTCAATAATGCAGGGTATGGACAGCCAGGAATGGTAGAGGATATTACTGTCGATACACTCAAAGAGCAGTTTGAGACCAATGTATTTGGATTGCAAGAGTGTACAAGACAGATAATACCTGTGATGAGAGAGCAGGGGTATGGTAAGATTATACAACATAGCTCAGTATTGGGTATCGTATCACTCTCTGGTAGGGGTGCATACAATGCGAGCAAATATGCTATTGAGGGGTTGACAGATACTCTTAGATTGGAGCTTAAGGGTACAGATATCTATCCTGTGTTGTTAAATACAGGTCCAATCACAAGCCACTTTAGACAAACAGCTATAGAGAAGTTGAAAAAAAATGTAGATATTGAAAACTCCATATTTAGAGAGAAATATCTCTCAAGTATCAAGGGTGAGAGCAAAAGGGTACCATTCAATGAAGAAGCTGATGCGGTAGCGAGGGTGGTCTACAATATAATGGTCTCTAAAAGACCAAAACCTAGATACTATATCACAAAAGCTACATATCTATTGGGGTACCTAAAGAGAGTATTGAGTAGTTCAAGTTTAGATGCAATTTTGTTACGAATTGGTTAGAGTTTAATGTTATAATTTTAAGATTTATAGTAAATATGGAGACAACATGAAGAAAAATATACTATTAATTGTGGTTGGGCTAAGTTCCATGCTATATAGTTCGACAGAAAACGATCTATTTGCATCAGACTATTTTACTACTATGATAGCATTGGTGCTGCTAGCTATAGTATCAGTGGTAATGCTCTATATCTCTTCAGAGCAGTTGAAAAAAAATAAAATACTATATCAAGAGATATTGGAAAAACAGAAGATAATGGAGGAGAATCAGGCGGGTCTCTTGACAAACATGAGTGAAAACATCTCCAAGATTACGAAAGAGGCTATAGAGAATCGTAATAATATATTGAAAAATTCAAATGATAAATCGCTAGAGTATATACTATCAGAGGTCATAGAGACAGAGAATACTCTATTAGATAGGACCAATGACCTCATAGAGTTTCTCAAACTCAAATCAAAAAAGATAAAAATTACAAATGAGTTCTTCAATCTAAACAATGTACTCAATGAGATATCTGGCTCACTCTCATCCACATTTAAGAGTGATAATGGTGTAGAGCTTATATACGATATAGACAATGAGATACCTAGATTTTTGATAGGGGACTCTCTGCATCTAGGTCAGGTGCTATATAATCTGCTAGAGTTCTCTATGTTGCAGACTCTTGAGGGTGAAGTGAGACTAAAGGTCTTGATGTTCAAAACATTTGAAGACAAAACAGAGCTACAATTTCAAATCATAGATACAGGTGCAGGTATAGAGTCCAACAAGATTGATACAATATTTGATCCTCACTACAATAAAGAGAAGGGTGAGTATATGGGATTGGGGCTTTTTGTAGCCCATGAGTTGGTAGAATTGATGGGTGGTGAATTGATGGTAGAGAGTGTTCTCGGCAAGGGAAGCACATTTACCGTAGTACTACCTCTGCAAGTATCGGATCCTGCAAATAGAAGAAAGTACAGACTACCAGAGAAGATACTCACCACAAAGAAAGTTTTCATAGTTGATAGTAGCTATAACTCCTCTTTGGCTATCAAAAAGATGTTTGCATACTTCAAACATGATGTGAAAGTTTGTCCAAAATCTCAATTTGAAAAAGAGATGCCAAGTTTAGATAGATACGATATCATAGTGATGGATGAAGATCTATTTACACCAAAAGTTATCAAATATATATCTAGCCTCAAAGAGAAGAGAGGTGAGTATGATTTGAAAGTACTAGGGTTAGGCTCTATATTTAATCCTATCGAGAATGAGCTTGCAGATAGTGTCATAGAGAGAAGATTGAAAAAGCCACTCAATCAAGAGAGAATATTTGAACTAATCATAGAGCTTTATAGATTGGATGTGGTGCAAAAAATTCCTGGCGATATAGAAAATCCAACCGATAGTAATGGTGTAGCAAAAACTATAAAAGGTCCTATGAGTGAAACCCCAGATATTACAAGAGAACACTTTTCTGAGTTTTCAGGCAATAGTCTGCTAATCGTAGAGGATAATCTCATAAACCAAAAGGTTCTCACCAATATATTGGGTAAATCTGGTATAGATATTGAGCTTGCAAATAATGGTGAAGAGGCGGTAGTCAAAGTGACTACAGGCAAAAAGAAGTTTGACTTAGTCTTGATGGATATAAATATGCCTATAATGGATGGGTATACAGCGACTCAGCAGATTAGGGATACGGGAGCTTTTGATGATCTACCTATAGTCTCTTTCACCGCACTTGTGTTAGATAGTGAAGTGGAAAAGATGTATAAAGCAGGTATCAATGCATTTTTGGATAAGCCTCTCAATATAGGTAAACTCTATACGGTATTTAAGATATATATGAATAAAAAACAACCTGTAGAGCCGCAAAAATTTAGAAGTAGTAGCTTGAGCTTGCCACCAAAAGTAGATGCCATAAATATAAAAAAGGGCATCAAGCATACAAATGGAAATGAAGCACTCTATATGGAGCTTCTTAATGAGTTTAACAATACATACAAAAATAGTGATGAGTTGTTTGAGAAGCTATTAAAAGAGCACAGGTATGAGCAGATAAAGATGTTGTGTCTCGATATGAAAGGTTTGGCAGGAGCTATAGGGGCTGATGATATGTATCAAAAAGTCGAAGAGATACATAAGCTATTTATCTATAATGATCAACAACTATTGGGTGGATATTTAAATGATTATAAATTAGAGATTAAAAGATTGGGTGACTCTATAAATAACTATCTTAATGAAAATAAATACTCTTGATAGGGATTGCAAAAGGTAGCATTTAGGGTTGCTACCTTTAGTATCTTACTTTACTTCATATTGAGCCCTACCTATTTGGTAGAGGTCGTTGCCTTTTGTATCGTTGATGACTGTAACAGGAAAATCTTTGACTGTCAATTTTCTCACTGCTTCTGGACCTAGCTCTGGATATGCTATCACCTCTGCACTAGTGATCTGTTTACCAAGCAGAGCACCTGCACCACCTGTAGCACCAAAGTAGATGCCATCATACTTTACGCAAGCATCTTTTACAGCCTGATCTCTCTTACCTTTACCTATCATGCCTTTGGAGCCATTTTTGAGCATAGTAGGTGAGTAACTATCCATTCTATAGCTTGTAGTAGGTCCAGCACTACCTATCGGATCACCAGGTTTTGGCGGTGTAGGTCCTACGAAGTAGATGACAGAACCCTCTAGCTCAAAAGGTAGCTCTTCGCCATTCTCAATCAGCTCCACCAATCTTTTGTGTGCCGCATCTCTAGCTGTGTATATAGTGCCATTAAGCAGAACTGTATCACCAGCTACTAGTTTTTTGGTATCTTCACTTGTGAGTGGAGTTGTTAGTGTATAACTAGCCATAATTTATCTCCCTATATTGTGATGTGTGTATGTCGTGATGAGTGACACTGCACATTGACTGAAACTGGTAGTGAAGCTATATGACAAGGGTTTGACTCTATGTGTACTGCAAGAGCAGTCTTTGTGCCACCCATACCCATAGCACCTATACCTAACTTATTGATCTCCTCTAATATCTGCTCTTCCATCTCAGCCATCTCTGGATCTTCATTGATAGAGCCTATATCTCTAAAGAGAGCATGTTTGGAGCTAATAACAGCTTTTTCAAAAGTGCCACCTATGCCTACGCCAACTGTAATCGGAGGACAAGGATTGCCACCTGCATCAGATATCACCTCTTTTACATAAGCAATGATACCATCTTTTCCAGCTGCTGGAGGAAATACTCTAGCTCTACTTACATTTTCAGATCCGCCACCTTTGGCAGCATACTCTATATCTATCTTATCACCAGCTACTATATCGAAGTGTATAATAGCTGGCAGATTGTATCCTACGGTATCTTTGAGGTTGGCACGACTAAATGGCTCACAAGTCGATGCTCTAAGGTAAGCATCTTTGTATCCTTGCTCTGTACCTTGGTTGATGGCATCTTTGAGGAGACCACCATTTATCTTCACTTCATCGCCAACTTTGACAAAGAAGACTGCTAAGCCTGTATCTTGGCATAGAGGTCTCTTCTCATCTTTAGCTATATCCGCATTTTCAAGTATTTGACGAATAACCTCCTTGCTTACTGGAGACTTCTCCTCCTCCATCGCTTGGGCTAGAGCATCATATGTATCTTGTGGTAGATCAGTACCACAGTAGACAATCATATCTCTAACTGCTTTGACAACTGTGTCAAATTCAATCTCTCTCATATCATCTCCTAACTAAAAAAGTTTTTCTCTTTGAGTACATCTACCATACTATTGACTGATGATATACTATGTGCAAATTTTTCTTTTTGACTTATACTTAGAGTCATCTCAAATATCTTCTCTGCACCATTAGAACCCAATGCTATAGGTACACCGCTTACGACATCATGGTATCCATACTCACCATCCAATAGTACAGCACATGGGTGTATCTGTTTGGTATCTTGTAGAATAGCCTCTACCATTATTGCAGTAGATTTAGCAGGTGCGTAGTATGCTGAACCTGTCTTTAGGTATCCCACTATCTCTGCTCCACCATGTTTTGTTCTCTCTACTACCTCTATGATCTCCTCTTCGGAAAGTATATCAGATAGTGGCACACCTGCTACAGTAGAAAATTTAGGTAGTGGTACCATATCGTCGCCGTGACCACCCATCACAGATGCACGAATCTGACCAGCACCATACCCTATCTTTTCATGAATGAAGTGAGCCATTCTAGCACTATCTAGTATACCAGCCATACCAAGCACTCTCTCTCTAGGAAAACCACTCTCTTTGAGTGCTACATATGTCATGACATCTAAGGGGTTAGATACCATTATGATGACAGCATCTGGAGCATATTTTTTTACATCTGCTACTACCTCTTTGGTGATCTCTGCATTTATCATAAGTAAATCATCTCTACTCATACCTGGTTTTCTAGGGCTACCTGCTGTTATCACCACTACATCACTATTTGACATACAAGCAGCATCTTCTGCCACTGTGACTATAGTGTGCTGTCTTGCAGCATTTGCTGCTTGTGACATATCTAGTGCTTTTCCTCTAGCTATCTCAATATTTCTGTCACGCAATACTACCTCATGGCAACTACCTTTCATTGCCAATGAATAGGCAACCGTTGCTCCTACATTTCCAGCACCTATAATCGATACTTTTTTACCTATACTCAATAGATATCCTTTCTATGTGATTTTTGTCTCTATAAACAAAACATAACTCATTGCCAAAAGCAATCAATTATGTTTTGTGAAGCCTGAAGTTGAGGGAAGACCCCTCAACATTGGTGTTTAGATATTATTGATAATATCATTAAGAGTAGCTGAAGGTCTCATAGCCTTCTCAGCCAACTCATCATTTGGATGGTAATATCCACCAATATCCTGAGCTTTACCCTCGACAGCCAATAGCTCCTCAAGAATTTTTGCTTCATTCTCTTTGAGAGCTTTTGCAACAGGAGCAAACTTCTCAGCTAGCTCAGCATTCTCACCATTTGCCAATGCATCTGCCCAGTATTGAGCTACGAAGAAGTGAGATGCCTTGTTGTCAGGCTCACAGCACTTTCTACTTGGTGCCTTGTTGTTGTCAAGGTAACCTTCGTTGGCAACATCAAGACCAGCTGTAAGAGCAGCAAGTTTAGCATCATCATGCTTTTGACCGATAAATCGTAGTGACTCAGCAAGTGCCAAGAACTCTCCGAGACTATCCCATCGTAAGTGACCCTCAGCCAAGAATTGATCGACATGTTTAGGAGCAGAACCACCAGCACCTGTCTCATAGAGTCCACCACCAGCAAGAAGAGGAACGATAGATAGCATTTTTGCACTTGTGCCAAGCTCCAAGATTGGATACATATCTGTAAGGTAATCTCTAAGAACATTTCCTGTTACAGCGATGCTATTTTTCCCCTCTCTCACTCTTGCATTTGTAAATCTTGTTGCATCAGCTATATTCATAATTTGAATATCAAGACCCTCTGTGTCGAACTCTGGGAGATACTTATTTACTTTTTTGATCATTTCAGCATCGTGAGCCCTATTTTCATCTAGCCAGAAGATAACAGGAACTTGCTCAATTTGACCTCTCTCTGCTGCCAATCTAATCCAATCTTTGATAGGGATATCTTTGGCTCTACTCATTCTCCAGATATCTCCAGCTTCACACTCAAAACTCATAAGCTCTGTGCCATCTTCAGCAGTCACGGTTACTGTACCAGCTTCAGCAAGCTCAAATGTAGTTGGATGAGAGCCATACTCTTCTGCTTTTTGAGCCATAAGACCCACATTGGCTACAGAACCCATAGTTGATACATCATATTGACCATTTTTAACACAATCATTTATCATCTCTTCGTAGAAAAGACCATAAGAGGCATCAGGAATTACAGCTACGCACTCTACTGCATCACCCTTTCTGTTCCACTGTTTGCCGCCTTCACGCACAACGACTGGCATAGAAGCGTCGATGATGACATCATTTGGTGCATTGAAGTTTGTTGTCCCTTTATCTGAATCGACCATTGCAATCTCTGGATTGTCAGAATCAACAACAGCTTGGAATGCTGCTTTGATCTCAGCCTCTTTTTCGTGACCTGCAATCTTCTTCTCTAAATCGCCCATGCCTAGATTTGGATTTACTTGAAGCTCTGCAAATATATCTGCATACTTGTCAAATACCTCTTGGAAGAATACTGTAAAGGCATGACCAAACATGATTGGGTCAGAGATCTTCATCATAGTCGCTTTGAGGTGGATTGACCATAGTACACCGTTTGCTTTGGCATCCTCTATTGTTTTTGCGATGAATGATTTGAGTTTTGCGACAGACATAAATGTACCATCCAAAATCTCACCATCGAGTGCATCGATACTCTTCAACTCATTGCCATTGAGTGCAATAGTTACTTTCTGAGCCTTATCTATAGTGACTGATTTCTCATTCCCATAAAAATCTCCATCACCTGCCATATGAGCTACATAGGCTTTGGAGTTCTCCGCAAATGGCTTCAATCTATGTGGGTGATTTTGTGCGAATTTCTTCACAGCTTTTGCAGCTCTTCTGTCTGAGTTACCCTCTCTAAGCACTGGGTTGACAGCCGAACCTAGACAGACAGAGTATTTCGCTTGAATCTCTTCCTCTTTGGCATTTGCTGGATTTTCAGGATAATCAGGAATATCAAATCCTTGACTCTGAAGCTCTGCAATACACTCTTTGAGTTGACCAACAGAAGCAGAGATGTTTGGAAGCTTGATGATGTTTCCATCAGGCTGCAAAACTACTTTGCCAAGCTCTGCCAAATGATCTTCTGCTAAACCCATGGCAGATAGTACTCTTCCTGCTAATGAGATATCGGAAGTCTCTACTGTAACACCCGCTGCTTTTGTAAATGCATTTACAATTGGTAGTAGCGAGTATGTAGCAAGTGCTGGTGCTTCATCAATTTTTGTCCAGATAATTTTTGGTAGTTGTGACATATAGTTTCCTTACTAAAGTTTAATTATGGTAACAATATTTTACCATTTTAGTAGTTTTAAATTGTTAAAAGAGTAATTGTCAAAAAGTTATATTATTTATTTGTTTCTTTATTACACAGTTAAAGAGTCTCAAGTATATAAAACTCACTTTCAATATATTATGTTAAAATACGATTTATTGCAAATACGCTTTATCGAACTAAATATAAAGGAAGCTTGATGTCAAGAAGAGTAGGTATGTGGATGTACCAAAATGGTGGTGGCGACAAGATAGAGAAGAAGATCGTCAAAAAGTTAAGAGAGAGAGATATCAAATGTATAACAGGGATAAATCCTAGACAAGCTATAGTAGAAAATGGAAATATTATCCATAATGGCAAAGTGGCAAATAGACTCGATCTATTTTTCTCATACAATGCTGGCGAGCAGACTCAGTATCAAGTCTTTCTCTATCAAGCACTAAATCGTATAATGCCTATGATAAATAGCTATGAAGCATTTGCATTGACAGAAGATAAGTTTCAAACTTCATTCTTGTTGCAAAACAGTGGCATAGCTACGCCTGATTTCAAACTATGCCATAGAGATGATAGTGAACAGCTTCGTGATATTATTCGCAAGTGGGACAAGATGGTCTACAAGCCAACTGATGGCTGGGGAGGTATGGGGCTTACCAAGATAGAGAATGAAGCTACTCTTGATATACTACTTCCTATCCTAAATCAGATGGATTTGAGATTTTTCTATGTAGAGAAGTTTCTAAATTATGACAATACCGACTTTAGAGTAGATATAGTAGATGGTCAATTTGTGGGATGTTATGGACGAAAAGCCAATGGAACAGATTGGCGAACCAACATTACAAGTGGCGGTAGTATATTTCTCAGAGAGCCAAACGATACTGTGGTTGATCTAGCTATAAAAGCAGCTAATGTATGTGGTGCAGATATAGCAGGTGTTGATATAATATATGATCTTGAGAGAGAAGAGTATGTAGTGATAGAGGTCAATGGTATACCAGCTTTTGCTACTCCAGAACAAGAGAAGATGGGACTCGACTTTAATGACAAAAAGATAGACTTGATAGTGGATCTTATAGATCGTAAAACTATAGATAGCGGTCGCAATAAAAAAGAGCAAAAAAACAAAAAAAAGAGCAAAAAGAGAGGAAAATAGATGGCAAAAAAACAGAAACTTCCAAAGATAGGCTTACTGTATCTTGACTATGTGTTGAGATTTTTCGATAAATCAAACTTCAAAGGGTGGCCAGACAAGATAGAGACTGTGACATATCATTGGAAAAACGATAAAGATAGATTTGTTCGTGAAGTCAAGAGAAAAAAGATAGATGTACTTATAGGAAATATCCCAGCAACTGCGTATGAGACATTTAGAGAGATAGCTAGGGAGTTACCAAATGTGCGGTTTATACCATCGTTGGATACTCAATTTTCCAATAAATCAAAGGAGAATGTGACAAGGTTTGCATGGAAATATGATATACCTATACCAAAAACATATATCTTTTATGATATGAAAAAAGCACAAAAGTTCATAGATAGTACAAGATATCCCAAGATTATCAAAAAGAGCTATGGACCATCTAACTACGGTGGATATTTTGTCCATAAAGTTGACTCCAAAAAAGAGGCAAAAAATCTAATAGCTAAGAAGAAGTATAACCCAGTCTATATGCAAGATTTTGTACCTATGGAGGCTGATGTGAGGGTGATGCTTATAGGCCACAAGCCTGTGTGTGCCTTCTGGAGAAGACCGCCAGAGGGTGAGTGGCTTACCAACACATCTCAAGGTGGCTCTATGGATTATCAGAAAGTACCAAAAGAGCTTCTCGACCTTGCTGTGCAAGTATCCAAAAATGCAAATGCTGAGTATTGGGCTTGTGATATAGCAGTAGGTAAGGATGGTAAATATCGTATACTTGAGTGTGCTACAGCCTTCGCCGCATTCCCATATATTAGAGATTGGATAGGTCAATACTTGATGTGGAAATTTAGTAAAGGTAGATTCCCTAAGCCAAATATACCTCTATACAACTGGGAAGAGCTAGGCAAGATGGATAGTTCAGTACTTAGAACTCTTAGATATATAACATTTGGTAGATATTCACCTAGTTATGATGGTGCATACTTTTTAGATAGCAAGAGAATAGATACGGTAGATGGTGATATGGCACTGCATGAGCTAGACTCTCTCTATCCTATGCTGTTGACAGAAGATCGCAACTACGAAGAGTGGCCTAGTGAGAAGTGGAATTTCCAAGACAATTATGGAAAATCTGTCAAAAAGTTGCCAGCAAAAAGAAATCCAGAGTATGGAGATGATGAGAGTGCTGAAACTACAGAAGAGCCTACGGCAGATATAGTGTTAGATGAGAAAGAGATGACAAAAGTACTCACTTCGGTTAGAGGTATAGGCAAAAAGAAATCAAAAGATATACTAAAAAAGTACTCATTGGTAGAGTTGGTCAATATACTAGAGAGAGAGCCTAAAAAGTTATTGGATGTATCATGGGTCAAAAAAAATATACTTGAAAAAGTAGTAGATGAGTGGAATGAATTTAAGAAAAAACTATAGGTAGTACATGAAAAATCAATACAAATCATATGCGGAGAGTGTAGAGTTTCTCCGTGAAATGCAAAGAGAGTACCCAAACCTTATAGAGGTGATAAATATAGGTACTACATACGAAGAGAGAGAGATAGTATTGGTAAAGATCTCTCAAGATGTGGTCAATGCAGATAAAAAGCCTGCTATGCTCTATACTGGCAGTATACATGCTAGAGAGTGGATAGGCAATGAATTAGCACTTAAATTTATAGAGTTTGTAGCCAAAAACCAGTTTGTAGATCCTATATTAGAGAAGAGTTTGAATGAGTCTACACTATACATGGTGCCTTGTCTCAATCCTGATGGCTTTGAGTACTCACGAAAACACTTCTCATTTTGGCGTAAAAATAGACGAAAAAATGGAGATGGCACTATAGGTGTAGATCTAAATCGTAACTTCTCTATAGGGTGGGTAAAAAATAGCGATACAAGCTCCAATATCTATGGAGGAAAAGCACCTTTTAGTGAAGCAGAGACTACTGCTATCAAAAACTTTGTAGATAGCCATGACAATATTACCATGGCATTTGATTATCACTCACAAGGAAATGTATTTTTCCCTGCACATAAGTTTAGACATGAAGCTGAGATAGATGGTACAGACCTCAATGCAATATGTGCAAACATGAATGATGAGATAGCCAAAGTCACAGGAAGACACTATGGTATACATAGAGGTAAGCCACCTGCAGCACTCATCAATGGTAGCGGTAGAGAGTACTACTACTCCAAAGGTATCATAGCTACAGTTGTAGAGGTGGGTACCAAAAATATACCAGACTATATGAGGAGTATGAGTAGTAGCATCAATGAAAACATACCAGCACTCAAATATGCTTTTAGTGAAGTGGTCAACTACTCATCATTGGCACCACATAGGGTAGAAAATTTTACCATAGAAGAGATAAGTTTCAATAGCGTTAAGCTCGTATGGGATTATGAGGTGCGAGATGTTATATATTTTGAGATATTTAGAAGTGTGAAAGATAAGGATGCTTGCAACGATAGGACACTTGTCGCTACTGTAGGCGAAAACTATTTCATCGATACAGATCTAAATAGCTCTACCAACTACAACTATACTATAAGAGCAGTAAATAAAAAGAGTGGATATAAGTCTGCATATGCTCCATTGGTAAAGGTAAGAACTTCGCTTGACGACAATGAATTTTTTAAGCTTATATTTGCAAGCAAGGGTAGTACAGGCTATTTAGGACAATATACACAGGAGCAAAATCGTTCACACTTTGGAACAAATTCGTTATTTGTAGGTATCAATAAATCCAAGGGTATATGTGATGCGGTATTGGGTTTTGACTTTGATTCTATCCCTGAAGATGCTATCATAAAAGAGGCTAGACTATATCTATATCCTATGAATCGTGTAGCTGCCAAGATAGAGAAATTTGGTGAGTGGAATCTATCACTCATGAAGCCTGACAGCTTCTCTGAAGTTACAGATTTTCAACAGATAGATAGTGCTGAGACGAAAGGCACTATAGGCAGGGCGATAAAATCACACAATCTCACTCAAGGTATATGGAACTTCTGGGAGTTCTCTAGTCATGAGTGTGAACTTCTCCAAGAGGAGATAGCCTCAAGAAAAGCATATTTTCGTATAGATGGACCAAAATATCTGCCAGATGGAGAGGATTCTCAAATGATGCAGTTTGATATAGGGTATGGAAAGTTTGGTGGTGGACTGCACTATAGACCTATGCTAGATATCAAATATACAGTTTCTGAAAAAAAGATCAAACTCTCTGCTCAGACACTCTCTACCATATCCAAATCGAAAGTAGAAGATGGTGTCTTGAAGAGTGGATTTGATACAGATGGCAACAAAATATATGGATATTTAGATTTTGATCTCTCAGAGTTGCCAGATACAGATAGAACAGTCATTACTAAGTGTACTCTCAAGATAAGAAATAGCAATATATTTAAAAAGAAAAAAGATATAATGTATTATGTTGAGTTGGTAGATGTGGATGAAGTGGGTAGCTATGAAGATATAAAAGCTCGTGAAAAGATAGAGTTTATTGGATATGAAGTATCAGAGAATGATCTATCGAGAAAAGAGTATCAATATTTCAATTTCGATACCCTATCCAAAGAGATGGTAGATAAACTCCACAGAGCTGGTAAAGATCTCAAGCTCGTCATCAGAGCTACATCAGCATCAGGTGCCAAAAATCGTGTTGTAAATTGGGTAGATGATGTCTCGTTAGTAGTCAAATATATAGAGAAAAAGAGAGTAGCTCCAAAAAGTGTAGAGAATCTAAAGATATCCAAAGAGAGAGGTATGATAAAGCTCAATTGGGATGCGATAGATGATGAAAATGTCACAGGCTACTATGTTGTGAGAAATACTTTTCATGTACCTAAATATTTCAGCGATGGTGTGAAGATATATGGAGGTAAAGATACATACACTTATGATAATTTTGCATCTATGGATGTAGAGAAGTACTATGCAGTATTTGCATACGATGATGTACCAAACTTTTCAGAGGGTACTACCATCAAATACAATCCACTAGAGACATATTGAGCTATACATGAAGCTTGCACTAGATGAGTTTCTTCTCAAGCAACAAGGTAGAAAAATTCTTTTTTTGGGTAGAGAGGGACTCTTCTCTCACCAAGAGTCTCAAAAATTTCTAAAGAGATACGATATAGAGCTAGCCACTACGCTAGATGATGGGGTAGTAGCCGTAATAGAACACCATAGGCTTAATCCCATAGAAGAGGATATCTCATATCTTGCATATGATAAGGGCATACCTCTCTATAAGTTAGAAGATTTTGAGAGGCTACTTAGTGCCTCTATAGATGACGATCAAGTACTCATGAGTCTCAAACTTAGCAACGATCAAGAGAGAATATATAGGCTAATCACCAACACTCATATAGATGATAAACTCTTTATCAAGCTACTAGAGATATATAGGTGGTCGGATGATGAAGATGAAGATGACAATAGGGATAGAGGTGTAGTGATGGCAACGCTCAGGAGATTTCTTAGCTATAAGCCAAATGAAGAGGATCTACTCTATACAGCCTTAAGCATCAAGAGACTTATAGGTGAGACAAAAGATCCAGATCTACTCAAAGCCCTATTGGGTTTCCCAAATTATAAATTTATGCAAAAAGGCAAACGGTGGATAAGGCTTAGAGAGGTGGTAGCCACCAATCCTTATATTGATTTGGAGACGATCCAGAAGCTCATTAGATATAGAGACAATAGAGTCATATTCTACCTATCTGCCAACAGCTCTCTCCCTCTATCTATACTTTATGAGTTTGCCAAGATGAATGATAAAGATATAGATGAGGCATTGGCAACTAACCATAAGATAGATAATGTGTTGTTTGCTACACTTTTGGGTAGAGGTGATAGGGTAGGGGGGTTGCTTTTGGCATATCAGCCTATAGATATGAGTCGTATAGAGATGATAGAGAGAGCCAATATATCTGAAGATATATATGCTCTTTTGGGGCAAAATATCTATTTGGATAGAGTGGTGATAGAGTATCTGCTCTCTAAAGATATAGATGGTCTATTGGAGTTGCTAGCGGCCAATCCATCACTATCCCATAGTGATATAAAGAGTATATATGATAGAGATGTGTTCAGATACCATATACCACTATCTACCAATCCATCTACACCTGTAGAGATACTCCAAGATATATATGATAGGTATTTTACAAAACAAGATATACTCATAGGATTGGCATCAAATCCATCAACTCCTACAGAGATACTCAAAGAGTTGTTTGAGTTGGATATATATGAGATTCATGAAAAGTTAGCTGCCAACATATCACTACCCCTAGAGCTATTGAATATACTCAAGATAGATACTAGACTTAGAAATGCCCTTACGAGCAATAAGAGATTTACTGACACTATTACCAAACAGTTGGGTTTGTGAGCTATTGTCTCCTGCTCAAAAACTCTTAGTAAACATCTATTAATCACCCATTTAACAACTTTTTGATAATATACCAATACTTAATATATAGGATAATCAGAGATGCAAAAGCCATTACTTATAGAGATAGGAGTAGAGGAGTTACCAGCTATACCTCTACTCAAAATAGTTAAAAATATAGAGAAGTCATGGGGAGAGATATTAAAATCATATAGATTTGATAGTGAGTTTGAGTTTTTATATACACCTAGAAGATTGGTGCTCAAGCATGACTCTATATCTACAAAGCAGAGTGATAGTGTAGTAGAGTTGATGGGTCCTCCAGTAGTTGCAGCTATCAAAGATGGTAGTGTGACCAAAGCTGGTGAAGGGTTTGCCAAGAAGTGTGGTGTAGAGTTTTCACAATTAGGCAGAGCCGATAAGGGTGGTCGTGAAGTCCTCTACTACAAAAAAGAGGAGAGAGGAGTAGAGCTAACCAAGTTACTCCAAGAGATGATATCCAAGTGGATAGACTCTATGTCATTTGGCAAGATGATGAGATGGGGTAGCAGGAGCGATGAGTTTATTCGTCCTATTAGATGGTTGCAGGTGAGATTAGGAGAGAGTGTAGTACCTATGAGTATCTTTGGCGTAGAGAGTGGCGATGAGACATTTATACATAGGATGGTAGATTTCTCACCGCAAAGAGTGAAAGATATAGATAGTTATGAGGAGCTACTCTCGGATGGTGCAGTAGTGCTTAGACCATCTCAAAGAGAGGAGAGGATACTATCTGAGTTTGATGATATAGAGGAGAGATATAGCATCACTATAGAGAGAGATAGAGGACTGCTAGCTGAGATAGTAGCCATTACAGAGAATCCAAAAGCACTTTTGGGTAGTTTTGATGAGAGCTTTTTAGAGCTTCCACCAGAAGTAATTATCACATCTATGAAAGAGCATCAGAGATACTTTGCAGTATATGAAAAAGGCAAATTGACCAATAGATTTGTAGTGGTGAGTAACGCCTATACAGATGACTATAGTAAGGTCATAGAGGGTAATGAGAAGGTACTCAAGCCTAGATTGGCTGATGGTATGTTCTTTTACTACAATGATCTAAGAAAAGGGTTGTCTATAGATGGTCTAGAGAAGATACAGTTTATGGATGGTTTAGGTTCGCTGCGTGATAAGATAGATAGAGAGAGTGATATAGCTATCAGATTACTTGTCAGATATTTAGATCAGGTAGAGAGTGAAACATCAAAGAGTAGCTCAGAGCTAGAGATACTTATGCAAAGAGCAGTCAAGTTGGCAAAAGCTGACCTCACTAGTGAGATGGTATATGAATTTACCGAGCTTCAAGGGCTTATGGGGTACTACTATGCCAAAGCATTGGGTGAAGACCCATCTGTATACAATGCTATCAAAGAGCAGTATATGCCTGTAGGCGAGGGTGCAGAACTCCCATCATCTATATTTTCATCTATAGTTGCTATCTCTATCAAGCTAGATACACTTATGGGGCTATTTAGCATAGGCAAGATTCCTACAGGCTCTAAAGATCCATTTGCACTCAGAAGAGCTGTCAATGGTATCATCCGTATAGTAATAGAGCATGATTTGTCATTCCATATAGATGAGATACTAGAGCTTTTGAGTGATCAGTATGGGGATTTTGAGATATCAAAACTTAGAGACTTTATCATAGAGAGGATATATAAATCATTGGATGTAAATCCATCACTCATAGCATCTGTGCTAGCGTCAGGCGAGATGGATATCAATGAGATAGCCAAAAAGGTATATGCACTAGATGAGATAGTCGCAGATAGCAGTTTCAAGGAGCAGTTTATCACATTTAAAAGAGTTGCAAATATATCAAAAGATATAGATTTGGATGATAAGCTATCTGTAGATATAACACTCTTTAGTGAAGATGAAGAGGTGGCTCTATATAATGCATATGAGAGAGTTATAAACAGTAGATATGATGACTACAAGAGTAAACTCGAAGCACTATTTTCCCTCAGAGTAGAGCTAGATAACTACTTTGATAAAGTTATGGTCAATGTAGATGATGATATCATCAAGAGAAATAGGCAAAATATGATAGGTTCTATCTATAAGAGCATCAGAGATATAGCAGATATCAAAGAGATATCCATATAATCCATTGGAGAAGATTTATCATACCATAATAATAGGTTCAGGTATAGCAGGTGCTACAGTAGCATATACTTTGAAGAGTAGGGGTGTAGATATACTTTTATTAGATAGAAGTAGCGTAGCTGCTAGTGGTGGCTCTGGTGCAGCTGGTGCTTTCGTATCACCAAAGATAGGTAAAGGCTCTCCACTACAGAGATTGACCAATGAAGCCTATCTATTTGCAAGAGATTTTTATCTGCAAAACTTTCCAAAAGAGTTCAGTCAAACAGGTGTCATTCGTATACCGAAAGATTTGGACGATGCCAAAAAGTTTTTGGAGTATGAGCCTTACAATCAGAGTGAATATAGCTGGATGGATGCTCGACAGCTCGATAGCTTGGGCATAAATAGTGATTTTGATAGTTTTCTGTTTGCAGATGCAGGTCTATGTGATGCTCCTGCTCTATGCAGAACCATGGTAGAAGATATCCCCAAAGAGCAGCTAGATGTATCTCGCATAGAGTATGTAGATGGGTGTTGGATTGTAAGTGATGGAGATAGAGACTATTTGGCTTCTACTGTAGTCTTGTCGACTGGATATCAAAATCAACTATTTGATATGAGATATATGGGTGTGAGAGGCACTTGGGGTTCGCGTGGAGACTACTATAGCACTCTAGCTCTATCTACAAGTATGCATAAGCAGATATCTATCTCCGCCAACATAGATGGTATCATAAAGATAGGTGCTACGCATTTGAAATCTACTCAGCCATGTAGAGTCTGTGACGGCAAGCCATTGGCTTCGTTAGAGGAGAGAGCCTCTACTATGGTGGATACATCAGACTTTAAACTCAAAGAGACATTTTGCGGTATGAGATCAGGCTCCAAAGATTACTTTCCTTTGGTAGGTAGAGTGATAGCAGTAGAGAGTATGCTGACCAACTATCCCAACTTGCCCAAAGGAGCCAAACCTCCACTAGAACATCTTCCTAATCTATATATAGCCAACGGCTATGGAGGTAGAGGATTTGTATTTGCCCCAATGATGGCAGATGCACTATCCAAGCTTATATTGGATGGTATAGAAGTAGACAGAAGCATAGATCCAGATAGACTATTTTTGAAGTGGTGTAGGCGAGAGTTGGCAGCTACATACAACTCTCCTTAGGCACAATGCCTATTTACTGATACCGAAAATATATTTAAGCTATCAAAACTCACCTACGGGAACTCTCTTCTCCTCTCCTAAGTCTAGATCTTTGACCCAGATGAGACCATCTCTCACTTCATCTTCACCTATGATGGCACAATATTTTGCATTTACCTTATCTGCACCCTTTAGATGAGCTTTTAGTTTCTTGGCACTATACTCTACTGTCACTCTCTCTGTAGCTCTCTTGGCTGAGGCTAGAGGAAATAGCATATCTATCGACTCCTCATCCAACGCACCCAAGTAGTACCCCTCACGAGTAGTATCAGGCATCTTTGCAAGCTCCATAATCCTCTCTATACCTATGGCAAATCCTACTGCGGGTGTAGGTTTGCCATCTAGGTACTCTACAAGCTTATCATATCTGCCACCACCAGCTATGGCACTCTGTGCCCCTATCTCTGAGCTGACAAACTCAAATGCTGTTTTGTTGTAGTAGTCTAAGCCTCTTACTAGATTGGTATCTATCTCATAGCTGATCTCTGCATCATCTAGTAGCTTTTTGAGTTTGGTGAAGTCGCTACTACAACTCTCGCATAGATTGTCTATAAGCTTAGGTGACTCTACTAGCAGAGATCTGCACTTCTCATTTTTACAATCAAGTACTCGGATAGGATTGCTCTCTATTCTACGATTACAATCTTCACATAGTGCATCTCTATGGGTATTTAGAAATGATACAAGATTTTCTCTGTATGGTGGCATACACTCTTTGCATCCTAGTGAGTTGATCTGTAGAGTATAGCCTATACCTAGACTCTTGAAGATGTCGCCTATCATCTCTATGATGGTAAAATCCTCATATACGCTACCCTCTCCAAAACTCTCACAGCCAAACTGATGAAACTCTCTCAATCTACCCTTTTGTGGTCTCTCATATCTAAACATAGGACCGTAGTAGTAAAATTTATATTTGGCTGACTGCTGTCTGTCGAGTTTTGCCGAGACAAACGCTCTCACCACACCTGCTGTACCCTCAGGACGCATACATACATCGTTGCCACCTTTATCTACAAACTGATACATCTCCTTGCCTACTATATCGCTACTCTCACCTACAGAGCGACGAAATAGTGCTGTCTGCTCCAATATAGGTGTCTCTATGTAGCTATATCCATATCTTTTGGCTACACTTATGGCTGTGGTGACTATCTGTACAAACCTTTGACTCTCTTCAAATGTGAGATCTTTCATGCCTTTTAGGGGGTTTATCATGATCATCCTTCCCTATAATTTTTGTAGAAGTCTATCACTATTTCTCTTCAACCCAAATTATGCAATAGCAAAAGATTAAGCCAACAGAAAGTACCATACAGACAGAAGAAAAGATAGTTTATAAGAAGTCACCGTAACCATAGGGAACCCACACTTTCGCTACGCATATCATTGCCATCGGACCCCTACCATACTTCAAATCTTTCATAATCCTCTCTATCTACAAAGAGTACTCTTTGTTCTACGCCTCTATTGATGATATGGTATTGTCCTGCTATCTAGTACCTTTACTGCCTTTACTGTGAAATTCTATTATCCTACTCTAGTAGGAAATATTACAATATATAGTATAATGTATCCTCATATTTGTCAAAATATGGATCATAAGAACAAGATACTTTACCGTTTTATATCGAGAGAGTTATAAAAAGGAAGATGCTTGATATTACACAAGATTCAGATACCTCCTAGCAGATATGACAATTCACCAACAAAGTGTTGTTAAGATTGTGTTAGCTAAGCAAATGAGGGTTACTCGACTGCTTTAGCTCAATATCATATCAGGAATTTTCATGAATAGAGTATATATGCTACTACTTATCCTCATCTTAATGACCACACAAGCTTTGTCAAAACAGCACAAAAAGAGTACAAATATTACAATGGTAAAATATTCACTAAAAGTGGGCGATACACTCCCATCTATAGCAAAAAGATACAACACAACAGTTGCAAAAATAGTAGAGATCAACAAGCTAGATATAAGTCAGAGACTCAAACCAAGCAGGACGATAAAGATCCCTACAGATATATATAAAATTCATCAGATAAAAGGTATCGATAAAAAGGGTATGGATCCAAACAGTAAATGTATAGCACATAGAGTTAAGAGGGGTGATACACTTTTGGCATTAGCAAAAAGAGCCCACACTACAGTCGCAGATATAGAGAGGGTCAATAGATTTTCAGCCAAGAGAAAAAAACTTAGAATAGATGAGACTATCATAGTGCCTGTATACACCAAAAAAAGAGAGTACACCAACAAAAGAGCAAAACTTAATAAAAAAATCGTTTCGACTGAAAAGATAGCATCTCATCCGCATAGCAAGATAAAGTACTCACGATTGATAAAAAAGATTTTTAATAGAGAGTACACAAGTAAGAGAGCAAAACCTAATAGAAAAATCGTTTCGACCAAAAAGATAGCATCTCATCCGCATGGTAAGATAAAGTACTCACGATTGGTAAAAAAGATTTTTAATCTGGAGGATGAGTATAGAAAAAAGGACGATTTGAGCAAATCAGCTTCCCAAGTGGAGTTAGTAGTAAAATTTAGCAAGCGAACAAAAAAAGATCCGCTCAAGGAGGGAGATATATACACTCATTTAAGTCTAAACAGTTCACCAATCGACCTATCTATAGCAAAGAGATATCTAGGCAAAAGATATGTTTGGGGTGCTAATGGACCAAAAACATTTGATTGCTCAGGTTTCACCAAATATGTCTGCAATCAAAGTGGTATATCACTCCCAAGAACATCTATCAATCAATCAAAAGTAGGCAAAAAAGTGGATAGAAGCAGTCTCAAGACTGGTGATCTTATATTTTTTGATACATCTCGAAGACATAGGGGATATGTAAACCATGTTGGTATCTATCTCGGAGATGACAAATTTATCCATGCCTCAAGTGGCAAAAAAAGAGTTGTCATAGCAAGTCTAAATAAGCCATTTTACAAATCTAGATTTAAGTGGGGTAGACGATTGACAACTCCTTCTCACTCACGCCACTCCTATCTTGAAATGCATGCTAACCACACAACAACCAATAAGAGTAAGGCGATATAAATAACCCGCTAAAAGAGCCATATTTGCTTCAATAACTCCAGAGGAGAGTAGAGTTTAACTTATTATCTCCTCTCCATCTTTTGCATCAGTGTTACATTGGACTTCTCTTGTTCACTCATGATCTCATCATATATGGTAGCACTGGTTATATCTGTAGGTCTATACCATGGCATATGAGAAAATATCTCTCTCAATCTAGGGTTGTTAAACTTTACACCCCTTCTGGCAAACAGACTATTTCTGAGAATATATAGCTGATCTTTTGTGTATTGGGAGAGGTCTGACTCTCTCAAGAGCTTATTGTGGACACGATAGAAATCAGATAGAGCCAATCCTCCACCCAATCTCTTCTCCTCATCTAGCAGAGTTTTGATATTCTCTTTTTGGATCTGTGTCAATTTCATATATACTTTTGATGGATTTTTCTCTCTAGGATGATACCAAGAGTATGCCGAAAAAAGGTTGTGTAACATAGGGTTTCTAGCTTCAAAATCCAATCCAGCATGGGCAAATATAGAGTTTCTCAAGAAGCTCAACTGCACTATACTATATCCAGAGAGATCAGTTATCAATTTTGAATTGACACCGATATAGTCATCTTCACTCAATTTGGCAAATTTACCTTCTCTATTATTACTATCCCTTGATACTTTATTGGATATCGTATCTTTCTCATCTATGGTGATTTGTGATGGCTGAAATCTGCTCATAGCTCTATATCTAGGCTGATACATATCTGCTACATATGCAGGAGGCATAGTATATGAGCCTCTACTTACTGCCCTGGCTATATAAGCTACTTTGAATCTACCTTTTGTACTACTGCTCATAGATATTGCTGCTTCAAATCTATCATCTTTGTATGATAGATTGTCTGTATCGCTGAGATTATCTATCCATTTGAGTCCACTTATAGCATCTATACCATTGATATTTGGATTTTCTAGTTCAAATCCTGCTGGGAGCCAATCAGATACTAGAGGGTTTTGTATATGGTTGCTATCTATAGTCCCCTCTAGTATGACGACTACTCTATCGTTTTGTCTAAAGTGACTGATATCTTGTAGTTCGCCCTCTAGGTTGTATATCTTTTTTGTTATAGTGAAGCCGTTATCCTGCTTACTACTGTAGATGCTAGCTACTGGAGTAGCTTGAAAACTTGTGTTGAACCACACTTTTCCGCTGCTACTATTGGTAATAGATGGTATGGAGTCAATATCTTTAGCCTTTACTGTATACTCACCATTTGGCAACTGTAGTACTTTCCCATCTACTGTTAGCTTGAGGTCTGTTGGCTTGATATTTGCTACATATGATGCTCTGAGTAGTTGAGACATCTCTTGTGTACTCAAGTATCTTCTATCTTTTGCTGTAAGTGCCAAATCTGAATAGATAGACCCCCAATCCAATCCCAATGCAGCCTCTTTCATGAGTATCACGAGAGAGGCTTCATCTCTAAGACCACCTCCATAGTTACTATAGTAGTCTCCATTTCGTGCATATCTTCCTAGTGATCTCTTACCATTTTCAAACATCTCTTGAGCCAATCTCTTCTCTCCCACCAAAGATAGAGCTACACCTAGATGACCCCATGCTTGAGCCGATATAATTTTGCTATTTTTTGATTTGCTACGGTGTAGTATCTCTGACATCAAAATGCGTCCAGATCTTGCCAACACATAGAGTGCATAGCTATCTGCCTCCTGCCTACTGCCAATACTACTCCATCTATCTAAGTTGTTTTCTAGCCAATCAAGTCCAGCCTTCACATTGCGGTCTGGCACACTATATCCCAACTCTTTAGCTCTAGTGAGAAAATCCAACACATATGAACTGACCCACATAGATGAAGGTGAACTACTCCACAGACCAAATCCCCCATCAAACCTCTGATAACTAAGCAGTCTCTCTATAGCTCTTTGGACAATAGCTTGTCTATTGATAGTCAACTCCTTAGCTCTACTCTCTGACAAAAATAGCCAAGGCATAGCACGACTAGTAGTCTGCTCTGCACATCTACCAGAATATGCCACAAGCTCACTAGCTATAGAGTCTGTAGGCAGTAGTATTTTTCCTGATACTTTGAGTCTTATGTCACCTATATCTGACCACAAAGAGCTATCAATCAATCTCTTGATATCAATAGTTTCGTTCGGTTTCAAGAGACCTATATCTCGTGTGTATACCTGCTGATATCTGCTTCTTACTGCCAATTGCCACTCTTTTTTGACCAATATATCACCATCTTTTATCACCTCTACTCTCAGAGTATTGTCGTTAAGAGATGGTGCTTTGACCTCTACTACTTTTGAAAATCTAACAGAACTATTGCTATCATAGACAAATCTACTGCTATCGCTAGCTATCCTCTGCTCTGCATTTTCGTTTGTAAATCTGATCTCATACTCACCCTTGGCTACAGATTCGTCAAAATCTACAGTAATGAGTGATTTGGCACTATCTCCTACAGATATAAATTTGGGTAGATATATCTCTGGAGATATCTCATCTTTTACTACCATATCACCACTTTGCGAACCAACTGCTATTTTATTCCAAGCTACTACCATCAACTTGAGTGAGCCTTGATAATCTGGTACATCCAGAGATACTACAGCACTACCACTACTATCTAAAGCTATAGGTTTAGACATGATGGATATTACTTCTCTTTTGTTGCTTACGATACTCTGCTTGAGAGCATCCTCCTCCATATCACCAGCACCTACATTGAACTTGGCGTGAGCACCTACAGTCTTGATAAGATCTGCGTATATATCTCGTATCTCTATGCCTAGCTTCTGTTGACCAAAGAGATACGCCTTTGGATCTGGTACTCTATAGTTTGTGAGTCTCAACACAGCATCATCTACTGCAGCTAGCGTGAAGTATGTAGGATTTGTGAGGCTACTACCTTTCGCTTTGACCACTATCTTTGTGGGTTGAGATGATCTTACTTTTGTTTGATACTCTAGTGATATCTCTATGATTTTTTTTGGGTCTACCACCTTTAGATGTGCCAACCCTATAGCCCTATTGGCTCCTAATCTTTTGCTCTGAGCCCTAAATGCAGTAGCTATCACATAGATACTGCTACCCCAGCTCCGATCTACGGTAAACTCCAACTCCTGCTCTTGACCTAAAGTAGCATTGATAGTTTTAGTATCCAATATAGTGTGGTTTGCAACGGACACAACTATAGGACCACTAAATTTTGGTGTGATATGTACTCGCACTTTATCACCTATGGAGTATGACTGTTTATCTATAGATATAGGCAATCTATCGGGAGATGACTTAGATATACTCTCTTCATATCCGCTAGTAAAACGATATGTTGATAGTATCTCATTGGTAACACTATCTAGTATCTCCAATCTATATGTACCCCAATCCAACTTGGAGAGCTCTAGTGGTGTAGGCTCATCTCTTGTATAAAATATAGTATCCTTTACTACATCTTCACCATCACTATAGCTCTTATCATACTCCCATTGACCATTTTGCAATATCCAGTTCCAGTGGACATGCTCCTCTATAACTCTATATTTCAACTCTTTGGCTATAGGCTTTGAGTGTTGTAGATATACTATACCAAATAGAGCTTTTGACTCCATATCTACAGAGCTGTTTTCAAATAGAGGTTTGATGCCTACAAATCCATCTTTGTCATCTATAGGTATATCTAGTACTCTCTCTACAGGTCTGCCACCTGGCTCACTAGCAGATATTGTAATATGAGCAGATATAGGTGCTGTATGCTCTGGTATACTACCTAGATTTATCGGTACTCTAAATCTGCCACTACTATCTGTAGAGTAACTACTATTATCTGTGAACAGATTCATAAATCTACTATCTGTATCTCCAAAGTGATATGAACTATAATCCTTAAAAGGTCTTTTTGTCTGATATAGCATAGTTGTAGTCTCCACTGTGGCATTTGCCAATGGTGTATTGTTGAGATATCTCACTACACCACTAAGAGAGATATTGCTATTGGGGGCGACTCTCTCTATCTCACTATCTATATCTATCTTGATTTTGGGTGGTACAAAATTTTCTACCAAAAAGGAGAGAGTACCTATAGGCTTACTACTGCCTGCATATAGTTTGAGATGCCATCTGCCTCTACTGGCTGACTGAGAGATAGGTACTACTATATCTGCTTCACCCAACTTATCTGTTTTTATCATCTTGGAGAGTACATCTTTGCCTTGAGAGTCAAATATTTTTAGTGAAAGTGTCATATCTGGTGAAGCCTCTGCCAAGCTATTGCGAACTAGCATATATACGGATATGCTCTCACCTGGTCTAAATATCCCTCTGTTACTATATATAAAGGCATCATATTTACCAGGATTGTTACGACCCTGCACACCTCTATCTGACAAATCATGCGGCTGTCTACTGAGATCTATCACTGAGAAGTCACCATCTCTCCCATACGCATATATAGCTTTTGGTTTCAATCCATTTTTGCCACTTAGTGAACTCGCAGGAAAGTGTGCAACTCCATCTTTGCTAATGGTACTATATAGTATCTCATTATTTTTAGATATCAACTCAAGCTTTACATCATCATATCTTTTAGCGGTAGATATCTCTCTAGTATAGATAGTCATGCCATCATCAGCACGAAGTGTATATAGACCTATATCAGATATCATGAACCACTGTATACTAGGGTCGTAATAATCTACCGCTTTTCCATCTTCACCTATAATTGAAGCACTCAATATATACACACCAGGCTTTCTATCTTTGAGATATTCACCTATTGGCAAAGCTGTAGTGACAGATTGATTTGGTCTTGATTGGATTTTTATCTTTTTTTGCCAAAGTAGATAACCATCTGTAGAGGCTATCTTATTTAAGGCATAACTATACATAGAGCGAATAAACCCATAATCGTTTATCTTTGATATGAGATTTTTAGTATTGATGCGGTATAGTGATATCTCAAACTCTTTAACATTGGTACTATCTATAGGTATAGATATTTCACCCTTTGCAGGAAGTATATATCCACCATCCCTGAAGCTATAGCTAGGGCTATAATCTGTAGTGGTTTTGGTAAAACTATAGTCTCTATCTAAGTGATATCCCTTTAGTGGTATCCCCCTGTTTATAGTGAACGAATATCTAGTTCTAGGCTTCAATCCATTGAGACATATGCCATCATAATCTATAGATAGAGTGTAGTGTTGATTTGGAGTAAGTTTGATATACTCTTTTGCTTTTGTTGTGTTGGAGCCATAGGAGTATTGACTCAGACTCGCACAAAGAGCCATAGAACTCTCTGATGATTTCTCAAAAAGTTGTGTGATTGAGACCTGTTTACTGCCACTACCCCAAGCTATATTAAATATCAACATAAACAACAACAAGAGTCTCTTGTGGATAAAATCGTATCTTTTCATATCTATAATTCTCCTCATTATCTGGTAATAAAACTACAATTTAGCATCATCTCTCCGATTATATCCAAATTTCATTTGCAATTTGTAATTTATAAGGTATAATCTCCAAATTTATTTTTGGGGCAATCCCTATTTAGAAGGATATAAGATGAGTTGGAGTCCAAGTAGTTGGAGAGATTTTCCTATCAAGCAGCAACCTATATATCAAGACTTAGAGTTATTGAAGAGCGTAGAAGAGGAGCTTGCTAGTTACCCTCCACTAATTTTTGCTGGTGAAGCACGCAACCTCAAAGAGGATCTTGCCAAGGTTGGTAGAGGAGAGGCTTTTCTACTCCAAGGTGGAGATTGTGCTGAGAGTTTTTCATCATTTGGTGCAAGTGGTATCAAAAATCTATTTAAGCTAATGTTGCAGATGAATATGATCTTGATGTACTCATCAGGGAAAAAGGTGATCAAAGTAGGTCGAGTGGCAGGACAATTTGCCAAGCCACGAAGTAGTGACTTTGAAACCATAGATGGGACAGAGTTGCCTAGCTATAGAGGTGATATAGTCAATGATATAGAGTTTACTCCAGAGGCTCGTATCCCCGATCCTAAAAAATTGATAAAAGCTTACAATCAATCAGCAGCAACTATGAATCTGCTAAGAGCATTTTCTAGAGGTGGCTTGGCAGATCTCAATGAAGTACACAGATGGAACTTGGATTTTATCAAAGGTTTTCCATTGGGTCAAAAGTATGAAGAGCTTAGCGAAAAGATAGATAGAGCTATGAAGTTCATGGCAGCTTGTGGAATAGATAGTAAACACACTCCTCAACTACATCAAACTACACTCTATACATCACATGAAGCACTCCTGCTCAACTATGAAGAGGCTCTCACGAGAAGAGATAGTATCACAAATGATTGGTATGACTGCTCTGCCCATATGTTATGGATAGGTGACCGTACTAGAGGGCTAGATGATGCACACATAGAGTACTTCCGAGGTATCAAAAATCCTATAGGCTGCAAAGTAGGTCCTAGCATGAAAGAGGATGAGCTTATCGAACTTATAGATGCACTCAACCCAGACAATGAAGAGGGTAGACTCAATCTCATAGTAAGGATGGGTGCCGATAAGGTAGAGGATCACTTCCCAGCACTACTTCGCAAGGTCAAATCAGAAGGTAGAAGAGTAGTATGGAGTTGCGACCCAATGCATGGAAATGTAGAGAAGAGTTCGACAGGCTACAAGACTAGAGATTTTGACAACATACTTAGAGAAGTGAAGCAATTTTTCAAAATCCATGAGAATGAAGGCACGATAGCTGGCGGTATACATTTGGAGATGACTGGCGAAAATGTGACAGAGTGTACAGGTAGCCAATCATGTGCAATCACAGCAGATGATCTATCTAGCAGATACCATACTCAATGCGACCCAAGACTCAATGCCAATCAAGCACTAGAGCTATCATTTATGGTGAGTGATGCCCTTAGAGGGTAGCCAAAAATACAAAACCTATAGAGCTAATCCCTCTATCTGGTTTTATCTTTGCTAATGACGACAACCTCTATCGTCACTCATACTTAATCTATATTTTTTTAGCTCTCTTCTCTATATCTAGAGACCGTTCAAAATCCCGTGTCAGTAATTTCTAGTAGCACTTAGCTCTTGACTTTCCGTCCTAGTTTTTGCTCTACGGAGGCGACTTTTTTGTTGAGTCTACCTATAGCCCCTTTGCGATAATCAATCTTGATAGTACTATAGATTCTACTACTATCGACTTGCAACTCTCTATAGGCATCTTCGATGACTCTAAATACTTCACCTACACTATCAGCCTCTATGATGGTACCCATTGGAGTGAGCTGATACTCTAGCCCACTTCTATCAACAATATCCAATACTCTTGCTACAAACTCACTCTTGCTCTCTGTTTTATCCGTGGGGAACATAGCAAACTCTACTAGTGCAGACATAGACTTAATCTCCTATTTTTTAAGATTTTGTAGATTGTAGCGTAAATATATTGATAAGCATATTTTTGAAGACTCTCTAGTATCCTATGGCTTCTCTAAGCCGTGATATATCCGATACTTTTTTATGTTGCCTCACAAATATTTATAATATAAATACAATATAGATATACTTTCATATACTAGAGGAGGTATAGAGATGGATTTGGAGAGGGTCGAAAGAGAACTGAAAAAACGCTTGTCATATAGGTATAGGTGGGGGCGAAAACAGTCAGACTCTTGGGATAGAGATACAAATTTCATATATAGTACATATAGTTTCAAATCGTTGTTGAAAAAGACAGAACCGCTCACTCAAGAACTCAGAGATTATGCACTCAATAGGTGGTACAACTACTGGTCGGCTATGGCAGTAGAAGATATATTTGCTTCGCACTCAAATATAGTAGCAAATAGAAATATCTATGATAAACTAGTGGACTTTACGATAGATAATATACCATTTGACCACAAGACAACTATCTTTCCGAGGGGTTTTGGGAAGTCATATAGATATGCTATCGAGAATGAAAAAGAGTTAATTCGGTGGCTATATGACAATCAGAGTCAGCAAGGCAGAAAGCATCTAAAAAATAGATTGTTTATTGTTGTATATGATAAAAATAATCAACACTGGAGAATGAAGTCAGAAATTATGAGATTGAAAAGAGAGATAAATCTATATGTAGCCAATTTCTCTTTGGACAATCTTTATGAGCTTGATTTTGGTGATGGTAGAGTCTATTCTGATATACTATGGATTATAAATTAATGATGTTTTGCTTTGTTGATATTTAAAATTCTCGATTTTTATAGTATAATCACTCTCTAAATAGAAAGGATAGCTCTTGGCACTTATCAATCTCTTAAATATAAAAAAACAGTATGACATCAAGCTACTATTGGATGGTGTGGATTTTCATCTCAATGAGGGGGAGAGGATAGCCATCATAGGAGAAAATGGGTGTGGCAAATCTACACTTATGAGACTCGCTATAGGAGAGGAGGAGCCTACAGATGGCAGGCGAGTGATAGATAGATCTATAGAGATAGAGATGCTAGAGCAACAGCCACGCTTCGCAGATCATCTCAATGTGCGTGAAGCTATAGAGAATGAGCTTACCACACTACAAGAGGCAAAAAAAGAGTATGAACTTCTCACAGAAGAGTTGGCTACAGATTTTGATAACAAAAAACTACTAGATAAACATGCCAAAGTCTCTGCATTTTTGGATCATCATAATGCTTGGAATTTAGATGACAAAGTAGAGAGAGTACTTCAAGAGTTTAGACTCAAGGAGTATGAAGATAGGGCAGTCGTCACTCTATCCGGTGGAGAGCAGAGGAGGGTGGCGTTGGCATCGCTCATACTCAAAAAACCAGATGTTTTGCTACTAGATGAGCCTACCAACCATTTAGATGTATATATGGTAGAGTTCCTAGAGGATATGCTACTCAAGGAGAAGTTTACTCTGCTTTTGATATCTCATGATAGGCACTTCATAGATACTATAGCTACTAGGATAGTAGAGGTGGAGAATCAAAAGTTGGTAAGTTATCAAGGTGGATACGAGAGCTATCTTCGTCTCAAAGAGGAGAGAGTACACTCCATGAAAAAAGAGCATGAAAATCTCTTGCGACTGCTCAAGCAGGAGGAGGCATGGCTTAGCAAAGGAGTCAGAGCTAGAGAGAAGAGAAATCAAGGACGCAAAAAGAGAGTCTTTGAACTCAGAGACCAAGCAAAGAGCAATCCAACCCTCATAAACAAAATGATGATAGAACTAGAGAGGGAGCAGAAGCACTTCAATCGTGAAGAGGGAGTATCGAGAAAAAAGATGCTCTTTGACCTAGAAGATGTCTGCTACAGCATAGGTGGTAGAGATCTTATAGTCAACCTAACTACACGGATACTACAGAGAGACAAGATAGCTATAGTAGGGTACAATGGATCTGGTAAATCTACACTGCTCCATCTGATGCTAGGTAGACTCAAGCCATCTAGTGGTATCATCAAAAAGGGAGAGTTCTCCATAGGATACTTTGACCAACATCGTGATATGTTGGATGATGAGAAGAGACTCATAGAGACATTTTGCCCTGATGGTGGAGATATCATATCGGTACAGGGTAAAAATATGCATGTTTTTGGCTACCTAAAATCATTTCTATTTCCAAAAGAGTTCTTGGACAAGAAGATAGGAATGCTCAGTGGTGGAGAGAAAAATCGTGTAGCACTAGCTCTACTACTTACAAAAAAGGTAGATTGTCTCATACTAGATGAGCCTACCAATGATTTGGATATACAGACTATCAATATATTGGAGGAGAAGCTCATCAACTTCCCTGGGGCGGTACTCTTTGTCTCTCATGATAGATACTTTATCGACAAAATAGCCTCGAAACTCTTTATATTTAAGGGTAATGGTGTGATAGAGGAGTCATACCAATCATACACAGAGTACTTAGCCATAGAGAAAGAGCTAGGAGAGCTTACCAAACTTCAAAGAGAGATAAAAAGAGATGTTGCAAAACCAAAAGTCGATAAACAGCCCAAGCTCAAAACCAAACTAAGCTACAAAGATCAAAGGGACTTGGAGATACTACCACAACAGATAGATGAGCTAGAGCAGAAGATAGATGAGATCAATAGATGCCTGTATGACCCTGAGTGTTATCAAGATAGAGGATTGGTGGAGCTATCTGCTCAATTAGAGGAGTACCAAAAGAGTTATGATGAACTTAGCGATAGATACCTAGAGGTGCTAGAGCTAGAGGAGGAGCTTGGCTCATGACTATCACACATATAGAGACACGACTACTCAAAGCACCGCTGAAGAGACCATTTCATACGGCACTTCGTCATGTCGATTTGCTGGAAGATCTCATAGTCAAGATATATACCGATAGTGGTGATGTAGGCTATGGCGAGGGGGCTCCTACTGCTCTCATCACGGGTGAAACCATTGGCACTATGAGAGCCGTCATTGAGTACATATCACCTCTTTTGGTAGGCAGAGATATAGAGGAGTTTGAGGCTCTCATAGATATAGTGCAGAGAAGTATACTCAAAAACACTACTGCCAAATCAGCACTAGAGATAGCACTATATGATCTAAAAGCAAAGAGCCTAAAGCTTCCTCTATATAGATATCTAGGTGGTGAGCAGAGAGAGTTTGAGACTGATATTACTATATCGTTGGGTAGTGTCGAAGAGATGGTATCTGATGCCTTGGATGCCATCTCTTTAGGGTACAACATACTCAAGATTAAAGTGGGTGATGATATATCTATAGATATAGACAGGGTAGTCTCAATCTATGAAGTAGCAGGAGATGATATCACACTAAGACTAGATGCAAATCAAGGCTGGAGCAGAGAGGAGAGTGTAGATATACTTACTACACTAGAGGGTAGGGGGATTAGGGTAGAGTTGATAGAGCAGCCCACTAAAGTAGATGATATAGGTGCTTTGAAGTATATACGAGAGAGAGTTGAGACACCTATACTTGCAGATGAATCTATCTTTACACTAGATGATGCCAAGAGGTTGTTAGATAGCCAATCTATAGATTTTGTCAATATCAAACTAGCTAAATGTGGAGGTATCTCAAATGCACTCAAACTTGCCGATTTGGCAAATAGCTATGGTGCTAAATGCATGTTGGGATGTATGTTGGAGGGTGCTATATCTGTAGGTGCAGGAGTACATGTGGCATCTGCAAAATCAGATATCATTACTATGTTTGATTTGGATGCAGTAAATCTGTGTAGATCCAATCCTGTAGATGGTGGAGTAAGATTTGATGAATCTAGGATATATATACCTGACGGTTCAGGACTAGATATCAAGAGTGTTGATATTGTATAATATTAGTAATATTTGAGATATTATATAATATTAGATATTAAAGAATATTACATACTATTTAATATCAACTTATCTTTATAGAGTCCCAGAAAAAATCAACATGTTTATCAAACATTGTCACCAATGATGAAGTAGATTTCTTATCTATCTCCAATAGAGAGAGTTGCATCTGATAAAAAAATAGTGGTGTTAAAAATTCATTTGCCAAGAGTAGGGGGTCTGCTGATTTTATATGATCATCTTGCATCATGAGAAAAAATATAGTTGACAGCTTCTTGACATTTTCTTGATAAAAGTATTGATTGTAGACATCTCTTATAGATTGGTTTTTGTATAACTCCTGCATCATTAGCCCAAATAGTGCTCCATTCTGCCTATCAAAACTGATCTTCTTAAATCTATTGGCTATTAATAGCAGTAAGGCTTTTCCATCCTTGTGCAACTCTTTGGACTCCATGTCATCAAATAGTGTAGCTATACCAGAGCTAGTAAGATCATTTATGAGTGTAGATAGTATATCATCCTTGTTTTTGAAGTGGTTGTATAGTGCACTCTGCTTGATGCCTACAGCTCCAGCTATATCCCTGACGGTAGTATCTCTATATCCTTTAGAAGAGAATAGCTTAAGAGCCATTTTGAGTATCTTATCTTTTGTCTTTGTGCCTCTTGGTGATTTGCTAGTCTCGGTATCTGCATGTGTAGTCATATGATTCTCCAAAATTATTATCTCCATATTATAGTGAACAATTGTTCTATTGTCAATATGCTCTAATTATCTTCAAAGAACAAATGTTCTCAATGAAATAGTTGTCTATCTTTGTCTATGAACACTTGTTAATATATCTATATAGTCAAGTATAATATTAGTGAACATATGTTCTCTTGGTAATTATATAGTTTATACTGATGATTTAAATCATATTAAATAATATTTTTATTGATACTATCAAATATGAATTACATCTTATTTTTAATAGAATTTATATTATGTTAACCAAAATTAACTATGAGAATTGTTGCCCAATCTATATCTATATCTATTTATCTGTTTTTAGTGTGGTTTACGCTTTATGAGGGTGAGGCTGAAGCCATCACTTCCGATCCGATTGTGATATAACATAAGAGCCAATAGGACAAAATATCCTACTGTATTTCAAAGAAGATCGTTACAAAAATAAAAAACTATACAAATCTAACTTCAATGTGACAGAGTCGTCGCTACTATGTATCCTTTCATTGCTCTGTTGCCCATGTGGTCTTCACTCCAGTACTCATCTGACTTTATGATCTTTAGTTTAGTGTCAAAATACTCTATTAATTCACCTTGTTTTAGCAAAAAGAGTGGATTTGATGGAGCTTTTTTGCTATCTGGATGAGATATGAAAGTCTCGAAGATTAGTAGACCGCCATCCCTAAGAGCCTCTATCATCTGAGGAAAAAGGGATCTATTGAGATAGTAGGTGCAGACGATGAGATCGTAGCTATCTTTTGGTAGTTTGTAGCTATCCAAATCCACCTCTTTGGGATATATATTTGGGATATCTTGCAAATTTGATATAGCTACAGAGCTTATATCTATCGCATCTACTTCAAACCCATGAGATGCCAAATATCTACTGTTTCTACCCATACCACAAGCTATATCTAATGCCTTGTTGCCATTGGCTAAGTGGATATTTTCTACTACTATATCTAGCGGATCCGTAGGTATAGATATGCTCTTATACTTTTTGTTCCATCTCACTCTATCTGTGTCTGACATCTATCTATCTCCTCTATATCTATTTTTGTTGCGGCTATTTTTTCTACTTTTGTCTCTCTGGTCGTCACCTCTGCCATCTCTCCTCTTGCCTCTATATCTGCTACTTCCACCACCTCTAAAGCAGCTATCGCATATAGAAAACCTATAGCTAAAATCTAGTACTTTGCCACACTTGCGACACTTTTTGACAAAGTAGCCTCTCTGTAGAGAGTTTTCTATATATTGGTTGAGTCTTACTCTGGACTCTATGGCTTTTTGTGTATCACGGAAGTAGTCTGGAAACTTAAATGATAGCCATAGATATAGAGATATCTCTCTGACTCTATCTTCGGCATTGAGTAGCATATCATTGGTCTGTGCAAATGCGGGCAGATCTCTAGGTGGTATATATAGCACCTCTGAACCATTCTCTATGTTGCGTATATATCTATGAAATACAGACTCTATATATGGTGATGAGATACTAGCTGGAGCACAGCTAAGATGGTATCTAGTACGAATATCTAGCTCATACTCATCCACTATAGAGGCTATCTCTAACATAGAGTCTATATTGGCAGCTTTGAATGGTCCATCAAACTCCATATTGTCAGCAAAAAACTCCAATATATCGACTAGATTGTCACTCTGTAGTATCTCGCCTATCAACTCTACATGCTCCATACTCGCCATGACGCTAAAAGGTAGCTTGATATCTGCAAGTGGTGTGTGAAATTGTCTTTTTATGGTCTTGATAGCACTACTCTCCAATGCACCTATGTATCCACACTCTTCGAGTCCATATCGCCCTGCCCTACCCGATATCTGTAGTACCTCCGATGGTGTCAACTCTCTCCTTCTGAGTCCATCAAATTTGTTGTCTTTGGCAAACAGTATAGTCTTTATAGGTAGATTGAGACCCATAGCTATGGCATCTGTAGCCACAAGTATATCACTCTCACCCTCACGAAATCGTCTAGCCTCTTCACGACGAACCTCTGGAGATAGATTGCCATACACTACAGATACTCTATGGTTGGTAGATAGCTGTTGTTTGAGAGATAGCACCTCTTTGCGTGAAAATGCTACTATGGCACTCTGCTTCTCTACCTTATGTAGTGGCGTACTATTGGAGAGCATAACTAGTGGATTTTTCCTCTCAAACTCTACCACCTCTAGTGGCTCTTCGAGGTATTGGCATAGCTCTCTGACGGCAGCAAGTGCATTTGATGAGCCTGTCAGTATCACTTTTTTGGCAGCTACACCTATGAGTGCATTTGCCCAAGCCCACCCACGATCTCTATCATCTATCATCTGTATCTCATCTATCACGCATACTTCAACATCTATAGAGCTATTGAGCATCTCTATGGTTGATGATATGTGTGTAGACTCCTCATCTATGATCTCCTCTTCACCTGTGATGAGAGAGACACCTACCCCATCTGCCTTGAGACTCTCATAGCCCTCAAGAGCCAATAGTCTAAGTGGTGCTAAGTAGTATCCTGTATCTGCACTCTTTAGCTCTTGAAGTGCTGTATATGTCTTGCCACTATTGGTGGGTCCTACATGGAAAACTATCTCTCTCTTGAGTGATCTAGCGAGTGGAAATAGATTTTTGAAATCTCGGATGGTTTTGGCTAGTAGCTCCTCTCTCATCCTCTGCTCTTTGATAGGCTTGAGATACTCTCCAAAGTGGTAGAGTATACGCCTTTTGCTCTTCTCTTTGATCTTGAGTGTCTGAGAACTCTTGATTTGTGGTGCTACAAACTCCACTATGATAGACTCTATCTTTGATGTAGGCACACCCAATCCATCAGAGAGTTCTACCAAATGATCATATAGAGAATCCACAGAGAGCTTGAAGTGTGAATGTAACTCACTATCGATCTGCTCTAAATCATTGGCTATAGGCAACTCGACAGATCTCCATATGTCACTATATAGTAAGTCTTTTGTGTACGATACAGATATCTTGTACTCCACCTCTTCACCATAGAGCATGCTACTTTTGGCTCTCTCTATGATAAAGTGGTCGATACTCTCATATAGCCAATAGTCACTATCTATACTCTTGACTATAGATTCCAATAGCTCCATATCTATAGGTATATGGTAGAGCTCTACCTCTGGTGGCATCCTCTTGATCTGCGATACTATCTGCTCTTGAGTGAGCCACTTATGCTCTTTTGATATATGCTCTATGAAGTTCTCTATCTCCCTCTCTTTTTTTACGATAGATTGCTCTTTTATCTTGACCATATGCTCTATGATACTCTCATCACTACTATCCCAAAGCTCCTCTAGCTCTACAGGGGTAGATATGGTGAGTAGATTTTTGTTGAAGTCTATATCTCTCATCTCAAATTTATAACCATGATAAAACTCCATCTCATTGAGTGTCGTGAGCGATACACCTACACTATCTTCTAATATCTTGATCCTTTTTTGTAGGCGAATATAGTGTAGTTTTTGCTCTATCTTCTCTGCATTGATCTTGGAAGCTCTAGTATCCATAAATGACTCTAGTACCCTACTCTCTTCATCTTTGGTATGCTCTATATCCTCCAAGATAAGTAGTATCTTATCCACCTTGTCTAGCGGTTTTTTATCTGATGCTTGTACCATCTTTGCACCATTTGATACAAGATGCTTGACTATCTTCTCTCTATCGATATATCTACCCTCACTCCAAGCTCTACGAAGTGACCTAATGAGTTCATCTCTTTGTAGTGTAGACAACTCTAGCTCTAACAACATAGAGAGTTCTATGAGTTTATCATCGTCAAGAGTAGTTACCCCTTCATCAAAAGCTTCACCGTTAAAGTAGTCTCTTATCTTATTGTTGAGTTTTATTAGTGCTTTTTTCTTCTTTTTTGCCATATTTTGTTATCTTCTCTCTCTTATCTCTTGTAGTAGTTTATCTACACTTACGATAGCATCTTTATAGTCACTAAAGCCCCAATCTACCATGATATACTCTATCCCTGCTCTATCTGATGCTATCTTGTCTCTCTCTCCATCACCTACAAATATAGCTTCATGGGCCGACACACCAACTCTTTGCAATATCTTTAGCAACATATCTGGGTATGGTTTGCCTCTCTTGACATCATCATAGCATGTTATAGTATCAAAGAGGTGGTATATACCCAAATGAGTGAGCGACTCTATAGTGGAGCCTCTATAGGCATTGGTCGCTACGGCTAGCTTGAAACCATCAGATATCAACTCCTCTAGCATATCCTTGATGCCATCATAGAGCATCAACTCCTCTTGATGATGTAGTGTATAGTACTCAGAGAACCAAACTTCATGATCTCCCTCAAAATGGTCTCTCTCGTAGAAGTATTGAGCTGGATTGATATTTTGGTCATTTATACTATCTATGATCTGTTGTCTATCCATAGGTGGTAATCCTATATGATCGCGTACATAGTTTATGGCATTGGCTATAGTCTGAGAGCTATCCACCAGAGTTCCATCCATATCAAATATTATAAGTTTTTTCACTTTTTTCCTTTTTGCGAAACTTCTTGTAGAACTCAAACAGACAAGATGCAATCATTAGACTTCTTGCAAAATCTTTCGGAGACGATGGTATCAGCTTCACAAAATAGTGAGACTCAAGACTCACTTCCGAGTTTTGTAAGATGTATATTAAAGCCTATTTGCACTACTGGCTACAATGCTTAGTAGCACCAAACCTACACAAAGGACAATTTGCCCTATTTGATAATATACTGCACAAGGTCAATAACTTATACTAGAAGTCTACTAAATTTTAGCTATATTGTGTATACTGCTTATCTACCCATACTACAATAGATTTGTTATGGATTATATAATAAAGGTACAAATATGTCAAATAGACTAATAGATGAAGAGTCTCCATATCTACGCCAACATGCTCAAAATCCTGTAGATTGGTATCCATGGTGTGACGAAGCATTCAGTAGAGCAAGAGATGAAAACAAAGCGATATTTCTCTCTATAGGTTATAGTAGTTGCCACTGGTGCCATGTGATGGAGAGAGAATCGTTTGAAAATGACGAGATAGCCAATATACTCAATCAATACTTTATATCTATCAAAGTAGATAGAGAGGAGAGACCAGACATAGATAGACACTACCAAGGAGTCTATCAGTTGATGAATGGTCGACCAGGTGGCTGGCCTACTAGCATATTTCTCACTCATGATCTAAAGCCATTCTACTCAGCCACATACATACCACCAGAGCCTAGATATGGCATGATGGCTTTTGGGCAACTACTAGAGACTATACACAAAAAGTATAGAGATGATAGAGACACCCTCATAGAGAAGGGTAGAGAGATACTATCTCACTTGGACCCCAAAGTAGAGAAGATAGAGGCGACAAAGCTAGATCTCTCTATTGTCAAAAGGTATGAAGAGCAGGCAAAGCAACTATTTGATGCTGCAGATGGTGGATTCAACAAAGCTCCCAAGTTTCCTCAAGCATCTACACTATCCCTACTACTAGATACATATAGATTGAGTGGTGACAAAGAGTCACTAGAGATGGTAACTACTACACTAGATAGCATGAGTAGAGGTGGTCTCTATGATCGTGTAGATGGTGGCTTCTGTAGATATAGTACAGATGATAGATGGCTTGTACCACACTTTGAGAAGATGACATATGACAATGCCTTACTAAGTCAACTATATCTAAAGGCATACTATGTAACAGATGATGAGCTATATAGAGATATAGCCTTTGAGACTATAGATTTTATGCTATCCAAGATGAGTGAAGACCGCCTATTTTACTCTGCTAGCGATGCAGATACAGATGGTAGTGAGGGTGACTATTTTGTCTATAGCTATAGTGAGGTATTAGATGCCTTTAGGGCTTTTGGTATCCCACCTCAAGAGATAGAAGAGTTGATGAATAGACTAAATATAACAAAAGATGGCAACTTCGAGGGCAGAAATATCATCCGCATAGATGACCCTAGAGAGATAGATGATATCGCCCACTACCAAGAGGCATTGGATATATTGAGAGGCTTGAGGAGAGATAGAGTCTACCCCTCTATAGATGAGAAGATACAGCTATCATGGAATGCTATGATGATAAAGAGTCTCTTTGTAGCAAGTAGTGCAGATGATAGATATCTACAGATAGCTATAGATTCACTAGATAAGTTGACAGATAGACTCTATATAGATGAGGAGCTGTACCACACCACTATCATAGGTAAAGCACCTAAGATTAAGGCATTTTTGGAAGATTATGCATATCTGTGCGATACACTTATAGAGGCTTATGAGGTTACACTAAATGAGCTATATCTCATCATGGCGGTCAAACTTGCCAATAGTGCCATAGAGAAGTACTTCGCACAAGGTATATGGAAATTTTCGAGAGGTGAGTTTGAAACAAAAGCAGATATATACGATAGCTCATACCCATCTGCTATGGCGACTATGCTATCTTCACTGCTATCTATCAGCTCTCTTGTGGACCCTGTATATAAAAAGTTTGTATATAGAACCCTAGAGATAAACTCATATGGTGTGATGAGACAGCCCATAAGCTCTCCACTCATGAGTCAGATTGTCATACGATATCTCAAAGATGATATCATCATAAAGGCAGATGAGTCAAAGCTACTACCACACACAAGCGATAGATACAGATTGCCATATCCATTTAGCTATATCAAGATAGATAAAAATGATGGCTTTATGCTATGCACAAGCAGTAGTTGTTTTGGTCATGTGGCAGATTGGAGCGAAATAGATTTGAATCGTAGATTGGATTAGAGAGGGTAACGACATTTTGTCGCCCTCTCCTAAATTAGTCTCTTCTGGACAACTCTTGGCAAATCTTTACAAAATATTTGGCATTCTCTACAGGTACATCAGGTAGTATGCCGTGACCTAAGTTAAATATATGCCTGCCATCTCTCATGGTATTTGCCAGAGATTCGACACACTCTCTAGTCGCCTCTTGACTATATAGTCTACATGGCTCCATATTGCCTTGTAGCACATATCTGTCACCTAACTTCTCTTTGGCTAATGCCATAGGTGTAGACCAATCTACTCCAAATACATCAAAGTTGCCATATACTTGATCTAGGAATGATGGGATACCTTTGGGGAACATAATAATAGGAGTATCTGGATATTTTGACTTGAGATAGTCGGCTATCTCTACCATGTATTTCCAGCTAAACTCATCATATTTAGATGGCTCTATGGCAGCAGCCCAACTATCAAATATCTGTACTACATCTATACCTGATTCGATCTGCTTCTCCATGTATAGCTTGACTACATCTGTCACTTTGGCCAATATATTGTGCAGTAGTTCTGGGTTGCTATACATCATCTTTTTGCATACATTGTATGTCTTTGTCCCCTGCCCCTCTATCATATATGTAGCAAGTGTCCATGGTGCTCCTGTGAAACCTATGAGAGCTTTGTTGTCATCTCTAGCGTCCAGCTGTTCTCTAAGTAGCTTGATAGTATCATAGACATATGTGAGTCTGGATGCTGCCTCCTCTCCACCCATAAGTCTATCTAAATCATCTTGAGATTTTATAGGATCATTAAACTTTGGACCAAAGCCTTTGATAAATTCAAGATCCATACCCATCTCATCGGGTATGACTAGTATATCCGAAAAGAGTATGGCAGCATCTACACCTACTATATCAACTGGTTGCATAGTCACTTCAGCTGCCTTTTTTGGGTCATGGCATAGATTTAGAAAATTTCCTGCTTCTGCACGAACTGCCATATATTCAGGAAGGTATCTACCCGCTTGTCTCATCATCCATACAGGTGTATATGGTGTCTCTTTGCCTAGACAAGCATCTACAAATATTTTACTCAAATTATATCCTTTTTTATTCTAATGTTTTCCGACTTTACCCAAAAAGAAGAGTCCAACTGAAAGTGCCGTGATAGAGAGTGCAAAATAGAGCATCTCTAGTGGGGTTGTAAATTGTGTATGTAGAACTCTTTGGAAGAAGTTGACTACAAGCACCATCACTATCACCTTGGCTATTTTGTCTTTGAGCTGATCTAGCGAGTGTATAGCTAGTATCTGGCTCTTGTTTTCACTATCTGACGCTTCATCTATATCGGAGATAAATAGCTCATATAGACCAAATGCAAAGATGAACATAACAACCGCTATAAGATACAGATCAACTGCCCCTATGATACCAGATACTACATCCTCATGAAATGTCTCTGGATGTAATCCATTGGATACCACATAAAATGTATGGGTAGCGACACTCCATATATCCATAGATGCTACAACAAATAGTACCACCGCACCCAAAAGACCAAATACGACTGCTAGTATGACTATAAATCTACTTCGCCATATAGTGCCCTCAAAGATACGCTCTAGCATTAGCTCTCCTCCTGAAGCTTTATCCACTTTTGAGCTATACGGATAGAGTTGGTAGCAGCACCTACTCGTATCTGATCTGCTACACCCCATATATGCAAGATATTGTTAGAGTATAGATCTTTTCTCACTCTACCTACTGCTGTGATATCTGTATCTGTTGTAGTGATAGGCATTGGGTATTCATTGTTATTTATATCATCAATCAACTCTACATTTTCAAAATTGTCCAATACCTCTCTAGCTCTATCGACATCTACATCAACATCTTCACCAAATGTAATAGTGATAGATTCACTATGGCTTCGTAGGACTGGCACTCGTACACAAGTGGCAGAGACTGCAAAATCACTATGCATGATCTTGTTGGTCTCATTGATCATCTTCATCTCCTCTTTTGTGTATCCATTCTCTTGAGGTACATCTATATGAGGTATAACATTGAGTGCTATCTGATGGACAAAAGCTTCAGCCTTATACTTATCTAACTTAAAGGCAAAAAAAGCTTGCATCTCTTTGACAAGCTCCTCCATACCCTCTTTGCCTGCTCCACTAGCAGCTTGATAGGTACTCACATCTACTCTCTTGATGCCATATAGATCATGTAGTGGTTTGAGTAGCTGTACCATCTGTATGGTAGAGCAGTTTGGATTGGCTATGATGCCACTCTCTCTCCATAGTGCTATATCTTCAGGATTGACCTCTGGGACTACCAAAGGTATATTTGGATCCATTCTGAAATGGCTAGTATTGTCTATGACTACTGCACCAGCCTCTACTGCATACTTCGCATACTTCTCAGAGATGCTACCTCCAGCAGAGAAGAATGCTATATCTATATCTCTACCCTCAAAAACATCTTCAGTCAACTCCTCTACACGGATAGATTTGCCACCAAACTCTATCTGTTCACCCGCTGATCTAGCACTAGCCAAAGGAAGCAACTCACCTACAGGAAAATCCAACTCTTCCATCACTCTAAACAGCTCTTCACCTACTGCACCCGTAGCTCCTACTACTGCTACATTATATCTACTCATCTATCAATCCTGTCGTTAAATTTTCTAAATCTTCATCTATAGTTTTATCAATCTCCTCTTTGGGACACTTGGCTACGCTCACAACTATATCTTTCTTCTCTACATTTACCACTTTCACACCTGATGTATTTCGTCCAGCTTTTCGGATAGTATTCATATCTACACGAATCATCTTGCCTATACTTGTGAGACACATGAGATCTTTGTTGTCTTCGACAAATACTACACCTACTACATCACCTGTCTTTGGCGTAAGCTTCATAGATATGACACCCTTGCCAGCTCTATTTTGCTCTCTATACTCTGATGCTGTGGTTCGTTTGCCTAGACCCTTTTCGCTTATCATCAAGATCTCATCATCTTCATTCTCTATGGTGGTAGCACCGCATACAAAGTCATTCTCTATCTTGAATTTGATAGCTGTCACACCTCTCGCAACTCTACCTATCTCTCTAGCATCTTCTACCTTAAATCGTATACATAGACCCTTTTTGGTAGCGACAAATAGCCACTTGGTATCAGGATAGACTATCCTAGACTCTACCAATTCATCATCTTCATCTAGATTTATAGCTCTCACACCATTGCTTCTGATGTTTGAGTATTCGCTTAGATTTGTCCTCTTGACTATACCGTTTTTGGTGAAAAAGACCAATCCTTTGTCGCTGTTGAAGTCAGTAGTAGGTATGATGGCCATAATCTTCTCATCTGCTTGAAGATTGATGAGATTTACTACTGCCTTACCTTTGGCAGTACGACTACCCTCTGGTATACGGTAGACTTTTAGCCAATAGAGCTGTCCTCTATCTGTAACAAACATCAAGGTATCATGGGTACTGGATATAAAGAATTTCTCAATAAAATCATCATCATATGTAGTGACTGCTATCTTGCCCTTGCCACCTCTCTTTTGCTTCTCATACTGCTTGACTGCTACTCGCTTGATATATCCTCTATGTGTGATAGTGACTACCATAGGCTCATTTGGTATGAGATCTTCTATATCTATATCGTCATAATCATCTACAATTTCGGTGCGTCTTTCGCTTTTGAAGTTTTCACCTATCTCTACTAGCTCTTCACGGATGATAGAGTTGATAAGTGCTTCACTCTGTAGAATACTCTCTAGATATGCTATAGTCTCTCTGAGTTCATTTAACTCATTCTCTATCTTCTCTCGCTCCAATCCTACTAGACGACGAAGTCTCATCTCCAATATAGCACTAGCCTGTATCTCCGAGAGACCAAACTCTCTCATGAGTGACGACTTGGCTGTTTCGCTATCTTCGCTCTCTCTAATGATTCGGATCACTTCGTCTATATTGTCTATAGCTATCTTGAGACCTTCCAATATATGGGCTCTAGCTCTAGCCTTCTCTAAGTCAAAGATAGTTCTTCTGATAATGACAGTTTTTCTATGATTTAAAAATAGATCCAATAGCTCCATAAGGTTGAACACTTTAGGCTCTTTGTTGACGATGGCCAACATGATGATGCCAAATGTGATCTGCATCTGAGTAGATTTGTAGAGATTGTTGAGTACTATATCACTCATAGCGTCTCTCTTGAGTTCCATCACGACACGGATACCCTCTCTATCTGACTCATCTCTGATCTCCGATATGCCCTCTATATGCTTGTCTCTTACTAGCTGGGCAATATTCTCTATGAGACGAGATTTGTTGACCTGATATGGTAGCTCATCTATTACAACGATCTCTTTATTGCCTTTTTGCTCCATATGTACCTTGGCACGAACTTTTATCCTACCTCTTCCCGTAGTGTAAGCATCTGTAATACCTTTGCGTCCAAATATTACACCAGCAGTAGGAAAATCAGGACCCTTGACTGCACCCATCAAATCCTCTATGGTTGAGTCTGGATTGTCTATACGAATCAGTAGAGCCTCTATAAGCTCATCCAATCTATGCGGAGGGATATTGGTAGCCATACCTACAGCTATACCTGAACTACCGTTAAGTAGCAAGTTTGGTAGACGACTAGGCAATACATCTGGTTCGCTCATACTATCATCATAGTTTGGTACGAAATCTACAGTATCTTTGTCTATATCTCGCAAAAGCTCTTCCGATATCTTGGACATTCTAGCCTCTGTATATCTCATAGCTGCCGCATTGTCACCATCTACAGAACCGAAGTTTCCTTGACCATCAATAATAGGCTCTCTCATTGAGAAGTCTTGTGCCATTCTTACCAATGCATCATATACTGCATTATCTCCATGTGGGTGATACTTACCTATCACATCACCGACAATACGAGCAGATTTTTTGTATGGACTTCTATGAGATAGATTTAGCTCACTCATAGCATATAGTATTCTTCTGTGGACTGGCTTGAGTCCATCTCTAGCATCTGGCAATGCTCTACCGATAATAACACTCATAGAGTAGTCAAGGTAACTAGCCTTTATACTATCCTCTATCAGTACATCTTCTGTATTTTCACTCTCTTCAAATAAACTACTCATATGACTCCTTGATAGCTCTCTTGGTAGCATAGCTCTATGCCCCAAAAAATGAAGTCTATTATATCCAAATATCTCTTAGGGATAGTAGTTCAATAATATTTAAGATATAGATACTTGGAGTAGAGACTTTTGTCCTATTTGATGGGACTAAAAGTCCCTACTCTTAAATGTTTAACCTATTGATGTCTATTCTATCTATTTTGAGTATAGCATCTGTTGCGATGGAGACCATTGCAACAGATAGAAGTCAAATATTAATAATTTGTATAGCTACTCTAAGTCAGTAGTTATATTTTGCTCTGTATGAAAGCATCCATCTCGTCTACTATCACCTCTAGCGTTCTCTCCCCATCTATGACATGCAACAACTCTTTGTCTGTATAGAATTTCTGTATCTCTGCCAATGGATCTGTATATATCTTCATACGATCATAGAATACCTCTATACTGTCATCACTTCGCACTACTTCAGCTTCTGCAGCACGACCTAGTATCCTATCTTTTGCAACATCTTCGCTCACCCTCACCTCTATAACTGATAGCAAGTCTATATCACTCTCTCTATCTAGTATCTCATCAAAGGCTATCATCTGCTCTACACTTCTAGGGTATCCATCTATAAGCACTACATCTTTTGGTGAGTTTTTGATAGCAGAGACTATAGTGTCTATAATGATGTTGAGTGGTACCAAAGCACCTTTGGATATATAACTCTCTATAGTTTCACCTAGTTCACTACCTCTAGCTACCTCCTCGCGGAGCATATCGCCTGTAGAGTAGTGTACTATATTATCTGAGTGTTTATCAGCTATGATACCTGCATCTGTAGTCTTTCCTGAGCCTGGAGCTCCTATGATTAGAAATAATTTTTTCATTATCTGTTCCTTTACTGTGTTGGTGTTTGTCTAATTCTGAGACTCAAATCTTTTAACTGCTCCGCATCCACTGGACTTGGTGCTTTTGTCAATAGACACTGTGCTTTTTGTGTCTTTGGGAATGCTATAACATCACGAATACTATCACTACCCGTCATGAGCATGATCATTCTATCTAGTCCCATAGCAAATCCTCCATGTGGAGGTGCACCAAACTTAAGTGCATCGAGCAAGAAGCCAAACTTCTCTTGAGCCTCCTCTTCAGATATACCTAGAAGCTTAAATATCTCCTCTTGTACATCCTCTTTGTGGATACGAATAGAGCCTCCACCTAGCTCTGTACCGTTGAGTACGATATCATAAGCGATAGACTCTATCTCCTCTATATCATCATAATCAAGCCCACCATTTTCAGATAGTTTTGGCATCGTAAAAGGATGATGAAGAGCTTTTACTTTACCATCCTCTACCTCAAACATAGGAAAATCAACGACCCAAATAAACTCAAATTTATCATCAGGTATGATATCCATAATCTCAGCTAGATATATCCTAAATCTACCCATATAGTCTAGTACTATCTTCTTTTCGCCAGCACCGAAGAATACTACATCACCTACTTCAAGCCCGCATCTCTCTACAATAGATTCTATATCTTCATCTGCAAAAAATTTGGTAAGAGGTCCTTTGAGTCCATCCTCTTTCATCTGGAAATATCCTAAGCCTGCTGCTCCAAACTTACGGACATAATCTTCGAAACCTTTCATCTGTCTCTTTGAAAATATCTTATCGCCTTGTGGTACTTTGAGGGCTTTGATGCGATTTTTCTTTGGTGATTTTGCTATGTTTGCAAATATCTCATTGTCACACTTGGCAAATATATCTAACACATCTACCATAGATAGATCATATCTCATATCTGGCTTATCTGAACCATACTTCTCCATGGCTTCACGATAAGTAATCCTATTGAACTTGGTAGGTATATCAAAACCATTTTTTGTAAAGACATCATGTAGTAACTTTTCAGCTACATCTATAACATCCTCTTGGTCGCAAAAACTCATCTCTACATCTATCTGGGTAAACTCTGGCTGTCTATCCGCTCTAAGATCTTCATCTCTGAAGCATTTGGCTATCTGAAAATATCTATCAAATCCACCTACCATCAATAGCTGTTTGAATAGCTGTGGTGATTGTGGTAAAGCATAGAACTCGCCACCATGCACACGGCTAGGGACTAGATAATCTCTAGCACCCTCTGGTGTAGATTTGGTGATAATAGGTGTCTCTACCTCCAAAAATCCCATCTCATCTAGTGAGTTTCTAGCGGCTATAGTCACCTTGGATCTAAGCTTAAATATATCATATGATCTTTGAGTACGCATCTCAAGATATCTATATCTGAGCTTTATCTCCTCATTGACCTTATCATCACCCAACTCAAATGGCATAGGCAGAGATCTATTTTCTATTGTGAGAGTCTCTACAACCATTTCGATTTTACCAGTCTTTAGATTTGGGTTTTCCAACCCTTCACCTCTAGCACGGATCTTTCCTGTAGCTATAAGTACAAATTGATCTCTGATCTCTTCTGCTTGTTTATGTGCCTCTACATTGTCTGCTGGATCGCAAACAAGCTGAATCACTTCATCTTTATCTCTAAGATCTATAAATATAACACCTCCATGATCTCTCCTACTAGCAACCCAACCACTTACAGTGATCTCCTCACCGATATGTTTTTCATTAATATCTGCACAATAATCTCTTTTCACGCTTCATCCTAAACGATAAATTTAACGCGATTATACCCAACTTTTGATGATATGCTTCTTGGCAAAAATAGGCTACCCACCAAATAGTATAACGACAATAAATAGTAGCAAACAATATTTAATTGAGTAATTATAGCATCTCTAAAAACATTACATTCTATATAATGGGAAATAAAATAGATATTGATAGATAAAATACATACATTATATATAAAACCGATATAATCACAATACAAATAGATAATGATTTATTATCAAAATCACGCCTATTCGTGTGCTTCAAATGGTAACAAGTTAGATTATCATAACAATAATATAAGATTATTCATATAACAATTATCTAAACTAAGATATTCTAATCTTAAGTGAATGGTAATTCTTATCACTTTGTTAAAACACAATCTTAATAACAAAAAGGGGAAAAAATGGCAGTTATGGTAGCTCCAGAAAATACTCCAGTATGGGTAAATACTGATAGATGTAAAGCCTGTGATGTATGTGTCGATGCATGCCCAGCAGGTGTCCTGTCTATGCAACAAGAACCAACCTCGACTTTAGGGGCAATGATTAGCGTAGTCGCTCCAGAATCTTGCATAGGATGCAATGAGTGTGAACTTAGTTGTCCAGACTTTGCTATCTATGTAGCAGATAAAAAAGAGTTTAAATTTGCAAAACTTAGTGACGAATCAAAAGCAAGACAAGAGGCAATTGTAAATAATGGATATAGATTGCCTGCAGACTATAAAGGGAGTAATTAATGGGAACTAGAGAAGTAATTTCAACTGGTAACGAATTGGCAGCCATTGCAGCTGTAGATGCTGGATGTATGTTTTTTGGAGGATATCCGCTGACACCATCTAGTGAAGTAATGCATGTGATCTCAGATCTACTACCTGCCAAAGGTGGTACAGCTATTCAGATGGAGGATGAGATAGCAGGTATTTGTTGTGTAATCGGTGCTGCTATGAGTGGCAAGAGAGCATTGACAGCAACTTCAGGGCCAGGTATGTCTCTAAAAGCAGAAAATTTAGGACTTGCCCAAATGGCAGAAGTTCCTCTAGTGTGCGTCAATGTAATGAGAGGTGGTCCATCAACTGGTCTTCCGACTCGTGTATCACAAGGTGATATCAAACAAGCATCCAACCCTTCACATGGTGACTATCGTTCAATTACTCTATGTGCTGGTAACTTAGAAGAGTGCTATACAGAGACTGTGAGAGCATTCAACCTAGCAGATAGATTTATGCAGCCAGTTATCGTTCTTCTTGATGAGACTATCGGTCACATGCATGGAAAAGCGATGCTTCCTACAGTAGAAGAGGTAGAGGCTGGGATTGTCCCTAGAAAAACTTTTGATGGACCAGCTGATGAGTATCATCCATATGAGTGTGGTCCTACAGACCCAGCAGTACTCAATCCAATGTTTGAGGGATATAGATACCACTATACGGGTCTTCACCATGATAAAAATGGTTTCCCTACAGAGGAGATAGAGACTTGTAGAAAACTCATCCAGAGACTTGAAGATAAAGTAATGGCACACCAAGATGAGATAGAGTCAAACGAAGAGTTCATGTGTGATGACTTGACTGGTGAAGAGGGTGAAGTACTTATCATTGCTTATGGTTCAGTTTCACTTGCTGCAAAAGAGGCTATCAAACACTTAAGAGATGAAGGTATCAAAGCAGGACTATTTAGACCTATTACTATCTGGCCATCTCCTGCAAAGAGAATCAAAGAGATGACAGATATGGTAAAAAATGTTTTAGTAGTTGAGCTAAACATTAGACAATATACTGATGAGATAGAGAGAGCTTCAGGAAGACTTGATTTAGAGGGTCTTTACAAAGTTAACGGTAGAGCAATTTCTCCTTATGAGATTGTAAATAAAGTAAAAGAGGTATTTTAATATGGCATTTAATTATGATCAATATCTAAGAACAGAGAAGATGCCAACACTATGGTGTTGGGGATGTGGTGATGGTGTTATCCTCAAAGCATTTATTAGAGCTGTTGACAAAATGGGTATAGACAAAGATGATATGTGTGTAGTATCTGGTATTGGATGTTCAGGAAGATTCTCTTCTTATGTCGACTTCAATACAGTTCACACTACTCACGGTAGAACAGTTGCTTATGCTACTGGTATCAAACTAGCCAATCCAGACAAACATGTAGTATGTGTCGCTGGTGACGGTGACGCACTGGCTATCGGTGGTAATCACACTATCCACGGATGTAGAAGAAATATTGATATCACTATGATAATCATCCAAAACTTCATCTATGGTTTGACAAATTCACAAACCTCTCCAACTACTCCAAGAGGTATGTGGACAGTTTCTCAAAAAGCAGGAAATATAGATCCTACTTTTGATGGGTGCGAGCTTGCTATCGCTGCTGGTGCTTCATTTGTAGGTAGAGAGACTGTAACTCAGCCTAGAAAACTAGAGAAACTATTTATCCAAGCTATGGAGCATAAAGGTTTCTCATATGTTGAAGCACTATCAAACTGCCATATCAATCTTGGTAGAAAAAATAAGATGAACTCTGCTATGGCAAACCTAGACTGGATCGACAGTATCACAGTATCTAAGAAGAAATATGATACTCTCAGCGAAGAGGAGCGACTCAATCTTCTTCCTACAGGTATCTTGAAGCAAGATAAAGAGGCTGATGAGTATTGCGATATGTATGCAGAGATTCAAAAAGTTCACCAAGGTCAAAGAGGTAAGATTACTCAAGATGACTTTGAGAAAAAAATATAAGGAGGATACATAATGGCACGAACATTGATGAGATTTACAGGCGTTGGTGGACAAGGTGTTCTTCTTGCTGGTGAAATTTTCGCAGCTGCGAAGATCAAAGCTGGTGGATATGGACTAAAGACTGCTACATATACATCACAAGTGCGTGGTGGACCAACAGTTGTGGATATCCAGCTTGACGATGAAGAGATCTACTATCCTTATGCAAATGATGGAGAAGTCAACTTCATGTTGTCAGTGGCAGATGTCTCTTACCAATCATTCAAAAACGGTGTTAAGCCTGGTGGAACAATAGTTGTCGAGCCAAACCTAGTGACACCTACAGAAGAGGATAGAAAGACTTGGAATATAGTAGAGATACCTATCATTACTATAGCCAAAGAGGAAGTAGGAAATGTGATCACACAATCGGTAGTAGCTCTTGCTATCGCCAATACCTACATGAATGCTATCGATAAACAACTTCTGATAGATACTATGCTTAGCAAAGTACCTGCAAAAGTGCATGATATCAACCTAAAAGCTTATGAATTGGGTGAAAAATATGCAAAAGAGGCTATGGCAAAAGCTTAGTCTATTATAGTTTTCAACTCTAAACACCAAATGACAAGATAGATTTTGTCATTTGGTCCCTCTCTATGCGTCATATGCAATATTATTTTCCAATCGTGTAGGGTCGATCTGTCGACTATCTATTGCATTGTTTTGGATGGTTTATTTTATATAATGGGTGGTCGGTGAACCGACCCTACGAGTGTGGCATACAATATACAATTCGCGTAGGGTCGATTTATCGACCGTTTGTTTCATCGGCTTGAATGGTTTATTTATCGACCATTTATCCATCATATGATACAATCAAAAATGGCAGATTATAGACGAATCTTTCTTGATGGGTATAGCTACTACATAACCATAGTAACCCACAATAGAAATCCTATCCTAGTAGAAAATATAGACCTTTTGCGTAGAAGCTTCCAAGCAAGTAAAGAGATATATCATTACAAAATAGAAGCCATTACTATATTGCCTGACCATATCCATATGATAATCACACCCAAGAGTGCCAAAGATTATCCCCATATAGTACGAACCATAAAGCAATATTTTTCCAAACATTGCAAAAAAGATTTTTATGAACATCAATACCAGTCAAATAGCCGTCACAAAGAGGGATACAAACCAATATGGCAAAAAAAATATTATGAACACACCATCCGAAACGAGAAAGATTTTAGAGAAAAACTAGAATATATCTATCTCAATCCCACAAAACATAAATTGATAGAAAATCCCAAAGATTGGGAATATTCATCATTTTTTCAAAAATAAAATTTATCGTCTATTATGAAATATAATATACAATTCGCGTAGGGTCGATTTATCGACCATTTATTTCATCGTTTTGGATAATTTATTTTATATAATGTGTGGTCGGTGAACCGACCCTACGCGTGGTGGCATACAATATATAATTCATGTAGGGTCGATCTGTCGACTATCTATTGCATCGTTTTAAGGTGCATACAATATACGATTAGCGTATGGTTGATCTGTTAAACATCTATTTCATCGGTTTGGATGGTTTATTTTTGTATGATATGTGGTCGGTGAACCGACCCTACGCGTGTAGGATGCAATACACAATTCGTGTAGGGTCCAATCTGTTGACCATTTGTTTCATCGTTTCTGACGAACACCCCTACCTCTCTGCAGGTATCGTAGTCGCTGTCGCATTGGACTCTGCTAAGTTGCTAGTCAAAGTCTGTAGTGCTGTATTTACTTTGCTGATGAGAGCTAGGCAGTTTTTATCTTTGATATTGTGCTTTAGGGTGTAGTACTCTGGATTTGTGTATGATATCCAATTGTTGCCATCATAATCACTATAAAATAGCATCCTAAGTGGCAACTCTAATCCCATGCTTTGGTTGCACTGCATAAAGATAGTTCCCATTTTAGGATTGCCAAATACTACTACTGTCTCTGGGAGCAGATCCATATTTTCATTTTTGGCATTTTGTGCATGGTCAATCACTTGAAAAATAGATAAACCATTATCTTCCAATATATCTTCAAACTTTTTGACACCCTCGGGAGTAGAGTATCTACTCTTGACTACTTCTACGAAAGAGCCTTTTTTGTTTTCACATCCTATAAAAAATATAGAGAGACCTATAGCATTGATCAGTATAAAAAGAAGTATTTTTTTCATGCAATATCCCTAGACATTAAATCTAAAGTGCATCACATCACCATCTTGCACTATATACTCTTTGCCCTCTAGTCTCATCTTGCCAGCCTCTTTGGCACCCTGCTCGCCACCATATGTTATAAAATCATCATATGATATCACCTCTGCACGAATGAAACCCTTCTCAAAATCATTGTGTATTACTGCTGCTGCTTTAGGTGCTGTAGTCTCTTTGCGAATCGTCCAAGATCTCACCTCTTTTACACCCGCTGTAAAGTAACTCATGAGTCCCAACTTGTCAAAACCTTTTGCTATGATCTGATCCAGCCCTGACTCGGTGACACCCAATGACTCTAACATCTCTGCCTTCTCCTCTTCATCGAACTCTACCATCTCCTCCTCTACTTTGGCACACAGTTTTATCACCTCTCTGTTGAGCTTGCTTGCATGTGCCTGTAGAGACTTGACAAACTCACTATCCTCTTCTAAACCATCCTCATCAACATTGGCACCATATATAATCTCTTTGCTTGTGAGTAGTCTCAACTCTTTATTTAAGGCGATAAACGCATCATCATCTATCTTGTCGAAGCTAGATACAGGCTGACCCTCTGCTATAAACTCCATAAGCTCTTGTGCTATAGCCAACTGCGACTTAGCATCTCTGTCGTTACCTTTTGCCTTTCTGCTTATAGAGTCTATCCTCTTCTGTAGAGAGTCTATATCTGCAAATAGTAACTCCTGCTCAATGATCTCTATATCTCGGATAGGATCTATGCTACCCTCCACATGGGTGATATTTTCATCTTCAAAACATCTTACTATCTGTAGTATCACCTCTGTTTCGCGGATATTTGTGAGAAATTTATTGCCAAGTCCTTCACCCTTGCTAGCACCTTTGACCAATCCTGCTATATCTACGAAGTCGAGTGTAGAGTACTGTATTCTCTCTGGATTTACTATCTTTGCCAGCTCATCCAATCTCTTATCTGGTACAGGTACTACTGCTTTGTTTGGCTCTATCGTACAAAAAGGGTAGTTTGCACTCTCTGCGTTTTGTGCTTTTGTCAATGCGTTGAAAGTGGTTGACTTCCCAACATTTGGTAATCCTACTAGTCCTATGCCTAATCCCATATACTTCACTCCGTAACTGATATTTTGGTGACATTATAGCTCAATGGTGCTTTATCTACCACAAAAAGCATGAGATTGTGTCGATAAGTCCATTAATACCTTTTATGATATACTTGCAACAACAAAGGAGAGAGAACTAAATGATACGAAAAATATCCTTAGCACTATGTTTTGTATTTCTATATAGTGGCTGCGAACTTACCAGTAAGCCAAAGATGGTCTATGTCGAAAACCCCCCTATAGTAGATGAAAATCAGACACTACCACCAGAAGATGAAAATCAGACACTACCACCAGAAGATGAAAACCAGACACTACCATCAGAAGATGAAGATATTGAAGTGGTTATCAAAGAGAGCTATAGGGAGGATGCTTCAGTAAATATAGACAATCCTGATAGGGGCTTGTATGATTCCAACTACGACTTAAATATAGAAGAGGAGTATAATAGATTTGAAGATGTACGCAAAAATGGATACACTTTGGCATATGCACCTATAGATTTGGAAGATTATCTCACTACCGATAAGTTGCCAGACAAACTACTAAAAACTATAGAGAAAAATCTTAGTGATGCCAGTAGTGCTGGTGTCAATCTCATATTTAGAGTCAAATATAGCTCTGCCGTTGGTCAAGACGACCCTACGAAAGAGATAGCTATATCACACTTAAATCAACTAAAAGCGATACTTCAAAAACACAAAGATAGCATATCGGTGGTACAGGCAGGAGTGATAGGTGCTTGGGGTGAGTGGCATGACTTGACAGGTGATTATGCCGATACAGATGCAAACTACAAAGAGAATAGAAGAGCTATCATAGATAAACTTATAGAGATATTTCCAGACAAATATATACAGATCAGAACTCCTATGCACAAAGAGCTACTCTATGGTGATGCCAAAAACTATGAAGATATAGGTAGTGGTGGCAAAATCACTCCGAGCATAGCATTTAGCAATGATACTCGTGCAAAGATTGGTCATCACAATGACTGCTTTTTGGCTGACGATACAGATAGAGGAACTTATGCTTCTAATGATATCAATTTTTGGCAAAAGTATGTGATCAATGATACAAAATTTGCACCTGTAGGCGGAGAGACTTGTAGAGATAGTAGCTATCTAAGCTGTGACAATACTCTATCTCAGATGAAAAGATATCAATACTCATACATGAATGGTGTATTCAAAAAGGGTGTCATAGATAGGTGGAAAGATGAGAAGTGCTATCAGACCATCAGAGAAAACTTAGGGTATAGACTAGTAGCCAAAGAGCTATCCATCACACATGACCATAGGTACATGAAGATCAAACTATCAGTCCAAAATAGAGGTTTTGCATCTCCATACATAAAATCCAATATGAATTTCATACTAGATAGTGGAAGCAAAAAGTACACTTATCATATCCCTGTAGATAGCAGAACCCTGTATGTAAATGAGACAAAAGAGTTGATACAAGGGGTAGACATGAGCAGGATAGAGAGTGGTGAGTACTGCCTATATCTACAGATTGGTAGCAAAAACTCTGCCATCAAGCTCTCAAATAAAAACCTTTGGGATAGCAAAACAAAAACAAATAGATTGAAGTGTGATATCGTAATAGATGATTAATTAGAAAAAATTATTATATAATATCAGAACAAAATTATACAAAAGGTAAAAGATGGCACATATAGAGTTAAAAGAGTATGAGGATATGACTCCTGCTATACAAGCAAAAGCTAAACCGATTTTAGAGAAGAGCGGATCACTTGGTGATATATTTAAACTCCTAGCTATAGACGAGAAGATATATATGGCGACTGATGGAATGGTACAGAGGTATCTACTAGATGAGACTACGCTATCGTATGAGATCAAAGAGGCTATAGCACTACTTATATCCATGGAGAATAGTTGCACCATGTGTGTAGGTGTACATCAAAACATAGCCAAAATGCTTGGTCTAAGTCAAGAGCGGATATCGCAGATACTTGATGGTGTAGATGCTATAGATATGCCCGAAAGTGACATAGCACTTCTCAAGTTTTGCATCAAAGCATCACAAAAAGATAACTACAAGATACAAAAAGAGGAGATAGATAGGCTCAAAGAGTATGGATTTAGTGATGTACAGATATTGGAGGCTGTATCCATCACAGGATACTTTAATTATATCAATACTCTATCTAATGTATTTGGACTAAATGGATAGCTACAGAGAGTTTCGATAGAGAGATAAGCGATAGAGCCAACATATTATATCGCTTATCGCCAAAAATAGCTTACTATACACAAGCATCAAATTTTTAATGCTCCCAAACTCTCTAGTGGACTATAAGCTATGACTTGCCCGACATGTTATATACTCCTATCATTATCAACACCAACGAAACCAAAAAGAGTATAGCTACATATATACTCCATAAGTTTACTCCACCCAACTGATGCTTCATGACTATGATGGACTTCTTCTCATCTTTTAGTACAGTTTCGAGTCGCTGCTTTTTGTCTATATACTGCTTATATATAAAATATGTACCAAATCCACCCATAAGCACCATAAAGATAGGTATCGCAAATATATACCATCCGATAGGCAGTATCATAGCTACAAATATAGTGACAAATAGTGTCCATAGTGCAACATTCATCTCTTTTCTATAGACAAAATACCAAAAGCCTCCTAGTGCCGCCCATAAGTTCCAATACCAACCTATCTTGCCGTCTCTAGCATCAAAAAAGTCAAACGCTTTACGATACCACTCAAATTGACTCTCTGTAGCTATATATGCTTCAAACATCTCTCTTTCGTACTCTTTTTTATTCATATAGTACTCCCTACTGATCTAACTATTGTTTGTAACCTGATCATATATCTACGCCATCCCAAAACTCATCAAAATCTAAGTTTGTCATAGCATTTTCATCCATTTGACTCTTCTCTATAAGCCTCTCTTGTGCCGATACAAAATACTCCTCCAAAGCCTCCTCCAAGATAGTATTGATATCTTTTTGCAATATCTCTGAGAAGCTTACGAGACTCTCTACGGTACTACTCTTTAGCTCAAATTTTATCTCACTCATATTGTCTCCATCAAAGCATTATACCTATATCTTGTATGATTTTGTCTACGACTCTTGCTCCATCAGGCAACTCTATCTTGGACTTTTCAAATGCAAAACTCTTGTCCGATATAGGCAGTTTGCCTCTTTTTAAGATACGGATATTGCTATCTGGGTCACGGATGGTTATCACCTCATTTGCATTGATGATATGTGGAGAGAATGGGATATCTATATATCCATTTTTGATAGAGTTGAACACCTTTCTCCATAGTGTATCTGCACCATCATTGAGTACTGCTTCCATGATCTCATTGATCTCATTTGTGAGGTTCTCCTCCTCCTCTTCGTCACTAACCTTTGGTAAACCCTTGAGCATACCAAGAGTATATTGCACATTGGCTACTGCTAGAGCATTCGCCTCTTTTGTAGGGATACCAAATGCTTCATTTCTAGTCTTTGTGATGATCTTATCTGCACCTATTATAGATGCTATGACGGTAGATGTGTTGATGAGTGAGTCTGAATACTCTTTGTTGTAAGGGAAAGCACCCATCCATTGATGATAGACTAGATTTATGGTAGCATCGTTGTGTCCAAACTTGTCTGCGTAGTATCTGGATAGTTTTTTTATCACATTGGATGATACTATATCTTGGAGCATAGAGCCTGTTTGCGAAAAGCTCACAGAGAATGACTTGACACCCTCCTCTAGCGATAGTAGCATCTCCAGTATCTGTATCACTATGACTATGGCAGGTGGCTGGAGTGTAGCAGATAGTGGTCCAAATGATTCACGATTGATAGGTTCGTTTAGCTCTGAATATTTAGCACACACTCTCTCTACATATTTCCAATACAAAAAGGCTTTATCTAGTGGGAAGTTTTTGGAGTATGGTAGCAGATATGTGATGGGTCCGCCCTCTATCTCGAATATGCCAGATGCTAATGCTGTCTCTATGAGTAGTCTAGCATCAGGTGTACCATGTCTGAGGCTCACAGGTGTATCGTAGTGAGTTATCATCTTTCGTGTGGTTCTATAGCCATGATTGATGAGTGGGTAGCCATTGAGCATATCTACATCATTCTCTTCAGATAGTGCTAGCATCTTTTTGGCTGTGGCGTAGTCGTTGAGTCTAGTATTTGAGTCTATAGTGAGTGGTAGTACATCTACACCTGCCTCTTTAAACTCTTTGTATAGGTTGTATACTTTTTCGTATGTCGGAAATCCACCTCTAGGCTGTACTAGCATCTTGTCGGATGTTTTAAATTTGTGAGATATAAATAGATTTTTACTAGCTCCGCGGATAAACTCTTCTACTTCTGCAAAATCAAAACGATCTATATACTCATTTTTTACTATAATCTCTCGCTCTCTCTGTAGTAGACTCATCTCTTATCCTCCAAAAATGCCTCTAACTGATCCAACCCCTCATTGAGATCGACTTGATGAAATACTAGATCAAATCCATAGCTCTTAAATCTTGGTGGAAGCTCTTCGGGATCCATCTCCCCTACTCCTAGATTGCCACCTATCATGAATGTCACATCTTTGAAGTTGTATTGACTTTTGAGTATAGCTAAGTCTCTACACCACCCCTCTGCTTCACCGTTGAGTGAAGATATCAAAAGCACATCTGCATCTGTCTCTATGACAGCATCCATAAACTCTTCGAGATATGTATTGACCCCAAGGTTAAACACTTCAAACCCTCTCTCCTCTAGGGAGATATCTATCAATCTATTGGCAACGACATGTATATCATTGCCCACTACACCTGTAACTACTTTCATCTCTTCGCTTTATAATATATTTGTAGTATTATATCCAAAGAAGTTAAAGTGACTTTGTTGAGTACTCAAAGAGTGTTATTTTGGGGGTTTAAATGGAAGTGAGATTTTAACCTCACCTATAAAACTACATTTGTCAACACTCATTTATATAAAACTCCTCTTTTTCTCTAATAAAGGCAAATATCTTCTCTATGTAGGCTCTATTGTTTTTGTCTGATTGTTTTTTGGTGCTAGATTTGCTTAGTATCTCTATAATTGTGGATTGTTTGGTAGAGCTTTGTACTGTGAGCTTGATGTGCTGAGGTGAAGATCCAAATCCAGCTGTGCCTATGATGATACCTGTCTCTTTATCTTCCTCCTTTATCTTCCCAAAGGATAAACTCTTGAGAGACTCTTTTGCAAAAAGATATGAGAGTTCAAAAGGCAGTATGACCATCATCTCATCGTGCAAACCTCCAGATTGAGACAGCTCTTTTAATACCTTTTTGGTCTCTTCGATATCTTTTGATTTTCTATCGCTACTCTTTTTCTCTACGACCTTTTCAACTTTTTGTTTGATAATCTCTTTGACTCTTTTAGTGCTACTTGGCTCATCCTCAGCTTTCGGCTTGGCAATCTCTTTGACCTCTTTGCTACTGCTTGGCTCATCTTCACTCTTTGGCTTGATACCCTTTTTGTCTACACCCATATCAAGATTGCTTGTAAATTGTTTTTTTCTTTTTGGTCTCTTTGGTCTCTCTTGATGTGTCTCATTTCTTTTGTTGTCAATGCTTGCCAATATAGGATATATAAGCATATATAGTAGTGTAAAAAATATTGCCGATACCAAAAAAGCACCTATAGAGACAAGAGTACCCAACTGAAACGCTTTGCTAAATGAGTAGTCTATCTTGAAATATATAACTGTACCGATGAGAGCCAAAGGTGCAGAGAGCATAGAGAGTCTAGTAAATATAAATTTTATCCTATTTCTCATATCATCTCTTTTTAGATAAATATCTCATCTAATATCGTGTTGACATAATCATTTGCTTTAAATCTTATCAAATCCTCTGGTTTCTCTCCTGTGCCTATGTAAAATATAGGCATCTTAAGTGCATGTGCGATACTTAGTATCGATCCACCCTTGGCGGTACCATCTAGCTTTGTGATGATGATACCATCTATACCTATCATATCATCAAATGCCTTGGCTTGATTGATAGATGAGCTACCCTGTGTGCCATCAAGTATCAGTAGCTTTCTATGTGGTGCTTCTGCTATGGCTTTGCCTGCCACTCTGGTCATCTTCTTGAGCTCTTCTCCTAGATTGGTCTGAGTATGCAGTCTGCCTGCTGTATCTATGATGACATTATCTATACCTTTTGCTTTAGCTGAAGCTATAGTATCATAGACTACCGCAGATGGATCATGACCTTGTTGTGTAGATACTATAGGTATATCTAACTTATCTGCCCATCTAGTCAACTGCTCTATGGCTGCAGCACGAAATGTATCTCCAGCACCCAATATGACACTATTACCTTCACTCTTGTATCTATATGCAAGTTTTGATATAGTTGTAGTCTTGCCTGCACCATTGACACCTATGATCATCTCTACAAATGGTTTAGCGTCACTCTCTTTGAAGTCAGCCTTGTATTGAAACAGAGATATGAGAGAGTTGAATGCTTGTACACGACCTATCTTGTTGGGTAGCCCCTCTAACAGATACTCTATCAGCTCATACTGTACATCCGACTCCAATAAGATATCCTCAAACTCCTCTTTGTTTATATATTTTTTCTTCTCTACAGCTACATCTCTTATAGCTTCGCTTGTCTTACCTAGTGCTTTTTTTAGAAAACCAAACATCTATATTTATCCCTTTTTATTATATTTAATCGCTTGCTTTATCTCATAATCCATCATCTCTATAGGCATAGCACCCTCATAAAAACGATAAAGCTCTCCATTTTTGTACAATACAGAGAGTGGAATAGGAAAATTATCTGGCAAATTAAGTGACTTTATGACAAAATTTGTCAAATCTGCATTATCTTTTGAATTGGATATAAAAAAATCTGCATTAAATTTTTTCATAAAATAACGAAATTTTACACTATCTTGCTTGTCATTTACAAGTATACCTAAAACTGTGAGATATTTACTATACTTTTTTTGCACACTACTCAAGATAGACAACTCCGCCCTAGATGGTGGAGACCAAGTAGAAGTGAAGTGCAACAAAACAAGTGGCTTTTTGATATTTTGAAAAGTTATGTTTTTATCAAGTATAGTAATATTTTGCTCACTATTATCCACATCAACCAATCTATATTTGACAGGTTTGGGCTCTTTAATATCTACTACTACACTCTCTATACTCTTTTTGGGTTGCGGTGAGATAGAGGCATCTCTGATCTTCTCTCTGTTTTCATCGCAACCACTTAACAATATGAGTATCATAGCAGTAAAAAAGTAAAAAAAACTCTTCAAAAATAGACCTTTAAGGATAATTTGGAGATTATATCCAAATGGTACTTTAAACCAAAAATAGAGAGATGGATGAACAAACAAAAATTTAGAAAAGATGCTATCGCTAAGTTGAAGCATATAAAGATGCACTCCTACAAAAGAGATAGATATATCATAGATATCCTCTATAGATATATAAAAAAGATAGATGCAAGATATATAATGCTCTATGTGCCACTAGATATCGAAGTAGATATCATGCCACTCATTAGACAACTTAGGATAGATAAACGGGTGCTATTTGTCCCTTTTATGGAAGGTGAAAGTTTTAGATTGGTAAAATATAGGTTGCCATTGGTGACAAAGCAGTTTGGCATCAAAGAACCAAAATATTCAAAACAAAAAAGAAGAAGATCAATAGATCTATCTATAGTTCCAATAGTAGGAACTGATGCAACACTTAGACGCATCGGTTTTGGCAAAGGTATGTATGATAGGTTTTTTGAAAATGAGAAAAAAAATATAAAAAATACAATATTTATTTCGCGTATATTGTCTATCTCAAATCAAGTGATAACTGACCACTATGATGTAGAGGCAGACATGATCATAACACCCGAAAAGATATTGATGAGAAACAGACATAAGATATAATATCTCATAACTATATACTCTGTTTCCATGAAATATGGAGAAAATATGTTGATAGAAGTAGGGGCAAGTCTGCTCTCTGCTACTTTAGGTGCAGGTGTTACATATATCTGGATCAAAAACAGTAGCAATAAAAAGTTTAATTACATAGAGCTAGAGGCCAAGGCGAGAGCAAAAGCCATAGAGAATGAAGCAAAGAGAATGCTTCAAGATGCAAAAGCAAATATCAAGGAGAGTGAACTATCACTAGAGAAGGAGTTTCAGCTTCGTCTTCAAGAGGTAGAGATACGCAATAGAGATCTCATACTAGAGAAAAAAGATATACAAAAAGAGCGAGACAAGGTAAAAAAACTTCAATACCAAATAGATGAAAAGAGTCGAATACTAGATAAGCTAGAGAGAAAAAAACACTCTCATATAGATAGACTCATAAAGAAGCTAGAGCAAGCTGCATCTATGACAGAGGATGAAGCAAAAAGAGAGATACTAGAGCAAGTAGAGATCAAATCTCAAGCAGAGATAGCCTCAATAGTAAGAAAGTATGAGCATAAAGCCAAAGAAGAGGGCGAAAAAAAGGCTAACTATATTTTGGCTCAAGCAACTACTAGATATGCAGGTGAGTTTGCAGGTGAGAGGCTTATAAATCTTGTAACACTACCTAGTGATGAGCACAAGGGTCGCATAATAGGCAAAGAGGGTAGAAATATCAAGGCACTAGAGATGCTACTAGGTGTCGATATAGTGATAGATGAGACACCAGGAGTGATACTTATAAGTTCATTCAATCTATATAGAAGAGCTATAGCTACTAGAGTGATAGAGCTTTTGGTAGAAGATGGACGGATACATCCAGGTCGCATAGAGGAGATACATGAAAAAGTAGAGAAAGAGTTTGAACAGAAGATTTATGAAGAGGGAGAGAATATCCTTATAGATTTGGGACTATTTCCAATGCATGAAGAGCTTATAAAACTACTAGGTCGCATGAAATATCGTGCTAGTTATGGGCAGAATGCTTTGGCTCACACACTTGAAGTGGCTAGATTGGCATCGGTCATGGCAGCAGAGATGGGTGGTGATGAAAAGTTGGCACTTAGAGCTGGACTACTGCATGATATAGGTAAAGCATTGACTCAAGATTTTGGTGGCTCACATGTAGATATTGGTGCAGAACTGTGCAGAAAATATAATGAGCATCCAATAGTGATAAATGCCATATATGCACATCATGGTCAAGAAGAGCCAAATAGCGTAGAGAGTGCAGCAGTCTGTGCGGCAGATACACTCTCAGCAGCGAGACCAGGAGCTAGGAGAGAGGTATTAGAGAGTTTTACGAAGAGAGTCAAAGAGATAGAGGAGATAGCTACGAGCAAAGATGGAGTTCAGAAGGCATATGCCATAAATGCAGGTAGAGAACTTCGTGTAACAGTAGATGCTGGGAAAATAGGAGACAATGAGGCTGCAATGCTCAGTAAGGGGATTGCAAAAGATATAGAAGATAGGGTACAATACCCTGGCGAAATCAAAGTGAGCGTGATAAGAGAGTCTCGTTCAGTAAATTATGCAAGGTAGATAGATGAATAAATGTAGAGAGATCAAAGCAATGGTACGAATGGAAGAGCGTTATGAGGCACTTAGTTTGATGTTTGGTGATTGTCCAGACTTGAAACAACAAGTTATAGAGGCTATAGATACTGCCAAAAAAGAGAGTGGATTGGCTCCATTTGTATTTGAAAAGATATCAAATGATCGTCCAGATATACAGGCTATCTATGTAGAGTTTCAAGATGGTATACATCGTATAGAGGGTGATTTTTTTGAGAGAATCTTAGAGTTGTTAGGTATAGATCATTGTGAGAGTGGATTATGTTAAAGAGATTGATAGCAGGATTATTTATCCTAGGTTTTGTGTCGGTTGTATCTAGTGGTGCTACAGAAGTAAAAAAGAGTAGCAAGTCACCTATAGTTACGCTCAAGACAAATCAGGGCGATATAGTACTAAAACTATATCCAAAAGTAGCACCATTGGCAGTAGAGAACTTCGTGACTCACTCCAAAAATGGATACTACAATGGAGTGATTTTTCATAGAGTCATTAAGGGCTTTATGATACAGGCAGGAGATCCAGAAGGTACAGGTATGGGTGGTGAATCCATATGGCACAAAGGTTTTAAAAATGAGTATGCACCAAATGTAGTATTTGATAGACCATTCTTGTTGGCTATGGCAAACAGAAGCTTACCAAATACAAATGGAAGCCAATTTTTTATCACCACAGCAGCAACTCCTCATCTAAATGGCGGATATACCATATTTGGCGAAGTGATAAAAGGACAAAATGTTGTTCGTAAGATAGAGAGTGTATCTACATCTCAACCTGGTGATGTGCCACTATTTAAACAAGTCATCAATAGAGTGATAGTAAAGTAATCTATTGGATATAGCATCTATAAGAAGGGAGCGACAAAAGTGGCTCTCATGGAAAAATATACTACCTCGACAAGAGGCTATAGCCTCCCTGCCAGACCTCGATGTGGAGAGCATCATACTAGATGATACTATAGAGGTCAACTTCAAAGATATCACACCTACGCAGGAGCAAAATATATATAGAGTTGCAAAGACTCTAATGCCATGGCGTAAAGGACCGTTCAAGATATCTCAGACCTTTATAGATAGTGAATGGCAAAGCTTTATCAAATACAATCTACTAGAGCCACATTTTGATATAAGAGACAAGATAGTAGGTGATATAGGTTGCAATAATGGTTACTATCTATTTCGTATGCAGAGCCACAGACCCAAAAAGCTAGTAGGGTTTGATCCATCGGCTATCATCTACTCCCAATTTCAATTTCTAAACCACTTTATAAAGAGTGATATAGTATATGAACTTTTAGGTGTAGAGCATATAGAGTATTATGAGCATAAATTTGATCTACTTTTTTGTTTGGGCGTTTTGTACCATCGTAGCGACCCTATAATGATGCTGAAGTCTATATACAAGAGCTTAAATAGAAGCGGTGAGCTTATACTAGATACTTTTATGATAGATGGAGATGAGGAGATATCCCTTACCCCAAAAGATAGATACTCAAAGATACCAAATATCTACTTCATACCAACCATAAAGACTCTATCAAATTGGTGTTATCGTGCTGGATTTGATAGAGTTGAAGTATTGGATATCAAAAAGACTGAGCTGAATGAACAGAGAAAGACAGAGTGGATAGAGTCACAAAGTTTGAATGATTTCCTAGACCCAGAAGATGAGTCCAAGACAGTAGAGGGGTACCCTGCACCAAAGAGAGTCTATATCAAAGCGTATAAAGATTAGATATTTTTAAAATTATAGTTGACAATTTTATATATCTCTTCTCTTTGTAGTGCTATAATATTCAAAAATATAAAAAAGAGGTTTTTATGAAAAAATATTTTTGGATGACACTTATGATTACTCTCTCTATGCTCTTTATAGGCTGTGCAAAACGGTATAGTTATCCCAACTACGATATCATCAAACCAAAAAAAATATGTAAACCACACAGAAAAAATATACAAAAACTTTTGAATAAATATCTAAACAAACCATATATATGGGCAGAAGAGGGTCCGCATGCATTTGACTGCTCTGGATTGACATACAATATATATGGAAGTATGGGAATCAATATACCTAGAGTTGCAAGAGACCAAGCCAAGATAGGAAAGAAGGTGGAGTTTGAAGATCTAACTTATGGGGATTTGATATTTTTTGGTCCCAAAAATAAAAAAAGTAAACGGATAAACCATGTAGGTATCTACCTAGGAAATGGTTGGTTTGCAGAGGCGAGTAGCCAAAAGAGAAGAGTCAAATATACAAACTTTGCAGATGAACCAAAGTACTTCGAAAAGATAAAAATATGTAGAAGATACTTAAGCAAGAGCGAAAAAGAGATATATATGACATGCCATGGCAAGATAAAGCCGATGAGGACGACAACTATCAACCACACAACGCCGTGGAAGCCTGGAAACAAAATACCTAAAAGAGCAGTACCTAGATAGTGAAAAGTAGTACTACTATATCGAAAAGATATTGGGCTTGGAGCTTTGTCATATTTGTAGTGATTTTATTTAGTGGCTGCTCGCACAGAAGATATATCCCTGTAGTCAAATATTCGCACCCATCATACTCAGCACTCAAAACTACTCTACGAAGTACCATGGGAGATCGCTACAGCTATGCAGGTCAAGGTCCAAATAGATTTGACTGCTCTGGTCTCGTATATTACAACTATGCTACTATGAATATGTGGCTACCTAGAAGAGCGATAGACCAATCAAAGGTAGGCAAAACTGTATCGGTTGACAATCTTATATATGGAGATCTTATCTTTTTTGATACACACCGACACTTCAGAGGTAGAGTAAATCATGTTGGTATATATGTAGGAAATGGACTATTTACACATGCTAGTAGTGCCAAGAGACGAGTAACTACAAGTAGCTTAAAAAAGCGTTTTTACAGAAGTAGGATAGTTGTATGCAAAAGATTGATATCTAGGAGAGGTAGTATCACCCCAAAGTCTACAAAACCATTGAGACCTCAAGCACCAAAAGTAGAGAATATAGTAAAAGATCCTATTGTCGCACAAACAGACAATAGTCAAAAAGCAGATCTATTTTAAAAATGGGTAAGATTACAGAAACACTAAAGACTCTATATCGATACGAATTACACAAAGTCAACAGAGAACTAAAATTACTCTCATTTACTATAAAAATTCAGAGTTGTAGAGTATAAAAATCCGACACAAAGAGTAAAATATGAAAAAGAGAGTACTTATTACAGGTGGAGCGGGGTTTCTAGGCTCACATCTATGCGAAAGATTACTTCAAGAGGAAAATGAAGTGATATGTCTTGATAATTTTTTCACTGGAAACAAGAGAAATATAGAGCATCTGATGAGTGACAACTACTTTGAGCTTATCCGACATGATGTTACATTTCCTATATCATTGGAGGTGGACGAGATATACAATCTAGCTTGCCCTGCATCTCCACCACACTACCAGTTTGACCCTGTGCAGACGACAAAGACATCTGTAATAGGTGCTATAAATATGTTAGATTTGGCTCAAAAGTCTAAAGCTAAGATACTACAAGCAAGTACTAGCGAAGTCTACGGAGATCCAGAGGTGCATCCACAGCCAGAGAGCTATAGAGGTTCTGTAAATACTACAGGTATCAGGGCTTGTTATGATGAGGGCAAAAGATGTGCAGAGACACTATTTTTTGACTATCATAGACAGTATCAAGTAGAGATAAAAATAGCAAGGATATTCAATACATATGGACCGAACATGGATCTATATGATGGTAGAGTAGTGAGTAATTTTATAGTACAAGCCCTCAAAGGTGAAGATATTACCATCTACGGAGATGGGACACAAAGTAGAAGTTTTTGCTTTGTTGATGATCTCGTAGATGGCATGATACGGCTCATGAACTCGGATGATGGGTTTGCAGGACCTGTAAATATAGGCAATCCTACAGAGTTCACTATGCTTGAGTTGGCACAAGAGATCATAGAGCTTACCAAAAGCAAAAGTAAGATCACTTTTCATCCACTTCCACAAGATGATCCACTACAGCGACAACCCATTATAGATTTGGCATACCAAAAGTTAGGCTGGAGACCTCAAGTAGAGTTGAAAGATGGACTCAAAGAGACGATAAAATATTTCAAATGGGCATTGAGCCATGAGTAGCACATTTATCAATCTTATATCAGATGATATGAAATCAATAAAAAGATAAATAGATAAATTTAATCCAAATTATGCGATAATATATAAAAGGAGCTAAAATGGCAAAGATAACTAGAAGAGGATTTATCAAGAGTGGTATCGCTTTGAGTCTATTTCCACTCTATGCAGATGCACAAGAGAGCAGTACAGATAATAGATTGAGTTTTATACATATCACAGACTCACATATGGATCTAGATGATGAAGATAGTGTAAAATCTATAGAGAGAATGGTTGCGTATATAAATGCAAACTACAAAAAGTTGGATTTTGTACTATTTGGTGGCGACAACTTCAACAACAATGTAGCAGGCGACAAGGATGCCGTAGAGTTCAAAAAGATTATAGAAAAACTCAATTTTCCTACATATCTAGTGAGAGGGAACAAAGAGTCCTCAGCCTCTGTATGGTCAGATGATACTAGCATAGATTTACCAGAGTTTAAAAAACTGTTTATAGATGGAAAATCACTCGACACAGATGCTAAAAATTGGTCTCTTAATATCAAAGGGTATACCATACTAGGATTAGATAGCACTATAGAGAATGCAAATAATGGCATATATGATGAGGCTACCCTCAAATTTGCAGAGAGTAGACTCAAAGATGGAAAACCGACAGTCATACTCAATCACCACCCATACACCAACTACTGGAAGGGTACAGAGGAGAAAGATATACACAAATATGTACTCAACAATACAAAAGAGGCACAAGAGAGACTATTTAAATATCCAAATCTTATATTGACTCTCTCAGGACACAAGCATATAGACTCTGTGACACAGATAGGTAACACTAAAGTCATAGTAACTAGAGGATTTGTCAGACCACTAGATAAGGGTATGTATCCTATGAGATATATAGAGCTAGATGGCAAAGATATCAGCGAGAAGTTGATATATACCTCTTAGGTTACTTTGAGTTACCCCAATTTGAAAATTTGCTAAAGACCTTTTGAGTTACAGGGATTACTAAAACATCTCCTCTTTTAGCTCTACCTTTGGCAGATGGATTTGCTATGGCCACTTCGCCTACTGTGGTCTGATACTTTTTTGCTATAGTGTGTAGAGTCTCTTTCGACTTTACTACATGAGAGAGATAGAACGACTTTTTTTGTCTCTGCAACTCTTTGGATAGTGTATATATAGCATAAAAATCTATGATTTTCATATTTGGGATATTTATCTTATATGATGGTAGCTTGACAGGTACTACCCCATCTTTAAAATGGTGATTTAGTTTCAATAGATCTTTTGGTTTCATCTTTATCATCTTGGCTATCTTCTCCAAGTTCTCACCAGGGTCTATCTCTACTTGCACTACATCTTTGCCATATAGCTGCTCTACAGCATCTCCCATCTCCTCCAATCCTAGCGACACATTCTCTCCTATCATCGCTACTTGCAGTATCTTTTTTAGATAGTTTCTAGTCTCTCTCGGTATATATGCAGAGCTACTATCCATAAGTATAGAGATATCATCAGTTCCTGCTCTATCTATAGCTTTTTGAAGTCGACCCTCTCCACAATTGTATGCCATGATTACGAGATACCATTTGCCAAAATCCTTATAGAGTTTGTGCATGTAGTTCATAGCGGCACTAGTAGCTAGTATAGGATCGAGTCTCTCATCAAAGTCAGAGTTGACGGTGAGCTTATACTGCTTGGCAGTAGCCTCCATAAACTGCCATATACCTACTGCACTAGCACTAGAGACACTATTTCTCTTAAATCCAGATTCTACCATAGCCATATATACAAACAGATCAGAAAGATCATCCCTCATTAGCATACTCTTAAATGTAGGAATGAGATGACCACCTCTATCGAGTGATTTTTTATAGTACCTCTCATATCTTTTATGATTTTTTTTCAGGAATGATTGAAATTCACCATCATAGATATACTCATCATCTATATCAAATTCACCAAATACATATTTGTAGCTAGGGTATCTATCTACTACACTATTGGCTTGTATCGAGATAATTGTTAAAAATATAAAAATAATTGTTCGCACTAAAAAACCTCTAAAAAATATGGACTTATAGAATAAGTCCGATAATAAGTAATATCTTGCAAGATTTCGTCAGCCTTTAGAGTACATTTATCCATACAGTATTTGCTACCAAGAGTATAAGCAGTATACCGATGATATTAAATACAAATCCATATGTAGCCATAGTCTTGACCGATACCACTCCTGAACTCATAGCTATAGCATTTGGTGGTGTAGCTATAGGAAGCATGAAAGCATACGATGCACATACTGTAGCGACCATCATGATCAAAGTAGCGTTGATACCTGTTTTTTGAGCCACTTCATATAGTATGGGGAGCATTATAGATATGAGAGCGGTATTGCTAGTGATCTCAGTAGTAAATGTCACCATAGTAGCTATGATAAGTAAAAATAGTATGATAGGCATACCAGAGAATGATATCAGATGAGAAGCTATCTCGCTAGCCAATCCTGTCTTGGTAAATGCAGCCGCTATGGCAAATCCTGCACCAAATAGAAACATTATCCTGTATGGTATATTCTCTTTATCTTCCATCCAATCAAGTAACGAAAATGGAGGAGTGAAGAGTAGCAGACCAGCTCCTAGTAGTATCCCTGGTTCGCTAAGACCTAGACCATTGTAGTATGGCTTGATGGGGGCATTTACAAGCAAGAGTGCTATAAGACCAAAAAGCACTACCAATACTTTCTTCTGATTTAAGTCTAGTGGAGTATCTGCAAGGCTAGTATCTATATGGACATCCTTGAGACCCAAACTCAACACAGCACCTACTACGATAAACATCACAAATACCAAAGGAGCAACCATCCACATCCATTGTGCAAATGGTATAGCCCCCATGCCATATTCATTCATTATACCCATAAGTATGAGGTTTGGTGGTGTACCTATAGGAGTCAATATGCCTCCTATACTAGCACCATAGGCTATACCTAGAGCAAGTCTCATCTTGAGCTTTGTATTCTCCGTCAAAAATAGTGCTATAGGTAGCAACAGTAGAGTAGTTGTAGTGTTTGATAGTACAGAACTCAACAAACCAGAGGTGATAATGAGGGCAAATATGATACCACGAGTACTGCTAGGAAATAGTCCCAACATTTTATTGGCTATCCACTTATGCAATCCTGTCTTCTCTACAGCTATAGCTATGAGAAAACCACCCAAAAATAGATATATGATAGGATTGGCATAGTTGATAGTAGTCTCTTTGGTAGTCAAGACACCAGCGGCAGGAAATAGCACTATGGGCAGAAGAGATACTACTGCTAGTGGCAATCCCTCATTTGTCCATAGTGTCACGAGTAGTACTATGATTGCCACCATTAATGATTGCTCCATAGTAAAAAAAGCAAACATCAAACCAAAACTCACTAGTGCTAGTATGATAGCAATAGATATCTGTTTTATCTGTATAGTCATATCCATATCAACTCCTAAATATAAATTAAATATAATTTATTATACTATTATTGTTTTTATAATTATAGTTTGATAATTTTCTTTTTGCTATATCGTAACAGTTAGTAACAAATCTCTACCACAACAAAAATATATCAATACTAAATTGCATCTCGATACCCCCACTCTAATCACCCTCAAAGAGTAGAGGTTTAAATCTTTTATCTCTTATGCTCATAAATTTATTCTCTTCATCTATATAGATATCAAAAAGGTCTATAACTTTGATGAGATTACTCAATTTTTTGTATCCATAGTTGATAGGTGAAAACGATGAACTGTTACCTATGTATGCACCTATATCTGCCAAATTTGCCCAGCCATCTTCATCCATAGTCTGCTCTAGCGCTGTTCTTAATAGATTTACCAACCAAGTATCTGCTCTCATCTCTTTGGCACTTTTTCTTTCGTATGTATCTTTAGATACCTCTTTGCTGTCTACTTTTTGAATGCTACTACTCATGAGCTTTTCGGTAAATATAAACTGAGAGCAAGCAGCCATAAAGGGCTTTGGTGTCTTCTTTTCTCCAAAGCCAAAGACTTTGATACCCTCTGCTTGTACACGCATTGCTACAGGTGTGAAGTCACTATCGCTTGTAGCGAAAGCAAATATTCCTATGTTTTTACTGTGGAGCAGGTCTATAGCATCTATAGTCATAAGTATATCTGTGGCATTTTTGTTTTTAGTATAATCAAACTGCTGTATAGGCTTTATGGCATACTCCAACAGTATGGATTCCCAATTTTTTAAATTCTCTTTAGTCCAATTGGCATAGGCTTGACGGATATTGACTATGCCATATTTGCTAAGTTCACTCAGTATGCCACCGACTGCATTATAGCTAATATTGTCTGCATCTATAAATAGTGCTATATAATCTTTGTCTCTCACTATATTTCCTAGTTTTGATTTTGGTTTCATTTTTATTGCAATGACTCTATTATCTCAAAAATCATATAAGAGTCCACTAAAAAGAAAATAAGAAATATTACGCTATAACCTAAATATAGTTATATAAAAAGTCTAATATTGGAGAGATAATTTGAGCTTAAAGAGAGTATTGATAGACGAGTCTATATCATTAAATGATGAGGCCATAGAGAGACTAGAGAGATTTGCGATACTACTAAATGAGTGGAACTCAGTACACAACCTCACGGGAGCAAAAAGCATAGATGCCATATATCAAAACATTGTAGATTCGCTCTACCCACTTACCTTTATCAAAACACCATCGACACTACTAGATGTAGGAACTGGTGCGGGATTTCCTGGACTTGTACTCGCTATAGCTATGCCTCATACAGAGGTGACACTCTCTGAACCTCTCAGAAAGAGAGTATCTTTTCTCAAATATGCTATGGTTGATCTAAAACTAGACAACCTTTGTGTAGTTGCCAAAAGGGTAGAGGCTATAGATAGTGAACCATTTGAGCTGATCACATCAAGAGCTGTCACAAATACTAAACTACTACTAAAGCTCACCAAAGATATAAGTGACCTAGATACATCTTATCTATTTTATAAAGGTGAGAGGGTCTTTGATGAGATAGAAGAGCTAGATAATCAGCTTACTTATGATATAGTACAAAAAAATCGTAGAAATTACCTCTACGCCAAATCAAACAGAGAGATAAAATGATATTTAAACTTATAATATTTGCCCTCATAGGTATAGGAATCTACAAGCTATTTGGTGGTAGTCTACCATCATTGAGCAGAGACAAAAAAGATAAGATGCCAAAAGGTGATGACTCCAAAAAAATAGAAGAGGATACTCTAGTAGAGTGTGTTAAGTGTGGGACATATGTCACATATAAGGAGTCTATCATCGTAAAAGGAGAGATATATTGCTCTCGTGAATGTGCTTCACTCTAAGGAGATAGGGTATGCTAATCGTAGGAGATCCTTGGATAGAGTATAGTGGTCTATATAGTATAAAGTCTATAGATGATATCAAGAGAACCCCTCCAAACTCCATAGTGTTACTAGATAATATATCAGACTCTATAGAGGTACTAAAATATACACAAAGAGAGGGAGTCTCTACAGCATTGAGGGTAGATGATATCAAGAGTGCTATCTATGCACATCTATTAAGTGTAAAGTATATCATATCTCCTGCCTCTATAGCCAAAGAGCTACAATCCATAGCACAAAACTACCTCTTTGATAGTCTGATAATGGTAGAGATATCAGATAGTAGCGAAATAGAGTCATATGCAAAAATGGGTATAGATGGTGTCATATTACCAGCAGCTATCAAAACAGAGGAAGATTATGCCAAGTGACTTGATGAGATTTAAAATCACATATACTATCATAGCTATAAATTTGGTATTTTATATCATATCCATCCTCCATACAGGAGAGATTGTAGATATACCTGCTAGAGGGTTGGTAGATTTGGGTGCTATCTTTGGTCCACAAGTAGTATTGGGTGGAGATTGGTGGAGGCTAGTGACTGCTATGTTTCTACATGGTGGCATGACTCATATACTTATGAATATGTTTTCTCTATATATCATAGGTAGACCCATAGAGATCAACTTCTCACCAATGCACTATATCACTATATATCTAATCACAGGTATACTAGGTGGTTTGACATCCATCTACTTCCACCCTGTCACAGTAGCCATAGGTGCATCTGGAGCTATATTTGGTATATTTGGTGCATTAGCAGGAGAACTTCTAGTCTTTAGAGAAAACCTAGGAAGAAATGGACAAGCAATACTAAAAGATTTTGGGATAATCATAGGTATCAACATACTCATAGGTCTATCTATCCCAAATATAGATATGAGTGCACATGCTGGTGGTTTACTCTCTGGTCTTGTAGGTGGATTTGTAGTAGCTAAATATCCTCGTAAATTTTGGATGTTTATAGTAGGTTCTATCTTTGTAATGTTGGCTTCTTATCTATATCTACCATCTATATATGAGAAGATAGGAGCTTCGCTGGGAGCTTAAATTGCATAGTACTGTAGAGACCTATTGTAGCTATTGTAATTTAGGTCAAGTTGTAGAGATCTTTGAACTATTTGCTATTGTGTGAATATTGTGAATTTGGTTGTAAAATGGAGCGGGCGAACGGGATCGAACCGTCGACCCTAACCTTGGCAAGGTTATGCTCTACCGCTGAGCTACGCCCGCAACATTATAATATGGTACCGCAGGGCGGATTCGAACCGCCACGCCCGAAGGCAGAAGATTTTGAGTCTACCAAGTCTACCAGTTCCATCACTGCGGCATAGACATTGTTAAATGTGAGCAGTATTATACCTATAAAAACTTATAGTTAGCTGAATTATGTCTATATTACTGCCTCTTTTAGAGCTTTTCCTGCTCTAAATCTCACTGCTCTTTTTGCCTTGACTTTAACTATCTCTCCCGTAGATGGTATCCTCACATCTCTAGCTGCCTTCTTGACTGTGGAGAATGATCCAAAATCTACAAAACTTATGTGGTCATCATCTCTAAGTAGCTCTACTATCGTCTCTATGGCGGAATCTATCACTATATTGGTATCTTTTTGGGACAATGCACTCTTTTGAGCCACTATCGCAACAAATTGGGCTTTTGTCATGTATATCCTTTTTTATAAATATTATACCCTAAATTGCAATCTATTCAAATAGTTTATCAGGGGTGATACTCTTGTTTTTGGTACATTCACTCTTCATCTCTTTTATCTTAGTGTTGTACTGCTCTATCTTTTTATATATATCGGGTGTCATATTTACCTGTGGTACAGACATGGTTGTCGCTGCATACTCTCCACTAAATCCACTAACCTTTTTGCCAAATCTACTTGGTATCTCATCTGCTATAAAGAGTCGTGATTCTCCACAAGTATAGTGACCAGAGATACACTGACAATCCCTTTTGTTGTTGGCTGGTAGACCACTTCTATATCCATTGCCTACTCTTCTTTGTGAGTACAATACCTCTACACCATCTATATCTCCACGAACTTCAGACTCTAGTCTCGATGAGTTGATGACTATAGCAGCTATATCGACTCCATTTGAGTTGTCTATATCCCATGTTACTGCTCTATGAGACTGTAGTAGCAAAACTGTAGGCTTATCTGATTTTTCTAACTTTAGTTCTATAGTGTTGTTTTTGTTGTCACTCTCATATACGCCTACATAATCAAATATAGTATCGTCTGTGACATGCCTGCTCAATCTATCTATGATTTCATCTTTTTTGAGTCTAGTTACTCTATCCATCACCTTGACGCTGAGAGTAGTCGTATGCCATCTATTGATAAACTCCACCTCTATGGTATGGGTGCCTTTTGTGAAGTTGTAATCCACTCCGCCTCTCTGCTTCTTGTCGTAGACCACATAGCCATCAATGATTACACGAGTCGTAGAGTTGCTTTGTGAGACATAGATGCTCTTCTGTGTATCCTTGGAAAACTTCAATTTTCCGACCCAATAACCACCAAAATTAGCAGAATCTATGCCATGAAACTCCTTATATGGATAGTTTACAGCTATATCTTCTACTATCTCTGTAGCTACTACGGTTTTGGGATTGTGTGTATCTATGTAAAATGCTCTATATTTGCCGATAGGTATATCGCCTTTGGGATTGAGATATTTACCCCATGTTGATTTGGCTTTTTTCAACCCACCTGTTTTCAGATACTCCACTACCCTCTTATCTACCTTTTGATTTTTCTCCTTGGATAGCTCTACATATTTAGCATAATACTTTAGTGCTTTTTGTCGATACTCGCTATTTTGATACTTGTCAAACTGTCGCTCGTACGACTCTCCAGCAACCTTATAGAAGTAGATATGATTAGGGTATTTTTTGACAAACTGCTCTATTGTACCGATCCTTTCCGAATAAGTACTCAGATAGGCATAGGTGTCTAGGTAGGAGAGATACTCCTTTTCATTCATACATTTTGGTTTTCTATAAGTGATTTGTCTGAAAGCTGTAGCATTGAGAAGAGCAAAAGCATTTTTAGGGTCTTTGAACTTTTTATCTATCATCTCCGCCTCTTTTGCTACTATCTTGACATCCTTACATATATCATCAGGATTATAGCCTCGCCCTATCAAGACAAACGGAATCAACAACACTATAAGCTTTTTCATCTCTTATCCTTAATTATAATTTTGTATTGGTTATAATTTTTTATTTAAATCATAATGATTAATTTTACCATAACTCTATATTTTATAACTTACATATAGAGCGGTTTGGCAGGGGCAAATATACAAAAGGATAATTCCCCTATGAGATAATATACTCAGTAGAGGATCAAGGTCTAGCAATCACTACAGGTAGACCAAACTCAACAGTACTACCAATAGTATAGGTGGTGTCACTATCATACCAAACTTGCTATACTCCCAAAAACCTATCTTGACACCTTTTTGAGCCAACACATGTAGCCATAGTAGTGTAGCTAGTGAGCCAAATGGTGTCATCTTTGGTCCCAAGTTGCACCCTATGATATTGGCATATACTAGAGCTTGATTTGGGATATCTGATAATGCTATATCCATTATCATTATAGTAGGCATGTTATTCATGATAGCAGATAAAAATGCAGCTATAAAACCTGTACCCACCACAGCCAACAAATCACCTTGAGTAGATAACTCTTTAAGTATAGTAGTTAGATACTCTGTAAGTCCTGCATTTTTGAGTCCATATACTACGATATATAGTCCTATGCTGAACCACACTACTTGCCAAGGAGCACCGAGTATAATCGTTTTAGCATCTACCACTTTCATAGCAGTTGCTATCGCTAGAAAGAGTAATCCCCCACCCAAAGCAAATAGGCTAATGGGCAGATTGTAAGCATCACCAACAAAGTATCCTGCGATAAGTATAGCTAGAAAAAACCATGAAAAGTAAAATAGGGTTCTGCTAGAGAGTACACTATCTGGATCTTGGAGTAGTGCGATATCTACTCTTCTGGGTATATCTTTGCGAAGAAGTAGCCACAAAAATAGTATAGATACTGCTACACTCACTAGATATGGTATCCACATATTGGCCAGATAGCCTCCAAATCCTATATTGAAATAGTTGGCTGTTACGATATTGGTGAGGTTGGAAAATACAAATGGCAAAGATGCACTATCGCTTATAAATCCTCCAGCAAGCAAAAATGCCAATATGCTCTTGGCGTTCAATTTGAGTATCCTCATCTTGGCTAACAGTATAGGTGTAAGTATAAGTGCTGCTCCATCATTGGCAAAGAGAGCAGATACAAACGAACCCAACAATAGAGCATATACAAACATCAAATGCCCACTACCACCTGAAAGCTTCGCCATCCATATGGCTGACCACTCAAAAAATCCTATCTCATCAAGCACCATAGATAGTATGATGATGCCTATAAAAGCGAGTGTAGCATCCCATACTATATCTGTCACTATCCATACATCACTTAGTGAGACTACTCCAAAAGCTACAGCCACCAAAGCACCTATGATAGCAGTAGTACCTATCTGCAATCCTTTTGGTTGCCATATTATAAATATAAGTGTAACTACAAATATAGTAACAGCTAAGATCATGAAGAGGTTCCGTTTATCACTTTTGACCTGCTCAGTGCCTCCTCTATCTCTTTGGTGGCTATATCTCCTGTGAGGTTAAGGTCTACTGCCCCATCCTCTCCATCTACTCTCATATCTTTGATTTTGCTCTTTGTCTCATCACTCATACATTCGCATTGACCTGTGGCACAATTGGCTACCATCTTTGTGATCTGCTCTTTTGCTACTGCTCCGCTAAATGATATCTTGACACCATCTGTAGTCTTAAATAGGTTTTTTTTCATAGGTTTACACTCTCTTTCAATAAGTTTTTTGATCTCTTTAGAGCAACATCTCTTGAGTGGGTTTGTCGTTTCACAACTACTACCAGTACAAGCTTTGGTGATATCTCTCACCATCTGCAAAGTCTCTGCTCCACCTCTAATAGCATCTACTATCTCACCTTTGGTTACACCGATACAGTAGCAGATCTTATCGTCACTACTTAGTCTATCTACATCGCCATTGAGTATCGCTTCTACTCGTGGAAGAAGTATGCTCTCTATCTGTTCATAAGTCTCCACAAACGCTTCATACTCTCTACCATCTGGATCTTCAAAACCTATATGAACCGTAGGTATAGGTGATGGAAATATAGGGCAATTCTCTTTAGCACCATCGCATACCGTTACTACCAAATCAAACTCTATATCTATCACTTCGTCAAGCTGTTTGGAGTGATAATCATCACTCCAGCACTCATGCTCTTGAAGTACTTTGATAGCATTTGGATTGACTCTGCCACTTGGTGCTACACCAGAACTATACGCCTCTATGTTGCTAAAATGTTTATTGATAAGTGCTTCGGCTATAATACTTCTACAGCTATTACCCGTACACAATATAAGAACTCTTTTCATAGTGTTATATCCTATTTTTGTGAAAGTATATCCAAAATATAATTAATATATCAATATATCTTGATATATAATAGATTATCTTAAGAGATCATTTACACTCTCTGTAGGACTCTTGCCCCTCTCTATCATACTATATACCTCTTCTGCTATAGGTAGGTATAGGTTCTCTTTTTGGGCTATACGGTGTAGGGCTACAGAGGTAGGAACCCCCTCTGCCACCTCACCTAGCTCTTGAAGTATATCATCTACACTCTTGTTCTCTGCAAGCCCCAACCCAACTCTATAGTTTCGTGATAGTTTAGAGCTAGCAGTGAGAAATAGATCTCCTGCACCACCTAGAGACAAAAAAGTCTCAGATCTAGCACCAAAGTATGCACCAAATCTAGCCATCTCTACCAATCCTCTGGAGATGAGGGCTGCCCTAGCATTGTTGCCAAGTCCTAGACCATCTGCTACACCACCTGCTATAGCTATGACATTTTTATATGCACCTGAGACCTCTGCCCCTACCACATCATCATCCACATAGCCCTTGATAAAGCTAGGTAGAGCATCTGCAAACTTTTGAGCTAGAGTTTGATTGGTAGAGCTGATAATGAGTGCTGTAGGTAGTGACTGCTTCACTTCGGTAGCAAATGATGGACCAGATATGTAGCACAATCTATCTTCTCCTAAAAACTCTCCATATATCTCATTGAGAAAAGCACCCGTAGAGGTCTCTATACCTTTGGCTGCTACCACTATCTGCTGACCTCTATCTACAAAGTGATTTTTCATCCAATCTCTCACACTCTGTGCTGGTATAGCCATCACTATATACTCTCTAGTAAGTGCCTCATCCAATGATACGAAGTTCTCTATATCTCTAGGAGTTCGCGAATAGATCACTACATCATTGTTTTTGGAGTAGGCATGATATAGTGCCTGACCCCACTTACCAGCTCCTATCACTGCAATCTTCATATCAACTCCTCAACTTTTGGTCTATTTACTACACTCTTTTCAAACTCTTTGAGATCCTCATCATCTCCTATACATACTATGGTATCGCCTGCATCTATCTTGTGTTCTACCCCAGCAGTGATAAAGAGAAACCCATGGGAGAGCTCTTCATCTATCATACCTATCAGTAGCACTCTATGTTCACCAAAATTAATATCATCAGCCATCTTACCATCAAGCATAGAGCCAGCAGGTATAGTCATCTCTTTGAAGCTGATATCGCTATGGTTTGTCACAAAGCCATCTAGTAGTTGTGTGGCGGTAGGTCGTTTCAAGATATTATGTATACGATTGGCACTCACCTCATATAGGCTTATGACTCTATTGGCTCCTGCTTTTTTGAGCTTCTGTGTAGTGTGTATAGAGTCCGATATAGATAGTAAAAAACAATTCTCATATATAGATCGTAGCGATAGTGTCAAAAAGACATTGAGATGCTCATCATCCATGACGCATATCACCTTATCATCATCTTCTATATTGAGAGCCTCTAGTTGAGAATCTTTAGTCACATCTATAAGTGTGGTATCTAAAAATCCATCATCTTTAGCCACATCAAGATTGATCTCTTCAGACTCTAATATAACAACCCGAAAATGCTCCATTTTCAATCCATCTGCTATAGCCCTGCCATGTCTCCCATATCCAAATAGAAATGCTCTCTTTGTCATACTCTATGCTCCTGATAGATATCTCTGAAGTGTGCGTGACTTATCTTTTTGCCCATCATTATGATGATATCCCCACTCTGAAATACTTCATCTTTCGGAGGGTTGAGCATAAATGGACTATTTTTACCCCTCTGAATACCTATGAGGAGTAGCTTCATACTCTTAAAATCCACATCTTTGACCATCTTTCCTATAAGTATATTGTCATCATATAGCGTCATCTCATCTACCTTGGCTATATTTTTACCTGTCAATATAGCCAATACTGCCTTATGCATAACAGGCTGACTGATAGCTGCCAATAGCATAGTGTTGGCTACACTATTTGGCATCAATATATGATCAGCACCTGCTCTGACAAATTTATTGTAGAGGGCTGAGTCATTGGCTCTAGCTATCACCTCTATTTTGCTATCTACTATCTTTGCGTTGAGTGTGATGTAGATATTTTCCACATCACTATTGGTGAGACACAGCATAGTGATCTTGGAGTAGTCTACAGAAAATTTGACTAGCGTCTCATGCCTACTTGCATCCGCCCTAATAGCATCGTATCCGTCAGATATAGCAGCATCGACCCTCTCTTGATCTTTGTCTAGTATGATATAGTTGTGTTCTAGTCCCTCCTCTTGCCTGAGAAACATTTTTGCAAGCTGACCATATCCACATATCACCAAAAATTTATCACTCTTGTTGATCTGCTCAACTATTCGGTTCTCTTTTAGTTCACTTAACTTCTCTGAAAATGCAGAGACTATGACAGATGTAGAGAATGATATCATAGCGATACCACTTATGATGATGAGCATAGATATCACTTTGCCCTCATCAGTCACAGGAGATATATCTCCATAACCCACCGTAGATATAGTGACTAGTGACCAGTAGAGAGCATCAAAGAGTGAATCGATATTGGGGTTGATCTGCTCCTCTAATACATATAGTGCAATACCTGCTGTCATCACTACAAAAACCAATAGTAGAAGTAGTGTCAATAGCTCAAATCTTTTGTTTGCTAACACCTCCATAAACTGCTTGATATTTTTTGAATATCTGAGCAGTTTGAGTACACGAAATAGTATAAAAAGACGCAAAACCCTCAATGGTCTATATGCAGGAAATATAGCCAATAGGTCTATGATGGCAGCTGGTGTCATCATATAGTTCAACTTTTCGGCAAGTGATCTTTTGAGTGGCACCCAGGGTCTAAACTCTCTATTTAGATATTGTGCATCTCTATGCTCTTGTATGATACCTGTACGAATGTCGTTGTGTACCCACAATCGAAGCAGATACTCTACCAAAAAGACAAATGAGACAACATATATATCGTAGATATCCATCCAGTGTGGCACAGGATGCTTCACCTCATATATCAATATAGCCACAGAGCTAACGATGAGAAATATCACCAAAGAGTCTATATATTTTTTATATGGATTATCTGGGTTATTTAACAGATCGTCTATGTATGTTTTGGTTCTATAGTATCTCTTTGAATGATCTAATCGCGATGCAATCTTAAATATAATCTCATTCATCAGATACCCAAACACTCTCTATCCTAAACGCTCTTTAAGTAGAGAGTTTACTTTACCAGGATTGGCACTACCTTTACTAGCTTTCATAACCTGTCCGACAAAGAAGCCAAAAAGTTTATCTTTGCCTCCCTTGTAGAGTTCCACCTTGTCTTGGTTTGCAGCCAATATCTCATCTATCATTGCTAGTATAGCTCCATCATCACTCACTTGTGCCAACCCAAGCTCATCAATGATAGCATCTATATCTCTACTGCTATTCTCCATCATATAGTCAAGCACCTCTTTTGCACCCTTACCAGATACACTATCATCCTCTATTTTGGATATAAGTACCCCTAGCGTATGTGCATCTACAGGAGAGTTTTCTATATTTAGGTTGGCTTTGTTGAGTCTACCTAGTAGCTCTGAGGTAAGCCATGTTACTGCACTCTTTGGTGTAGCACCACTATCTATCATCTCTTCAAAATAGTATGCCATCTCTTTATCAGCACATATCACTAGTGCATCAACTCTCTTGAGACCCAACTCATCTATATATCGCTTCACTTTGGCATCTGGAAGCTCTGGTATCTTTCTTGCCTCTGCCATCATCTCATCTGTCACGATAGTAGGTCGCAGATCAGGGTCTGGAAAATAGCGATAATCCGCACTATCCTCTTTGCCCCTCATGGATTTGGTAATGCCTTTAGCTACATCCCATAGTCGTGTCTCCTGATAGACCTCTTGGTCATAGACTCCATCCTCATAAGCCTCTATCTGTCTCATCACCTCATAGTCTATAGAGGCTTTGACAAATCGAAATGAGTTGATATTTTTGATCTCTACTCTAGTGCCGAACTCCTCTTGCCCTTTGGGTCTGATAGATACATTTACATCACACCTGAATGACCCCTCTTGCATATTGGCATCTGATATATCGAGATATCTTACTATTGAGTGTAATTTTTTGAGATAGAGTACTGCCTCCTCCGAGTTACGCATATCAGGTTCAGAGACGATCTCTAGCAGTGGCGTACCTGCACGATTGAGATCTATTTTTGAGATGTTACCCTCATGCATACTTTTGCCTGCATCTGCCTCTAGGTGAGCTCTAGTAATTCCTATCTTTTTGGTGCTACCATCATCAAAATCTATGGTAAGTTGCCCCTCCCCTACTATTGGGATATCAAATTGTGATATCTGATATGCCATAGGACTATCGGGATAGAAGTAGCTTTTACGATTAAATATAGATCTTTTATTGACTACTGCATCTACCGCATATCCAAAAGACATAGCCTTTTTGACTGCTTCTATATTGAGTACTGGCAATGCACCAGGTAGTGCTAGACATGTGGGGCATGTGTTGCTGTTTTGCTCTGCTGCGAAGCTTGTAGGGCAGGAGCAAAATATCTTTGTTTTGGTATTGAGCTGGACATGCACCTCTAAACCTATAATAGTTTCAAACATCAAAAACCTTTATTGAAAAATCTAAATAGTTGTGCGAATTATACCCTTTACTCCATTTATAGTACCTAAACCATACAATTTGATATCTTAGGCACAACCAAAAGAGAAGATAGTTTCGATAGCAGAGCCATCTACTTAGTATTGATCAAAATTGCCATTAGCAATCTCTTCTTTGAGTTCATCTATCGCTTCTTGCATTACAGCGATAATGAGTTCCGCTGATTTCCTATCATTATTTTCAGGAATATCCCAATCAAATATTTTCATATTTGACTTAAAAGCAAGGAAAACCTCTTTTTTTATCTCTCTCTTCATCTTATCAATCTCTTGTTCTTGTGGTGTCATCTACTTCCTTTCTGTTATCATTTGGATAGTTATTTAAAGTCATAATCAACAATCGAGAGTGAATACTTCAGGCTCTATCAGTGATTAAGCTACAATTATACACTTTATCACTTAGTTTTAAAGATATCGCCTCTAAATAAAATGTTTTTTATGGATCTTAATGAAGGTGCTATTTTTTAATATTCTTACATTACAAAATCAAAATTTATATAAAAAACTTTTTCAAGATAGAGTAGATGAAAAAGATGATATGTTAGATAAAAATTTATTTCATAAAAATATTTTACAAATGATATTATATGATAGTTTAAATCCTTTATCCTACCCCAAATTTGTTAATTCATTGACATTGCTATCTTGGTGAGAATACATACACAATACATATAGCTATAGATAAGTGTGTGTTTCAACTGAAACTTTCGTTACGAGTAATTGGTCTTCTAGGGAGTAATAAAATCAACAAATACACCCAATCCCAACTCCCCTAATAAGGTAAAAAATGGTAACTAATTTTTTCTGGCTCCCACTAAGATATTCGATCATAAATAAGTATGCGTGACGATGGAGACCACCGTCACGAGTAAAAAATTCAATTATATGGAGAAGAAGTATGAGTTATGACAAAATATTTGGCTGTTCTAAAAAAATAGAAGCAATCTTAAGAAAGCAATACAAAGCAGAGGGAAACTCCTTGCAGAAGCTTGTAACTTCTGTTAAATCTGATTTGCCCAAGGATATAATTAAAGATTGTAGATTTATTGGAACGATAAGAAACAAAATGGCCCATGATGAAGATTTTAAAT
>FPHC01000070.1_pt1 | contig 79835 bp, 78 predicted proteins | sample 1057211 | NCBI WGS metagenome assembly FPHC01 (sample SAMEA4473313, study PRJEB15554) | hydrothermal vent metagenome | biome: marine basaltic hydrothermal vent biome; feature: marine hydrothermal vent; material: water | place: Pacific Ocean | collected 2011-06-14/2011-07-23 | depth 1199 m
CCCCACGCTTTCGCGCCTCAGCGTCAGTACTGTTCCAGAAGATCGCCTTCGCTTTTGGTATTCCTAGTTATCTCTACGGATTTTACCCCTACACAACTAATTCCATCTTCCCCTCCCAGACTCTAGGTAAGTAGTTTTGGAAGCAGTTCTATGGTTAAGCCATAGGATTTCACTTCCAACTTACAAACCCGCCTGCGCGCGCTTTACGCCCAGTGATTCCGAGTAACGCTTGCACCCTCCGTATTACCGCGGCTGCTGGCACGGAGTTAGCCGGTGCTTATTCATATGGTACCGTCATTATCTTCCCATATAAAAGGAGTTTACACACCGAAATGCGTCATCCTCCACGCGGCGTTGCTGCATCAGGCTTTCGCCCATTGTGCAATATTCCCCACTGCTGCCTCCCGTAGGAGTCTGGACCGTGTCTCAGTTCCAGTGTGGCTGATCATCCTCTCAGACCAGCTAGATGTCATAGACTTGGTGAGCCATTACCTCACCAACTATCTGATATCATATAGTCTCATCCCCTAGCGAAAAGACATTTCCCGACTTTAATTAATAAAGAAGGAGTATGAGGTATTAGCTACCGTTTCCAGTAGTTATCCCTCTCTAGGGGGCAGATTAACTATACATTACTCACCCGTCCGCCACTTAGCTGACATCTATAGCAAGCTATAGACCGTTCTCGTTCGACTTGCATGTGTTAAGCACGCCGCCAGCGTTCACTCTGAGCCAGGATCAAACTCTCCATTAATATCTTCTCGAATATGAGCAAAGCTCATCTTCAATTCATCTCACTAAAGCTGTCGCCTTGCGACGATCACTCTACTGTGATTAAAGATTTATGAAAATGGTTTGAACCATTGTCAGAATCACTTAAATTTATTTCTAAATTAAGTTCATTCTATCTAATTTGTTACGAACAAATTAGTAAAATCAAAACTCAAAATAGACGATTGATTTATTACTTATATTTGGTTGTCAAAGATCACTCAAACTTCACTCTCTAACAAACTCTGTTAGGTCTCTGTGTTGTTGGACGCGTATTATAGCCCCTTTTTATTTGTTTGTCAAGGGTTTTTGGTAAATTTGTTGAATTTTTTTTGGGGGTGTGGGGGATTTATGATTTTTGCTTACATTATATATAATAAATAAAATTATTATTTTAAATTTACATCCTTGATGACCTTAACTAAATCCATAGTTTCATCATATTTGGCTCCCACACTATATATATACTCCAAAACCTGTGGTAAATCATCTAAATATCTATCCTTGCCATCCCTAATGGAGAGTCTTGCAAAGATACCTAGTACTTTAATATGTCTCTGTAGACCAGTAAAGTCAAACCATTTTAAAAAAGTTTTATTATCCACTACCAACCCTGCTCTATCTCTAAACCTTAGTGCCAACTCCTCTATACTGCTAGAATCAAACGATATATAACAATCCCTAAGTATAGATACCAAATCATATGTGACAGCTCCAACTCTTGCATCTTGATAATCTATGATAAACAACTTATCGTTCTCACCGACCATAATGTTGCGTGAGTGCAAGTCTCTATGTACAAATAGATTACAAGGCTGAGAGAGTACGACCTCCAATATTGCATCCATAGACTCTTTGATAATTTTTTCTCTCTTGGGATCTATTTCTGCTTTTAAGTATTTATCGAGATACCACTCCTTCATCAAACTCATCTCAAAGTGCAGAAAATCCCTATCGTACATAGGCAAACCATCTATTTTTATTGTTTGCATTTTCACTATCTCATCAATAATTTTTTCATAAAAGTATTTGAAATTATCCTCTCTTAGTACACTAAATAGATCTATATTGCCTAGATCTTCCATCAGTAGAAAACCTCTCTTCAAATCTGTAGTATATATTTTTGGTCTATTTACACTCTGTAGCCTATTGGTTATCTCTACAAAAGGTACTAAGCTATCTTTCTGTAGTGAACTGTCCATTACAATCTTTGTCATTTTGCCCTTGTAGATACGATAGTAGGAGCGAAAACTTGCATCTGCTGAAACAACTTCAATCTTATCATACTCTATACTATTTGACTTTAGCCAATTTAAAACTTTTACATCTATATTCATCAATACACTTATAAATTTTATTTTTTCAAACTGATTATAGCTTAATATATGAGAGATAATCAATATTTTTAGATATAATCACAAAACTAATTGATCGTAGAATATTCAAAGGCTATAAATGTTTATAGATAATGTGGAACTTACAATAAGTTCTGGTAAAGGTGGAGCTGGGTGTGTCTCGTTTTGGACTGAAAAATTTGTCATAAAAGGTGGTCCAGATGGTGGTGACGGCGGTAAAGGAGGGTCTGTATTTTTCAAAGTAGATAGCAATACAGATACACTAAGTGCGTTGAGAGGACGAAATGTCATCAAAGCAGAAAATGGTCGTCCAGGAGAGGGGCGTAAGCGTTATGGACGGAAAGGTAAAGATGCCATCATAGTGGTGCCTCCTGGCACACAAGTGGTTGATGTGGATACCAATGAGGTCTTGCTAGACCTACTAAAAGATGGAGATAAAGTCAAATTTCTCGATGGTGGCAAAGGTGGATTGGGCAATCTGCACTTCAAGAGTTCCACAAATCAGAGACCCACATATGCACAACCTGGACTAGCAGGTGTGACTAAAAATGTAAGACTCGAAATGAAAATGATAGCCGATGTAGGTTTGGTAGGCTTCCCAAATGTAGGCAAATCCACACTCATTTCTACACTCTCAAACGCTAAACCACAAGTAGCCAACTACGAGTTCACTACTCTCACTCCTAAGCTAGGTGTGGTTATGGTAGGGGAGTTTGATTCTTTTATGATGGCTGATATTCCTGGTATCATAGAGGGAGCAAGTGATGGTAGAGGCTTAGGTTTGGAATTTTTACGACATATAGAGAGGACAAAAACGCTTCTCTTTTTGATAGATGCGACCAACTATAGGGAGATGAAATATCAATATGAGATACTCCATCAAGAGGTAGAAAGATACTCATCAGAGTTGGCAAACCGTAATCATGCTGTAGTTATCACTAAAATAGATGCATTAACAATAGAGGAGACCAATAGACTAACAGAAGAGTTTCTAAAAGAGATATCTCTAAAAGCAAATAAAAATTTCTCTAAATATGGTGCAAATATGGACTATATTTCATATGCTTATGATAGAGAGAAGTGGGATAACTATAGAGATAATGAACCTAGTTTCGTACTTCCTATATCGTCAGTAGGTAGGTTTAATACAGAAGCTCTTCGCTATGCTCTATCGGACTTTTCAAAAGCCGAAAAAGAGAGAGAAAAGGATATGGAGTAGTCATGATATATAGACGCATAGTGATCAAAGTAGGGTCGCATGTATTGACAGAAGATGGCAAAGTAGCCAAAGATAGAATGATGGCATTAGTAGAGCTAATAGCCAAACTAAAATCCATAAATACTGATGTTGTATTGGTCAGTTCTGGAGCAGTTGCAGCAGGCTATACACAGTTGCCACTAGACAGAGATGTCATATCCAACAGACAAGCATTAGCTGCCATTGGACAACCTCTTCTTCTAGGTATGTACCAAGAGAAGTTTGCTAAACATGGCATATTATGCTCACAAGTTTTATTTAGCTCAGATGTATTTGACTCTCGAAAACATACAGCACATGCAAAAAATGCCATAGATACACTACTACAAAACGATGTAGTGCCTATCATAAATGAAAATGATACTGTCAGTATAGAGGAGCTGGTATTTGGTGACAACGATAGACTGTCAGCTCATGTTGCACACTACTTTGATGCAGAACTTTTAGTGATACTATCGGATATAGATGCCTATTATGACAAAGATCCAAATAGGTATAGTGATGCAAAAACTAAATCTACTGTAAATAGGATAAGTGATGATGAACTAAAGGCAGAACATACGCCAAGTAGCAAATTTGCTACAGGTGGCATAGTGACCAAACTACAATCGGCAAAGTTTTTAATGTCGCATGGAAAAGAGATGTATTTAGCGAGTGGCTTCAATCTAAATAATGCCAAAAGCTTCTTAATAGATGGTGTACAGACTGGTGGAACACTTTTTAAAAATAGTTAACAATAGGAAAAAATATGAAAAAACGGACAAAAATTATAGCTACTATAGGACCTGCGTCAGATAGTATTGAGCAAATCACATCTCTCATAAGAGCTGGAGTCAATCTCTTTAGATTAAATTTTAGTCATGGTACATATCAGTATCACTCTGAAGTTCTTGGCAGAATCAAAAAAGCCTCAAGAGATACAGGACTCATCATTGGCGTAATGCAAGACATTAGCGGACCAAAGATAAGAGTAGGTATGCTCAAGGAGGACTTCATCTTAAAGAGTGGAGATCATATAGAGTTTATCAAAGATGATATAGTGGGACACAAAGTTTCTGATGGCAGATATCGCCTCTCTATCAATGAGCCTAACATATTGAGTCAACTAAAAGTTGGTGAATATATCTATATGTATGATGGAATAATTCGCTCTAGAGTTGAAGAGTCTAGTGATAATGGAGTGGTTGTAAGAGTAGAAAATGATGGTATGCTCTCATCAAAAAAAGGTGTCAATTTTCCAAATACAAAATTAGGTATCGATGTACTTACACAAAAAGATAGAGAAGATATGGTATGGGGCATAGAGCATGGTGTGGACTATATGGCTATATCTTTTGTGCAGACTGCCAAAGATATAGAGAATGCTAGAGATATACTAGACAGTCACAACTCCAGAGTAAAATTGATAGCAAAGATAGAGAAGTTTGATGCTGTTGAAAATATAGATGAGATTCTAGAAGCTAGTGATGGTATCATGGTTGCTAGAGGTGACTTAGGTATAGAGATGCCATATTTTGATATTCCACAGATACAGAAAATGCTCATATCAAAAGCAAATAGCCAATCAAAGCCTGTCATAACTGCCACTCAGATGCTACTCTCTATGACACAAAATGAGAGAGCCACCAGAGCAGAGATAAGTGATGTAGCCAATGCTGTATTGGATGGCACAGATGCAGTAATGCTATCAGAGGAGAGTGCCATAGGAAAGCATCCGACATTAGCAGTAAAGACGATGGTCAATACTATACAAGGGGCAGAGAAAAATTATCCTTTCTATAAATTTTCAAAATTTGACAATAAAGATAGAGATGATCAGATAGATGAGTCAGCAGTAAGGCTATCTCAAGGTTTGGAAACTGATGGTATACTTACATTTACCGCTTGGGGAGATTCGGCTAGAAAAATAGCTAGATATCGACCTACAAACCCTATTTATGCTATCATAAGTGATGAGACAACTGCTAGATCATTGACTCTAATATGGGGTGTAGTTCCAGCTTTTTATATAAAAAAGGGTGGTATCAAAAAAATGATAAGCCGAGTATTGAAGCAGGGGGTAGATAGAGGTGTGCTAGATATGAAGAAAAACTATATCTTGACAGCAGGAGATCCTGTAGGGGTACATGGAACTACAAATCTTATCCGTATTATCACTAAAGCAGAGATGAAATTCTTTTTGAAAAGCTACACAAAGAGTAAAAGTTAATTTTACAATAGATTAAAATAATTCAATAGGCAATAGATGAATATTAGAAATTTTTTAATTAGACTGAGAGGCAAAATAGACTCTTCACCAGAGCTTAAAATCAAGATAATGTTGGTATTGGACAAAATGCCAATGATTAAAAATAGGCTAAAAAAAATAGGAAAAATAGAAAACAGAAGAGATATTGAAGAGTATGACGAGTTATCAAAAGAGCAACAAAGAATATATCTAGATTTGAAAAATAGTATCGAAAAAAAGGGTTCTAAGTGCGTATAGTTATAGATCTGCAAGGAGCACAGTCAAACAGTAGATTTAGAGGGATAGGCAGATACTCCCTCTCTATAACTAAGGGTATCATAAGATCATCAGATAGCTCAAATGAGATATTTGTACTTCTCAATGGAATACTATATGATACTATTGACCATATCAGAAATGAATTGGACGGATTGATACCACAATCACATATAAAAGTTTGGTTTGGATATGGACCTACAAATATAATGAGTGACAATAGTGAATTTAACAGAGAGAGTGCCAAAATATTGAGAGAAGCATACATATACTCTCTATCGCCAGATATTGTATTGATCACAAGCATGATAGAGGGGTATGATGACAACTCTATATTGAGCGTAAATAGATTTTTTGATACACCTACTGCTTCGATATTTTATGATGCTATACCACTTTTGCAAGCAGACAAATATCTAATAGATGGATCACCATACAAAGAGTTTTATCTTGACAAAATAGATGAGTTCAAACACTGTAAAATGTTGTTGGGAATATCTCAATCGGCATGTAATGAAGCTATTGATGCTCTCAAATTTAATCAAAAGGATCTCTCCAATATAAATGCTGCTGTAGACAAGATATTTAAACCTATAGAGATATCATCGACAAAAAGAGAGAAGCTATACAAAAAATTTCATATAGATAAAAAATTTATACTTATCACTGGTGCTACGGATGAGAGGAAAAATCATCTAAGGCTTATAGAAGCATTCTCCCTATTAGAAAAGGAGATAAGAGACAACTATCAATTGGTAATTGCGGGTGGTATTCCATATAGGATTAGATGGGATTTTATGAAACATGCCAAGAGTCTAAAGATCAAAAAATCTCAGCTAATATTTACGGATTGGGTAGAGGATGATGAGCTTGTGGCCCTATATAATCTGTGCGAACTATTTGTCTACCCATCATGGCATGAAGGTTTTGGTCTGCCTGTACTTGAAGCTATGTGTTGTGGCACAGCAGTCATAGGGGCAAATACCACTAGTATACCTGAAGTGATAGGTAACACAGATGCACTATTTGACCCATTTGACTCCAAATCTATATCGGATAAAATTGCAGAATATCTAAAAGATGAAAAGAAAAGATTATCATTGGGTAGCTATCTGATGGAGAGATCCAAGATATTCTCTTGGGATATTAGTGGCAGATTAGTATTGGACGCTATAGAGAGTAGAAGAGATATATTTAAGCACAATACAAACAATAATATCTCAAGAGATAAGATAGTCGAGAGTATCATTACACATATTTCAAATATCAAATCAGATAATATAGAAAATAGATCCCTGCTAAATATATCAAAAGCCATATCACTCAATCATCCAAAATATAATAAAAAACAGATACTTGTCGACATATCTGAATTGGTACACCATGATGCAAAAAGTGGTATACAGAGAGTGGTGAGAAATATACTCAAAGAGATGATATCTGCCCCACCTAAAGATTATGAGATAAAAGCAGTATATGCCTCAAAAGATAGACTTGGATACAGATATGCAAATATATTTATGGGTCGATTTATGGGTTACGATACAGCCAACTCAATAGATGAGCCTATAGATATATCCTCTCAAGATATATTTTTGGGTTTAGATATGTCGCCTGAAGTACAGATATTTCAAGCTGATACATATAGAGAGTTTAGAAATATAGGAATGAAAGTCTCATTTGTCATATATGACCTACTAACACAATCACACCCAGAGTGGTTTGTCGCAGATAAAGATACCCAGAAGATAGTAGTAGAAAATTTTGAAAAATGGCTAGAGGTAGTAACTGATAGCAATCAAACCATATCTATATCACAATATACAGCCAATGAGTTATCAAAGTGGATAAGAGATTCAAAAAAATCAAAAAATAGTTCGCACTCAATAGACTATTTTCATATGGGTGCAGATATTGAGGGGGATATATCAACCAAAAAACTACCACAAGAGCAGATAGATATCTTAGAGAAGTTAAAATCAAAGATAACATTTCTAATCGTAGGCACACTAGAGGCAAGAAAAGGACAGATGCAAACCCTATTGGCATTTGAAGAGTTATGGAGCAATGATATAGATACAATATTGGTATTGGTAGGCAAACAAGGTTGGCTAACAGAAGAGTTGATCAAAAAGATAGAGAATCATCCAGAACTAAACAGAAGATTGTTTTGGCTAAATGGTATCAATGATAACTTCTTAGAAGAGCTATATAGTGCATGTAGTTGCCTTATATCGCCTAGTGAAGGCGAAGGTTTTGGGCTACCACTCATAGAAGCAGCTCAACACAATATGCCTATAATAGCTAGAGATATACCTGTCTTCAGAGAAGTAGCCAAAGATTATGCTTTCTATTTCAAAGATAGCAAAGAACCACAAGTAATAGCAAACAGTATCAAAGAGTGGATAGAGCTACACAAAAATGATAACCATCCAAAATCAGACAATATGCCTTGGCTAACTTGGAGGGAGAGTAGCAATAATCTATTATCGCTCTTGCTAAAAGATATTGATAAAAAATAGAAATATCAATCACTCAAAAACAAAATTAAGATTAAAATAGTATACATAAATTAAGTTTAGTCAGGTAGACTCAACTTAATTTACTAAAATTACTCAACTACTACTTGACAAAATCAACTCAATGTTGTATAATACCGCCAAGCAAATAAAAATGCTAAACAAATTAGCAATAATTTGTAAATTAATACAATAAATTAAAGGGGGTCTTTTGATGAGCGATAAGCAAGATGAAGAACTTTCAGATAGTACTGTAGAAGAAGAGCAGATAGAGTCTGATGATCAAGATAGTGTATCTACCGAAGAGGATGGTATAGATTTCTCTGCTGTAGCTCAAAAAGAGGTAGAGGAGTGGAAAGATAAATATCTAAGAGCTCATGCCGATTTTGAAAATACAAAAAAGAGACTAGCCAAAGATAAATCAGCAGCTATATCTTATGCAAATGAAAACTTTGCCAAAGATATTTTAGCAGTTGTTGACTCTTTTGAACAAGCTCTGGCATCTATAAATAGTGCTAATGAGGATAACTCTTCTGAAGTACTAGAGAAGATGAAAGAGGGTATACACTTGACATATGAACAGCTCAAGAAAGTATTGGAGAAAAACTCTATCAAAGAGATAGAAAACAACGGTGCATATGATCCAAATCTACATCAAGCTGTCATGCAAGTAGATAGCCAAGAGCATGAGAGCGGAGAGATAGTACAGGTGCTTCAAAAGGGTTATACTATCAAAGATAGAGTACTACGACCATCTATGGTAAGTACAAAAAAATAAATTATACAAAAGGAGTAAAAAATGGGAAAAGTATTAGGAATTGATTTAGGTACAACAAACTCTGCAATGGCAGTATTTGAGAGTGGTGAAGCTGCAATCATTGCCAACAAAGAGGGTAAAAACACTACTCCATCAGTAGTAGCATATACAGATAAAGGTGAGATACTCGTAGGAGATCCAGCCAAAAGACAAGCGGTAACAAACCCAGAGAAGACTATCTACTCTATCAAGAGAATCATGGGGTTGATGTGTGATGAGACTAAAGCCAAAGAGGCAAAAGATAGACTTCCATATCATGTAATTGATAGAAGTGGTGCATGTGCTATAGAGGTAGATGGCAAGACTTATACACCTCAAGAGATATCTGCAAAGATTTTGATGAAGCTCAAAGAGGATGCAGAAGCGTATCTAGGTGAGAGTGTAACAGATGCAGTTATCACAGTACCAGCATACTTCAATGATGCACAGAGAAAAGCAACTAAAGAGGCTGGTACTATAGCAGGTCTAAATGTGCTTCGTATCATAAATGAGCCAACTTCGGCAGCTCTATCTTATGGTCTTGACAAAAAAGATTCAGAGCAGATAGTAGTATACGATCTTGGTGGTGGTACATTTGATGTAACTGTACTAGAGACTGGTGATGGTGTAGTAGAGGTTATGGCGACAGGTGGTGATGCATTTTTGGGTGGTGACGACTTTGACAACAAAATTATTGACTTCGTAGCTGGCGAGTTTCAGAGTGAGACTGGTGTAGACATCAAAAATGACATCATGGCACTCCAAAGACTTAGAGATGCTGCTGAAGCTGCAAAAAAAGAGCTATCAAGTGCTACAGAGACTGAGATCAATCTACCGTTCATCACGGCTGATGCTTCAGGTCCAAAGCACTTGATCCAAAAAATCACTAGAGCGAAGTTTGAGTCACTCATCTCTGATCTAGTAGATAGTACAATCAAGACTATCTCATCAGTCCTAAAAGATGCTGATTTAAGCAAATCAGATATCAAAGAAGTAGTAATGGTCGGTGGGTCAACTAGAGTTCCTTTGGTACAAGAGAAAGTAAAAGCATTCTTTGATAAAGAGCTTAACAAGTCAGTAAATCCTGATGAAGTTGTAGCTTTAGGTGCTGCGATACAAGGTGGTGTTCTTGCGGGTGATGTCAAAGATGTACTATTGCTAGATGTAACACCACTTAGTCTTGGTATCGAAACACTAGGTGGAGTTACTACAAAAGTGATAGAGAAGGGTACAACTATCCCTGCTAAGAAATCGCAAATATTCTCAACAGCTGAAGATAATCAACCAGCAGTGAGTATACATGTACTTCAAGGTGAGAGAGAGTTTAGTAAAGATAACAAATCTCTAGGTATGTTCGAGCTCAGAGATATACCAGCAGCTCCAAGAGGTGTACCACAGATTGAAGTTACATTTGATATAGATGCAAATGGTATTTTGACTGTATCAGCACATGACAAAGGTACAGGCAAATCACAAGAGATTAAAATTACTGGTTCGTCAGGACTCAGTGATGAAGAGATCGAAAAAATGGTACAAGATGCAGAAGCCAACAAGGCAGAAGATGAGAAGAGAAAAGCTCTAGTAGAAATGAAAAATCAAGCAGATGCTTTGATACACCAAACTAGAAAATCTCTTAAAGATCTAGGTGACAATTTTGATCAGAGCGAAAAAGCTGGAATCGAAGCATCTATAGAAGAGTTGGAAAATCTACTCAAAGATGATTCAGCTACTAAAGATCAGATCGAAGAGAAAGTAAAAGCCTTGACAGAGAAGAGTCACAAGTTGGCAGAAGCTGTATATGCAAAAGAGCAAGGTCAAGCAGGTGAGGCAAATGGTGCCAAAAAAGCAGATGATGACGATATCATAGATGCAGAGGTAGAATAAAAACCTCTCTTTGGCTACTGTTAGATGTGTAGCCAAAGAGAACCAGGCAGAAGCATTAAAATTTCATGTCAGTTTGATAGGATACCATCAAAGACGACATGAAAGAGAGATATAAATACTACTCTATACTATCCACCAAATCAACATATAACCAATTTAATAAACTAGCCAAAATCAATCAGACAAGTGTGTCTGATGTAAAAATTGAGCGGTCTCGTAGCGTATCATCCAATATATCTTGGATTATCTAGGAAATCCACCTCCCTGCATCTGTTGCATAACATTCTGCATCTGCTTCATTCCACCTTTACCTGAAAGTTTTTTTGCCATTTTGGCAGCACTTTTAAACTGTTTCAAGATACGGTTTACCTGCTGCTGTCCAAGTCCTGCACCTGCAGCTATTCTCCTCTTTCTAGCATTTGTAAGTAGATCTGGGTTTGCTCTCTCTTTTGGTGTCATAGATGATATGAGAGCCTTTATCCTTTTGATCTCTTCAGAGTTGTCGAGATCCATCTCTCCTATCTGTTTCGCCATGCCACTCATACCAGGTATCATGCCTAGTAGTGACTTCATAGAGCCTAGTTTCTTCATCTGCTCCATCTGCTCCAAGAAGTCATTGAAGTTGAATTGACCCTTTTTAATCTTTTGAGTCAACTTCTTTGCTTGCTTTTCATCTATGACAGATGCTGTCTTCTCTGCAAGAGACTCTATGTCTCCCGCACCCATCAATCTACTGACTATTCTATCTGGAATAAACTGCTCTATATCTGGCATCTTTTCACCAGCACCTATAAATCTAAGAGGCACACCAACTTGTCGTGACAAACCTAAAGCTACACCACCCTTGCTATCACCATCAAATTTACTAAGTATAACACCTGTTATACCTATCTTCTCCTTGAATGTTTGAGCTGTTCTTACTGCATCTTGACCTGTCATAGCATCTGCAACATAGAAGAGTTCATCAGGGTTGGCTACCTTTTTGATCTGAGCCAGCTCATCCATCAAATCATCATCTATTGCCAATCGACCTGCTGTATCTATAAGTACTACATCATATAGATCTTTTTGGGCTTTTGCTAATGCTCTCTTGACTATATCTGTCGGTGTAGCACTCTCATCAGCTACTAGCTCCACCTCTATCTGCGAAGAGATCTGCCTGAGCTGCTCCACGGCTGCCAATCTCTGTAAGTCAGCAGCTACTATAAGCACCTTCTTTTTCTTCTGCTCTTTTAGAAAAGTTGCCAATTTACCTGTAGTAGTAGTCTTTCCTGATCCTTGCAAACCTATCATCAATACTACTGTTGGAGGCTTAGATGCAAATACAAAACCTTGATTTCCCTCTACTGTAAGTATCCTAGTCAACTCTCCCTGCAGAGATCTCAAGAAATTATCTTTGCCTATACCATTGGCTTTTGTCTCTCTCTCTACTACCGATATAAGCTCTTTGACTACCTTGTGGTGTACATCTGCTTTGAGTAGTGACTTCTTTAACTCTAGCGTAGCTTTCTTAAGTGATTTTTCATCATCATGAAAACGAATCTTCCCTATCGCATTTTTAAAACTATCTGTTAGCGTATCAAACATAATCTTCTCTCTATTCTCTAAGTTATTGCGTGATTTTATCCTATATGGGCTTTAGATAAGCTCTAAACCAAATCATAAGCCAAACTTTAAATAATTTTATTGTGGTTTTGCATTATATGGTCAGATAACCGCTTATCAAAAAAGCCAAACTTGCCAACACTCCACCTATAAGTGCATATGGTATCTGAGTACGAACATGCTCTATATGATCACACCCTGATGCCATAGAGGAGATGATGGTTGTATCTGAGATAGGTGATGAGTGGTCTCCAAATATTCCTCCAGATATGACAGCAGCTATCACCAAAGGTATATATAGATCCATGCCACCAGCTAGTGCCAATGCTATAGGCATCATAATGGAGAATGTACCCCAGCTAGTACCTGTGGAGAATGCAGTCACAGCAGATATGAGAAATATCAAGAGAGGCAGTAGTGCAATAGGTATATTACCCCCTACTACTATCTTGGTCAAATATGCAGCAGTACCCAACTCTTTGATGACACTACCTATAAGCAGAGCAAGTATAAGTATGATAGTGACAGGTATCATCTCCCCCATACCCTTATATAGCGATATGAAATAATCTTTGTGACTCATTATCTTTGTAGGTATATAGTAGATATAGATAGATAGTAGAGTAAATATGACAGAGTAGTAGACAGATGTAGAGCCACTACCCTTAAGTATGTCACCTTTGCCTGTATGGTATAGCATTATTGGCACCATAATTATCATCACCACAAGGGGCAGTACCATTTGCCATAGCGACAACTCCCCTGAGTGCTCGTGATGCTTTTGCAGATAAGGGACAGCTCTACTACGCTTCATAGGCCCCACATCTACATCAAAAAAGATCACTACCAAAACAATAAACAGAGTAAATATAGCATAAAAATTAAACGGTATTGATGCTACAAGCAACTCTACTGCATTGCCAGTAACCACATGGCTCTCTATAGCGGTCAATATCAACCCCAATAACAAAGCACCCCAACCATTCATAGGTATGAGAGAGCATACGGGAGCAGAAGTGGAGTCGCATATATAGGCTAATTTTTCCCTAGATACAGAGTTTTTGTCGCATAGTGGCTTTGCCACAGTACCTGCCACCATAGAGGTAATAGATGACTCTATAAATATTACTATACCTATAATGTATGCCAACAACATAGCACCCTTGGGCGAATCTATGCTTGTTGCTTTTGAGCTAAGATAGCTTATAAACCTCTCGACAGCTCCACTATCTTCAAGTATCCTTATGATAGAGCCTACAAGCAGCATAAATATCACTGTTTTTGTGATCCAACCCTCAGCAAATAGAGAGACAAGACCATCAAAAGTAGCAAAAAAAGCACTGCTTACCTCGTACCCATTGAGTACAAGATATCCGATAAATATCCCTCCCAATAGGGAGATTATCACATCTTTAGTTATAATAGCTAGTAAAATTGTTAGCAATGGTATTGCTAATGATAAAATTTCATATTCCATAGGGGGATTATACCATGAAACTACTATCTATAGTGATATTATCCATATCTCTACTGAGTGCTTCTGCTACCAAAGCAACACTTGGCAACACCAAACAACTTATAGTGGTCAAGAGTGCCAACTGGACGACACCAAATGCAACTCTTCAGAGATTTGAAAAGAGACCCAAAGGGTGGCAACAAGTGGGCAAAACTATCCAAGTGGTCATAGGCAAAAATGGCTTAGGCTGGGGTATAGGTCTGCATAAGATACCCAAAAATGCCAAATATATCAAAAGAGAGGGCGATGGCAAAGCACCATCAGGAGTATTTAGACTCAAAAATGGCTTTGGATATCAACCATACTCTATAAAGTTTCCATATAGTGTATATAGATCCACAGACCATTGTGTAGACGATAGTAACTCAAAATGGTACAATCAAATAGTAGATAGCACTAAAATAAAAATAGATTATAGTAGCTACGAGAGTATGAAATTTGCAAAAAATTACTATAAGTACGGCATAGTGGTAGACCACAACCCAAATCATATACCAAAAGCTGGCTCTTGTATCTTTATGCATATCAAAAAACCAAACAAGATACCAACTGTAGGCTGTACCGCCATGAGTCAAAGTGAGATAAAAGAGATACTAAAATGGCTAGACCCATCAAAACACCCTCTACTTATACAAGCACCAGAAGATGAGATAAAAAGGCTTCTACCGTTTAAGACTAAGTAGATAGAACTCCTCTCTCTTCTAAGTAGCCTACAATGGAAGAGAGATCTGCTTTGGTTGATATCTTGGTAGTCGACAATCTATCATATCTCTTCAATGTGGCAGCTAACTTATCATTGGCTACTATAGTGATACCATCTATGCCTGCAAAGATATCTCGCTGATTGAAGTAGTGTTCTCCAGATATGATTTTGCACCCAAACTGTGCAGCTTCTGCTGCATTGTGTCCACCTATAGGCTCAAATGCACCACCAAGTATCACTATATCAGATATAGCATATATATTTATCAATTCACCTAGAGAGTCTATGAGTGTAATGTCACTCATCAGAGTCTTGTTGTCACTATATCTACTATATGACCACCCACTCTCTTTGGCATATATAGCTACCAATCTATCTACTTTATCAAACCTCTCAGGGTGACGAGGAGCTATTATCAGTTTGGCATCAGCCTGAATATGCTTCAACTCTCTAAAGGCATCAACTATTAATGTCTCCTCTCCATCGTGGGTGCTGCCTGCAGATATCATCAATCCATCAGGCTTCACTATCTCTTTTGTAGGTTTAGCTATATCTATAAATTTTATATTTCCAGTCACCTCTACATCTTTGGCACCCAAACTCTCCAATCGTATCTTATCCTCTATACTCTGTGCATAGACTCTATCTATCTGAGCAAATATTTTACGATATAGCCATTTTAGTTTGAGATATTTTGGATACGATCTATCGCTCATTCGTGCATTTATGAGTAGAGTTTTTGCTTTTTTATTTTTAGCCAAAAAAAATAGTAAGTACCACAACTCCGCCTCCATAACTATAAGAGCTTTTTGAGGTCTCATCCATCCAAAAAGTAGTAGCTCATATGGAAGATATCTACTTTGAGAAGTGTGCTTTTTTATCTCGCTAAAACCTGTATAGGTAGTGGTAGTAAGTCTTAGTAGACTCTGCGGTATGAGGTCTATCAATGGCTTGATAGCTTTTGCCTCTCCAAAACTACAACTATGTATCCATACACCATTTGCCGACATAGGAGGGTTTTTCCATAAAAAAAATCTTGCAGGTATAGAGTCTCGATACTTTTTTTTAAATGAAAATAGTATCAAGAGTGGTATAGCGACTAGATATGTGACCAAAGCCACTATGGTGTATAGGAGAGTAAATAGATTCAATTATGCCTCTGTAGTCTCTCTCTCAATATAGAGTATTCTACCACAGTGTGGACAAGTTTTGATCTCTTCTCCCTTGATTACATCTGCATATGTTTTGTCATTTAGCTTCATATAGCATCCATAACAAGCTTGTTTTTTGACAGGAACTACAGCTGTATTGCCAGCCCATATCCTGATCTTTTCATAAAATGCAAGTATATTTTGGTCTATCTCTCTGATAGATTTTTCTCTGAGAGTAAACAACTTTACTTTGCTTTTATTGATAGCCTCTTTCTCTTTCTCTACCTCGCTGACGATACTATCTAGGGCGTTTTTGAGTTCCGATTGTATCTCTTGTTCTCTCTCTAGCTCATCACTCTTTTGTTCATTGATAGATTGGAGTCTCTCTATCTCTTCATTGGCAAAAGATATCTTCTCTTTAGCTATATCTTCCTCTATAGCTAGAGCTTTCATCTCTTTCTCTGTAGATATATTTTTGGATTTTGTTGCATTATTTGCCAACTGCTCGCTAAGCATTTTTAGCTGCTCTTCATATGAGGCTATCTTCTGCTCATTATCCGATATTGTCTCATTGATCTTATCAATTTTTTTTATGCTCTCATCTACTTTTTTTTGAGCCTTAGCTATCTTCTTGTCTGCTGCATCTAGCTGTGGCTGATAACTATCTATCTCTTTGTCTGTTTTGGAGAGTTCTACTAGCTCTTCTATGTGTCTGCTCAATCTCTATCCTTTAGGAGTAATATTTTGAAATGGGTTTTTTGAATTTGTCATTATAGCCAAAAGAGGTAAAAGTTTCAATTCTTCTGCCAAAATCTCTGCAAAAAACTGTTCACTCTCATAGTGACCTATCTCCACAAGCATTAAGTTTTGGCTCTTTGCCTTCATTGCATCATGGTATTTGATATCACCTGTAAGTAGGCAATCAGTAGTGACACTATCCATTAGTGAAGCACCAGAGCCTGTGCATATAGATATACTCTTTATCTTCTCTTTGGGAGCTACCACTCTCATAGTAGACAAATCGAGTCGCCTCTTGATACTCCCCATAAGCTCATCCAAACCCCACTCACCATTAGCAGAACATAAAAACCCATCTTGATTGGAGAGATCAAAACCAAGTATCTTCTCAAAAACATATCTATTGAGATGAGTTTTGTCAAAATTTGTGTGCATAGCTATTAAAGATTGATTTTTTTGTATCATGATCTTGATCAAATTGGCAGGATATTTAGCAAAATTCAAAGATTTGAGCCCATCGAAAATAAGAGGATGATGCACAATAAAAAGCACACCCTCATCACTTCTATTTAATAAATCCTCATCAATATCAATACTCAAAACTATTTTTTCAATCTCAATACTATCTTCACCTATTATTATGCCACTATTATCCCACTTCTCTTGTAGTTCAAAGGGGCTAATTTCGTCTAGGTAATTGTATATCTCTTGCAGTTTCATATCTTATGCTCCCTCTGTAATTTTGATGATACCACTCAATCCACCCATAGATATCCCTATCTCTGCTCCGAAGCTCTCAGCTGGATTGATACGGATGAGTGGCACTTCAAATCTATCAGCTATCTGCCTAGCACTATTTCTTACAGTAGGTACTGCGGTTCCAGCTCCTATCTCTACTATGGCTAGTGAAGAGTTGTTATCTTCTACCATATCTAACCACTCTACCAATCTAGCTCTCTGTCTATCTGTACGACTGTAGTTCCATCCCATATCACCAAACATGAGTATATTTGGTCTGGCCAATCTACCACACTCACTACAGATAGGGAGTGGCTCTTGTGCTTGGAAGGTGTCATCATCTATATCTATAGAGGTATCATCTGCACTCCATATCTCTCTACTGCAATCATCCACACACTGTAGATAGTGGATAGAGCCATGACACTCCATCACCCTATCTTCGTCAAATCCTGCCTTTTGGAACGCTCCATCTACATTGGATGTAAAGACAAAATACCCATGCTTTTTCTTCTGGGCTACCTCTAGGAGCCTATCAAATCCGAGATGAGGAGTAGTCTCTCTATATTGATGGAGTCTGTCACCATAGAATGCCCAAGCGAGTTGTGGGTCTTCTATGAACCATTTGGGATTTGCCAACTCTGCAAACTCAAGCCCCAACTCCTTGGCTTTAGGGTACTCTCTCCAGAAGCCATCATCACCACGAAAATCAGGTAAGCCACTATCTACACCCATACCTGCTCCTGCTAATATAAATAGAGCATCAGAGTGAGCTATAATCTCTCGAGCCTCTTGTATGTTATCCATCTAAGCTCTTACTCTACTCTTCCTATCGCTCTCTTGCTCTTTATAGAGCTTCGCACACCCTATAGAGAGCTCTCTTACTTTTAGTATATAGTTTTGTCTTTGAGCTTGAGAGATAGCCTTTCGTGCATCAAGCACATTGAAAGCATGCGATGCCTTCATGCACTCATCATAGGCAGGGAGAGGCAGCTCTTTCTCTAGGCAGAGTCTACACTCATTTGATGCATCTTCAAAATCTCTAAAGAGCTTCTCTACTGTAGCTACTTCAAAGTGATATTTACTAAACTCATACTCACTCTCTTTGTGTACATCTGCATAGGTTGTGACTCTATCTCCTTGCTTGTTCCAAACGATATCGAATACTGACTCAACTCCTTGGAGATACATAGCGAGTCGCTCTGTGCCATAAGTGATCTCCACAGCTACAGGGTCGCAAGCTACACCACCCACTTGTTGGAAATATGTAAATTGAGTAACCTCCATACCATCGAGCCAAACTTCCCAGCCAAGCCCCCATGCACCAAGTGTTGGAGACTCCCAGTTATCCTCCACAAATCTTATATCATGCTCTTGTAGGTTTAATCCTAAATACTCTAAAGATTTGAGATATAGCTCTTGGATATTGTCAGGTGATGGCTTGATAAGTGCTTGAAATTGATAATAAGCCCCTAATCTATTTGGATTTTCACCATATCGTCCATCAGTTGGTCTCCTTGATGGAGCTACATACGCAGCACTCCATGGCTGAGAGTCAAGACTCCGTAAAAGTGTAGCAGGATGAAATGTCCCTGCACCTGCTGGTATATCATAGGGTTGCACTATATTGCACCCCTCATTTGCCCAAAACTCTTGGAGTTTTAGTAGTATTTGACTGAATGTTAATGCTTGTTTGTTCATATGTTTTCCTCTAAAAATTTATTTCTATATGCTTGGCTTTCCATTATTTTTATATTTTCCAACATAAATTTATATTTAGTAAATTTATATTTTAAATGATTATTGATGATTTGTTTAGCACTTGAGTTTTTATATACATAGAAAAAAGATTTTTTCATATTTATAAAATCATCAAAACTATACCCTTTTTTGTGCAAAAAATATCCTAAAAGTAGTATAGAATCAGGAATTTTTATCTTTATACTGCACTCTTTCTCTCTAAACCAATTTTGAATATCATCTAAATCATCCATATCTTTAAATTCTACAAGAATAATATGATTTTTATCTTTATTGATTAGTAAAGAATCTACACTCGACAAACTATTCATCTCTTTGGTAATATTATCACAATTATAAGGCTCTTTAAATATATCAAAGTTAATATATTGTTTTCCATCATCTTCACAAAGATTATCACTCACCTGTGATAATGTTTCTAAAAACTTCTCTTGATGAAAATAATCATAAAGATAGGCTACCACTTAAAATTCTCCAAAGACTCATCCTCTAAATCCTGAATTGGTTTAGCGAGTTTAGAATAAATAGGTTCTAAATTATCTGTTACATCAGAAATAATAGCATAATCATTTTCTTTCTCTGCTAGATAAAAATTACTATTAATTTCTTCTTTTTTTGAATAAAGTTCTAAAGCTTCTATCATATATGGGCTATGAGAATTTACAACTATTTTAACACCATTTTTTACAAGTGCAACAATAATTTTAGCCATCTCTAGTTGCCATTTTGGGTGTAAGTGTACTTCTGGTTCGTCTAAAACTAATATACTATTCTCATTTAAATAGTTATTTTCAGACAAAATTTGAAAAATACCAAAATATTTAATACCAGTTGCAGTATTTACTAACTCTATTCGTTGACCTTGTTTATCAAAATAGTAGCGACCTATCTCATCTTTTTTAAACTCTCCACCCATTAAAGAAGTAACTCTTTCTTTTATATCTAACCCATTTGATGCACTTTTGATATGTAGTTTAAAATTTAAATCTTTCATTAAATAGGGATAATCTAACTCTATTCCCATTTGAGATTCTACTTGAGCTATATCTCTAAAAAAATCTGTAAAATTCCATACTAATGGTGTTTCAACAAATAAAACTTGACAATTTTCATCTTCATTATCTATTCCAATCTCAGGATTATCTGAAGGACTTAATCCATAACCAAAAACATTTCGAGCTAAAGAGTTTGCGTTTTCATTACTTGTCATAGTGTGCAAATAAAGGAATAAAGCCTTCCCAACCGTACTCTTCCCAGTATCATTCTCCCCAGCAATAACAGTAAGACCATCTATCTTCACAGATGCCTCTTTAATCATCCCAATATTTTTAAGCTGGAGTTCCATCTATTTTCCTTTAAATACCAAAGGCTCTATCTATCTTGTGTTGGTCAAATCTACATATCCATAGTGGACTATTTACGAAAATAGCAAGAGTAGCTCTATGCCCACGGGCTTTACAATCTTTCGCTACTATTTTATCTTTGGTGGTATCTACTATTCCAAATTTGATCTCTTTTTGTCTGAAGTAATTTTTGACTCTTATATACCATGCAGAAAATAGTCTAGCGAGTGAAATTATAGATTTCTCTTTTTGTTTCTCCATGCTACTCTCCTTTTGTATGGTATATTTTGCAGAGTGTGATTATATCACAATTTATGTTTATACAATTTGATTGTCTCTTGATGGATCGCTCCTATACTTTCACAAGAGGGCTATGCCACAAGAGTGGAGATAAGTAGCGAAGATCTTTGCCTCACCTTACAAATCTGACATATATCTCTTTCTCTTGAACCAAGCCACTACCCCAAGTCCCACACCCACTAGAGCAAAGATGATGACTATAGAGCCTACGATCACCTCATTTGGGACTGGTTGAGTGAGATCAAACATCTACTACCCCACTACATCTATCACAAGTACTATCCTCATCTACAGAAGCATATCTCCAACATCTAGGACATTTTGCTTGTGTGGCTTTGTGGATAGTGTATCTACTCTCATCTAGTGTGAAGCTAGCTATCTCTTCACCTTGAGCTTCTGCCCTTAATGCAGATACCACGAACCAATCTTCCAAATCCTTACTATCTTTTATATCAAATTTTGATATATCTCCTGCTATCTCTAGCTCAAGAGTCGACTTGATGATCTTCTCTTTTTTGAGTCTATCTACCGCTTCTGAAAACTTCTCTCTAGCAACTATTAAAGATGCATCATCGAAACTCTCTGCAACCTCTGGCAACTCTTCATATACAAGATCGAAGATATTTTCCATATCTCCCCTAAATAGCTCTGGAGCATAATCTAGTATCTCATCTGCCGTATAGGTAAGTACTGGTGCGATGAGTGCCAACATAGAACGAGCTATCAAAAACATAGCCGACTGCGTAGCTCTTCTAGTAGTGCTATCTTTAGCTTCACAGTAGAGTCTATCTTTTGTGATATCCATATAGATACCACTTAGCTCATTGGTGATGAAGTGGTTGAGTGTAGCAAATCCACGGAGGAAATCATACGAATCAAAACTAGCTTTTACCTCATCGAGTACACTCTTTGCTTTGATAAGTATCCATCTATCCAATTCACCATACTCATCGATAGAGACGAGAGTATCCAAATCATTCACATTTGCAAGCAAAAATCTAAATGTATTTCGTATCTTTCTATACTGCTCTGCCGTCTGCTTGAGAATACCATCTGATATCTTGAGGTCACTCTGATAGTCGCTTAGTGCTACCCACAATCTAAGTATCTCAGAGCCATACTGCTTAGTCACCTTGTCAGGGGCTACTACATTCCCTTTGGATTTGCTCATCTTTTCACCCTTCTCATCGACTGTAAAGCCATGGGTGAGGAGAGTTTTGTATGGAGATACTCCATTGATAGCACTACTTAGTAGCAAGGAGGATTGGAACCACCCTCTATGTTGGTCACTTCCCTCCATATATAGAGAGCTAGGATACTCGCCTGCATCATAGTTGCGACTCTTTAGTACACTATTCCAAGTAGACCCACTATCGAACCATACATCGAGTATATCATCTATCTTCTCTAGCTCTTCAGGCTTATACCCACTCCCTGGATACAGAAGCTGTGATATCTCCATATCGTACCATGCATCTGCTCCAAATTGGTCAAATATCATAGCGATAAAGTTGACTACTTTCTCGTCAAATATCACCTCCTTAGTAGCTTTGACTCTAAAAAATGCTATAGGTACACCCCAACTTCTCTGACGAGAGATACACCAATCAGGGCGACCCTCTATCATAGGCTTGAGTCTATTTTTGGAACTTTTTGGATAAAAATTCACATCCTCTATGGCATCTAATGCTAAATCTCTCAAAGATTTTTGTTCGCTATCTAGAGTGTCATCTATAGAGATAAACCACTGATTTGTAGCTCTATATATTAGAGGCTTCTTAGTCCTCCAGCAGTGAGGATATGAGTGGGTAAATTTACTCTGTTTTAGCAGACTATCACCCAAAAGCTCAAGTATCGGTTCGTTTGCTTTGAAAATGTGCATACCTACAAACTCATCAGGATTTGGTAGAAGGCTTAGACCTTTGATCGATTCATCAAAACAGCCTCTCTCATCTACAGGCATCACTACCTCTAAGCCATTTTTGAGACCTACACGGTAGTCATCCTCACCATGACCTGGAGCGGTATGTACGCACCCACTACCACCATCCATCAATACATGCTCACCCAACACGAGTTTGGAAGTGCGGCCATTTAGAGGGTTTATCGCTAGTAGATGCTCCATCTCTATAGCTGCTATCTTGCGTGAAGCATGACCGTTCACTACGCCCTCCTCAATCATCGCATCATATCTAGCTTCTGCAACTATATGCCCATCATCTGTGAGGATATAGATCTCTTCAGGATTTAGTGATATACCTGTATTTGAAGGTAGAGTCCATGGTGTAGTTGTCCATATCACCACACCTGCTTTACCATCTATCCCTAGAGTCTCTTTGGCTTTGTCGCTTAACTCAAAGTTGACATAGATTGAGTAGTCCTCTTTATCTTGATACTCCACTTCGGCATCTGCTAGAGCTGTCCTCGCTGCCCATGACCAAAATATAGGCTTGTGTCTCTCTACCAATAGACCCTTTTGTGCCACTTGACAGAGAGTTCTATATATATTTGCTTCAAACTTAAAGTCCATAGTGACATATGGATTGTCCCAGTCAGCTACAACACCTAGAGATTTAAATCCCTCTCTTTGGATATCTACAAACTTAGCCGCATGTTGACGACAAAGCTCACGAAACTTAGCTGTAGGCATCGCCTCTTTTTTACTCTTGCCCAACTTCTCTTCAACTTTCTGCTCGATAGGCAATCCATGACAATCCCAACCTGGAGTCATTCGTACTGCTTTGCCCTGGAAGTAGTTGTACTTCAGGATGATATCTTTGAGGATTTTGTTGAGTGCATGCCCTATATGTATATCACCATTGGCATAAGGAGGTCCATCATGGAGAGTAAATAGCTCCGCCTCTTCTCTTTTGGCTTTCATCTGGTTATATATATCTGCATCAAACCACTTCTTATATCTCTTTTGTTCGTTTTGTGGCAGATTTCCACGCATAGGAAATGATGTTTTTGGTAGTAGTAGTGTATCTTTATAGTCCATAATTGTTGCACCTTGTAGTTATAATGCCGTGAGTATAGCTAAAAGTTGGTTAAGATGCTTTTGCTATAGGTTGTTTTGTGCTAAAATATGCACTATGAATGAAGCTAAACAAATAATCGACTACTTAACAAAACATCATCAGACTATATCTTTCGCGGAGAGTTGCACAGGTGGACGAATAGCTAGTGCTTTTACAGCTATATCTGGTGCTTCAGCTGTACTCAATGGCTCTTGTGTCACATACTCCAACGATATAAAAGAGCAGTGGCTAGGTGTGAAACATCAGACACTATTGGATCATGGTGCTGTCAGCAAAAAGTGTGTAAAAGAGATGCTCATAGGTATCAGAGATATGGCAAATAGCCACTACGCTATAGCCGTCAGCGGTATAGCAGGTCCTACAGGTGGTACAGCCGACAAGCCAGTAGGTACAGTATATATAGGCATACTCACACCCAATACCTCATCTGTAAAACTATACAATTTTAACGGAAATAGAGAAGAGATACAACAAAAAGCAACTATATCGGCTATAGGATGGCTAAAAGAGGAGATAGAGTTATCGAGATAATATATCTATGCAGGTTATCGACTCTCAAATATCACTTTTTTATACAAATAACTAGATAGCCACCTTCAATCTTCTCTTGAGTAATTTTAAAATTATCATTAATCCTAATTGGCTCTCAAGAGAGTATCATCAATCTACTGATTTGTTTTTATAGAAATAGTTAGTAGCATCTACAAAACCATCTACACTACCGCAATCAAACCTTTTGCCTTGAAATTTATATGCAACCACCATGCCATTTTTTGCCTGTTTGCATAGTGCATCTGTGATCTGTAGTTCACCATTTTTGCCTGCCTCTGTATCCTCTATAGTCTCAAATATATCTGGAGTGAGTATATATCTTCCTATGACAGCTAAGTTTGATGGTGCACTCTCTACATTTGGCTTCTCTACCATATTTGAGACCATATATACACCATCCTCTATCTCGTTGCCCTCTATGATACCATATTTGCCCACATCACTAGGATCTACCTCCATGATAGCTACTATACAGCATCTATATTTATTGTATAGCTTTATCATCTGCTTCAAGACACCCTCGCCACCACTATTTACACATAGATCATCAGCCAATATAACACCAAAAGGCTCTTGCTCTCCCACAAGGACTTTGCCCTTGTAGATGGCATCTCCTAGACCCTTCATCTCATTTTGTCTAGTATATGTAAAGGTACATCTCTTGATGATCTCCCTTATGCCATCTAGCAGCTCCTCTTTGGCAGAGCCTTTTATCTGATGCTCAAGCTCATATGAGATATCAAAGTGATCGGTAATAGCTCTTTTGCCACGACCTGTAATGATAGCCATCACATCACATCCAGCCTCCATTGCCTCCTCTACACCATACTGTATGAGTGGCTTCGTAAGTACTGGCAACATCTCTTTGGGCATAGCCTTGGTAGCAGGCAAAAATCGCGTTCCATATCCTGCTGCTGGGAACAAACATCTACTTATCATCTCATATCTCCTTAATTGCTACACTTTTTACCAAAATCTTTGATGGGATATTTTAGTACTGCACCACCATCATCTGCTATATATACATTACCACTATTGTCAAATGTGATACCCTCTTGTGCTGACTTATCTAACTTCACTTTGCATATGATCTTCTCTCTCTTGATATCATATCTGATCAACAAATCTCTCTTGTCACTTACCATATATAGTGAGCCATTGTGATACTCCAATCCTGCCGTATCTGCAACCTTATGTTTAATCAAGTCTACTATCTTGGCATGGTATCTATCTAGCTTTACGACTGCCACAAAAGAGTCTCTTCTCTTTTTGCTCTGTTTTGCCAAATAGTAGAAGTCATCCACTCTTGCTATCCCCTCTATGCCTCTCTTCTTCTCAAAAAGTGGAAGCTTTTTGCCTCTATATATAGGCTCTATATCCACCTCTTTGATCTTGTGTGTAGCTCTGTCTACTATCAATATACCACGATCTTCTATAGCAAATATCATACGATCTTCTTCACACACTACACCCTCAAGGTCATACTCCCCTAGCCTCTTTTTGGATACTATGTCACCATTGGTTTTCATCTCATAATACCACCCCTCATCGTTTGCTACTATGAGTCTGTCGTTATCGCTACAGTAGCTTATGCCTGATGCCTCTGGTATAGATGCTATCTGATAGCTATTTTTGGCACTAGATATAGACAATAGGATCCATATAGATAAGAGTAGTATCCTCATGTTATATATTTATATCTCTACCGAAGATTTTATTTACATGAGATATCATCTTGTTTCTTAAGAGCTCTACTGTTTTGAGATTGTCATTTAACTCATCACCACTATATAGTTTTTTGAGGTTGGATAGTCTCAGTGATACCAATCCATTTGTATCCTCAAAACCCTCCTCTTTCATATCTAGCTCCAAGAGCTTATACTGCTTCTCTATGGCATTTACCTTTTTCAAATCATCCTCTATAGAGTCTTTGTAGATATCACAAATATCATGGATATGCAATATAATATCCTCTTGTAACAGTATAGGCTTATTTTGCTCTTTTAGAAATTTCAAGAATGATTTGTTTACGAAGCTAGACTCTTTTTGGTCTACACTACTATATGCACTAACTCCCTCAAACTCAATATCATGCTCTATCAATATCTTCTTTACCTCATTTAGCATTGGTATCAACCTCTTTTTATCTATCAAGTCGGCTTTATTTGCCACTATATAGAGTGGTTTTCCCTCTTGATCTAAATTTTTTAAAGCTTTTAGAGTATTTGGAGAGAGTATATTGTCTGAGCTGATATCTACTACCCATATGTAAGCATCCACATCACCTATATAGTCTGATGTATCTCTTTTGCTTTGAGTAAAATTATACCCTTGAGTATCCACAAAAGCTATATTTTTACAATACTCCTCTATGAGTGGTGTTTTGATTATAATAAAAGGTAGTACTTTTGATATGTCAAACTTAAATGATTTCAAAAACTCCATAGTAAATTTTTTATATATCTGGTAGTGTATATCGACATCCCCACCCATATAGCTCTGCCCTTTGATGCTATACTCTTCATCTGCGACTATATATGTAGATATAGGTGTAGTAGATTTGACTCCTATAGGCATATCTCTATCTTTGACTTCCAAAAAGTTATTAAGAAGTGATGATTTACCACATCCAGTTTCACCTACTACCGTCACTATATTTTTACTATTCAATTGTGGATAGTTGATTATCTTTTGTAGCTCTCTATCTATATCTTCTAGTTGCAAGACAGGGTGCTTCTCGTCACTAGGTAGCTTTATACTGGAGATTCTAAAAAAATCACTCTCTATAATCATCTTGAATGCCAAAAGATCTTTATGAGTACTTGGCTTTGATGATAGTATAGAGTTTATGAAATCAAACTTCTCTCTAAGCTCATAAAGCTTTAGCTCTGTCTCATTTAGACTATCTTTGTGGTCTGCTTCAAGTCTAATGATGATCTCATCTTTCTCTTTGGCTTCACTCTCTTTTCGTTTGACTTGATGCTGAAGATCAGATATTATCTCTATATTTGAAGATACAGTCTTGAGCATATTGTCTATTTCTGCTTTAAGCTCTTCTCGATTGAAGATAAAGAACTTCGTCATCTCCTCTAGTCTATCTTCGATCTCATCTACATACTGCATCATAACTATATATACTCTCTTTTTGTAGTTTTGAGATTATTATACCAAAAAGAGCTTGATATATTGGACTCTCTACAGTCGTATAAGACTCATAGGATTTATATGTTTTGAATTTTTAGTAGCTTCAAATATAAGTTTGTGTGCAACTTTTCCTATGACATACCCCTTTTTTATCCTGCGACCTTTGGATATGGAGGGTGCTATCTTTGACAATCCTGCATAAACTGTATGCATTTTACCGCTATGCGACACAACCACAACTTGACCCAACATAGATGTGCGACCTGCAAAAACCACTTTACCATTGAGTATATTTTTTACTTTAGCGTTACTTGATCTTGATTTGAGTGTTATTGAAGTATTGAAAATATGGATCTTATATATCGGATCTACATAGCTTCCAAATCTCTTCACCACCTTTGCATTAGATAGAGGCGAGATAGTCTTGACACCATGATAAGCATAGACTTTACTCTTTCTGTATGAAGATCCTATCTTTTTGACACTTCTGTTTGATGGTGTAGACTCTATCTTTGTATTGTATACTACCTTTTTACCCTCTCTTCTTGCTTTTGCCCTAGCCTCTTTTCTTCTCTTTCTCTCTGCTGCTTTACGCCTCTTTTCTGCCAACATAGCAGCCTTTTGAGCTGCTGCTATTCTCCTCTCCTCTTCCACCTCTTTTTTCTGTATGATATTGAGATCTGCCAATGTTGATTTGAGAGCATTTTGGGTATCTATAATCTTTTTCAACTTAGCCTGATATCTATCTTCGTCCATTGCCAATTTTTTAAGCAATCTATGCTTTGCTTCTCTCTCTTTTTTGTACTCATCCCTCTGTTTAGCTATACTATTTATCTTTTTTTTGACCAATTTTCTCTTAGAGATTATCTCTCTTTTTTTTGCATTTTTCTCTCTAATTTGTTGCTTCAAGATAGCCAAATCTTTGCTATTTTGTTTTTTTAGTAATATGTAAGCCTCTTCTAAAACTATGGATTTTCTAGTGGCTTCATGGGATTGACTCATAGCATATACTATACTAGCTTGATCTGCCAATGTTTTGATAAATATATCATGCTTCTCTTTTATCTTTTTGTTTATCTCTGCTAAACTTTTGTTATATTTTGCCAACTCTTTTTTGGACATTTGATATACATTTTCATTTTTACTAAACTCTGCACTCAACTTTTGAAGTTTTTTATTTAGAGCCCTATTTTCCCTATTTGTCTTATCTATGTTTTTTGCTATCATCTCTAACTGACTGCTCATCTTTTTCTGTTTTTTTATACTTTTATCTAAGCTGACTACAGATTTTTTAATCTTTTTTTCTGTAGTAGATGAGGCCATTATGGACTCTGTTGAGATAAGTACAAGTAGCAATAAAAAGAACTTAGCCAATACTCTACTCCTCATTATCAAAGACGACAAACGATACTGCCACAAGTACGATAAGTATAGATGTGCCTATAAGTATCAAGAAATCTGTAGATTGAAAGAGTAGATTTTGTTTTTGAGTCAATATCTCTATATGTTTATCACTAGCCAACTTATACTTAAGTGTCAAGAAAGCTCCACTAGTGAGAAATGATGAGATGATAGCATCTATGAGAGCTACCCGAAATAGAACACCACTTCTAAGCATAAGTGGGGCACCAAACACTTTCATGATTTGCATCCTCTCTTTGTGAGCATATCGCCATATCTCCATCTGTTTGATGATCAAAAACATACTAATTAGAGCCATAAATACTATAAATACATTGAGTATAAGCTTGATAAACGCAAAGAGTCTGTAGCTCTCTGAATAGCTATTGCCAAAGGTCTCTACCTTCTTGATATCTTTGTTTGATAGCAAATCCTCTTTGATGCCATCCAATGCAGAACTCTTGAGATATCCATCCAATTTAAGGTCATAAAAGTATGGTAGAGCTTTGAGTATCTCTCGTCCATTCGACTGACTCATGCCATCTGATATCTGCTTTGCCAATCTATCTTTGTCTATCTCTACTATATCACTAATATGTCTGTTTAGGCTCTTGAAATCTTCTAATTTAAAAGGCTTCTTGGTCACTACAAACATAGAGTATCCCTCTTTTAGCCCCTTTTCATAGCTATCAGTAGTACGATCAAATACCAAAAAAAACTCTACCCCCAACAGTATCGCCATCATAGGAAATATAAATGCAAGGTGATTTCTAATGAACTTCATAAACGCCCTTATGCTCTATAATAAAATGTCTATATCTATGACTAAACATAGATGGTATCTTGTGAGTCACGACCAACACTGTAGCCTCTAGCTGCTCGCATGCATTCTCCATAAGCTCCCATATGACATTGGATGAGTACTCATCTAGATTTCCTGTAGGCTCATCTGCTAGTATCAAAAATGGATTTTTTGCCAATGCACGAGCCACCCCTACTCTCTGCTGCTCTCCACCACTAAGCTCCAATGGATATCTATCTTTATATTGTGACAACTTTACATGTTTTAGCAGTCTCTCCGCTTGAGTCTCTTGCACATCTACAGAGTATCCTGCTATCATCAAAGGCAGTACGGCATTCTTCTTTACTGTCCACTCATTGATCAGCTTATAGTCTTGAAATATGATACCCAAGTGTGTTCTAAGCTCTTGTAGTTTGCTCTCTGATATGGTAGACATATCAAGTCCACCCACTACCACGCTACCACTTTTTGGTCTCAACTGACCGTAAAATGACTTGAGGAGTGTAGATTTACCACTACCACTAGGACCAGTTATAAATACAAACTCTCCCTTCTTGACAGAAAATGAGGCATCCTTGATAATATCTTCATCGCCATACGATAGTGTAAGGCTAGAGGCATTTATTACAAAATTGGTTGACATTTTAGATACTCCATAATTTTTTTATGTGCTTTATAGTTGACATCTGTTTTGACAGGTGTTGATGGATAGTATCGAGAGTTATTTTGGTCAATTATGATATATTTATGCTCTGGACGATCGAAGCTACCAAATGCACACTTGATGAGTAGACCACCTTCACCAATAGTATATATCCTCTCAAAGTGTATAAAAAAACTCTCTTCTACTATAGCATCAGACGGTATATTCTCTTCTAATTTTTCTCTATACTTACACCCACCAAAAGAGAACTCTATCTCTCTATCTACTTGCTCCGATAATGTATGTGAAATGAGATGAACTTCGTAGATATCTTTCTCCTGTTTCCTCCACCTCTCCTCATATTTGCTCGTGATAGCCAATTGGTTATTTTTGACTATATGCACATCCACATTATGCAGTGCAAATATAGACTCCATGCTATACCAAAAGTAGTTGTAGCTATCTGTACGAAGCTCTAGCCTCCCATCGAGTGCTAAGACTCTGAGTGACTCATCTAAAAAAGATGGGCTTATGACTCTTCTTTGTGGTTTTTTATCCCATGGTACTGGGAAATGAACAAATATTTGACTGCACAAATTTGACGGTAACATCTCCAAGAATAGTCTAGCATCATAGTTGACTACCCATATATTTTCCAATCCTTGAAGCTCTATCTGTTTGAGTACTTGTTGTGCTGACGGCGTATGTATCTCAAGACCTATATATAGTCTATCTGGGTTTTGTGTAGCCTGATATAGCAGATGCCTACCACTACCAAATCCCACCTCTATAGATATACTCTCAAAAGGAAACTCTATAGAGTCAAACTCCTCTATCTTTTTGAAATATTTTGATGAGAGTGGTGGTTTTGTAGTCGATAGCGATATATTTGATGCCACTACCTCTAATGCAAATTCATCTGAGAGCAGAGCCAAAACCTCCTTGATGAGATTTACCTTAAGTGGACGACTCACCTTATCATACTTGAGCATATCACTATCTATATCTCTCTTGAGCTGTATCAAAAACTCTTCACCTTTATACTCAATACCATACAGTATTTCATCTCCAGTCATAGGAGTTGCCACAAATTTTACTATATCACTACCCCTATTCATATTTGCTAAAGTGATACTATCTATCTTTTTGATTTTTATATGTGGCATGTTAACCTCTTGCTACTGCTTTATTGAAGACTATAGAATAGCAGAAAGTTGTTTTAAATCTGCTTTTATCGACATCTTGGACTTATTTAGTTTGCAAATAAGCTTTCGCCTTTGTACCCTCTCTATAGTGACCATTTTGTGATCTAGATCTCCTATTTGATCTACTACTATTGTGATGCTTGGTTGTCTCATGCTTTCTGCTATCATAGTATCTTACTGTACTCTTATGGGTAGTGACTCTTGGCTTATACTGTTTTGTACTTTGATACCTTCTTGTTGATGAGTGCATGGAAGATCTGTTGGTTGTAGATTTGTGACTTTTGTTTATCTCTCTTTTTGTTACTCTACTATTATCTCTTTTGTATAGCTCTGTCTTATGGTGTCCATTGCCTCTTTTTTTACTAGGCTCCTGTAGCTTCATGTAAGCTTTTGTGTGGCTGTGATATCTATCTCTTTTGTATCTATATCTATAGTGGTTTCTTCTATCTATATGGTGGTGTATATGTTTATGATAGTATGGTGTAGGGAGCGGTCTCCATCTGCGATATCTAGTCGGATAGTATCCCCATCTATATCTTGAATGGTAGGTACGATAGTATCCACTACTCCAAAAGTAACTATATATGATAGGTGTATATGAGTATATCGGTTCCACTATGAAATCTGATCCATATATATATGAGTCTCCTATTATCTCTACGGTTGTCTGCTGATACCTATCTCGTTGCACTACTATCGTAGCGACATCTTGATAGATATCTCTATCCAATACTGCTTGTATGATTATCAAACGCTTATCATCCTCGGCTCTCTCTACTACACGAAGATAATCCACATATCCATCCTCATTTATATCCAAATTTGATATCTGACTATCTGGATCATTTAGTCTATACTCAAAATCTTCCAAGTTAGAAGAGAGTCCAAATATAGAGGCTACAGCATCGAGATTTAGATCTTGACTGATATTGTCATTTTGAGGATAGATAGTTCTGCTATCATATGACCAGAGCATAGAGCTACTATATATTACAAATAACAAAAAGAGGATTTTAAAACTTTGAAACTTTCTATCATTCATGGTTGATCCTTTGTATATCTCTTGTGCTATGATGACATATAAAGGTGTATGGATTGTGTAGTCCATTTCAACATTAGTTAAATGAGAGTTATGTATAATCCATCCCAAATATTAGAGTTGTGCAATATATCTACTCATATAACTAGATGCAACCACCAAAGGAGCTATTTTGGCTAAAATTTTAGAAGAGATCATAAAAAAAACTAGAGATGATTTAGAGAAGAGGAAGATAGAGTTTCCCGTAGATTGGCTAGGTCGTTCACTCAGTTTCAATCCATTTGTACCCAAAGATGTCAAGTCTGCACTTCGCTCTACAGATGAAAACCCATACCGCATCATAGCAGAGGTAAAAAAAGCTAGCCCAAGCAAGGGCATAATTCGCGAAGATTTTGATCCAGTACTCATATCGCAACAGTACGAGAGTGGTGGTGCTGATGCCCTCTCCATATTGACAGAGCCTCACTTCTTTCAAGGTGACAAAGAGTATCTAGGTATGATTAGACGATACTCTAGCTTGCCTCTATTGAGAAAAGACTTTATCGTAGATAAGTATCAACTTGTAGAGGCATTGGTATATGGTGCCGACTTTGTACTACTCATAGCAAAAGCACTTAGCAGAAAAGAGCTCAAAGAGTTGTATGAGTATGCTCTGCATCTAGGACTAGATGTACTTGTAGAGGTGCATGACAAGCCAGATCTAGTCAAAGCCATGTTTGCAGGTGCAGATATCATAGGTATCAACCACAGAAACTTAGAGAGTTTTGAGATGGATATGAAGCTAAGCGAAAAGCTGATACCCCTCATACCAAATGGCAAGATCATAGTCGCAGAGAGTGGCATAAATGACCATGATACAGTAGTAGAGTTAGGCAAGATAGGTGCAGATGCCTTCTTGGTGGGTGAACACTTTATGCGTCAAGCAGATATCAAATCTGCCATAGAGCAGGTAAAGTATGGAGAGAAGATCTAGCTATTATACTTTTGACTATCACCTAAGATACCATTAATGATATTGAGTATCTATGGTATCAAAGCTATCTTAAGTACCTCTTTGATATTTTTGACCGCTATGATCTCTATGTGATCTTTCACCTCATCTGGTATATCTTCCAAATCTCTCTCATAATTTTTGGCAGGTATAAGTGCCTTTGTAACGCCAGCTTTGTATGCGGCTATAAGCTTCTCTTTGAGTCCACCTATAGGCAAGACTTTACCCGTGAGGGTCAATTCACCTGTCATAGCCACTCTATTGTCAACTTTTTTGTTGCTAAGTATAGATGCGATAGCTGTAGCCATAGTGATGCCTGCACTAGGTCCATCTTTTGGAGTAGCACCCTCTGGGACATGTATATGCAAGTCATACCTCTTGTATATCTCACTCGCATCTACCTTGATCTTCTCTTCTCTCTCTTTTGGACTAAGAGGTATACTCCCCTGAGGCACACTCAACACCTTTGTATCTATGAGTATCTTCACTACACTATGAGCTATCCGTACAGACTCTTTCATGACATCACCAAGGCTTCCTGTGAGTTGCATCGTGCCTTTTCCTTTGATCTTGATAGCCTCTATAGTCAAGACATCACCACCCACACTAGTCCATGCCAAACCATTGACTACACCTACACTGGGCTTCTCCTCTATTGGTGATATCTCAAAGACCTTCTTGTCGGCAAACTCATGGAGATTTTTGACTGTGATAGAGACCTTATCTATAGTGCTATCTTCTAGGAGTATTTTGGCACTTTTTCTCATAAGAGAGGCTAACTTTCGTCTAAGATTTCGCACTCCTGGCTCTCTAGTATACTCCTCTATAAGTCTTCTTAATGCACCATTACCTATAGAAAATTCTCTCTTTTTTAATGCATGTTTTTTGAGCTCTTGTGGTATCAAATACCTCTGTGCTATCTCAAACTTCTCATTTGGAGTATAGCTACTTAGAGGTATAAACTCCATTCTATCACGAAGTGCAGCAGGTATCCTGCCTACATCATTGGCAGTAGCTATAAATATAGCCTTACTTAGATCTATATAGAAGTTGAGATAGTAGTCTCTATAGTGTATATTTTGTTCTGGGTCTAGTATCTCTAGTAGTGCCGCTGTAGGATCGCCTCGTTGACTTCTACCTACCTTGTCTATCTCATCTAGCACTATGACGGGATCCATACTCCCTGCCTCTATCATGCCTTGAACTATCCGACCTGGCATAGCACCAATATATGTCCGTCTATGCCCTCTAAGCTCATTGACATCTTCTAATCCACCAAGTGCTATACGAACAAGTGGTCTCTTCATGGCAGTAGCTATAGAGTTGGCTAGTGATGTCTTGCCCACCCCTGGAGGTCCATAAAAGCAGAGTATCACACCCTTCGTCTCTTTCTGACTTACGCCTCTTAGTTCAGATAGTTCACGCACAGAGAAAAATTCAGCTATACGCTCTTTGGGTTTCTCTAGCGAATAGTGATCCTTATCCAACTCCCTCTCTACATCTTTTACACTCAATTTTCTCTTTGACTCTTTGCCAAATGGTATATCAAACACCCACTCAAGATAACTCTGTAGCATATTGGCATCACCACTATCTGGATGGATTCGCACAAATCTATCTAGCTGCTTTTTGATCTCTTTGTAGGCATCATCTTCGAGATATTTTTTGATAGACTCTAGCTTCTTGCGAAACTCTGCTATATCCTCTTCTCTCTGACCATCTGTACCCAAATCTTGCTGTATCTGTTTTAGCTGCTCTTTGAGAAAATACTCTTTGTTTGTCTGCTCTATCTTGGTATGTACTTTATTTCGTATCTCTTTTTGTACTTTGGCTGATTCTATATCTGCGATGATGACATCTACTAACGATAGCAATCTCTTCTCTATATCGCTCTCTATATATAGCTCATACGCCTTTGTTTTACTCATCTTGAGCATAGACGATACAAGGTCTGCTATACGGTGTGGCTCATCATTTTCATCTATGGCTCTTAGTAGATCTGTAGGAAATGAGCTATTTACTGCCGATAGTTGCTTGATTTTATCCCTAAGTATATCAAGTATAGCACTAACTTTTAGTTGGTTGTATGGTAAATTTTCTACTATATCTATGGTGCCTTGCGGGAAAGCACCATCTTCACCATCTAAAATGACAGCTCTTGAGAGACCCTGAAAGAGTATCTTTACACGCCCCTCTGGCATATTGACTTTTCTCATGATGGAGCCTACGACACCATATGTATAGATAGAGTCTATCTTCCTCTCTCCCTCGTGACCATCTCTTGTAGATGTGACAAAGAGTAGAGAGTTGTTCTCCATAGCATATGTAACTGCATTTATATCCTCTTTTGCCTCCAAAAAGATAGGGCTTATCATAAATGGATAGAAAAATATATCGTCCTCTGCAATGATAGGTAGTTTTGCAGGAAATGGAGCATAATCACTTAACTGCATACTAATCAAACACCCTGCTCAATATACCTCTCTCTGGCAAATCTATATCATTTAGATTTAGAGGAGAGTTACTATTTTTTTCTCTATATATCTTCGCACCTTTTTCTTTGCCTATACGATCATAGAGAGATGCTATATTTTCATTGAGTAGATATTGACTCATGTGCAGTCTCACCAATATTGTATTGACCAGAGGCTCATATACGGAGTCTGGATGACGCATAGTAAACTTACTAGCATTAGCCACAGTATCTAGCATAAGTTTCTGATCTTTGTTGACATCTGTTATACCTAAAAATGCTGATTTTAGTTTCATATAATCTGCATACTCTCTACCATCGCTAGTAGCAAATCTTTTATTATACTCATCAAAGTAGTAGTTTGCCATCAGATACTCCTCTATGCCCATATGTCCATGTGCTAGCATTATGATAGCAGTAGGCAGTAGTGGCGAACGCATATGCTCACTCTTGAGTGAAAGATAGTACTCATCTGCCTTATCCAAATTACCATTACTTACAGATTCAGCTATCTTTTTATACCAATATAGAGCTGGTTTGTTGTAGTCTGATGACTCCTCTTTCTTGCCTAAACATCCCGCAAGCAGTATGGATACTACGATACCCATCAATAGACTTTTTTTCATACAAAACTCCTAAAAAAATTGGGACTCAAAAATAGAGCCACATAATAATCCCTTTATAATATCTTAAAGTATGTAAAAAGCTTATTATGTTTGGGTATAATTGGCAAAATATCTAAAAAAGGGAATAGTTTTGAAACTTACTATCATAGGAAATGGAGCTATGGCTACAGCACTAGCAGATGGATTGAAAGAGAGGTATGAACTAGAGTTTATCATAAGAGATGCAAAAAAGATAGATTACTTAAAAGGGAGATACGATTGTGAAGTCTCCCTGCTTGGCAGTAATGATATTAGCGATAAAGATATATTGCTATGTATCAAACCATACGCCCTAGAGAAGGTATCTAGCAAACTACAAGGAGAGGCAAGAAGAGTCTACTCTATATTGGCTGGCACTACTATAGCTTCACTCAAGAGTCACATATCAGCAAAAGAGTTCATAAGAGCTATGCCAAATCTAGCCGCTACCTTTGGATCATCAGCCACTTCACTCACAGGAGACAGAGATGGCTCTATAGCAGCCATAGAGCTATTTGACTCCATAGGCACCACAGTATGGCTCGACAGTGAAAAGGAGCTAGATATAGCTACTGCTATAGCGGGTAGTGGACCAGCCTATCTTGCATTGGTAGCAGAGGCTATGATGGATGGTGGGGTAAAACAGGGACTCCGCAGAGATGACAGTATGAACTATTTGGTGGTTTTGCACCGATGTTGTCCGAGAAGCACCCTGCCCTTATCAAAGATGCTGTCATGAGTCCAGGTGGTACTACAGCAGCTGGATACGCCTCTCTCGAAGAGAGTGGAGTAAGAGATGGATTTATAAAAGCTATAGAGTCAGCTTTTGGAGTAACACAAAAATAGATAGCGTAACTTCTATTAATTAATATTAGATATGTTATAATATGAAGTATTAAATTATAAGGAGTTTTCTATGAAAAAAGTAAAACAATCGGTTGTCGCCATACTATTGAGTTCTGTATACTCTTTCGCTGGTGGTGATGTAGCACCTATCCAAGAGCCAGTAATAGATGTACCTGTGGTTGTAGAGCCTGAGTTGACAGGTTTTTATGCAGGTGTAGGCTATTCTTGCCTACAGATGGGATTGGATGTACCATATCTTGATATGCGTTCTATGACAGCTGGAAGTGTAACTGCTGGATACAATTTCAACGAATATATAGCTGTAGAGGGTAGATATACTGCAAGTATAGGTGATGTTACTGTAAAAACAGTCAATAGTGAAGTAGACACAGATGCCATAGATTTGGCAAATATTGGTCTATATGTCAAGCCACAATATAGCATAAACAACTTTGGAATATATGCTCTTCTAGGTTATGGTCAATTCTCACTAGATGATGATGGCTCATTCAGCGAAGCTGGTTTCCAATATGGTGCTGGTATCAACGCTATGGTCTCTACAAATGTAAGTCTATTTATAGACTATAGAAGACTATATGATGACACTGCATTTGATGACTATGATTTAGATAGAGAGGTAATGGCAAACTCATATACAGTAGGTGTAAACTACCACTTCTAGTAGTAATTTGCTTGAAATTACCCACTCCATACCTTTATGGCGTGGAGTCAGATAATACCCCGCTACAAGATACCAATTTTAGAAGTAATGTTTTAACCTCACCGAGATGTTGTAACTTCATTAACATATGGTGACCTTAAAAGGTCACTTCCAAGAGAGGTTTGCACATTCGTAGGTGTGACCGTGTTACACGACAAGGGTATGTGTAAACAGACAAGTTAATAAATCTTTGATGATGCCAATTTTCATTGGCATTGATTGAGATTTTGAGTGCAGGGGAGGGTATAGGCGATTTATATCAAGTCTACTTTACTGTCACCATTTTGCGTCTCATGTAGGCTATCTTGGTCTGTAGTGGCAAATCTTTTGGGCAGTGGTCTTCGCAACCCATTAGACTCATACATCCAAATATACCATTATCGTCACCTATAAGCTCATAGAACTCATCATCAGTTCTCTCATCATGTGGGTCTATGGCAAATCTAGCACTCCTATTGAGTCCAACTGCACCTACGAAATCCTCTCTCATTATCTTGGTCGAGCAGCTAGCAAGACATATACCACACTCTATACATCTATCAAGCTCAAACACTTCATCTGCTACACTCGGCTCTATAGGCTTTTCTATCTTTGATATATCAGTCTTCTCTTTGGTATGTATCCAGCTCTCTACTTTGATGCTCATCTCATTCATCCAGTTACCTGTATCGACTGATAGATCTTTGTTGTGCTTAAAAGTAGGGAGAGGAAGGAGTGTGATCTTGCCATCTTCAAATTCACTTGTAAGTGTCTTGCAGGCAAGTCTTGGTTTTCCATTTACTACCATGGCACAACTACCGCAGATACCAGCTCTACAGACAAAGTCGAAACTTAGATCGTGATCCATGCTAGACCATATCTTTGTGAGGGCTATATAGAGTGTCATGCCAGGAGTTTCAGTAAGCTTATAGTCTTGATATTTTGGAGTAGAGTTTGGATCATTTGGATCATAACGAAAAGCTGTTATTGTAATCTCTCTACCCTCCATACTATTATCTGTTGTTTGTTGATTATTCATATCCTACTCCTACTCTCTCGTTTTTATCTTTGTAGTTCAGTGGTAGCTCAAAAGGCATAAGGGCCTCTTGTATCTCATGTCTATTTGCACCTTTTAGTTTAGCTTTGATATCCTCTATCTCTTTAGCTCTTTTGATACTCTTTTCATTCTCTATGAGTGAGCCTTTGCGTCCATATCCTCTAAATGCAGGTGCAAGCTCCATACTATCTATATCTATCTCCTCGTAAGTGACTGTAGGCATAGTATCATCTGGATTTTTCCAAGTAGTAATAGTCCTCTTGAGCCAATTGGCATCATCTCTTTTGGTATAGTCCTCTCTGTAGTGAGCACCTCTACTCTCTGTGCGTTCCAATGCACCTTTGGCTACACATAGAGCTAGTTTTAGCATCTTTGGTACTCTGTAGGCTTCATTTAGCTCTGGGTTGTTCTCTCTAATTTTTGAGCCTACTCTTATATGTTTCGTCTTTTTGAGTAGTATCTCTAGATCTCTTACAGCCTCCTCTAGCCCTTTACCGTTGCGGAATATTCCTACTTTCTCTTGCATAATATTACGCATCTCATCTTTGATGTCAAATATATTTTCATCTCCATCATAAGAGAGTATCTCATCTAGGTAGTTGGACTCCCTCTCTAAAAACTCCTCTATAGTTCTAGTGTGAGTCTCTAAGTGGGTCTCTTTGCAATATTCGGCAAAATATTCACCTACTATCATACCAGACACTACAGCTTCACTCACGGAGTTGCCTCCCAAGCGATTGAATCCGTGTAGATCCCAACATGAAGCTTCACCTGCACAAAATAAGCCCTGCATAGTGGTACTCTCGCCTGTTGGTTTAGTCCTGATGCCACCCATAGAGTAGTGTTGCATAGGCAGTACTGGCATCCAACCCTTTTCACCCTCATCGGCTGGGTCTATACCATTGAATGTTTTGGATATATCTTGCACATCTCTTAGGTTTTTCTCTATATGCTCTCTACCTAATATAGATATATCTAGCCATAGATGGTCACCATATGGTGATTTGACACCTTTGCCTTTGCGTATATGCTCCACCATTCTACGACTCACTACATCTCTGGAGGCAAGCTCTTTTTTCTCTGGCTCATAATCAGGCATAAATCTATATCCATCTTTGTCTCTAAGTATACCTCCATCACCTCTACAGCCCTCTGTAAGGAGTATGCCAGATGGCACTATAGGGGTAGGGTGAAACTGTACTGCTTCCATATTGCCTAGTTGGGCTATACCAGTCTCAAGTGCTATAGCTATACCGATGCCTTTGCAGATGATAGCATTGGTTGACTGTTTGTATATCCGCCCATATCCACCTGTAGCTATCATAGTACCTCTAGCTACATAGGCTATAAGCTCTCCGTTGATGAGATCACGGACTATAACACCCCAACACTTACCATCTTCATGTATGATGGAGATAGCCTCTTTTTTATCATGTATGGTAACACCTCTTTTGAGTGCTTCATTTGCTACGGCGTAGAGCATGGTGTGACCTGTCGCATCAGATGTATAGCATGTACGCCACTTCTTTGTACCACCAAAGTCTCTCGAATTTATAAGTCCATGTGCCTCATCACTCTCTCTAATAGTCTCTTTTTTCCCATTTATGATGACATCTCTGTCGCCTCTACCTATCCTTGTCCAAGGTACACCCCAAGATGCAAGCTCGCGAATAGCTTTTGGTGCAGTAGTGACAAACATTCGCGCTACACTCTGGTCGCATCCCCAATCACTACCCTTTACAGTATCTGCAAAGTGTACATCTTCATTGTCACCTTGACTCATCACTGTATTTGCCAAACTAGCTTGCATGCCACCTTGAGCAGCTGCAGAGTGAGACCGCTTTACTGGAACCATACTGAGTACTATAGTATCAAGTCCCTTATCTTTGGCAGTAATAGCACTCCTAAGACCTGCAAGTCCACCACCTACTATGAGGGCATCGGTATAGATTATCTTCATTTTTGCTCCAATGTATATTTTTTGCCATAATCATCTCTATGTTCATAGCCTATCTTGATATATGTACCCAAAGAGAAGAGACCGATCAGTAGATAGAACACGATCACTCCCTTGACTATAGCTCTTGATTTTAGACGATTTGCTCTTGGGTTGTCTCCATCTAGTACTCCCCATTTGACAATAAGTCTATATACTCCAACTCCAGCATGTAGTACCACAGACACCAAAAGCATAAGATACATAGGCCACATCACATCACTATATATCCTATCTGATGAGGCAAATGGACCTATATTTTGTGGTTGTGTCATCATTATGTATAGATGTATTGAACCCAAAAAGAACATAGCAAAGCCACTACTAATCTGTATAAACCATAGGTTTGTATCTGAGTGTCCTATGAGTTCTCTGTGAGTTTGGTATCTTTTGTACTCACTATATGAAGCAGGAAATTTACGCATGGCTATTAGAGCATGTACTATAAATATCACAAATATAATAAATGCCAATCCAGATATGATAAGTGGCTCTCCACCATCTATGATGAACTCTGCCTCAAACATTTTAGTGAGATGATACATACTATCTTTGCCTAGTAGTATTGATGATTCAAATATCAGATGAAATATAATAAATAGTGCCAAGACCGCACCTGTAGCACTCTGTATAAAATCCAATCTTGCAGGCGTGCGACTCTTTTTTTTCTGAGCATCTTTTTTGGTCAGTAGCTCTGTTATATTCTCTTTTGTCATAAGTATACCTTTTTTATTTTGCTAAAGATTAAGTCTAACTCCATATTTTTTACCTTTTTGCTATAGTCTATTATCTCCTACTTATGGAAATCATACAATAGCTAAAATAGTATTTTTACCTACACAATTTACATGCTTGTAATAAAATGATAACATATAATGCCAAATTATTCAATATATATCTATAAACTATAGCAAGAATTGTAATTTTTGTGTTGTTTGTTATCGGTATTGGTATCAAAGTTTGGATATTGATCCAAACTTTGATAAGCAGATAGAGCAGAAAGAGTTATGCGTTATAGGCGAGCCTCTTCACGGCGTTGGAGTAATGCCCACTTCTCATCTATCTCTTTTTGTATCCTATCTATAACATGTCTATTTTCAGGCTTAAATAGATGTCTATATCTACCCTGAGCACCTAAATAGTCCTCAACTTTGATGACATTTTTCGGTCTATATAGGATATTTAATTCATGTCCATCTATGATTTCATAGATAGGGAACATTAAACTATCAGTAGCCAAATCTGTGACATGGATAGTATCTTTTGGATTAAATTTCCACTCTGTAGTACAAGCTGATACTGTGTTGATAAAACATGGACCTTCGGTCTCTAGTGCTTTTTGGAAACCTTTTGCCATAGACTTCCACTTATTTGGAGCCAATTGAGCTACATATGGAGCACCATGAGCAGCCATGATGGAGACGATATCTTTCTTCTTCTCTTTCTTACCATAGCTATGACTTCCTGCTTGTGCTGTAGATGTGGTAGCACCTATAGGTGTAGCAGATGATCTCTGACCACCTGTATTTGCATAGTTTTCATTGTCAAGACAGATATATGTAAAGTCATGTCCTCTCTCCATAGCACCAGAGAGCCACTGGAAACCGATATCATATGTAGAGCCGTCACCACCAAATGCTACGAATTTGACAGGAGCATCAGGATCTTTGAGTGTACCCTTTCTCTTACGAGCCTTGTACATAGCCTCTGCACCAGTCACTGCTGTAGCTGCATTTTCAAAGCCTATGTGTATCCATGATGTATCCCATGATGTATATGGGTATACTGCTGTTGATACTTCAAGACAACCTGTATTTGAAGCTATGACAAGGTTGTCATCTGTAGAGTTCATAAGCTCTCTTACTATCATAGAGTGAGCACACCCTGGACAAAGCAGGTGAGCCCCTTCAAATCTGTCATTGTTTGTTGAAAACTCTTTCAAGTTTTTGATTGATGTAATTGCCATCTATTAGCTCCTTCTCGTCTCATAAAATCCAAGTTTTGGACCTCTGAGTCCACTAAACTGTTGGATATTTGTAGTAATATGTCCCGCATCTGCATGTGCTTTCTGCTCTTTCATAATTCTCTTTGCCTCATCTATAGCAAAATCTCTGCCACCCAAACCATATATATAGTTGGTGATAAGTGGTCTAGACTCTGTAGTATAGGCTGCTGCTGATACTTCGTTAAATAGTGCACCCATTGCACCACCTGGAGCTGACTTGTCCATACAACATACTGCTTTTAGAGATGGTCTATCAAGCTCCTCTCTGATGAGGTCATATGGGAAAGGTCTGAAACATCTAGGGGAGACGATACCTACCTTGATACCCTCCTCTTCTCTAAGCTGCTTTGCTGCCAATACTGCTGACTCTACACTAGAACCCAAGAGTACCAATGCCACTTCAGCATCCTCCATCATATATGATTCGACTCTCTTGTACTCTCTGCCTGTAAGCTCTTTAAACTCTGCAAATACTTGATCTATAACTGGACGAGAATCCATCAATGCTTTGTGTTGTTTCGCTTTATGCTCATAGTGCCAATCCTCTTCAGTCTGAGCACCATGTGTCACTGGTCTACTAAAGTCTAGCATCTCATCAACTGGTTTAAAGTCACCTACAAAGTTGTATGCTACAGCATCTTTAAGTGGATATACATTTTGAGCTTTATGTGAAGTGGTGAAACCATCTTGATGCATCATTACAGGAAGTCTTACAGAGTGATTTTCACCTATCCTAAATGCACATAAGGCAAGATCATATGCCTCTTGTGCATTATAAGCATCTATCTGTATCCATCCACTGTCACGACCAAGATACATATCTGAGTGGTCACCCCTTACATTGAGTGGAGATGCCAATGCTCTATTGACTACTGTCAAGACGATAGGTAGCCTCATACCAGATGCTTGATATAGCACCTCTGCCATAAGGGCAAAACCTTGTGAAGATGTAGCTGTAGCTACCCTACCACCCGATGCTGCTGCACCTATACATCCTGACATAGCAGCATGCTCAGACTCAACCATAACAAATTCACCATCTACATATCCATTGGCAACATAGCTACCATAACCCTCAACAATCGGTGTCGATGGAGTGATAGGGTATGCTGCAACAACATCAATCTGTGCTTGTCTCAATGCTTGAGATGCGGCATAATTGCCATCCCAAACCTCTACTTCATTTAAATCAAATTCTTTTGCCATATAACTATCCTTTACCTATTTCGCTTTCTTCTCTTTTACTGGCCAGCCAGCTAACTCTTCGTCATTGTCCGCTGCTTCGTTAAACATAAGTAGTGACTTTGGATTGGTAGGACAGACCTCTACACAAACTCCACACCCTTTACAGTGGTCATAATCTATACCCAACATCTGCTTATCTCTAGAGACGATGGATGTATCTGGACACCATACCCAACAGTTTTGACAATCTATACAGATATCTCTATTGTATACTGGCTTGATAATTCTCCATGAAGCTACTGTGGCAGTATATGAGCTAAAATCATTATAGTTTCTCTCTTCTGCTTTTAGAAATGCTACATTTTCAGTCTCGCCTACAAATGAGTTGAGTGCTACTCCTTGAGTAACCTGATCCCAGCCCACCTTCTCTTCAGCACCTAACTCTCTTATACCTCTATTGTCTGTTGCTAATACACCTTTACTCATGCTATCATCTCCTACTTTACTTCATTATATGCTCTAGTTATCGCTTCCATATTGGCATCGATAATCTTCTGAGGGAACTTAGAGAGAACTTTTTTCATACTCTCTAAAAAGAAATCCAACTCATACATCTTTGAAGTCTTCATAAATGCACCAAGTATTGGTGTATTTGGCATCGCTCTACCGATAGTATCAAGTGAAATCTGCATACAGTCTACCACAAATGTCCTATCTGCTTTGTCTTGAAGAGCAGGTATTTGAGCTATCAGTTCATCCTTTGGCAAATGTGTTGTGATGATATATTGTGTCTCTGGTTTATCATTTTTTGTAATATCATCTGTAAATGCTAGTGCAGGGTCGATAACAAACACAAAATCAGGATACATCTTCGTCTCTTGATTTGTAATAGGTTCATCATCTATCCTATTATAAGCGTTCATTGCCGCTCCCCTCTTTGCAGAGCCATAAAGTGCATACGCTTGTACTTGCTTACCTGTAGTTGCTACAACGCTTCCTAAACCTTTTGCACCTGTCACCGCACCTTGTCCAGCGCGACTATGCCATCTAATCTCAACCATTCTATCTCCTATCAAAATATAGTGTTATGTTAATTGTAATCATAGCACTCTTAAAGGACGCTTGAAATCAAATTTTTTTTGATATAAGTGACCGCTTCAAGTGAATTTTTCTTAATGGTAGCAGAACATTTTGCTAGTTGCTCCTCTGTACCATAACCTGATAGTAGTGCAATACTATTAATTCCCGCTGATTTAGCAGAATCTATATCCAAGCAGGTATCACCAACCATCCAGCATCTGCTCTTATCTATATCAAATCTCTCCAATGCTTTGAGTATAGGTTCTGGGTGCGGCTTGGGATACTTAACATCCTCTCTACCTATAAATACTTCAAAATAACTCATCAAACCTAGATAACTCATAAGTTGAGTTGAAAATTTGGTAGTTTTGGTAGTCACTACTCCTACTCGTGCTATCTTGAATGCCTCCTCTACAGCCTCTTTGGCAAAAGGTAGAAGTGTGGTTTTGTCTCTACTGATCTTGCGGTAGTTCTGCTTGAAAGCTGCTACAAACTCATCTACTCTGTCTCTCTCTATACCCAAAGAGATAAACATGTCGTCAAGCGGATAACCTATCTCTGCTACTATATCTTCATCTTTTGGAACCTCTAAGTCAAAACTCTCATAAGCAACTCTAAAACTATCTAATATCGCATCAGTAGAGTCTATTAGAGTTCCATCTAGATCAAATAGTATTACTGCATCTCTATCTATCATATATGCCACCTTTTACTTTTTTGTCCAATCTATCTGATTGTGTTTTATTCCTATAATAGATGGTTCTATATTTTTTATCTCTCTGTTGATGGCTGTTATAGAGTTGGGGATGTATAGAAATATATAGGGGTAATCATCTACTATCTCTTTGAATAGTTTTTGATATATCTTTGCAAACTCTTCTCTATCTACTATCTTTTCAGCATCTGTTATCATTTTGTCAACTTTGCTGTTGTGATATCCTATGAAGTTGAATCCACCTTTTTTATCACCGTCACTATGCCATACGGAGTAGGCATCAGGAGTGAGAGAGAGACTCCAGCCTAGTAGTACTGCATCAAAGTTGTGTGGCATCACTATAGTATTTAGAAAGGCTTGCCACTCCATGGTACGAATAGTCATCTCTATACCCACTTTACGCAATTGATGTTGAATGATTTGGGCTGCATAGACTCTAGTATCATTAGCTGTATTTGTAACAAGCTCAAATTTTAGAGGATGCAAACTATCATACCCCAGCTGAGACAACATCTCTTTAGCTTTAGTTGGATTGTACTTATATGGCTTGAAGTCTTTGGGGTAGGCTGCACTTTTTGGCATAAATGGTCCATGACATATAGTGCCATGTGAGAAAAATAGTAGATCGACTATCTCTCTCCTATCTATAGATAGTGCTATGGCCTCTCGGACTCTCTTGTCTTTAAATATATCTCTTCTTAGGTTGAAGCCCATGTAGGTGTATGAGTTGGATGGTTGCTCTACCATTTGATAATACTCTTTAAAGTCGCTATCTATCTGCCTCTCTACTTGCAGAGGATCTAATCCTCCTATATCTAACTCTTTGGCTTTGAGTGTGATAAATTGTGTAGATGGATCTCCTATGTAGTGTAAATTTATCTTTTGTATATATGGTGCATGTATGAAGTACTCTTTGTTTGATCTCAATACTATTCGTTCATTTACCTTAAAAGGTTTGGTCATTTTGTATGGACCTGTTCCGATTGGTAACTTATTGAGCTTTGAAGTCATAGGGTCTTCCACATTTTTCCATAGATGACTAGGTAGTATCCCCATCATCCAGATAGAGAGTGCTTTGAAGTATGGTTGTTTATACTTCACTCTGATACCATATCTACCTATCTTCTCTACTGACTCTACATACTTGAAATCATCTTTGTATGGTGTCACTAGTTTGGGTGAATTTAATAGCTTATATGTGTATATGACATCTTCGCTATCAAACTCATCACCATCATGCCACTTGACACCCTCTCTAAGATTAAATATGAGAGTCTTGTTGTCTTCAAAATGAAACTCCTTAGCTAAATCCCCAGCTATTACTCCATCTTTGTCAAATTTAACCAAACCATTAAATATATAATCTGCCACTTGAGAGCTAGCACTATCTGTAGCAAGTAGTGGATTTATCCTAGATGGTGATGATGATATAGAAAGCTGTAGAGTGCTTGGATATAAAAATGTAATAAAAAACATTACCACTATAATATAATGCAATAGTTCTCCCTAATAAAATTTATCAAATAAATACCTATTTTGAAGCATAACATAATTCTATTTAATTATTAAAATAATACTAAATAAATATTATATGAAATTTATAGATTTTAATTTCACTTTAATCAATAATCCCCTAAAATAAGTAGGTAAATAAAAAACTTATTTTTAAAAGGATAGCTATGGCACGATTAGTAGTAATGGGAGGCGGTGTTTCAGGTCACACTGCTGCAACATTCGCAAAAAAATGGTTAGGTGATGAGCATGAAGTAGTGGTAGTCACTCCAAACAGTAAATGGAATTGGATTCCGTCAAATATCTGGGTGGGTGTAGGCGGTATGTCTAAAGATGAAGTTGTCTTTCCTCTTGCTCCAGTATATGAAAAGGCTGGTATCGACTATAGACAAGCAAAAGCTGTTAGTATCCATCCAGAGGGTAATGCTGATAGTGATACTCCATATATATCGATAGAGTACACAAGTGAAGCAAGATCAGGTGAGACAGAAGAGCTTACTTATGATTATCTCATCAACGCGACTGGACCAAAACTAAACTTTGGTGCAACTCCTGGTCTAGGTGAAGGTACAAATCTTGGTGAACATACAGTATCTGTATGTACAGCAGACCATGCGGAGCATGCAAACGAAGAGCTCAAAAAAGTATTTGAAAAAGCAAAAGCTGGTGAGAGACAAAAGATACTTATAGGTACAGGTCATGGTATGTGTACATGTCAAGGTGCAGCATTTGAATATATCTTCAATATTGAACATGAGGCAAGCAAAGCTGGCGTTAGAGATATGGTAGATATCAAGTGGATATCAAATGAGTCATTCTTGGGTGACTTTGGTATCGGTGGACTTCACATGAAGCGTGGTGGTTATGCAGCTAGCTCTAGACTATTTGCTGAGTCACTATACTCTGAGAGAGGTATACCTTGGATTATCGGTGCACATGTATCTAAAGTAGAAGCTGGTAAAGTACACTATGAGCTATTGGATGGTACTACAGGTGAAGAGGAGTTTGACTTCTCTATGCTTATACCTCCATTTGCAGGCGTAGGTCTCAAAGCTATAGGCAAAGATGGTTCTGATATCACAGATACCATCTTCGCTCCAAACGGTTTCTTGAAAGTTGATGCCAACTATGCAGCAGGTGCTTATGAGAATTGGAAAGCATCTGACTGGCCAAGAACATATCAAAACCCTACCTATAAAAATATATTTGCTTGTGGTATTGCATTTGCTCCTCCACATGCAATATCTAAGCCTATGACTTCACCAAATGGAACACCTATTGCCCCTACACCTCCAAGAACTGGTATGCCTTCAGGTATCATCGGTAAAGCTGTAGCCCACTCTATCTGTGATATGATCAAAAATGGTCCTGATGCTCCACTACATGAAGCTTCTATGGCTGAGATGGGTGCTGCTTGTGTCGCATCTGCTGGTAAAGGTCTCACTGACGGTACTGCTGCTGCACTTACTGTGTATCCTGTAGTTCCTGACTTTGAAAAGTATCCTGGTCTTGGTCGTGATCTTGATTATACATTTGGTGAGATTGGACTAGCTGGTCACTGGATCAAGCATGTACTACACCACTTGTTTATATACAAAGCAAAACTTAAGCCAGGTTGGACTCTTATCCCAGAGTAAAATTAAGTATCCTCATATCAAAAGATATGGGGGAGAGTACAATAAATTATAAAAAAGGAATAAAATGCAAAGAATTGAAGAGACAGTAAAACCTTATGATCAGAACTTTACAACCATGGTGCCAACAGGGTTTGTAAAATTCTTTAGGACTTGCCTTATTTGGCAATTTATCAGATTTGTTGCTATCAATATCAAGATGATTATTGTAGTAGGAAAAAGCCACTAAATACAACTCTGTTATGCGACAAGGCTTTGCCTTGTCGTTACCAAATATTTTTCAAACCTCATATAAATTATTAGTTTTTATAAATATTTAACCAGAATTTTGCACTATAAGGATTTAGATGGTACAGCAGTTAGTTATATATCCAGATGATAGAGTCAATATCACTTGTACTGATGTAAGAAGTTTCAATGAGACACTAGATAATGTATTGGAAGATATGATAGACACTATGGATGCAAATGGTTTGGAAGCCATGGCTGCCATACAGATAGCATATCCATACAATATCGTTCTGATAAAAAATGGTGATAGTTATGATGAGTATATAAATCCACGCATCTTAAAAAACGAAGATCTATTTGACTCTACAGAGACTACACTCTACTATCCTAATGTATCAGTAACTATACCTAGATATGCTAAGATAAAACTCATATATGAAGATAGAAGAGGCAACCCACAACATGTAGATATAGATGACAAAAAATTAGCAGCTACTATGCAGCGAAAAATTGACTATACCTTTGGTGGAAACTTTTTGGATAAAGTAGATAAAAATAGAAGAGAGAAGATATTGGATGCTTTGGCAAGAGATGGCCTTGTACCTCCACCTACCGATGTATGCCCTACATTCTCAAAAAAAGATTATTTTGTAAGCTTTACAGATAAGTTGCTTATCATTATGGGATTGACACTCATTACCCCTCTCTTTGATATCCTTCCAGAGACTATGAGTACCATGTATACCATAGATAAAGTACTGTTTCCTACCATTATTGTATTGATGATATCATTTTTCTTTTATGCACAACATGAGGCCAAAAAGTATAGTCAATGCAGCTCATGTCAAATAGGTAACAATATAGGTGTCATTGTAAAGCGAGTCGTTTTGGCAGGAGTCTTTGCTGTGGCTAGTTACTTTATAGTAAACCCCAATTGAAGTGAAAATATCATAAAAGTAAGAAGAAGTATGCTGTCAGAGTGACATTGTCAATAAAACAAGGATTTTGGAAATGATACTCTAGCTTCACGCTGTTACATATGTAAAGGTGAGGTTTGAAACTACGCTTCTACAAAAGTGCTATTTGTGCCTATTGTGTTAGTATTGGTTGGAGCGGTGCAAGTTGATACAAATTATATAAGGAGATATGGTGACTATAAATTTCAAAGAGTGGAGCCCTACAGTAGAGAAGGGTGCTTGGATAGCAGATGGTTCTAGCGTTATAGGCAGGGTCACTATGGGTGTAGATAGTGCTGTGTGGTTCGGATGTGTAGTGCGTGGTGATGTGCATTTCATCACTATAGGTGACCGTACCAATATACAGGATCTATCTATGATACATGTCACTCACCATAAGAGAGATGATATGAGTGATGGTAATCCTACCGTGATAGGTAATGATGTGACAGTAGGACATAGGGTTATGCTTCATGGATGTACTATAGAGGATGCTTGTCTCATAGGTATGAGTGCTACTATACTCGATGGTGCGGTGATTGGCAAAGAGTCAATAGTAGGTGCAGGTAGCCTAGTGACCAAAAATAAGATATTTCCACCAAGATCGCTTATTATGGGTAGTCCTGCCAAGGTAGTCAGAGAGCTTACAGATGATGAGGTGGCAGAGTTGTATGCTTCTGCTGCTCGATATGTAGAGTTTAAAAACGAATATATATAAAACATAATCGAATGCAAAAGATTATATCAAAATCAATAGCTGACATATTTAGCCCTATGATACTCTCGTTTATCTTTAAAGTAGGGTTTGGCTCTATACTATTGTGGATAGTGTTGCTGTGGGTATCGTGGGATCTCTATTCTACCATGATAGCTTCATATATAGCAAAGATACCATTTGTAGGTGGCTGGGAGTGGTTGCAGTCAAGTGGTACTGTAGTGGTCGCACTTATAGTCGGCTATATGCTTATCATCATTACCATATCTATAGCTACCTCTATATTTAGCGAACCTATACTCAAAGCATTGTCAAAGAAGCACTATCCTCATATAGATATAGTAGGTAGTCCCAATATAGCAACATCTATATATTTAAGTCTTAAGGCTGGAGTACTATTTTTGCTCCTATTTCTGTTTACATTTCCACTTATATTTGTACCTATAGTTGGTCAAGTGTGGATGTTGTGGCTCTGGTCTATTCTCATCAAAGAGCCAAATAGTTATGATGTCGGCTCGCTATTTGTATCAGATAGGGCTACACTCGAAAAAGATAGCAAAAATTCAACAGTTATAGCAATGATAGCATCGCTATTTAACTATGTCCCAATAGTCAATATGTTTGCCCCTCTCTTTGGTCAAATACTCTTTTTGCACAAGATATTGGATAGAGTAAGAGATTCGTAGCCTAATTTACACTTTTTTGAGCTATATTTATTCGTATATAATAGCAAATAGGTTATAATTTTCTACCTGGATAGTTCGACTACTGCAATATGGGGTCCAACACTTAGTTCTGTGGGATATGTAGTCAGGTTGGTGTGTGGACACTTCTGCTTGAGCCATCTATGATGGTTAGGATTTGCCCCCTAAAGATCTGCTCTCTCCTACACAATTGGCTTATTAGGGCCGATTTCATGCAGAACGGCTATCTGGGGTCTATTGTGAGTTAAAAATTAGCAATTATATAGTAGTTTCTAATTTTTAATTTTTTCGGAGAAAATCAGATGAATGTATTGATAATTGGGAGTGGAGGTCGTGAGTACTCTATCGGTCTAGCACTAAAAAAAGATGAAAATGTAGAGAGACTATATTTTGCACCAGGCAATGGTGCTTCTGATGGGATTGGAAAAAACATAAATATAAGCGACTTCTCTAAATTGGCAGATTTTGTAGAAGAGAATGGTATAGATTTGACTATAGTTGGACCAGAGGGTCCATTAGTAGATGGTATAGTAGATATTTTCCAAGATAGAGGATTGACTATATTTGGTCCTAGTGCAAACGCTGCTCAGCTAGAGGGCTCTAAGATATTTATGAAAAACTTTTTGGCAAGACACGGTGTCCCTACAGCCAAGTATATAGAGACTGATTCTATAGAGAGTGCATATAAGTTTATAAATGAGTTATCTACCCCTATAGTGGTAAAAGCTGATGGATTATGTGGCGGAAAGGGTGTCATTATAGCCCAATCACATGATGATGCCAAGATAGCAGCTGGAGAGATGCTGTCGGGCAACTCGTTTGGTGATGCTGGCACAAAGATAGTAATCGAAGAGTTCTTAGATGGTTATGAGCTTTCAGTATTTGCTGTATGTGATGGCAAAGATTTTGTAGTGCTACCTGCTGCACAAGACCATAAAAGATTACTCAATGGTGATGAGGGTCCAAATACAGGAGGTATGGGGGCATATGCACCTACACCATTGGTAAATGACGAAATATATCGCAAACTAGAGGAGAGGGTAATAAAACCTACTCTCAAAGGCATGAAAGATGAGGGCAACCCTTTTACTGGGGTACTCTTCATGGGTGTTATGGTAGTAGATGGTGAACCTATCATATTGGAGTATAATGTCAGATTTGGTGATCCTGAGTGTGAAGAGCTTATGCCTCTCTTGAAATCTCCTGCAAGTGAACTATTTTACAAAGCTGCTATAGGTGATTTGGCTAGTGCCACTATCGAGTTTCACGATAGATACGCTGTTGGTGTGGTGATGGCTAGCAAAGATTATCCATACAAGAGTTCAGAGCCTGCGGAGATCATAATAGATGATATAGTACATGATGATATAGAGGCAAACTCTCATATATCTTTTGCAGGGGTAAGTAGGGGCGAGGATGGAAAACTATTTGCTACAGGTGGGCGAGTATTGGTCTGTGTAGGATTGGGAGATAGTATTACTCAAGCTCACGAAAGAGCCTATATGTTGTGTGGTCAAGTTCACTTCATAGGCAAGCAGTGTAGGACAGATATAGCATATCAAGCATTGGAGTTGGAGTCTTGAGAGAAGAGACAGATAGATTTGAAAACATGCAGATATCATTGCCCAAAAAGAGGATTGGTGCATTTGTTATAGATGATATTGTGATAAGCTTTCTGTTTATAGTGATATTCTGGTCACAAATATCATCACTGCGTACCCCAGAAGAGATAAATCTATTTTTGACAAACAATTTTTTAACTATAATACTAATAAAAGTGCTATACCATACATTTTTTGTTTGGCAGGGTGGTATGACACTAGGCAAATACTTTATGAAGATAAAAGTAATATCTATAGATTCTGGCGAGACACCACCTCTACATTTGGCACTTCTGCGAGCCTCCATAAGGATAGTGAGTGAAACATTTTTTTATTTAGGATTTATTATGGCATTTTTCAATCCAATGGTACAGACACTACATGACAAATTATCTGGATGCGTGGTAGTAGATGTGTAGATATATTTTAACCATAACACTACTATTATTGGGAACTTTGCAAGCCAATCAAAAGATAGAGATCATGGCGGAAGACCTATCTGCCACAGAGACTACAGTTACCGCCAAGGGGAATGTAGTGGTGCATTATGACAACTCTGTCATACAATCAGAAATGGCACAATATGATAGAGAAAAACACCTATTGACGCTGTCTGGAAAAAAAGTAGAACTTATGGGGTACAAAGGTAGTAAGATCAAGAGTGATCAACTTAGTATCAATACAGAATCCAAGGTAGTCACATTCAAAAATGTATTTATGAGTGATAGTAAAGATATATGGGTTTTTGCAGATAAAGCTATCAAAAAAGATGAAAATATGACCTTTGGTCCATCTGTAATGTCTAGCTGTGATATAGAGGGTAAAGAGTGGTCGCTATACTCTGATAGCTCCAAGTATGATGGCAAAGAACACTATATGGTGATGCGAGATGTCAAAGTGAAATTTTGGGATGTTCCTCTGTTTTACACGCCATACTTGGCATTTTCGACACACAGAGAGAGGAGTTCTGGACTTCTATTTCCTAGTGTGGGATATACCAAGAGTGATGGTGCTGTGTATGAGCAGCCTATATATTGGGCTCCATCTCGAAATTGGGATGTAGAGTTAAGACCACAATTTAGAGCAAAACGGGGTGAAGGTATATATGGCACAGTTCGCTTTGCAGACTCACCATACTCTTTTGGTTCTGTGAGAGTAGGTTACTTTAAAGATAAAGAGGATTATGTAGCAAAATATGATGTAAAAAATGAAACTCACTATGGTTTCGAGATGTTATATGACTCTTCTCGCGTTTTGGAGAGATTTGTAGATACACCTGATGATTTGTCAGATGGTTTATATATAAATGCTACACTTCTCAACGATATAGATTATATATATCTACAAAAAAAACCTATGAGTCATTTCGGTGCAGTACCTCTACAGGAGTCAAGATTTAACTATTATGTAAACAATAGTGACTACTCTGCTGGAGTCTATGCAAAGTATTTCATAGATACTCGTCTCGTTGACAACAATACAACTATGCAGATATTGCCTACTATACAACTGCATAAATATTTAAAACCTATACTTTTAGATGATTTGACATATAGTTTGGATTTTACTATGAATAACTATACTAGAGAAGAGGGGACTACACTAAAGATAGCAGAGTTCTTTATGCCTATAGAGTATACACACTCATTTCTTGATGATTTTGTGACACTCTCCCTTAAAGAGGATCTCTACTACAATAAACTTTTATATAGCAATGAAGATTATGCTCAAGATGATTTTCAATACTACAACAATGTAAGTCGTGTTAAGTTATTTAGTGATTTGACAAAAAGATATGATTCGTTTGTGCATGTCATACAGCCATCTATATCTTACAATATTCCAGGTAGTGGAAATGAGTCACCTGTAGATTATGACGAGTTGGAGGATGAGCAAAAGAAACTCTATGCACCTGGTGTAGAGAAGGAGAACGCACTATTTAAATTTAGTCAATATCTATATGATGAAGATGGTAAACTTATATTTTATGAGAGATTGACACAATTTTATCATCCAGATAATGATGGCAATGAGTTTGATGATATAGCTCATGAGATGCAGTATAATGTGGAAGAGTGGGAGTTTTATAACTCATTTATATACAGTTATGAGTTTAACAAGATTAAGACGATGTCAAGTGCTATTAGATGGAGAGATGATGGGTATGGACTCTCTTTGACCCACTCATACCAGAGGCTATATAGTTATGGTGAAAATGGTGAAGTAGTAGAGCAAGATAAGAACAATGATGTAAATTTAAATATTGTCTATAAGCTTACGAATAGAGTAGGTTTAGTGGGCGGCTTTATATATGATATAGATGAGGCACTCGAGTCACAATGGAGATTGGGTATGACATACAATAGAGATTGTTGGAATCTATCCCTAGGATTTAGGCAAGATGTTAGACCTACTGCCACTGCTAGCGGTGCAGACTCTATACTTGATAACTCATTTAGCTTTCAGCTAAATTTTGTTCCATTTGGTGGTATAGGTTTCTCTAGTGATGATATGAAACAGTATCAGTAGTATGGATAAGATAGTAGAGGATATACATAGAGCTTTAGATATCCTTGAGTTACCAACACTTATAAGTAAAAAAGATATTCAAAAGCAGTATAGATATTTAGCAAAGAAGTATCACCCAGATCTCAGCAAAGAGTCGGACAAGATGGAGATGATAAATAGTTCATATGAGTTGCTTAGTAGGTATATAGATGAGTTTCGATATACATTTAGTGACGAGGAGATAGGACGACAATTTCCAGGAGTAGATTATGCCAAACGATTTAGACCATAGGCCACTTTTTGTAGATAGGAGTGAGGCAGCTCAAAGATTGATAGAGGTGTTGCCAATTAATCTATTTGAACTCGATGATATAGTTGTTGTAGCTATAAGCGAAGGTGGAGTATATTTTGCAGATAAGATATCTGATGCACTTAAATCAGATATGGATATACTCCTTACAGAGCAGATATTAGCACCAAACAATCAAGAGTTAGCCATCGCGATAGTAAGTGAGACCGAAGAGATGGTGATGAATAAAGTTTTGATAGAGTCATTCGATATAGATATAGATTATGTTTATAGTGAAGCAAATAGAAAATATGAAGAGGCTGTACTATCATATGTCTATAGATATAGAAAAAGTGTACCTATGAGATCTTTGACTAAAAAGCAAGTAATACTTGTAGATGAGTCTATAGAGAGCGGTCTTACTATGTCAGTAGCTATCAAGTCGATGATAGAGATGAAGGTCAAGAGTATCTATGTTGCAGCACCTGTGTTGGACTACTCTGTCTATGATAATCTCTTGAGTCTCTGTGATGGACTCTTTTGCCCTCATCGCATAAGAGACTATATTTCGATAGAGTACTACTATGAAAAGCTCGAAAAATTAGAGTTTGAGTATCTTGAGCATATTATAGAAAAGAATGGAATCTCAGACTACAAAAGGAAAGTATAAATGAATGAAAAAAATGTGGATATATCGGTAAATAATTTAGAAGAGAGATACTCTTTTGATAAGGTAGCAAAACAGGCTAGTGGAGCCGTTATGTACCACTCAGGCAAGGCTGTACTTATAGCGGCTGTAGCCGTAGACCCCAAGCCAGTAGTAGATGATTTTTTGCCTCTGACTGTGCAGTATGTAGAGAAATCATATGCGGCATCAAAGATACCAGGTGGATTTATCAAGAGAGAGACTAAACCAGGTGATTTTGAGACATTGACTGCACGGATAGTGGATAGATCTCTTCGTCCACTATTTCCAAAAGGTTTTTACTATCCTGTAACTATTACGATATTGGTAGTGAGTAGCGATAGTGATGTAGATATGCAGGTAGCAGCACTCAATGCAGCATCTGCTGCACTTTTTGTATCTGATCTACCAATAGATAGAAGTGTCTCAGCCGTAAGAGTAGCCAAAATAGATGGTGAGATAGTTTTGAATCCAAAATTATCAGATATGAATAGAAGTACTCTAGATCTCTATGTTGCAGGTAGCGGAGATGATCTACTTATGATAGAGATGCGTTCCATAGCCTCTGAAAAGATAGATGATATAGAGATGGATGTGATAAATCCAATGATGCCTGATACTCCTATAATCTTAGAGCATCAAGTATGCAATGAGTTGTCAGATGTGGAGTTGATAGATGTGATAGATATAGCTACAAAAGCCATCAAGCTCTCCACAGATGCTTATGCCAAAGCGTTTGCTCCATATGTGAGAGAGGGATTGGATTTTGAGATAGAAGAGGAGAAGATAGATGAGGAGTTATATAACTATATAGCGACCAACTTTAAAGATAGAGTATATGATGCTATCAACTCTATGGCAAAGAGTGAAAGAAGTACAGCTTTTTCTGAACTCAAAAGAGACATTATAGAGTCTTTATCTGCCAATGGTGACGAGCCTATAGATAAGATGCTAGTCAAAAGAGTACTTGAGAAGTACAAGAAAGAGATAGTAAGATCTATGATATTGGATAAGGGTCTTAGAGCAGATGGTAGAGGATTGGATGAGGTGCGTCCTATCACTATAGAGACAAACCTACTACCTAGTGTACATGGATCATGTCTCTTTACTAGAGGAGAGACGCAAGCACTTGTGACAGCTACTCTTGGAGATAGTAAAGATGCACAGCAGTATGAGTTGATCACTAGTAAGAGTAGTATGTCGGAAAAATTTATGGTACACTACAACTTCCCAGCATTTAGCGTAGGTGAAGCTAAACCTATGGGTGTACCTGGTAGACGAGAGCTAGGACATGGAAACTTGGCAAAGAGAGCGTTGGAGCCATCTATAGATATGAAGCATGATGGGACTATTCGTATAGTATCTGAGATACTTGAGAGCAATGGCTCATCATCTATGGCGACTGTATGTGGAGGCTCACTCGCTTTGCGGTCTGCTGATGTGGATATGGTAGATCTGGTTGCTGGTGTAGCTATGGGTCTTGTGAGTGATGGTGAGAGATATGCAGTATTGACCGATATTATGGGATTGGAAGATCATGATGGCGATATGGATTTCAAAGTGACAGGAACAAAAAATGGTATAACAGCCCTTCAGATGGATATTAAATTGGGTGGAGTTGATCTGGATATACTCAAAGTTGCACTAGAGAAGGCGACTAAAGGCAAAAAACATATATTGGAGCTTATGGAGAGAGCCGAAGATGAGATAAAGCCAAGTGGAGCTCTGCCTAGTACAGAGTTTTTCCATATCCACCCTAGTAAAATAGTAGACATTATAGGTAAAGCTGGTGCAACTATTAGAGATATTATAGAGAGATTTGAAGTTAGTGTAGATATAGATAGGGACAAGGGCGGAGTCAAACTTTCAGGTGACAATAAAGAGAAAGTCGCCGCAGCCAAAGAGCATATACAAGGCATAGCAGATGCACCAGTCAAAAAGCAGAGTATATATGATTTAGATAGAGTATATCAAGGAAAGATCAAAAAGATAGTTGATTTTGGTATGTTTATTGAGATGCCAGATGGCTATGATGCGTTACTACATATATCTAAAGTATCCAAGGATAGAGTATCAAATCTATCAGATATCTATCGAGAGGGTGATACTATAGATGTCGTTGTGGTAGAGCAAAAAGGCAAAAAGGTAGGATTGGCAACACCCGATTATCTGAACTAAATTTGTACTTATGAAGAAGTATGCTATAATCCCTAAAATATAAAATAGATGGGATATATGGATATTCAGACAAAAACGCAACACTTCAGCAGCCCTCTCTACCTTGAGAGTGGTCGTATACTTGAACCTTATGAAATCATATATGAGACATATGGAAGACTCAACGAAGATAAGAGTAATGTGATACTCGTATGTCATGCATTGAGTGGTTCTCACCATGCTGCTGGCATATATGATGGTGACCGCAAAGCAGGTTGGTGGGATGGTCTTATAGGTGATGGAAAAGCTATAGATACTACAAAATATTTCGTCATCTCCTCCAATGTTATAGGGAGTTGCTTTGGTTCTACTGGTCCTATGAGTGAAAAGTATCCATCAGAGGAGCGATATAGACTTAAGTTTCCTGTGGTTACCATCAAAGATATGATAAGAGCTCAAATGCACCTACTCTCATCGCTTGGTATATATCATTTGAGAGCTATAATAGGTGGCTCTATGGGTGGTATGCAGGCACTTCAATTTGCAGTAGATTATCCAAATTTAGCAGACGATATAATATCTTTGGCATCTACATATGCTACAAGAGCTTGGACTATTGCATTCAATAAGGTGGCAGTAGAGGCGATCAGAAGAGATGTTAGATTTGAAAATGGCAACTATGCAGTAGATGCTTTCAAGCAAGATGGGCTTGATGGATTGGCTATAGGACGCATAGCGGGTCACATCTCATATCTAAGCCCTCAATCAATGGATGATAAGTTTGCTAGAAATTATGTAGGTAATGATGGACTCTTTGAGCTATTTGGACGATATGAAGTAGAGAGATATATGGAGTACAATACAAACAACTTCAGTAAAATTTTTGACCCATTGAGTTATCTATATATCGTCAAGGCTATCAATACATTCAATTTAGCTAGAGGATATGACTCTCTCTATGATGCTATACTTCGCATAAAAGCTAGCGTTCATCTCATCAGTTTCTCTGGCGATTATCTATTTTTTCCTAGCGAGATGGAGCATATATATAAGATGATGATACGAAATGGGCAGAGCTGTAGCTATAGTGAGATAGATAGCGATTATGGACATGATGCCTTTTTGGTAGAGTTGGATAAGTTTGAAGATAAAATAAGAGATATATTGGATTGAGGATAACCGTATGAAGAAAAAAACCTTTGAAGAGAAGTTGTTATACTCCAAAGAGCTACTAGATAAGCTTATGGATCAAGAGATTACACTAGAGGAGAGCGTCAAGATATATGAGGAGGGTCTCAAAAACATAAAAGAGGCACAAAAACTCATAGAAGATGCTCAACTAAAGATCAAAATCATAGAGAAAGATATGATAGATTCTTCCAAGAGTGATGAGTAATGGCACTAGATAGAGAGCTTATTGTAGGGGCATTGCAGCTGCCTACTTTGGGTATGAATGCTACTAGATTGGAGTTTTATCTCAAAAATGCTCACAAAAGAGGTGCGAGAGTGATGATGTTGGGCGAATATGTGCTAAATCACTTCTTTAAAGAGCTTATCAAAATGCCATTTAGCATGGTCAAAGAGCAGACAGATAGGCATCTACAGTCGCTCAAGATGTTTGCTGATAGATACGATATCATATTTATAGCACCAGTAGTGCAGATAAAAAAAGGTAAATATTATAAGTCTATAGCAAAAGTAACAGCCAATAGAGTCACATACTATCAACAGCAGATACTATTGCCATACTCTCACTGGAATGAAAAGAGTTTCTTCTCTAACCCTATAGAGCCTCTCAAAACACCACTATTTTTTATTGTAGATGGTTTCAGAGTGATGGTTATGGGTGGTTTTGAGCTACATTTTGATTATTTTTGGGAGAAGGTTGTAGAGAAGAGGGTAGATATAGTCCTTCTGCCTACATCATCTACTTTCGGCTCTCACAATAGATGGAGAGAGATTATCAAGACAAAGGCATTTTTGCATGGTTGTTATATACTTCGTGCCAATCGTTTGGGTGAGTACAAAGATGATAATGTAAAGTGGAAGTTTTATGGAGATAGCATGTTGGTCAATCCCGAAGGTGAAGTGGATATGGTGCTAGAAGATAAAGAGTCTATGCTCATAGAGGAGATATCCAAAAAAGCAGTAGTTGACCATAGAAGGAGTTGGGGGTTTGAGAGAGAGTTGGCTATACGAAACCAATAGCTAAAAGATTGAAATATATCAATCTATAATTAGCTCCACTCTCTTCATCAATATAGGTCTATTCAGGTTGCTATCTTTGAGATCTATCACCTTTAAGCAATCATCTTTTGCCAACTTTACATATAGAGAGACCTCTACCCTGTCGGCATCTTTGAGTTTAGCTATTGAGTAGTTAAACACTCTGCTATCTCTTGCATTTAGATTGTTGAGTATATTGTGTTCTGTTGCAGTAGCTGGAATGATAATCTTTTTGCCATCTTTTTTGAATGATGAGGCAAAGTATGTATCTCTATCTTCACTCGGATGCTTATCAAAGTTTTTCCATATCTCTTTTCCATTTTTGAAAAGTTTTATCTCAAGATACTTTGCTCTAGCTGCTTGTATGATAAGTGGATGATCCATCTTATTTTCTAGCCTTATACTTAGAGTATCGTTTGCTATTGATATATTGATATCTACACTCTTTGATCTCATCTCTTTGTTGTGAATACCCAAAAACTTATGACTTACATGTCGCCCTCTGGCTCTTTTGTCCATTTTCTCGACACCACCATCTATCTCTGGCATATGACACTCTATACAGCTTAGACTATTTTGCTTCTCACTCATAGCTTTAAATATGGTCAAATTGTTCTCATTGAGTTTATGGGAGTGGCAGCCCACACAAACTTTTTTAGCATATACTGGATTTTTGACTGATGAGTGTTTATCACTTTTGTCTGGGTTGTCAAGTCTGCCATATAGGGTAGGCTTGTAGCCATCGGCTTGTCGTGATTTGATATTGATATTGAAACGGTGCGATTTTTTTACATATGCTATAGTGTGACAAAAATAGCAAGATATAGCATCTGTATGAGTTTTGTTACTCTTGTCGGGTCGTGATTTTCCAGATATAAGATCCTCTATATTGTCTGCCATGGGCATGTGACATGTGGCACAATCATACCTCTTTGTGCTTACTTTGTCTGCTATTGCCCTGTGAAGTCTATCGTTGAAGTAGCCTTTTGAGTGGTGTGATGATTGGAACTCTTTGTATATCTCCTCATGACACTCACTGCATGAGTGATTGTCCAAATATTTCATTTTGGATGAAAAGAGAAGAATAGAAAAGATTATAATAGTCATAAACAATTTCATGGATATCCTTTTATATGAAACCTATTTTATCATAAGTAGTTAAAATTATCTTTACAATAAGATAGGATAATATCATGCAGTTTGTATAAATCTATTTGTATGAGTAGATTGTGGCAGAGAGAGGTTAATCTATTCTGCCTATTTGTATCTTTTGGATAGTCTAAGCTTGTTTAGCTTATAGACTCTTTTGCTTTTTTAAGAGCAGATATGACTGCATCTATATCACCTTTTGGGAGATGCACCTTCCAGTCAGGTTCATCTGTATCACCTTGTAGTGCTATAGCTATACTGACTACACTATCGCTATCCTCGCCATAAGGCTTATCTATAGTCGCTATAGATATTTTGCCATCTTTGGTTCCGCTCAATGGTATCTCTTCTATCTGTGTTGTTTTTTCATTCATGTAGATCCTTTATATTTATATTTTATTATTATATCACTATTTTTTTCTTTTAGCTAATGCGGCTATTTTTGCTTGTATCTTGAGCCATAATCTATGATCTATAGCAGGTACACCTGCATAGACTTTGCCACCCTCTAAAGATTTGGTAACTCCTGATTTGCCACCTATGGTAGCGAAGTCACCCACATGTAGATGTCCAGATATAGCGGTCTGTCCACCTATGACTACATTCCTGCCCAGTGTTGCGGAGCCTGCCAATCCTGATTGGGCAGCACACAGTGTATGCTCTCCCACTATACAGTTGTGTGCTATCTGTATGAGGTTGTCTAGTTTAGTACCTTTGCGAATGATAGTAGAGCCAAAGGCTGCTCTATCTATAGTGCAATTCGCCCCTATCTCTACACTATCTTCTATGATGACATTTCCATTTTGGTAGATTTTGACATGTTCACCATCTTTGGTGTGTGCAAACCCATATCCATCACTACCTATTACCGTACCACTATGTATGATGCACTCATCCCCTATCTCTGTATGGTGATATACCGATACATTAGCATGTAGTAGTGTGTTTGATCCTATAGTGACATTATCACCTATATAACATCCTGCCAATAGTGTGACATTGTCACCAAGTGTGACATTTTTGCCAAATCTAATCCGCTTATCTATATCGCACCCTTCGCCCATATGAGGGTGACCACCTTTTGTCTCTATCTTGTGGGTAAATATCTTAGATGCTAAAGCTAGTTTGAGATATGGCTCGTCTGTTATGAGTGCTATGGTAGTATCTGGTAGCAACTCCGCATATTTTTTCTCTATCAAGACGGCAGCAGCCTTTGTGTTGGCAAGTTGGTCTTGATATGTAGCTGAGTTAAAGAAGCTCAACTCCTTCTCTGTCGCCTCTGACAATGTATGGATACCTGTAATCTCTATATCGTCACCCTGAAAATCAATACCGATGGATTTCGCAATCTCTTTTAAACTATATGACACATATGCTCCTTCTTTTTGTATATTATTGTATCTAAACAATGCCTAAATCATCTAGTTTCAACTATCTATTGGGTTGTATTGTTAAATTATTTGGTATATTTACAATTAGATAATCTATCTATTTTTCTTCTATAAAATCTTTAAAGCTCTGCATGATAGATTTTGCAAATCTCAATTCTTGAGAATTGTTATATTTCAGGAGAGCTAGTCTCTAGTTTATTAATTTCAAGCTATTTCCTATGCTTTCATTTAAAAACTCATTCAAATTATCTTTATTGTTTATAGCTTTTAAATAATCATCTCTATGTTCATTTTCAATTAGCGGTGGAATAATATTATTCTGTATAGCTTGATATGCCATCAATAATCTTCCAACTCTTCCATTGCCATCTGCAAATGGATGGATTCTTTCAAATTGAATATGAAAATCTGATATATCTAATAAGTTCATATCATTGCTTTTTGTTCTATATAATAAATTTTCAATATCATTTGAAATCATATGTGGTAAAGATAATCTTATATCTACGCCTTTTATGTATCTTTCGTCTAATCTATATGCTCCTATTGGTTTCGATACAAAATTAGGTGCTACCTTTAAGGCATCTTCAAACATGATTGCATGAATATCTTTAATGAAGCTACTATCTATGATATTGTGTGGATTTGTAGCTTCGCGAATGATTACATCATAGGCTTTTGCAAAACCTAATATTACAAGTTGTTCTCCAAGAGGTTTGTGTCCTGCTGTATGTCCTAGTTCAAGTAACTCTTTTGTTTCTCCAAACGATAGTGTAGTTCCCTCTATCGCATTTGAGTGATGTGTGATTGAGATTCTTAATTGTCTGAAAAGTTCTTCTCTTTGTTTTAGTGTTAGTTCATTTAACTTTTGCATCTGTTCGTTCCATAATCTTTAATATTTTGGTTTGTACTTTTTCATATTTTGATTTTAAAATATCAAATGAAGCCAAGAGTCCATTTTGGTGTTCAAGAATAGGTAAAAAGTCTTGCATAAAATTATCTATTTTTGAGGGACTGTAGAGTAGTGTATGAGAGATAGATTTTATCTACTTTGTTTACAAAACAAATATCCCCCAATTGGGGATTTTGTCTATTTCGTTTGCAATATTAGTCTGTTACCTCTCTATCGCTACTACACCACCACGGATAATTTCACATGGCTTAAATCTCTGCGATGCCTCTATAAAGTGTTTGATTCTTGCTGGCTCATCTGCCACCATGGCTATGACCATATCTGTACCTACATTGACTATGCCACCATTGTATGCACCGCTTAGTGCTTGGATATCGCTGAGGTTTGACTCTATAGGGAATTTCGCCAATACCATCTCTTTTTCGACCATCTCTTCATGCTCTATTACCTTGAGTGTAGGTATGAGTTTGTTGAGCTGTTTTGTGATCTGTTCGATTACTCTAGGGCTACCGTTGGTAACTATGGTGATATTGGAGAGTTCACTATCTGGTATTGGTGCCACTGTGAGTGACTCTATGTTGTATCCTCGTCCTGCAAAAAGTGCCGTGACACGGGCAAGAACTGAGCTTTCATTCATCACTATGACTGAGATGACTCTTCTTACATTTTGCATTATTGATCCTTGTGTTCTAGTAACATATTGTAGAGAGCACCGCCTGATGGAACCATAGGTAGTACATTCTCAAATCGGCTAACTGCAACATTCATGAAGCAGACTTTATCTTTGGCTATAGCATCTTTGAGTGCTGAGTCAAACTCCTCTTTAGTGGTCACATCATACCCTATACCGCCACAAGCTTCTGCAAGAGCTTTGAAGTTTGGTTGATAGCTTAGATCGGTCTCGGAGTATCTTTTGTCATAAAAGAATGTCTGCCACTGGCGAACCATACCCAAAAAGTGGTTGTTTAGTATGATGTTGACGACTGGTATCTTGTACTCTGATGCTGTTACTAGCTCCTGCACATTCATAAGTATAGAGCCATCACCTGTGATATTGATGACAGTTTTATCTGGATTGCCTCTCTTTGCTCCTATGGCTGCTGGGAAACCAAACCCCATAGTACCCAATCCACCTGAGTTGATCCACTGTCTAGGTCTATCAAATGGATAGTGCTGTGCAGCCCACATTTGGTGCTGACCTACATCAGAAGTGATGATAGCATCTTCACCTATAAGTTCGCCTATCCTCTCTATGACCCATTGTGGTTTAAGTACTTCATCGCTATCTTCATAGGATTGCGGATGCAACTCATCATAGCGACTGAGTATATCTCTCCACGCTTGATATCTATCGGTATCTATATCCTCTACACCCTCCAATAATCTCTCTGTTACTTTTCGGATATCTCCAACTATTGGATAGTCGACATCTACCAATTTACCTATGTTTGCAGGGTCGATATCTACATGTATTACATCTGCATATTTAGCAAATTCACTTAGTTTACCTGTAACTCTGTCATCAAATCTAGCACCTAGCGAAATGACTAGATCAGTCTCACTCATAGCCATATTTGAAGAGTAGTTACCATGCATACCTAGCATACCTAGCAGTAGAGGATTTTTAGCTCCCATGACACCTCTAGCCATCAGAGTCTCTACAGCTGGTATTTGTGTCTTTTTGGCAAACTCCCTGACTAGCATAGAGGCGTTGCTAAGTACTACGCCACCACCTATATATAGGAGAGGTTTTTTGGCACTCTTGATAGCCTCTATAGCCTTCTTTATCTGTCTATTGTTGCCTTTATAGTTGGGCTTGTAGGTAGGTATGGAGACCTCTTTAGGGTAGTTGAACTCTGCTATCTCTGCGGTGATATCTTTGGGTATGTCTACTAGTACAGGTCCAGGTCTACCACTCTTTGCTATATAAAATGCCTCTTTTAGGATTCTTGGTAAATCCTCTATCTTTTTGACTAGATAGTTGTGTTTTGTACAAGGTCTTGATATGCCTACAGCATCTATCTCTTGAAAGCCATCTGTACCTATGAGTGATAAGGGTACTTGTCCTGATATTACTACCATAGGTATGGAGTCCATATATGCTGTGGCTAATCCTGTGACAGCATTGGTAAAGCCTGGTCCGCTGGTCACCATAGCTACACCTACTTCTCCAGTAGACCTAGCATATCCATCTGCTGCATGAACAGATGCCTGCTCATGTCTATTGAGTATATGCTCAAATCCATCTTGTTTATATATCGCATCATAGACATTCATGATAGCTCCGCCTGGATAGCCAAAAACTGTCTTGACACCCTCAGCGATCAATGCTTCACAAACCATTTGTGCACCACTTATCTGCATGGTTTACACTCCAATTTATTAAATTTTATCTGATTATAGCAAAAAAAGCTAATACTTCCATCAAATATTCAATAAAAATATCTTATCTTTTTATTGAATTTTAGATATCATATAGCAATATATAGATATCAAGAGTTTATATGGTAAAAATGGTATTTGGAGATTGTCGATATGATTGCACTTAATTATGATAAAAATATTGTTTTAGAGAGGGTTCGTCTAGCTCAAGCTCAAGGTGACATATCTGAAACCATTAAGATATTGCAAGATATTACGACAGCGGATATAGTAGACCTTCTCTTTTTTGACCCAGATAGAAAATATCTTTATGACAAGATAAAGAAAAATAAAATCTCATTGCACCATTTGGAGGGTGATACGACAAGTATATTGGGCAAGGCATACAAGACAAAAGCTCCATACCACAGTCTATATACACTATATGATGAAAATTATAATATAGCTATCGACAATCCATACAAAGAGTCTATATCTGCACAAATTATCATGCCTATAGTTCAGGATGATGAGTTTTTAGGCGTGGTAAGGTTTTCAAGACATAAATATACATTTGAAAACATAGTATTTAAAAAACTTCTATCTCTAAATAGCTCTTTGGCTGATATATTTATCGTCAATAGCGATAAGTATGTAGATGAGATAAAAACAAAAAGCCTATTTAAGGTAGAAGATAAAAAAGTCTATAGTGTTTTAGACGGTATAGAGCTTAAACTTACTGCACTATACAATAATGCAAATGACCCCGAGATAAGAAAGCTAATAGGGAAAGCAGAAGAGAGTATGGAGTCTATTCGCCACTATATGAAGCCAGATATAGATATGCTGAGTAGTGATAAAATAGATAGTGATAGTGCGGATGAGAAGTTGACATCTATTAGGGTGCTTATAGCTGATGATATAGAGATAAATGTAAAGATACTACAAGCTATGATAGGAGCAGAAGATACATTTGATATCACTTCTGCTGCTGATGGGATAGAGGCACTAGAGAAGATACAAGAGTCCGATAAGGATGGTAAATATATACATATACTCTTTTTGGATCACCATATGCCAGGTAAGTTAGGTCTTGAAGTGGCTAAGATCATAAGAGATAGTGAAAAGAGGCTCAAAAAACAGAAAATTATTATAGTCTCTATTACAAACGATCCTGAAGCTATAGAAGCAAATAGAGATATCTACGACTACCACATACCCAAACCATTTATAAAATCAGATGTGATAGAGGTGATAAGCAAAGCAAAAGAGGATTTGAGCTAGAGTCGCCTCTACTCTATAGCCTCTGATACAGCCTTATATATCTCATTGATATGGAGAGGTTTTGTAAATACTGCATCTGCACCAGATTTTATCATCTTTTCGTTTGTATCGAGGTTTGCATCTCCTGTGAGGGCATAGATGGTGCTTCTTTTGAGACCTCTCTCTTTCTCTATATTTCGCATCTTCATTATGGCTTCATCGCCATTCATTATAGGCATATTTTGATCTATAAATACTATATTAAATGTCTCATTTTCAAATATAGATAGTGCCTCTTTTGGGTTGTAGCTACTTACAACTTGTAGTTGGAATTTTTTCAATACTTCGGACATTAGTTTGAGATTTATCATACTGTCGTCGACTACTAAAACTTTATAATCTTTTAACCTATCGCTTCTATATCTATCTTCATCATTGGAGTGATTATTATCACTCGGCATTATCAAATTTTGGAGTGTATCAAAAAGCATATCTGGTAATATAGGGCTATATATTAGCTTGACTGCTCCATCAAAATAGCACTCTTTGGAGTCAAATTTGTACTCTGCAAGAAGTATCTTTCCATCATCATCAAGATAGCCCTGTATCTCATCTATATAGTTGATAGAGTCTTCTCTGTCAACTATAGCCAAGTCATAGCTATGTTCTATTTTTAATTTTTTGGTGCTATCAAAAGTATCATATTTTATATCTAATCTATCAAAATATCTTTTTATAGTATCTATAAGTGTATGATCTTTATATGTTGTGTATATGAGTATATTTTGATCTCTGTAGATCTCTCTATCTATTTGGGGCTTAGTGCCATCTGGTGTTTCGCATGGTAGCATAAGTGTAAATTTGCTACCTTCTCCCTGTTCGCTCTCTAGTGTGAGTGTACCGTCGAGAAGTATGCTAAGTTGTTGTGAGATTGCCAAGCCCAAGCCAGTACCACCATATTTGCTACATGTAGAATTTTTCTCTTGTGTATATGGGCTAAATATACTCTTTTGTCTATCTTTGGCTATACCTATACCAGTATCAGCTACAGATATGATAAGTCTATTTTTATCCTCATCATAATTGACCTCAAATGTTACTGTGCCATTTTCTGGTGTAAACTTAAGAGCATTGCTTAAGAGATTGTTTATGATCTGTTTGATTCTGTATAGATCAGAGTTGATCTTTGCAGGTACTAGAGGGTCTATATATACATCAAAGTTTATGCTATTTTTTCTCATACTATTGTGAAATAGTTTTGCCACATCGGCAAATCCTGCCAAAGGCGAAAAAGTTGTCTTATCGAGAGTCATTTTGCCACTAGCTACTTTACTCATATCCAAAGCATCGTTGATAAGTGCTATGATGTGCTCTCCACTTTTGAGTGTAGAGTTGATATAGCTTCTCTTCTGCTCATCTTTTTCATCAAGCATCATAAGCTCCATGAAGCCAATCACTGCATTCATAGGAGTTCTTATATCATGTATAGTAGATGCAAAGTACTCTTCTAATCTCTTCATCTTGATTTGTAAAATCTTTTTCGCCTCTTTGCAAGCTATGAGACTATCTTTGTTGTCATCGGATGATAGAGAGTCGCTCTCAAACAAAAATCTTTTGGTGGCATTTGTAAATCTCACTAAGTTATCTATATCTTGCTGTATAAATTGTTGGAAACCTTTGTCTATGCCTATCCATACTATACCCAACATATTTTTATCTACATTGTTATTGAGTACAGGTACTACTAATATTTTATATATATCCTCTTTATCTAGGCAATCTATACCTTCGTTGAATAGTAGGCTTCTATGTATATCATTTACCAGTAGTGGTTGGTGTGATTGGTAACATTGTGATAATATACCTTTATCATTTAGAGAGTAGGTTTTTGATTCTGACTCTATCAACGGCATAGTAGTAGCAGTATCTCTATCTTCATCGACAGATAAAAAACATATCTCTTTATAGGGTACGAAAGATTTGATAGAGTCTTGCAATATCTCTATAAGTTCTGTTTTATCTTTACTAATCTTTATCTTCTCTATAGTATCATCTATAAAAGTATTAAATTCATTATCTAGCAAAACTATTCCTACTTATTGTGTAGATAGTAGAATATCAAAATATTACTTAAATAGTAGTGACGCATTTATAAAAGTACTAAATTCATTATCTAGCAAAACTACTCCTACTCATTGTGTAGATAGCAAAATATTACTAAAATAGTAGTGATCTATTGTGCAATTAGATATGATTTTGATGGTAAGTATGACAAATCATCTACAGATTGTGCAGATGATTTTGGAGTTACTTTATAGAGTAGACTATTTTCTTCGAAGCTCTTTGATACGAGCAGCTTTACCCTTAAGCTCTCTAAGGTAGAAGAGTTTTGCTCTTCTTACTCTACCTCTTCTAAGCACCTCTATGCTTTCGATACTGTCAGAGTATAGAGGGAATATTCTTTCGACACCTATACTGTTGGCACCCATCTTTCTCACCATAAATGTACGGCCAGTACCTTCACCTCTAAGAGCTATACATACACCTTCGTAGTTCTGTGTTCTCTCTTTGTTCCCCTCTTTGATTCTGACGGCTACTCTTAGTGTATCACCAGCTCTAAATTCAGGAATCTTCTTCTTATCTAATTGAGCTTTTTCAAAACTCTCGATATATCTATTTCTCATTTTATGCCTTTTGTTTTTATCTTCTGATAGAGATCAGGTCTGAAATATTTTGTCTTAGACAAAGATAGTTCTCTTTTTAAGGCTGTGATTTTACTATGATTTCCCTTTAGAAACTCTGAAATCACCATACTATTTTCATAATTTGTCGGTTTTGTAAAAGATGGTGCTTCCAAGAGAGGCTCTTCAAAGCTCTCTACTGTCAAAGATTCGCTATTGCCCAATACACCAACAACATTTCTACTGATAGCATCACACACAACCATACTAGCCAACTCCCCGCCAGTCAGTATATAGTCACCTATAGAGAATAGCTCATCTGCCATCAGCTCTATAACTCTCTCATCTATCCCCTCATATCGTCCAGACACTAAGATAAGATGATCTTTTTTTGCCAACCTTTTGGCATCATTTTGTTGAAATCTTTTGCCTACAGGTGTCAGAAACACCACATGCGAATCGGCATTTTTTTGTTTGATATCGTTGATGCTGTCTATGAGTGGTTGAGGAGTCATCAGCATACCAGCACCACCACTTATCATGGGAGCATCTACTTTTTGATGTCTGTTTGTACTATAATCTCTAGGGTTTACATAGTCTATAGATATCTTATCTCCATCTATAGCTCTTGCCAATATAGAGTCTGAAAAGTACCCCTCTATTATAGATGGAAATAGTGTCACAAAAGTAAATTTCAAATCAATCCCTTGTCAACTAGCCTCTAGTATCTCTATAGCATCTTTCGTGTATATCTTCTGCTGTGATCTATCCATATCTATGATATAGCGAGGGATATATGGAATTAAAAATGAGCTAGGAAGACCATCTTTTACAAGTGACTCATCAGTCTTTATGAGTATATAGTCTGTATCCATCAGTCGCTGTATCTCTGTGACTGAGCCTAGTAGCTTCTCATCTTCCCATACTGTAGTACCGATGATTTCAAACCAAAATCTTTCATTGTCTTGCAGGTTACAATTTTCTATTGTATGCTTTTGATCGGCGTATAGTTTTGCATTTGTGAGTCTCTTCGCACTCTCTAGACTCTCATAGCCACGAAATTTGATAGTATTTCGTGTATGGTCTATATCTATGATCTCTAGTGAGCCACGATCACTTTGATAGTGTTGACCTATTTTGAACTGTTCTGGAAAATCTGTATGAAGATGTAGTTTTAGATCGCCCCATAGTCCAACAGTTTTGCCTAGTTGAGCTATGAAGAAACGATCCATATTTTTTAGATAGCTTTTACATTGACGCGGTAACTTTTGCCACCTTTTGCTTTGCAGCCAGAGATGACTGTCTTGACAGAGTTTATCATCCGTCCCTCTCTACCAATAAGTTTGCCAACATCTTCGCTCTGTGCATAGATAGTGATTTCATCAAATCCTTCATCTATAGAGACTACTTCGACTTTGATGTCGTTAGGATTTTTTACTAGTAGTTTGGCATACGCTGTGACAAATTTTTCTGTCATGTTGTTACTTATTAGCTAATCTCTTGACTGTTGGACTCATTTGTGCACCTACACTCAACCAGTAGTTGAGTCTCTCTTCGTCTAGTGTCAACTCTTTGTTTGCACTTACTGGATTGTAATGACCTATAGCCTCTATCCAGCCACTATCTCTTCTCTTTCTGCTATCTGTTACTACTATTCTGTAAAACGGCTTCTTTTTTCTACCCATTCTTGTCATTCTGATCATTGTCATTGTCTGTTCCTTGTTTGAATTATTTATATACTTTGTCAAAGTCCTGACAACTGCTTTTAATGACTAAAACACTCATCAACACTTTTGGATTGGAATGATACCACAAATATTATAATACTACTATTAATATTTATACTTTTTTATCCAAGGTATCAATCTCTCTACCTGTAGACCCATTGCAGTGGACTCATATCCTGTAGATGACAAAATATATCTTTTGCAAAATCCCTCTACCATACATCCTCCAGCTTTGCCTCTCCACTCTCCACTCTCCAGATATCTATCTAAATCGTCGCTATCAAAAGGAGCAAAGTCGTAGTGTGTAGCAGATATATCACTAAAAAGTAGATCTTTACTTTTGTAGTGCAGTGAAGAGATGATAGATATCTTTGAGCCACTTTGAGCCATGAGAAGCTCTCTAGCTTCATCTATATCTCTAGCTTTTCTCAATATCCTTCCATCTGCTGTGGATATGACACTATCTGCACAGAGTATCGGTATCTCTAAGTCAAACTTTTTGATACAAGCCTCTAATTTACCTTTACTAGCTTGATATACAAACTCTTTAGCTATGGAAGTTGTGATCTGATCTTCATCATAGTTTGACTCTACTTGCTTGTGCCTTATGCCAAATTTATCTAGTAGCATAGATCTAGATTTGGAGGCAGAACATAGATATATCATCAAAAGCCTCTAAGGGTGACACCCAACCATAGAGCCAATACCCCCAATGATATATTTATAGGTAGTAGCATATTTGGTATGAGTGCTACAGACTCTTTGGCACTAGCAAAATCACCGCTATTATATAGCTTTTGGGCTTTTGCTCTTTTGAAATACATATAGCTAAAGTTTGCTACCATAACCATCCATACCACCTCTTTGATATGTACTATCTGATATGTGGCATATGCACTTTGAGATATGATATCACCCGAAGCACTCACTGCTGAAGCTCTAAACCCCAATCCTACAGACATAAATATAGCCGTGATAATAATAAGCACTATAAAAGGTATCACAAAATGAAAAAATTTACCAGTTATGGATAGAGTTCTGCCTAATCTTACTTTTGGGTCATCTATAAGTTGCAAAGATGGATGGACAGCAAATCTGATAGCCATCATACCGCCTACCCACACAAATGCACTTAGGACATGCAGAAATACTATCTCATGAGCAAAACTTCCGAAACTCTCCACTAGCCAACTTTTCATCTATACTCTCCTGATTTTCAATGTATGGATTTGATTTGGCGACATTATAGCCGATAGGAGTTGATAGCCTACTTTTTAAATCAATTTAGTTATAATCTCACCAAGAAGTCTAATTAATTTTACGGAGATATAATGAGTTATAATCCTAGCGAGATAGAGAAGAAGTGGCAAAATATATGGGAAGAAGAGGGAGCTTTTGAGCCTGACGAGGGGTTGGATAGAGAGAAAAAATATATACTAAGTATGTTTCCTTTTCCTAGCGGCAGACTACATATGGGACATGTCCGTAATTACGCCATAGGTGATGCGTTGGCTAGATACTATCGCAAGCAAAACTTCAATGTGCTACACCCTATAGGTTGGGATGCCTTTGGTATGCCTGCGGAGAATGCTGCCATCAAACATGGTAGACATCCAAAAGATTGGACATACTCAAACATAGACTATATGAGAGGCGAGCTTAACTCTCTAGGTTTTTCATTTTCTAAAAGTAGAGAGTTTGCTACTTGCGACCCACTATATACCAAATGGGAGCAAGAGTTTATCATCAAAATGTTTGAAGATGGACTACTATATAGGGAGTCTACTACAGTCAACTGGTGCCAAGAGTGCCATACTGTTTTGGCCAATGAGCAGGTAGAGGAGGGGTGTTGCTGGAGATGCGACAACGCTGTAGAGCTCAAAGAGATGCCAGGCTACTATCTGGATATTATCAAATATGCAGATGAACTACTCAAGGATTTGGAGCAGCTTGAGGGCAAATGGCCATCGCAAGTACTTGCTATGCAGAGAAATTGGATAGGCAAATCACAAGGATTGGAGTTTGACCTTGAGCTTACAGATGAATCCAAAGCTAAATTGGGTGGCAAGTTTGAGAGATTTAGTGTATTTACTACGCGTCCAGATACTATATATGGTGTGACATATAGTGCTTTAGCTCCTCAGCACCCTATCACCAAATACCTCATAGATAACTCATTGATAGACGACAATGTAGCCCAAAGGATAGAAGAGATATCCAACATGACAGAGATAGAGAGGGCAAAAGAGGGCAAAGAGGGGTATGATTTAGGTATAGAGGTATTGCATCCGCTCACAGGTGAGAGTATACCTGTATGGTGTGCCAACTTTGTATTGGCATCTTATGGTGGTGGTGCTGTGATGAGTGTACCTGCACATGATGAGAGGGATTTCGAGTTTGCTACCAAATATGAGCTACCTATCAAGAGAGTCATAGGTGGAGGTGATCTACCATATGTAGCAGAAGGGAAGCTAGAGAACTCAAAAGAGTTTGATGGTATCTCAAATGTAGAGGCAAAAGCCAAAGTTATAGAGCTATTTGAATCCAAAGATATAGGCAAAGGCACTACCAACTTCAAGCTACGCAACTGGGGTATAAGTCGCCAGAGATATTGGGGAGCTCCTATACCTTTCGTGCATTGTGATAGTTGTGGATTGGTCTCTGAAAAGATAGAGAACCTTCCGATATCTCTACCTGATGATGTGCAGATCACAGGCGAGGGTAATCCGCTAGATAATCACCCTACATGGAAACAGTGCAAATGTCCTAAATGTGGAGGAGATGCTATCCGCGAGAGTGATACACTAGATACATTCGTACAGTCGAGTTGGTATCATTTGCGATATGCTACAGACCCAAAGAAGTGGGAAACTCTAGGTATAGATAGAGATGAAGCCAACTACTGGCTAGGGGTAGATCAATATATAGGTGGTATAGAGCATGCTATACTTCATCTACTATATGCTAGATTTTTCACTAAAGTGCTTAGAGATTATGGGTATTGTGATATAGATGAGCCATTTGAGAGGCTACTTACTCAAGGTATGGTACTTAAAGATGGTGCAAAGATGAGCAAATCCAAAGGCAACACAGTAGACCCAGATGAGCTTATAGCCAAATATGGTGCAGATACAGCACGACTCTTTGTGCTATTTGCTGCTCCTCCGCAAAAAGAGCTAGAGTGGAACGATAGTGCAGTAGAGGGAGCTTTCAGATTTCTCAAGAAGATATATGACCGCAAAGATAGAGTCACAAGCTCATCTATGCCTACTATAGACCACTCCAGTTTGGATAGTAACTCTAAGCTTGCTAGAGCCAAAGTCTATGATGCACTACAGAAGTCCACAGCAGTATATACTAAGACATTTGCATTCAACACTCTCATAGCTGCTTGCATGGAGGCTATGAATGCACTAGATAAGCAGAGTGACGAGAAGGTATGGAGTGAGGGGATATATATCATACTTCACCTACTCGAACCCATAGCACCACATATCGCTTCAGAGTTGAGTGATGAGCTTTTTGGTAGAGAAAATCTATCTAAGAGCATAGAGGTTTTAGATGAGGTGTTTGTCCAAGATAGTATCACATTGGCACTCACTATCAATGGCAAAAAGAGAAGTGAGATAGAGGTGTCACCAGATGCTACCAAAGATGAGATACTTACTATAGCCAAAGAGGCAGGAGCTAAGTGGCTAGATGGCATGAGCATCATCAAAGAGATAGTGGTTCCAAATAAATTAGTCAATCTAGTAGTCAAACCAAAATAAAAGGAAAAATATGAAAAAGATACTCTTGAGTCTATCGTTGCTTATCCTTATAGGGTGTGGATATAAGCCATCAGCACACTATATCAAAAATGTATTTGAAGATAGTGTATTTGTAGATGTAAAAGTCTCTACAGAGGAGCCAGAAAATGCAGTATATGTAAAAGATGCACTCCATCGTATGATAATCACTAGATTTAAGGGAAAAGTTGTACCTAGAGATCAGGCAGATAGTATACTTGAAGCTTCATATGATGGTACATATTTTGTACCTATTAGTTATGATAGCAATGGTTATATCACTAGATATCGTGCAAATGTTAGAATGGTATTTAAGTTTAAGACAAAAGCAAAATCATCAGCAAAAGCGAAGTCATTTAAAAGATCTATCTCTGCTTATGTAGAAGAGGATATACATGCTAGCTCTAGTCTCTCATCAGCACTTAGGATATTGGCTATACGCAGAGGTATGGAGAAGGCTCTTGACCAATTTTTGGCATATGTAGCAACACAAGGTGTGATAGAAGAGTCAAAAGATAGCAACTAGTGAAAGCTATATCTTTTGGTAGCTTTATAGAAGAGAAGCCGCTATATTATAAAGAGATAGATCATGAGCGTATCCATATAGCTTATGATCTACTCAAATCTCATATAAAGCACCCCAAAACTATACATATAGTAGGTACAAACGGCAAAGGCTCTACAGGTCGTATGGTAGCTCACCTTGCATACCATGGCGGTATGAGTGTGGGACACTTTTCGTCACCACATATATTGAAGTTTAATGAGCGGATATGGGTAGATGGAGTAGATAGTAGTGATGAAACACTAGAGGTGGCACACCAAAAACTCTACCATATCATAGGCTCAAAGATGAGCGACTCTCTTAGCTATTTCGAGTATACAACTCTATTGGCTTTAGTAGTTTTTGAAGATTTGGATCTCATAGTGTTGGAGGCTGGGTTGGGTGGCGAATATGATGCTACTAATGTAGTCGACAAAGAGTTGAGTATCATCACACCCATAGGGATAGACCACCAAGCCTTTTTGGGCGACACCATAGAGGAGATAGCTACTACAAAGATACGAAGTATAGAAGAGAGAGTACTTCTATCTCCCCAAGTATATCCAGAGGTTGTAGATATAGCCCACCAAATCACTCATCTAAAAGGTGCAAAGCTATACCTCTCATCTAATCAACCATCTATACATAGAGATGATATCAAAGATATAGCTAGAGAGAAAAAATGGGGTGGATATCTTATAGAGAATGCTACAGTGGCTACTCAAGCATTGGATATACTCTCTATAGATTATAAGGTATCAAGCTTGAGATCAGTAGTACTCTTTGGTAGATACTATCCTATAGCTCCAAATATACGCATAGATGTAGGACACAATCCACTAGCTGCCAAGGCTCTAGCAGATTCACTAGAGGGTAGTGTGGTCTTGATATACAATAGCCTAGATGACAAGGACTACAGAGCAGTACTAGAGATACTTAAGCCTATGGTAGAGAGTATAGAGATCATACCTATAGCATCACAGAGGGCGACTACTATCGGCAAGATAGAGGAGTCGGCAGATACTCTTGGATTGAAACATAGCATATTTGACGGATATATAGATAGTGACAAAGATTATTTGGTTTTTGGCTCATTCTATACTGTGGAGGCATTTTTGGATATATACAGCCATATCTCAACAAATATGTAATGAAGACCATCATCACTAGTCCTACCTCTCCTGAGGTGGATTTCATACCTAAGTTATAATAACCTATAATCCTCAACACTCAATACAATATTTAATATACTATATTATTATACACTATATCTAAATGAGTGATATATCTGCTCTACCTCTAGGGAGGCGGAGCAAGGAAGAGGGAAAATCATCGCTTTGTATCGACAGACTATGGCTGGTAGTGGGTAGACACCAGACCCTTTCTTCCTCCTCATTTTATTTATCGTTTTTTCTGGCGGATCCATCCGCCTGTCGCCCCACCAATAGCACCGGCAATGGCTCCGGCCACATACCCCATGGAAAGATGCATTCCAAGCAGGCTGGCAATGAAAATACCGGCTACCACGCTCAATGCACCGATCACAGCGTACGACATTACCAACGGCATACTCTTCATCAGTCGATACTCACATGCAGTGTAAAGGGTGCTTTCGTACCCCGTCTCGCTTCATTGCGCATCAGGTAGACGGCAATAGTATAGGTTCCATCCTGCGGCAGTACACCATCATAGGGAATGGTCGGCTCGCCCATGAAAAGTCCCTCGTCGCCAAGTCCTTTTCCCGGAGCGTACACATTGAAATTGGCATGTTTTGAGTCGATGCTTACATGCATCTTCTGACCTTTTTTCGCACCAAGTTTGTACTGTACCGTATCGTACCCCTTGACACTCCCTTTCATCGTTGCACCGTTCGCACCCTTTTTAAAGTGTACCTGATGCGTCACCACCTTGTCCTGTGCTACAATAGATGCACTTAGAAGTGCAGCAACTGCCAATGCTGTTAAATACTTTTTCATCTCTGCCCTTTTTAATTTGCAAACTCTGAAACATGCACAAAGTTGTTGTTGCTGTCAAACTAACATGTGTAGCGTATCTTCTCGACCGTACCACTGATATAGGAACTTCCGTCAACCTTGGTTGTCTCCATGCCGCCCATTGTAACGTACATTGGTCTGGTCTCGGCCTTTTCGGCAATCATTCCTTTGCATTAGCCAATCATCTCTCCCCGGCTTTTGAACTGTACCAAAGAGGAGGATTCGGAATTTACCGAAGCACTATTCTGAGAAACCGGTACTTCTGCACACCCTAAAAAAGCCAGCACTGCTGCACCTGTCCATAATGCATATCGAATCATTTTCACTCCTTTTTAGCTACAATACGCCC
>FPHC01000039.1_pt1 | contig 73568 bp, 77 predicted proteins | sample 1057211 | NCBI WGS metagenome assembly FPHC01 (sample SAMEA4473313, study PRJEB15554) | hydrothermal vent metagenome | biome: marine basaltic hydrothermal vent biome; feature: marine hydrothermal vent; material: water | place: Pacific Ocean | collected 2011-06-14/2011-07-23 | depth 1199 m
GTGACACGATCATACCTACGAATGTATAAACTAATCTTGGAAGTGACCTTTTAAGGTCACCATATACCAATGAAGTAGTAACATTTTTTGGTGAGGTTAAAACCTCACTTCCGTTGACTTTTGGAAGTGACCTTTTAAGGTCACCACACTATAAACTGCAACATCTAAGCAAAGGTTAAAATCTCACTTTCAAAATAGTGATGCACAAAAGCATCATATTGAGACTAAAGCGACACCCTTTACTTGTACTTTTCGACCATCTCTTTCAATCTGCTCTTGTCTATCGTTATACTTTTGTCTCCGCCTTTTTTGGCATATAGATCTCTCACCATCTGCTCTATCTCTGCGTCATCGTTGGTGTGTGGATATAGGATTTTTAGAGCTTCATTGTGGTTGGTCAAACCTCTTTGTGGTCTCCAATCTATCTGTGGTAAAAACTTTATAGCTCCAAGTGTCACCAGTATACCTGCCAAAAATGAGACTATAAGCATCCATATAGAGGGTATAGAGTCTGTAGGTTTATCGCTTAACTCTGTGACCTCATCTGATGAATCATCGCTCTTTGGAGTCTCTACCTTTTTTGTAGTGGCTGGTGTACTACTACTCACTACTGTAGGAGTAATGTTCTCACCTCCTGTTACTTTGATATCAAACGATTTGATATTTAAGGTTTTTGATTTACCACTCTTAAAATCAAATACTTTGAACGATTTGGCTGGTATGGTGAAATCTCTGTCTGCTATAAATGCAAACTTCTTTTTGTATGTGCTTATGAGTCTATCACCCACTAAGTGGCTCTGTACCTTTGCATCATCACTATAGATAGTGACACCATCTATCTCATAGTTAAGTGCATCAAAATCCTCCAAATTACCCTCACCCTCGATAGTGACAGTGAGATTGACTGGCTTATTTGCTTTTGTACTCTCGCTATCTATGGTCGCATCTATAGTAAAATCACCTATCAATTCATTGCCATCAGGTATCGGCTTGACTTTTATATCCAAACTATTGGATACTACACGACTCCACTTTGGTGTATCAAAAAATGTACCAAAAAAGTCATCTCTCCTTTGGCTTCTTTGAGCTACTCTTGCAGAGGCTGGCGATATGGTGAAGTTGCCTTCATATTTTGGTATAAGAACATATTTGAGCTCATGTACTATGTAGTTATCTTTGCGATAACTCTTCTCTCCACCTATCTCTTTGGCAAAAAAGTCTTTAAAGTTGGGCTTTTGAAACTCTACTTTCATCAAATTGGCTCTATTTGATTCGCTGAAATATACGGTGAGTTCTATTGGTTGCCCTACGAATACTTGATCTTGATTGACTCTCATATCAAGTGTCACCATATCTCCCTTATGCGATGTAGGTGCCAAGGATTTAACTATCTTTATATCTACAGGATTACTCTTCATGGCTACCCCATCTATTTGAGCTTCAAATGGTGGTATAGTCATATCTTTATCGGGTGTAAATGTGATATTTAACCTCTTTATATTCTCTCTAGTGGTAGTGCCATTTATCATTTTGAGCGATGATTGCATGGAGGTAGATATGGACTCTACAGGGTAATCACCCACTTGACCTACCTTTGGCAGAGTGATATCATCACCTTTTGCCTCTAGCGTCAAGCTCACTCTATCTCCTGCTACTATATTGGTATCGTTGACTTTTGCTACAAAACTACCACCCCAAATGGAGACTAGTGTCAGCTGTAGCAGTAGTGCTATCTTTACGATTTTGTTTGTTATATTTTTCATGACTTATCCTCTCTTTTTGATATCATATCTGTTACCATGGATTGACCTCTTCGCCTCTCTTTGGCTTTTTTGGGTCGCTTGCCTGATACATCATAGATGGTAGCTTCTTTTGGTTTAGCTTTTTTAGTAATCTATCTAACTCTTTTTGAGTCATCTTTTGGGCCTTTGTCTTTTTGGACTCCTTAGGCTGGCTACCTTGTGCAGAGCCTTTATCTTGTCTCTTGTCCTCTTTTTGTTTACTTGACTCTTGCTTCTTCTTCTCTCCATCTTTATTGGTTTTATCCTTTTTTTGTTGATCTTTTCTCTTTTGGTCTTGCTTGTTTTGATCTTTTTTGTCTTTGTCACCCTTTTTTTGCTGATTGGGTTTTTTGTTTTGATCTTTCTTGTTTTGATCTTTCTTGTTTTGATCTTTCTTGTTTTGATCTTTCTTGTTCTGATCTTTTTTGTTTTGGTCTTTTTTGTTTTGTTTCTTCTCTTGCTCTTTTTTCTTCATCTTTTTTGCTAACTCTAGATTGAACTTGGTATCTTTATCGTCTCTGATCTTGAGAGCCTTCTCATAGCTCTTGATAGCATCATCCCATCTCTTTTGTTGGAAGTAGCTGTTGCCTATATTGTGATCTATATCATGTTGGTCTACACCTTTGAGACTTTTGTACTTCTCTATCGCCTTATCATACTCCTTTGCTTTGTAGTATGAGTTGGCTATATCATACTCAACCTCTGGAGATTTGCCCTCTAGTGTTTTGAACTTGGATATACTTTTGGTATACTCTTTATTGCTGTATGCTTTTGTTGCTTCGGCTATGGTCTCAAAATCTTTCAATCCTCCCATAGCAAAGAGACTTAAGCTTAGTATGGCAAATATATATCTTCCCATCATACTCTCCTCCTTCTTGGTATAGAGCTTAGTGCTATAAGCAGTAGCAATAGTGCTGCTGAGAGTGGATAGACAAATAGCTCTACAGTATCTTTGATCTTCACTTGAGCTTGCTGTACACCCTTGTGTTTAGATCTTATAGTTTTGATGAGTTTATCTATATCTCCATTACCATTGGTCGCTACCACAAATGCTCCACCACTATCTGTCGCTATCTTGCCCAATTCATCATTTCTTTGAGTGATAGCTATAGTGCCATCCTTTTTCATGATAGGTTTACCATTCTCATCAACTACAGGAGCTCCTTTTTTTGTACCTACAAGTACTACATACAACTCTATGCCACTATCCTCTATCTGCTCTGCAAATCCTTTGAGTGCTTTGGCATCTCCACCATCACTAAATACCACCAATATCTTGGGCTTTTTCTTCTCTAGCATAGATGAAGCTAGACGCGCCAATGCTGTAAAGTCAGTCGAAGCCATATTGATATATCTATCGTTAACTCTCTCGACTATTTGAGATAGTGTAGACTTGTCACTCGTAAATGGTGCAAGCACAAATGATACATGAGCAAATGCTACTACAGACACCTCATCTGTGGGCATCTTTTCAAACAATCTAAGCATCTTCTTTTTGGCAAACTCTAGCCTATTTGGATAGTCATCTCTACTCCTCATAGAGCCTGAGATATCTAGTGCAGTAAGGAGGCTCAACCCCTTTACATCCACTACCTTATCACCATGATTTTCTATAGGTCTAGATATCGCTACTACCATCAAAAATATAGCCAAAAAGAGCGTAATATTTCTCACCATAGGCGGCACTGTATCGCTACCTGCACTCAGTCGTGCCAACACCTTCTCGTCAAAGACTCTTGAGAGGCTATCTTTGTTGGTAGATACAAGTACGGCAAAGACTACCAACGGTATAGCTAGTCCCCAAAATAGATATGGATATAAAAATGTTATCTCACCCATACTATGCTCCTCTTTTGTTGCGTAAATATAGAAAAAGTAGTAGTGCCAATATCGCTACAAATAGTGGATATATATAGAGATATGTATGCTCTACTATCTTTTTGTCATTGAGCTTGGATGCCTCTAGCTTATCTATCTCATCATATATCTGAGAGAGCATATCACTATTGTATGCACCAAAGGCTTCGCCCCTACCTGCTCTTGCCAAATCTTTGAGGTACCTACCATTGTAGTCTCGCTGATCACCTATACCTATAGTATATAGCTTGACATCACTCTTTTTTATGATATTTTTGATATCTTCATAAGCTATCTTACTCATATTGTCTTGACCATCTGTAAGCAGTATCACTATCTTTGACTTCGCTTTACTCTTGCTCAAGACACCATATGTCTGTACCAACGCATCGTTGATAGCCGTTCTTTTACCTGCTATGCCCAACTGCTGATAGGCTATGATATCTTTGAGAAACTCCTTCTCAAATGTGAGTGGAGATGCTATGAATGCCACATCTGCAAATGTCACTACACCTATGCGGTCATTTGGTCGCTTATCTATGAAGTCATTCATCACCTCTTTGACCACTTGAAACTTATTTTTATATAGGTCATTGATATCAAATCCTCGCTGCCGCATAGAGTCACTAGCATCGATGACTAGCATGATATCTCTACCATCTTTATGTATGTTATGATACTCTTTTGTGATCACAGGTGAAGCCAAAGCTGTGATAGCTCCCACTATACCTATCCACTTGAGCCACAATAGTAGTGAGCTTCTATTTGCTCCGCCTCTCAACATGAGAGACTCTATATGTGGGAAGTAGATAGCCCTGCTCCTCTCACTACAATATTTGGCACACACTACAAACAATACAATCAACCCAAAAGCCAGTGGGTACTGGAAACTAAACTGATTCATCTGCCACCTGCACATAGAGGTTAAACTGCTTTAGCGTATCTTCATCTACACTATCTACCTCTTTTTTGTATTTATATCTATCAAGCATAGGAACAAGCTGTTCAAACAGCTCTCTTCTTCTGTCGTCTGTAGCCAAGGCTCTAGCATAGTAGGTAGCCTTGTATGCACTCGCTTTGGCATCTTTCCAGTCGATAGAGTGAAGTTGAGCCAAATATTTTTTAGCCAAATTCTCTCTACGAATCTCAAGATACTTTTTGAGTACGAAAAATAGTATAGCCGTCACAAGAACTATACCAAATATGATAAGCCCCCAATATATATAGTAGCTACTATCTGGTATCTCAAGCAGAGGCTTAATATCTTTCAACTCTAGTGCTGGCGAATGCGTAGCCTGCTGTCCACTCTGCGGTAGTACTAAGTTCTCTAATGTTTTGTTACTATCTAACATATCGTCACCTCATCCGTTTTATCAATTTCAAGTATGGATCTTCATCTGTATATATCTTGGCAAATCTTATACCATTTTTCTTGAACTGCTTATATAACTTTTCATCATTTTGATGTAGAGCATTTTTGTATCCACTAAGCAGAGTACCATCTATACTACCCTCAAAGCTTTTGCTACTCTCCATATCTATAAGCCTAAGATATCCCAATCCACTTGGATTCTCTTCAAATCTATCTCTTACTATCACTGCAAATATATCATGCTTTCTGCTAAGCAGTTTGAGATCTATATCTCCTATAAAGTCAGATACTATAAATAGTAGGGATTTTTTCTTGACTCTATTGTAGAGAGTATCTGCAAATCCTGCAAAATCTCCCTCTCTACCCAATACATCAAAACTCTCCAACTCTTCAACTGCCTTGTTGACTGCAAAGAGTCTCTTGCTTGGCTTGCTTTTGCTATATAGCTTATCGGCATATATGATATGTGAAAATAGATCTGCATTTTTGACTGCCGAAAAGCCCAATATGGCAGTGATCTCCGCCATCACTTCGCTCTTTTGTCTAGTAGTACCAAAGTATGTAGAACCATTCATCATATTTGCCACTACTACATTGAGCTGTCTCTCTTCATGATATATCTTGACAAATGGCTTACCTAGTTTGGCGGTAGATTTCCAATCAATCTTACGGATATCATCTCCATAGATATACTCTCTAAGCTCTGCAAACTCAAACCCTTGACCCTGAAAGATGGAGGCATTGTTGCCCAACATCTCCCCAAAGACCTGCTTTCGTGTCTTGAGAATGATCTTTTTTGTTGCTCTGTTCACTCTAATCCTCTCCTCTCTGCTAAATATGATAGGGGTCAACCAACTAATACACTTTTTGTAAAAACTATCGGAGATGATGGCTTTAGCCTCGTTAAATGGTGAGACTAAAGTCTCACTTCCGAGTTTTGCAAGATGTCTAATATACTTGCTGACATTGCGTTAATTGTTTGGTGGTACCAAACCTACACATTTTCTAATTTATTGGCACTACCTTATGGTATCGGAACCGCTTTTAAAATCTTCTCTATGATTTGGTCTTGGGTGATACCCTCTGCTTCTGCCTCATAGCTAAGTATCACTCTGTGTCTGAGTACCTCTTTTGCTATATATGCTATCTCTATAGGCGATACAAAATCCTGTCCTTTAAGATAAGCTATAGCTCTGGAGGCTTTATAGATATCTATACTAGCTCTTGGTGATGCACCAAACTCTATATAGTTCTCTATATCTTCGAGTCCATACTTCTTTGGCTCCCTAGTGGCAAATACCAACTCCACTATATACTTCTCTATCTCCTCATCTAGGTGAACCTCCATAGCCTCTTTGCGAATAGTCTCAAGATCCTCTAGTGTCGCTACCTGCTCTATGGTATTGAAGCTATCATTAGCTACCCTTCTAGCTATCTCTAGCTCCTCCTCTTTGGTGTTGTAACCCACTACTATTTTCATCATAAATCTATCTAATTGAGCTTCAGGTAACTCATATACACCCTCTTGCTCTACAGGGTTTTGAGTAGCTAGTACCAAAAATGGCAGATCGAGCTTGAAGCTCTCATCACCAATGGTAGCTTGACGCTCCTGCATCACCTCTAGTAGTGCTGATTGCACTTTGGCTGGAGCCCTATTGATCTCATCTGCCAACAACAGATTGGTAAAAATTGGACCTTTTTTGATCTTGAAGTTGTTATGTGTAGGGTCATATATCTCTGTACCTATGATATCTGATGGTAGCAAATCTGGTGTAAACTGTACTCTCTTGAAGTCCAACCCCAGCGTCTTGGCCAAAGCATTGACTGTAGTGGTCTTGGCTAGTCCAGGTACACCCTCTAGTAGTATATGACCTCTACATATAAGTCCTGCTAAAAGCCCCTCTATCATCCTATCTTGTCCTATGACTACTTTGTTTATCTCTTTTTTAATATCTTTTATTATCTGACTCAACTCTATCTCCTTATTGAATATTGAAGGAATTTTACTTAGTTGTAGTAACTGAATGATTAATATAGTTAATGAAGCTATAACTTCATGATATCCATAGGCTTGATATTTTTGCTAAAGCAGTAGGCTCTTATCTTTATAGGTAGTGACGATATGCGACATAAATCTTTGTACTTTTTCTCCATAGTGGTATTTAGAAATGGGGATATATATAGTCTACTCTCTTGATATACGACAGCCCATCTACCACCTATGACTATACTATCACTACCATCTATCTCTTTTCGTTGAGCAGATGAGAGTAGATAGCCCAACTCTTTGAGTGCTAAATCTGCAGCCTTACTCTTGAGAGAGTTCTCTTTTATACGATATACTCTCAACTCATCATAGCTAAATAGAAGCTCTATACCATCAAGTAGCATAGCTTTATCTTTATGTAGATACTCAAAGCTTCTCCTTATCCCAGCAGAAAACTCTCGCATTAGAGGCTCGCTATACTTAGCTCTAAATCTATTTCGCTCATATCTATATTCGCTATTGCTCTCATCTACAAAGTAGGGATGGTTGTACTCTGCCAAGTAGTCTAGCAGCTCCTCTTTGCTCCTATCTAGTAGTGGTCGAATGAGAGTAAACTCTCTTTTTTTAGATGTCACTCGTTTTGACATAGACTCTAGCCCAAGCAACTCTGCGACTCCAGCACCTCTGCTCAAACGCATCAGTAGCCACTCTAGCTGGTCATTGAGCTGATGTGCTGTCAATAGATTGTCATAAGCATATCTATCTATGAGAGATTTAAAAAAGTCATATCGAAATGCTCTTGCATTTGCCTCAAAGTTATTGTCATAGAGTGGAGCCTTGATAGTGTGGAGATTTATATTATATTTCTCTGCCAAACTCTTGGCATGACGCTCCTCCTCATTGGCACTATCTCTTATGCCATAATTGACTAGTGCTATATCAAAAGATACTCCACTATCAAGTAGCATAAAAAAGAGTGCCGACGAATCAACGCCTGCTGAGAATGCGAGTAGATTCTTGCTATTTGAGAGGTGCTGATAGTGTAGCAAGTAGTTTCTCTCCTACAAGTTCAGTAATAGTGGCTTCATATCTCTTACCATAGACTATAGGCAAATCTGAAGTGTCATTGATGAGTATCTCACCATCTATCTCCACCGCCCACTCTAGTGGTCTGGCCGATAGCAGATAGTCATGTTCGCTACTTTTGCCATCTATGACTACAACTATACTCTTGCCAACCATTCTCTCTAGTGAGTCTATAGTGGATTTCTCTGCTATCTCGCCCAATGCCTCTGCTCTGCTGTTTATAATATCTTGTGGTATCTGCTCCATATCGTGTGCAGAGGTACTCTCCTCATTTGAGTAGTGAAATGTATTGAATCTATCAAATCCAAACTCACTCATAAATAGAGACAATCTCTCAAACTGCTCTTGACTCTCCTCAGGATGACCTGCTATCACAGAAGTGCGAAGGAAGCTATCTGGTTTACTACGCATATACTCTAGTAGCTCTATAGTCTTTCTCTCGCCAAAGCCCCTCTTCATACTCTTTAGCATCGCATCATCTATATGCTGTATAGGCATATCATAGTAAGTTTGAAATATTTTTGAATCAGATATCGCATCTATGAGCTTGAGTGTCGTAGTACTAGGATATAGATAGAGTATCCTTGCTGACACTACACCATCTATAGACTCTATACTCTTGATAAGCTCTATCAGCCCATCACTCATGTCCATATCGCGACCAAAACTTGAGCTATCTTGAGATATGAATGAGAAGTCATAATACCCATCACCTACAAGCCTCTCTACCTCTTTTTTGATAGAGTCAAGTGATCTTGAGTGCAATTTTCCTTTGAAGCTAGGTATGGCACAAAACGAGCAGTTTTGATTGCACCCCTCTGCTATCTTGATGTATGCATGATAGTTTGAACCAGTAATGACTCTACCTGAGTTTTCACTAGCTAAATATACCTCTGGAGTAAAACTACTCTCTTTTTTTCTTATCAGTTCATCTATCTTCTCATAGTCACCTACGCCTGTAAAGATATCTATCTCAGGCATTTCAGCTTGAAGCTCCTCTTTGTATCTCTCGGACAAGCACCCACTCATGACAAGTAGGGAATCCTCTTTTCTCTGCTCATGAAGATCAAGTAGAGTGTTGATACTCTCCTCTTTTGCTGCATCTATGAAACCACAAGTATTGACTATGATAAGATCTGCTTCATCTGCTTCGTCCACGATATCATACTCTTTGAGTCGTCCGAGCATCACTTCGCTATCTACTAGATTTTTAGTACAACCTAGACTTACTAGATGTAGTTTTTTTGACATTACTATTTCTCTTTTGTATTTTTATGACCGATGTTGTCTACTTCCGATTGGTGTCAAATAGCTCTAATGTTATATGCTATCTGTAACATCAGTTTGTGAATTATATCTTAGTTATGTTATAAATATGGTGAGTGATAATCTATTTTGAAGTTGATTGTATATGTTTGATAGTCTGTTTTAGTAGAGATTAGGCGAAAGCCTAATCTCATATAAGCGGATATAAGTCTAAGAGAAGTTCTTAGAAGTTATATCTAGCCCAGAAACGAATTACATTGTTTGCATCTGGTGATACAACTTCTGCGTTACCTTCACTATCTGTAACTACTTTAGCATCCAAATCTTGGTTTACATATGCTGCAAGAAGTGTTATATTATCATTCCATACTTTTGTTTTATAGATGAAATCAAACTCATTATAGTCTATGTCACCGATACTAGTCAAAAGATCACGATCATTCATAGTAGTCATACCGTATTGAGCGATAAATTTACCACCAAGTGCTTTAGCAGTAGCCTTAAGAAGGATAGTATCTGCATTGCTAGCTATAAAGTTTTGGTTGAGTATCATCTGTGTATATAGAGGAGTTTTTACACCACCAACATTAAATACACCTGTAGTACCTTCATCTACACTTGAGTATGCAGCTGTGAAACCAAATACATTGTAGTTTGCACCTATTTTAGCACCAAATGCTGTAGTATCTTCAGTGTCTCCACCTACACTAACTTGTCCACCTTGAGCAGCAAAAGTTACAGGGAAATCTGCATTAGCATAAGATATATCACCCCAGATAATTGTAGCATCATCGCCTATCTCAGCAGCTGTATGAGGCTCACCAGCAAGATCTTCAGCTTTTGACATCATATTGTCAAGAAGACTTGGTGCATAATAGACTGAACCTGTGATTGTCAAACCATTGATAGATTTGTTTTGAGCTGTTACCATGAAGATACCATCATCACCATTCACATCATTAAACTCATTTAGGTTTGAACCACTGTTCATCAACCAGTTACCGTTGCCATCCCAAGCACCTACACCGTTTTGGTTAGCACCTGAAACCCACGCACCTACCAATACTGTACTAGGTATCATTGTATTTACATATAGAGCTGCCTCATATGTGTTTTTGAAAACATTCCAACCCTCTGACCATGCAAATGGAGAGAGAGATTTAGGAAGCTCTTGACGACCTATTTTGATTGTATTTGCCTCATTTGACCATGCCATATACAACTTAGTCACTGCACCACCATTTAGGTTACCATCAGCACTCTGCATGATGTTTGAAACTACTTCGTTTTGTAGACCAAGTGTACCAAGACCTGTAACTTGAGCACCTACACTCAAACCATAATCAAATTTACCAACTGCATTCAATTGTAGACCAGCATTTGCTCTACCTGACTCTTGTGAAAATAGATCTACATCACCAGTCTTATCCATTGTTTGATAGTAAAGTACTGCTTGTCCACTAAAGTCCCAATTTGAAAGAACCTCTTCAACTACTGCTACTTCTACTTTCTCAACATTTCCACCTGCTACAGCTCCGCTAATTGCCAATGCTGCCAAAAGGCTAATTTTTGTCAATTTCATTCTAAACTCCCTATGTTTTGTGTTTTGTTAATGATGCAACTCGTCCAAAAGCATGCATTCATCTACAGATAAATAATCCGTTAACGAAATATTAACAGAATAATTCTTAATCTATTATTATATCCATATAAATATTTGCAAATTACGCTATATTCTACTATTTTGAGTTTGGATATCATTAACCATTGGATTAATAAGCGGTTAACTATAAGTATAATTATGAGAGAATATAGCTTTCAAGAAGTCCGTTAATTTGCAAGGGGTTGGCATATGCTTAGATACATCAAGACCTATATAGCTTCTATACTATTTATATACCTTATACTATTTGGGTGGATAGGCTCTTACCAAATCAACTGTACCGCAACCCTCTTTCTTGTAGTTGTACTACTCATCATAAGTTATAGCTTTATAGAGCTAAAGATGCAAGAGAGATTGTGCTTTAGGGATTGTTTCCTCAAGGATAGCTCTATATTTGCAAAGATGTTATCATCTAAATGGCTAGTCACTATCATATATATCATCATATCTATCATCATGACTATCTCGGCTGTAACTTCGTCTATATATATAGATAGTAAAATTTGGCTCTATATATTTACACTTCATACCATCTTTGTAATTATGCTTCTTAGAGGGTTTGATTATCTATTGTATGGAAGCATAAAGGACTCCCACAGAGGATTGATAGCTAGAGAGTGGACTATCAATATTAGCTCTATAGTGCTTATATTAGTGACCATATACATATACTATAATGGCTATGAGCCTACATATCTAGAGAGTGGCTTGGAAGAGTCCATCATCAACGCATCCAATGAGGTATCATCAAACTGTATCCTAATGGAGAGTATACTAAAAATTGAGAGGGAGATAGATGCACTATTTTGGTGGGTCATAACAAATAGTAGTGAGCATATAGAGAGTTCTCTACTGAAATTAGGAGCTTGGTTACTCTTTTTGCTATTTAATAGTTTGGCGATATTGGGTATCAATAGATTTATAGTACAAGTCGTATATATGATAGATATCATCTTCAAGGAGAAGAGAAGTGAAAGATAAAAACTCAAAATTGGAGATGATTTTTTGGTCTACTATACTGGTATTGGCATTGATATATATAGGACTACAGTTTGCCGCAAGCTCATACATAAAAAAGAGTGACTCCAACAGCACAAAACAGACTACCATAGTACCACCTCGCATTAGTAGTGTCATCAAAGAGTTCATAGTAGATGACAACAGCATCAAACACCATCTCGAAGAGAATAGCACTACAGAGTATATAGATAATGGACTTCATACTAGTATAGAGCATATAAATACGACCATAGATAAGAGAGTTGAAGAGCTATTCAAACCTGTATATGACAAGATAGATACTTTTTTAGATTTTCACTACTCAGTCATAGGAGAATATACAGAGTTGGGTTTGGCTGCTACAGGCAAGATAGAGGAGAGTATCAAAGATAGACTATTTGGATCACAGTTTGACAAATCATTGAGCAAGACGACTCTACACATTGAGAGTCGATTTATCTCCGAACTAGATGCACACAAAAAGCTAATAGAGAATCACATCACGCAAGATATAGACAAAGAGCTAAATATCAATCTATTGAATACTCTCAAGAGAGATATAAACAGTAGTATCTCTACTCAAAAAAACAAGATAGCCACCATGCTTGGTATAGGTGTAAGCTACAAAGTTATAGTGGCTACTCTGAGTACCAAATTAGCTGCAAAACTCAGTAGCAAACTAGCTATCAAAGGTGCTGTCAAGGGCGGTAGCAAATTGGGTGCAGCAGGCATAGGTGCAGCTACTGGTGCTATATGTGGTCCAGCAGCTATAGTATGCTCCCCACTTCTAGCTATCACAGCATGGTTTGGCACAGATGCCATACTTGTCACAGGAGATGAGTATCTACATAGAGATGAGTTCAAGCAAGAGATTACACAAAGCATAGACCAACAGAAGCAGAGCCTCAAAGATGAGTACAAAAAGATATATAGAGACGCACTCAACAAAGAGTCATCACACATCATCAAAATGTACAAAGATACACATATCAAAAAAAAGATAAGAAAGAGAGTGAGAGAGTATGTGACGGATGAGTAGAATCCAATTGAGTATTATATCTCAAATCTATATCACAATAGCTACATAAAATCCTCTTTTACATCAAATTTACTATATCTTAATCTCAAAAGTGGTATAAAGTTATAGATATAAATAAAAAGGTTATCAAATATAATGGATAAGATGAGAGAGGATATCAATAGTCGTATGACTATGTATGGATTGATATCGAGATTGATGTTGATAGAGGTAGATGGTGAGTTCTTAGATACCATAGAGAGTGACGAGGCTATACTTGACCTATTTCCCAACTACAAGAGCTGGGATAAGAGGAGTGAGCTAGAGAAGGGTAGACTCATAAATGAGTACTATAATGTAGATTTTGCAAATCTCTTTTTGATGCACTTGGTACCATATGAGAGTTTCTATAGTAGAGATGACCAGATGATAGAGAGTGGTGGAGACAATCCAGTAATAGAGCTATATAATGCACTAGATTTCAGAGTAAACTTGACAGATGCTAGAGTAGTGAGTGGCGACCACATAGGTATAGAGCTTGAGTTTATGTATATGCTATGTGTAGCCCAGAGCAAAGCCCTCGATGCTGATGACAAAGAGGGGCTTTGCGAACTTCTCAAGGTGCAACAAGGATTTTTGAGAGATCATCTACTAGAGTGGTCTCCTATGTTTTTGATAAATATGAAACGAGAATCACGCACACCACTCTATCATGATGGTGCGGAGCTGACACTAGAGTTTATATTGAGTGATTTTGAATACATAGCTGAGCAGTTGGCATCTTTGGAGTGTAGTGAGTAATGAGCCTTAGTTTTGATTTGGCCTCTTGCACGCGGGCTGTGAGTAGGCTTTCGGAGTGCAGAAAATGTGTAGACATATGCCCCGTAGAGACCATAAATATAGTAGATAATATACCCAGCTTTACTCCATCTGCTTGCGTTGATTGTGGTGGATGTGTAGGTGTCTGCCCTACGGAAGCTTTCTCATTAGATGAGTTCTCTACTGTAGAGTTCTTCTTCTCCATACTTGAAGATAGTGAGCCTCTCATATCTTGCAAAAAAAATCTACCATGTATCTCTATACTAAGTGTAGAGCATCTCATATCTATAGCACTATCGAGCGATGAGCCTATCACGCTTGATCTAGGTCACTGCCACAACTGCGAAATCAAAGAGCCTCTATATGAGCAGATATTAGCCAATATCGAGGAGGCAAACTTCATACTCTCTAGCTTTAGCGATAAGCAGTTGCTCTCTGAGGATTTGGCATACTCACCTATGGAGGTAGAGAAAAAAGATGATACAGCCTCATCAAGAAGATCCTTTCTATCAAATATATCTATCAAAGGTGTAGCCAAACATAAAGAGGCTTTTGATAAGGCGGTCAATGCAGATGATGAGAAGAGATTTGAGATAGATGAGAACACCATATCTAAGATAAAAGAGCATAGATTACCAGACAAGAGAAAGATACTATTTACCACACTCAAGAGAGCTACGAAGCCAAAACAGTATGAAGTACTTCCCGAAGAGGAGGTGAGCTTCACATCTCAAAAGTATGTAGATGAGAGCTGTACCAACTGTCAAATATGCTACCGTATATGCCCTACAGGTGCATTGAGTAGTGATGGGAAGTTTTCACTCATCAACTTTGATGCAATGTTGTGCCTCAAGTGTAGACTATGCCACGATGTCTGCGAACCTGATGCCATCAAACTACAGGGTGGATTTGAGATCAAAGAGTTCTTTGAGCCAACTCAACGCACCCTAGCCAAATTCAACATCAAAAGATGTAATGAGTGTGGTGGCTACTTCACTTACCAAGGTGGAGAGATGATATGTCCTAGGTGTGCAGTAGAGGAGGATGAGGCAAGAACACTTCATCAAAATGCAAGAGATATGAATTTTTAGGAGTAGCATGCAACCACATGAGATCAAGCCAGATACCAAACTATGCACCATACTAGGCTACAATGCCCAGACAGGTCATACCAGAAGGTATTTCAATAAGATAATGAAACACTATGGCATCAATGCTACAGCGATAGCTCTCAACATCACAGATGAACACTTCGACTTTACTATGCAGAGTGTCGGTAGCTCCAAAGTAGATAAGATGATGATAGAGAGTGAGTTTGCACAGAGTGCCATCAAATATTGCGACAAGCTAAATAGCGATGCAGAAGATAGTGGCAGGGTAGACTTCATAGAGGTAGATAACGGCAAGGTATACGGGTATTGCCTAGATAGTGAAGCAGAGAGACTATTTGAAGATTTGAGTCTCATAGATGACCAGACACTATTTGTAGCCAAGATGATACTAACCGCACATAGATGGTATGGTACACCCATAGAGATAGATATCATACCTATACTGATACAATAAAAGAGAGGAAAATATGAGAGATATAGAAGATTTACGAAAAGAGTTTGAAAATTTTAACCAAGATGATTCACTATGTATAGATGGTAGCTGTGAAGCAGATGAAGAGGTAGATCTAAAAGACTACCCTAGCTATACAGAGGCACTATATGCAAAGCTCATAGCACCACATGTGAGTGGTATCTACATATCGAGATGGGATATCAAAGATATAGCACTAGCAGCAGGTGAATCTATGGCTATACATCCACGAAAGAGGATGTTTGAGCTAGCGATGAAGTTTGCCACAACCAAAGAGAATATGACTCTATTTCTCAATGCTCTTGAGGATCATATGAACGACAAGATAGCTATATACGAAGATCTGATGCGACAGTTTCCACTCAGCAGTGAAATTTTTGCCCCCAAGATAGCCAAAGCACAAAAGACCATCAGACTCTTTCCTATGATCATAGATGAGTATTTTGAGTAGTATATGCAGACCCCTACCAAAGAGGAGCTACTATCAGATATAGAGGCTCTACTCAAATATGACGAGAGTGACAAGAAGACCATAGACCCATCCCTACTCAAATATCTAGAGATAGAGGCTCTCATATCCACCAAAAAATCCCTACTTAGCAGAGTAGGCAAACTCAGTGACGCAGACATAGAGTGGCTAGAGCAGTTCAAAAAGTACGAATAGATTTTATCATCTTATTATCTAACCTCACTTTCACAAGAGTTCGGAGGTGACCTTTCAAGGTCACTATATCTTAGGCTGAAACCTCATTTCAAAATAGTACTATTTTATCTGTGCGACATGGTCACACCTACGATACCAATGGTAGTAAAATAAGGATTTTGAGGTGATACTTTTGGCATATCTATAAAAGGTGAGGTTAAAACCTCACTTCCGCAAGAGTTCGGAAGTGACCTTTTAAGGTCACTATATCTTAGTATGACTATACCATCCTTGGTGGAGTGAGGATAGATAAGAGTTGAAAACTCCTCTATAGTTGATACCTAAAAGTTACTATGATATTTGTGGGTCTACCTACCACCTTACTGATGATTTTTTTTAGATAATCTCTCTCTGTTTTGGTCAACTTCTCATTAAGTATCACTTCACATCTGACCTCATCTTTTGATATACCTTTTCTATACTCTACTCTACTCAGATAGATAGGCTTTTCATCTATATAAAACTTAAGATCGGAGAGGTTTTTTTGGATATTTGATCTATCTCTCATAGCTTCAAATGAGTGGTAGAGTGGTATAGTGATGAGTGTAGCTATTATACTCCAAGCTACTATACCTCTCTTTGCCACTTTGATAGGTGCATACCCCAATACCATAAATGTAATCGCTCCTGCTAGTACTATGCCTATAAGGTTGGTGGTAAAGAGCAATAGAGATTGGAAAAACATACTCCACTCACCCCATCCTAGACCTATACCTGATACCGCTAGAGGTGGTACAAGAGCTACGGCTATAGCTACACCTGCAAGAGATGATGATATCTTCTCGTCATTTTTTGCATACGCAGCAGCTATACCTGATACTATAGCTACAAACATATCTAAGAGAGTAGGAGATATGCGTGAAGACATCTCATTGGTCAACTCCCTGATGGGTATCAAATGTGCTATCACCATGGCTGTAGCCAAAGTGATCGATATACCCAAGGCTACAGTTATTATAGAGTTTTTAAATAGTTTGACATCTTGACGAAGCACACCCATACTGAGGCTCACTATAGGCTGCATAAGTGGAGCTAGAAGCATTGCACCTATGATGACAGAACTAGAGTTGATAAATAGCCCAAAGGTTGCTATCATAGTGGCTAGCATGAGAAGCGTCACAAATGTAGCGTTGATACTCCCTTCATCTCTTAAGTTTGAAAAGAGTGTAGCATACTGCTCTGTAGATGCATGGCTAAAGAGTGGCAAACCCTTGGAGAGATACTCTATCCTTTCACTATCTTTTGGCATATTTGTCAGCTTGATACTGCTTTTGCTACCTTTTGGTATATTTTGCTCTTCCCAAAATCCATCACCTACACTTACTCTTAGAGAGTCGCACCTAGTCTCTAAAGCGATAGGTGTTGAGATGGTTTGGTGGTCATCTATCACGACTTTGAGTGGGACACTTGACGATATCTCCATTTTGGAGCTCTTGATATAGCCCCAAAATGAAGGAGTCTTATCTCCTCTATATCTATGTATAAAGAGTGATACTGGACTAGCTATAAAGTATTGCCACAACGATATAGGCGATAGTATGAGAAGTGTATGTTGTCCATCTATAGCACTCAATTTATCTTTGAGTATCTTTGATATAGGTGAAAAGTTGTTGTACCCCAATGCTATCATGCCCAATGCAGAGATAGTATGGGTATCATTTTTGGCTGTTTTTATAGTAAATTTATGGTGCCTCAATGCACCCTTTTTGACAATAGCACTTAAAAATAGTTTGACTCTTTTAAGAAAAGATTGTTTTGGATAGTAAAATTCGAACTCTTTGATAGCACTTGTGTTACCTATGCGAATATCATCTACTACCAATCTATCATTGCAATATAGTAGATCGATAGACTTTTCGCAAGGCTCCATAGCTAATGATAGGGCTTCCATAGGTGTTATGGGTAGACTATATATCTTTGCCAATCGCGACTGTGTAGGTAGCGGTACTAGACCTACGGATATACTATTTTTGTGAGCAAGGTCAAATATAAGTTTGATCTCCTCTATATTGCCACTCACAACTATATGCGAAGAGCTACCTAAGTCTATAGCAGGAAAAACACTACCTATCTCAAACTCTACGAACTCTACATCTTTTGTGATATCCAAATCTCTAAATTTAGATACAAACTCCCTACTATCTCTACCATACAAGTAGTATATCATCATTTTGCCTCACGCAATAGATATTGCTGATTTAATCCAATGTGATTACTTAAACAGATCAGCCAATGCTGTAGTATCTGTAGTCTTATCACTCTCTCTATTTTCGCCACTCTCACCTGTTCTATCTGTGATACCCTCTACCTCGTTGAGTTCGATAGTATATCCAGTCAACATAGATGCTAGACGGATATTGATACCACTTTTTCCAATAGCTTTTGCTTTCTGGTCACCAGTGATATTGATAATAGCTTTTTTATCCTTGGCATCGACCTTGATACCCTGTGTGATAGCAGGACTCAATGCTCTAGTGATAAATATCTCTGGAATAGGTGAATACTCTATACAATCTATATTTTCCCCATTGAGTTCATCACTTACAGCATTGATACGGACACCTCTCACACCTACTGCAGCACCTATAGGATCTACATTGATCTGGTCACTCTTGAGTGCTATCTTTGCCCTCTCTCCAGGTATTCTAGCAGAGCTTACTATCTCCACTACACCATCCTCTATCTCTGGTACCTCTTTTTTCATCAAAGCTTCCAAAAATTTAGGTGAAGTCCTTGAGAGTTCGAGAAACATACCCAATTGCGGATCAACACTCACAAATCTAAGTAGTGCTTTTATGGTATCACCTCTCTTGAACTTCTCCCCTTTGATACGATTTCTTAAGCTCAGTATCCCTTTGAGTTCACCTATCTCTACGAAAGTGTTTTCATCATCATCTATACGATTGACACTACCTATCATGACACTTCCCACCATGGCTTTATACTTTTCAAATAGATCTTGCTCTATTCTCCTCTGTATATGGTACTCTAGCTCTCTGAAGAGATTTGCTGCAGCCGTTCTACCATGCTCCTCTAGTATAAACTCAGATCGAAGCTCATCGCCTAACTCTATATCTGGACCATACTCTTTAGCATCACTAACAGAGATGTAGCTATCACCAAACTCTTCTAATCTATCATCATCATCGGAGACAACTGTAATGACTTTGTATACCTCATAGCTTCTTGTATCCATATTGATAATCACTTCAAAAGTACTCTCTTGTGATGTCAATTTTTTGGCTGTATTTGTGAGTGCATCCCTAAATGCCTCTATCGCATTATCTTCTGAAATATTTTTTTCATGTGCTATAGCTTCTATAATATCTAATATCTTTTCCATACTTTTCCTTATATATAGTATCAAAATCAACGACTCATCGTAGCATATCATCGCTACTAGTGGTAACATAACAGCTTAATGACAGATAAGATTTTGGTTGTTTTCGAAGAATGGTATTATATCTAATCATAGCTTTACTGAAAATGAAGTATAATATACTAATTGATAGGCTCTCTATATGCAGAGCGATGATTATACTTATAAGGAATATAGATGAAACTAAAACTTGCCAGAACAACACTCAAGGCCAAACCAAAAACAGTAGAGCTTAAGAAGTTAGAAGAGGAACTGGCAAACAAATCTATTTTCTACTTCGACAAAGACAACTCCCATAAAGAGATGATAGAGCTCATAGAACATTTTGAAGAGAAAGACTACTCTGTCTATATGAGGGAGGTAAAATATGGCTTGGATGAAAATGAGTACATCTATGAGGTACATATAGTACGATAATTCCCCTTCGTCCTATTCTCTCTAAGACAAATAAATTTATAAAGTCGATAATATGAAAAAACTTTTTATAGAGACTCTTGGTTGTGCTATGAATAGCCGCGATAGCGAGCATATGATAGCCGAGCTAAATCGCAAAGAGCCTTATGAGCTTACCACTACTATAGGTGAAGCTGACCTTATCATCATCAACACATGTAGTGTACGCGAAAAACCTGTAGCCAAACTCTTCTCCGAGATAGGAGTATTTAAAAAAAAGCGTAAAGATGGTGCCAAGATAGGTGTGTGTGGATGTACAGCCAGTCATCTAGGTAGAGACATCATCAAGCGAGCTCCTGTAGTAGACTTCGTACTGGGTGCTAGAAATGTATCAAAGATCAATGATGTAGTAGATACCAAACATGCTGTAGAGATATCTACAGATTATGATGAGAGTAGTTACGACTTTGCTCAATACCGCACCAATCCCCTCAAAGCTATGGTCAACATCTCTATAGGGTGTGACAAGAGTTGCTCTTTTTGTATAGTACCAGCCACTAGAGGTGATGAGATATCTATACCTAGTAATCTCATAGTCCAAGAGATCACAAAGGCTGTCAAGGGTGGAGCAAAAGAGGTGATGCTACTAGGTCAAAATGTCAACAACTACGGCAGAAGATTTAGTAGCGATGATGAGAAGTGTGACTTTGTAGAGCTACTCAGGAGAGTGTCTGATATAGATGGTCTAGAGCGGATTCGCTTCACCTCCCCTCACCCACTACACATGGATGATAAATTTTTAGAGGAGTTTGCCTCCAATCCAAAGATATGCAAACAGATACATGTGCCTCTACAGAGTGGCTCTACTTCGATTCTCAAAGAGATGAAGAGGGGCTACTCCAAAGAGTGGTTTATAGATAGATGCCAAAAGATTAGAGAGCTTACCCCCAATGCTACCATATCTACAGATATCATAGTAGGTTTTCCATCAGAGAGTGATAAAGATTTTGAGGATACCATGGATGTATTGGAGATAGTTAGATTTGAGCAACTATTCTCTTTCAAGTACTCACCTCGTCCACTTACGCCAGCTGCTGAGTACCAAAATCAAGTTGATCCCACAGTAGCATCAGAGCGACTTAGCAGACTTCAGGCTAGACATACCCAGATACTAGATGAGATTATGGATAGTCAATTAGGCTCAATACATCAAGTTTATTTTGATGAACTAAAACCAAATGGACGCGTAGCAGGACGAAGCGATGATGGCAAGCTGGTATTTGTCGAGGGTAGTGAAGAGCTACTCTCTCAGATATTACCAGTCAAGATCACCAAAACATCTCGTGGTGCTTTAGATGGTGTGGTAATCGACACCCCATAAGATGGTATAGTAGTTGAAATCATACTTGAGAGATACTGGACTATCCATAGTCGCTTTCATCATATACGCCATTATGAGATTGATATGGTATAGTGCAAAGAGAGAGTACCACTACCTCACACCCATAGAGGAGAGACAACATATCATAGCCTGCTGGCACTCCGATCTACTCATGATACCTGTATATAGAGTCATTCGCCCAAATAGATCAGCTTCTGCTATCATATCCCAACACAAAGATGGAGAGATAGTAGCCAAAGTACTCTCATACCTATCTATCAAAGCTATGCGAGGATCGACCAGAAAAGGTGCAAAAAGAGTCCTACTAGAGGCCATGAGAGCCATAGAGAGTGGCGAAGAGATTCAGATATCACCAGATGGTCCCAAGGGTCCTAGATACCATATACATGATGGTGTGATAGCTCTAGCTATGAAAGGTAAACTCCCCATTATGACCATAGGATATAGAGCCGATAGATATTGGCAGCTAAATAGTTGGGATAAATTTGTGATACCCAAGCCATTTGCAAAGATAGATTTCTACATAGAGAGTATCTCGATAGATGGACTAGATATAGATAGTGCAAAGTCGCTACTTCGCACCAAAATGTTAGAACACTCACTACCATAGCTATGATTAGATCAGATTTTATTGATGGGTTGATAGATAGTTTTTTGAGCTATATATCAGACATTAGGGGCTACTCCGAAACATCTGTGCTGACATACAAGATAGTCTTGAGAGAGACATTTAAGGTGAGTGAATTTTATGAAGATGGCGATAGATGGGTATTGGATATCACACTATATCGTATAGAGATAGCATCGAACAACAAAAAAACCATAGCAAAAAAGCTTAGTGCTATACACTCATTTGTATCTTATCTAGAGAACCAGAGAGAGATGAGCATCAAGCTTATAGCAGATGAGTCAGTCAAAGTACCTCAAACACTACCAAAGCCTATAGAGGAGAGATATATACTAGAGGTACTCAATGACTCCACTATAGAGGAGAGGACGATAGTGCTTCTGCTTTATGGATTGGGGTTGAGGATAAGTGAACTTAGTAGTATAAAATTAGAGCTACTCAAAGAGGAGTGGCTAGAGGTCAGAGGAAAGGGTGGCAAAGTAAGACAGCTACCTATGCTACCTATCATACATAGAAGCATAGAGCTATACAAAAAGAGCTACAACCCAAAGATATATCTCTTTGAGAAGAGAGGTGTAGCTATGAGTGATTCTCAATTGAGATATATTCTCACCAAGTGCTTCAAATCCAAAGGTATCAAAGCAACACCCCATCAACTCAGACACTCATTTGCAACACATCTACTAAATAGTGGTGCAAGAATAAGTGATGTGAGTGAGCTACTAGGACACACCACTATGGCGACCACACAGATATACACAAAGCTTGCAGAGAGTAAGAAACTCAAAGAGTATCAAGAGTCCCACCCTCTAATGAGAAGTTAGATAACCATCAATATGGTGAAGCAACCACCTTATATACAACTCTATCACCTTCATAAAAAGGCTGATAGTATGTATTGTCACATCTTCTGTATGTTATATTGTTGACTACTACTGTGGTACATGTAGTAGGCATAGTTGATGCTGCTACTATAGAGCCTATAGCCAATCCAGCAGAGAAAGCCAATATAGGTCTACCATGATGATAACCGTAGTGTCTACCACTACCATAGTGCCTATGATGTACATTTACATTTTTGCTGACATGCACACTCTTGTGACCATGTACACCCCTGTTTACATTTACATTTTTATTTACATTTACATTTTTGTGACCATTTACATTTATGTTTTTGTTGACATTTATATTTTTGTTGCCATGTGGACCCTTGCTTACATTTATGTTTTTGTTTACATTTACATTTCTGCGACCATTTACATTTATGTTTCTGTTGACATTTACATTTCTATTGACAGCTGCACCTCTAGTCCCTACTCTATTGACAGCCCTTCTCCTTGCATCTGCTTTTTGTAGTAGTGATACGCTCAAATGGACTTTGCTATCTTTCGTGCCTAGCTGAATAGATGGCGAAAAGACTCCCATCATTAGTGCAATAACCGAAAACTTAACCATACTATGTGTCTTCATGTCTCTTCCTTTTATTTTATATTTATAGATATTTTAGCTGCATCTTTGGGTGCCACGAAATCGAAATCACTATCTTTAACCTCTGCTTTTTTATCCCAAAATATAGTTGTGTATGATTTCGGGTGACCCTCTATAGAGGTATCTACGATTGTATACCCTTGCACCAATGGCTTATCTCCTGTAGCTACCCATACATGTAACTCTCTTTCTCTATCTTTAAATGCAATATAGTTACACTCTACACCATTTAGCACTCTAATGCCAAAATTTTTACCTCTTTTGACTTTTGTTCGCTTATACATATCACTATATATTAGTGAGGAGAGAGGAGCATCTATATCATACCTTTTAAATAGAAAATCTAGTGTCCCATTTAGACTCTTTGGTGTTTTGATTTGAGTATATAGATTTAAATTGTTATCTATAATGGTAAATAGACCACTATTGATATAGTAACTCTTTGAGTGACCTTCAAATTTTCTATCAAACCTCAACTTATCAGGTCTATCTACCTTCACAAATATATCATTTCTATGTTTTACTATACTACCGTCTGTTGGAACTTCATCTATGACAACAGCATGAAATGAATACTTATCCATGTTGCCAATATAGTGAAAAGCTCTCTTTAGTATAGATCTAGCTGAAGTATCAGCTGCCACAAGCGCGCTATTTCCTAGCAAGATAGTTGCTCCAGCAACAAATAGTATCTTTTTGTATAGTCTCATATATCTTCCTTTGATAGAGTATTTATATGCAATATCTTAACATATCTTACTTAAATCATAAATTTCAATGACATATTAAGTGCAAGGGGAAGTTTGATAGATCTATCCATTCAACCACAAGCCTAAAAAAGATACAATGCCAACTTGATTATGCAATGAGATAAAATCTCACAACTGGAGTGATATATGGCAAAGCAGAGACGATTTAGAGATGTGAAACAACACAAAGAGACAGCAGAGAAGAGAGTATCAAAACCAAAAGATACTCTACCATATGCATCTATAGCCAATAAAACAAAGGCATTTATCACCGATGCTTTTATGCTTTTGATGCCTATCATGTATGTAGTTTCATATCTAGTTTTTGATGGACTTAAAGATTTTGCAAACCATAGAGCTGAGGGTTGGGTCTATATATTGATACCCAACTTTATAGCCGTATTCATCTTTTTTTGGAAAACTGGAGAGACTCCAGGGTGTAGGGCTTATGGCATAGAGCTTGTAGATAGCAAAACAGGAGGAAAAGCACATCCCATAGCTATAGCTCTCAGGTACTACTTTGAGTTGATAGCTATGATATCTATAGTTGGTCTAGTCATAGCATTTTTCAGGAATGATCGCAAAGGGTTACATGATTTGCTATCTGGTACAGTACTCATCAACAAAGAAGAAAACAGCACCAAATGATATCCAACTCCAAAAAACTATCGCTACTTCAGCTAGAAGTGCCATTGGCACTCTTTTATCTATTTTACTTTGCATTGGTTGGAGTCTATATCATATTTATGCCAAAGGTACTGCTATCTTTTGGATATGACAATAGCGATGTAGGCATCATCTATGCAGCTGCTCCATTTATGAGGTTTTTGATACCATTTGTATTTAGACGATATATCACGCTTGACCATAGAGTCTTTTTGATATCTCTAGCATCAACCTTTATCGCTTCGGTAGTATTTGTATCTACTGTCGATAGCTTCTGGCTATACCTTGTAGCAAATCTGCTATTTGGTGCATCTATGGGTATAGTGCTACCATATGTAGAGACTATATCCCTACAAAAGCTATCAAAGAGTAGATATGGCAAGGTACGACTATATGGCTCTATAGGATTTATGGTGATAGCTTTGTGGCTAGGCAAGATATTGAGCTACCCATATGAAGCCCTCTACTATCTTGGCAGTATGGCGTTTTTGACACTACTAGCTGGCACCATTGTAGCCTATTACGATAGAGATACCAAGCTAGCTACCACAGAGGAAAATAGTAATTTTAAGCTATTGGAGTATCCTTGGTTTTGGGTAAGTGTCTTTTTGATGCAAGTTGGCTTTGGTGGATACTATAGCTTCTTCACTATCTATGAGACATCGCATGGTGTTTCGCTTGAGATTGTTAGTTGGATGTGGAGTTTTGGGGTAATTTGTGAGATAGCAATGCTCTATTTTCAAGGTCCACTACTACAGAGAAATCTACTCACCATACTAAAGCTGTCTCTACTCATCACAGTACTTAGATGGCTACTACTATATCTCTATCCTGACTCTACGACTATGATATTTGCATCTCAGTCGTTACATGCTGTAAGTTTTGCACTCTACCATACGGCATCTATCTCATATGTATTTACCATATATACCCAAAAGAAGTTGGCTCAGCAGTTTTTCTTGGGTATAGCATTTGGACTAGGAGGCTCAGTCGGAGCAATGTTGGCAGGTCAAATATATGGAGAGTATATGTTTCTTATAGAGTCTATCATCACACTATTGTCATTTTTTGCCCTACTACTTCACAACAAAAATAGAGATGAGAAAGGGAGAGTATCACATGCTACAAGATAAGAGAGTAGCTGTTATTTTTGCAGGAGGCAAAAGCTCTCGAATGGGGAGGGATAAGTCACTACTACCATTTGGTGGCTATAGTACTTTGGCTCACTATCAATACCAGAGGCTATCATCTATATTTGATGAAGTATACATAAGTGCCAAAGAGGATAAGTTTGATTTTGAATCCGATCTAATACTAGATAGATATAGTGAGAGTTCACCTCTAGTAGGATTGGTCTCCATATTTGAATCTACAGATATAGATGAAGCTTTTGTGCTTAGTGTGGATGCTCCATTTATTGATAGTGATATTATAGATACTATATACGACCACTCTATCGACAACAGTTCAGATGTCATAGTAGCAAAAAGTCCACAAGGCTTAGAGCCCCTTTGTGCCATCTACAGAAGATCCATACTACTCAAATCAAAAATATTTTTAGAACAAAACAACCATAGATTAAATGCTCTTATAGGGGAGCTTGATACCACTATAGTAGAGTTCAAAAGTGATAAAAGATTTGACAATCTCAACTATTATCATGAGTATATAGGGGCTATTGAAGGTGATTTATCATAGTTATCCAATAAATCTAATGATAAGCTTGTATAATACCAGTAGATTTGTAGTGGAGTAGTATATGGATAGTTTTTTTGAAGCAATCAATGGCTTTTTAGGTAGTATATTTTTTTATGATATATTTTTTGGTAAAGTAGAGGGTTCTGAGATGCCATTCATAGTGGCATGGCTGATAGCAGGTGGAATTATACTTACTATTAGATTTGGGTTTATAAATGTGCGAATGTTTGCCCACTCATACAAAATCATTACGGGGAAGTATAAAACTGCTGATGATGTGGGGGAGATCACACCATTTCAGTCACTCACAACTGCCCTATCTGCTACTGTAGGATTGGGCAATATCGCTGGTGTGGCCATCGCTATCTCCATAGGTGGTCCTGGTGCTACTTTTTGGATGATATTAGCTGGCTTTTTTGGAATGACACTGAAGTTTACAGAGGTGACTCTAGCACAGATATATCGTGAAGTGCGACCAGATGGCAGGATAATGGGTGGAGCTATGCAGTATCTCTCCAAAGGGTTTGGAGCTAGAGGCTATCCACGACTGGGCAAAGCTCTTGCTATACTCTTTTCCATATCTGCCATAGGAGGCTCACTAGGTGCAGGAAATGCGTTTCAGACTAGTCAAGCTACAGGTATCATAAGTCATGAGATACCATTTTTTCAGACATACCCTATAATCTTTGGTATATTTTTGGCTACAATAGTTGGATTTGTCATAATCGGTGGCATTAAGCGTATAGCAAGCACTGCTGAAAAGATAGTACCGATGATGGTACTCATCTATCTTAGTGCATCACTATGGATACTCGTAGTCAACGCCTCGATGGTACCACAAGCTATATCTACTATATTTCATGAAGCATTTGCACCTACAGCAGTAACTGGTGGACTCATAGGTGTATTGGTGCAGGGATTCAAAAGGGCAGCTTTCTCTAGTGAAGCTGGCGTAGGATCTGCAGCTATAGTACACTCTACAGCCTCTGTCAAATACCCTGTACGACAAGGATTGGTAGCACTCTATGAGCCATTTATAGATACTATAGTGATATGTACTATAACCGCTCTAGTCATAGTCACTACAGGCGTATATGACCCAAGTGGTGAGTTTGCATCCCTAGTAGCTTCTAGAAATGGAGCAGCCCTTACTGCTGCTGCATATGGTACAGTTATCAATTGGTTTCCTGTGATACTATCTTTTAGTATCATCCTTTTTGCATTTAGCACTATGATATCTTGGTCATACTATGGCGAGAGATCTTGGACATATCTGTTTGGCGAAAAGTATACTCTACTATACAAGCTGATATTTATCTTCTTTACTCTAATAGCATCTGTTACAAGTGCAGCTGTCATACTTGACTTCTCTGATCTTCTGTTTTTTACTATGGCACTACCCAATCTCATAGGACTATATGTACTACAAGGAGATGTCAAAGCAAACTTAGATGTCTATCTCTCTAAGTGGAGAGATGGAGAGTTAGATAGAGAGGTTATCAAATAGATAGGCTTTAATCCGAGACTATAAAAGAACTTACTATTTTGGGGCAGCGACTTCAGTCGCTGAAAACAAAGATGCCAATTCTTGGCATACTTCGACTGAAGTCGAAGCCCCAAAAACTAAAATTTTTTAGTTCTTTCACAGCCTCTCCCGAGGTGGAACTAGTGAAATACTATTATTACAAAATTTTAATCTCTACACGCTTATTAAAAGCTTTGGCTAATTTATCAAGAAAATCTATTCCTACATTAACAGTTCCACTTTCTATGCGACTAATAACAGCTTGTGTAGTATTTAACTTTTCTGCTAATTGTGCCTGAGTTAGATTGTAACTATTTCTAATCTTAATAAGTTGCTTAATGACTGCATATCTTAACTCTAAATTATCCCACTCTTTTTTAAACTCTTCATCTTTTAATTTTTCATTTAAATGTTTTCTAAAATCACTCATTATTTAACACCTCCTTCATTCTTTTTTTTGCTAATTCTATCTCTTTTTTAGGGGTTTTTTGACTTTTTTTACAAATCCATTTAGCATTATAAATTCTTTATTTCTGTATGCGAAATATATAATTCTATAAATTCCTTTAGAATCTTTAACTCTTAACTCATACAACTTATCTTCTAAAGGCTTTACATACGGTGCCTTTAAGGTGATATTGAACTCTTCTAGCAATTCAAAAGCTCTAAAAATTTTAAGTTGTAATTTCACCTCTAATTTATCAATCCACTCTTTTATTGGTTGGTTACCTTTTTTATCAGTAAAGTAATTAACTTTCCATTTCATAATGGTATTATATCTAATAAGATATAATAATTGAATAATTTATTAATTTTTCCTCGTTCCACCTCTCCGAGACTATAAAAGAACTAAAATTTTTTAGTTCTTTCACAGCCTCTCCCGAGGTGGAACTCATACTTAAGTTTAAATAACCTATAATGCTCAACACACAAAACAATATTTAAATACACTATATCTAAATAAACAATATATCAGTTCCACGGGAAAAGGATTAAAATGATAAAAATGATTTTGCTTACACTAGGAATTACTACTACGATATTGTTCTCTAATGATATGAAAATAATTGAGCATAATAACCATAGAGATACTAAAGAGGTAGAAATCAAAGATAAAATAGGTACTACTTGCAAAGTAATCCTGACAGCCCCTCAAAATATTGTGAGTACTAACTGCAAAAGATTAACAAACTCAAAAGGTATTAAAATTTTATGTACTTCAAGAAATAAAATTTGCAAAACAGAAGAGGAGATTTTTCATTTTATAAAAAATTATAATCCCAATAGTGTAAAAAAACATAAATCTTTGAGGCAAGGCATGCCATATTCAGAAGCAAGAGAGCTTATCTTGGATAGTGGTTGGCAAGGCAAAAATCAACGATGGCAAGATATTCCACAAAGTGGTGAAATAAATGAAATATATTACGATAATGGATGGAGAGAAATAGAAGATTGCTCAGGCACAGGAATGGCATATTGTAGATTTGAATTTACTAATATCAAAAATGAAACACTTGTTGTTATTACAGAGGGAGAGTGTATAAAAACATCAAGCATAAAGTGTGAAAAATATGTTGCTAACTGGTCAATAGAGTAGAAAGATTATAATTTCAAAGAAAAACCCTACGCCAAAATCAAATCCAAAAGTTTAGAGCTTATCCGAAAATCAGACTCATTAAGTTTTACAATGATCTCAACTATCTCCTCTTTGCTCAATCTGCCATCGCTATAGAGAAATCGTAAAATTCCAACCAGTCCAACAATCTCAACACCCTGTTTTTGAGCAAATTTTCGACCTTTTTTCTCATCAATAATAAGAGGTAGATTACGCTCTATTGCCAAAGTAATGGAGGCTGATTCTCCAGCATCTAAGAGATAGTTTATCTCTTTAAAAAGTTGAGAGTCTTCATAACTTTCAACCAAAATATATAATTTATCTATTTGGGTATCAATATACTTTTTTGCACTTGCTATGCGTGAGACTTCACTATAGACCTCATAAGGGATAACAATCTTTTCTACAAAAAGCTTCAAAACTCTAAACTCATCTATATTGATAAGAGTTATTAAAATAGTCGCATCAGAAATTATCATTTATTATGAACGCTTCTTTGCGTATTTCATAGCACTATTGATCTGTTTGTCGAGCTCCTCTTTGGTATATTCCAGCCAATCAATTCCTAAACGATTGACCAAACTCATTGCCTCTTTTTTACTTATTTCAAGAAACTCTGCCATCTTTCCAAGAGAGATAAGTCCATGTTTATACTGCTCAATAGCCACCACATTTTTAAGTCCAATAGAGAGTGTATCATTATTGAGAGGTAGAGTAATACCTATGGGTTTACTATGTTTTGTAATAAATACAGACTCATTATTTTCTAAATATTTGGTCATATTTGAAGGGTTGTTTTTCAAATCTCTTATCGCTACCGTTTGCATAAATACTCCTCTTATACTACATATCGTAGGTACATTATAGCTAATTTTTTATTATTATCTTCCCTTACCTCAACCTACCTATAAAATAGAATTTGATTTTCTCACGGTGATCGCAAGTACAGAGAGTAAGTAAGGAATGGGAAATTAAGGAGAGGGAAATTGCAGACAATCAAAGTAACGATACAATGATATCTGCTTTTGGGTAGGTGGTTTCTCTCTACAGGGAGAACCAACTATCTAAGACAACTACTTAGAACCTCTCCAATATATTGTAAGCTGTATCTCTTTTGGCAGGGGATTCGCCTACATCTCGGATGAGTTTTATCATCTCATCTTGATTCATCTTGTTTGAGGCACCTGCTGCGGAGACTACATTCTCTTCCATCATAGTACTACCTAAGTCATTGGCTCCAAATAGAAGTGCCATCTGACCTATGTAGCTACCTTGTGTGACCCATGAACTCTGTATATTTGGGATATTATCCAAAAATAGTCTTGCGACTGCTAGTAGTCTAAGGTAGCGATTTGATGACTGCTTCTCTATCTCTGGATGCTCCTCCATTAGCTGAGTATTCTCTCCTTGAAATGACCACATAATATATGCTCTGAAGCCTCCAAACTCATCTTGGAGTCTTCTTGCATAGTCCCAATGCTCTACTATCTCACGGTTGGTCTCTACTGTACCATACATCATAGTCACAGTAGATTTGATACCTAGTTTATGAGCCTCTCTATGTACCTCTAGCCATGTATCTTTGTCTAACTTTTTTGGTGCTATGATGTCGCGGACTCTGTCACTGAGTATCTCTGCTCCTGCTCCTGGTATAGACGCTAAACCTTTGGCATGGAGTCTCTGTAGCACCTCTTTGATGGAGATTTTGGATCTTGTGGCTATATAGTCTATCTCTATAGCTGAGAAGCCATGTATAGTGATAGTGGGGTATTTGGTATGGATATGCTCTACTAGATCCTCATACCACTCTATCTCAAGCTTGGGGTGGACACCTCCTTGAAATAGTATCTGTGTCCCACCGATCTCCAAAAGCTCATCTATCTTCTCATCTATCTCATCAAAAGTGAGTATATACGCTTCATCATTCTTCTCATGACGATAAAATGCACAAAACTTACAATCGACCCAACACACATTGGTGTAGTTGATATTTCTATCTACCACAAAGGTAGTGACCCCTTTTGGGTGAAGCTCTCTCTTTCTCTCTTGTGCCATCTTGCCCAACTCTTTGAGGTCAGCAGACTCTATCAACTCTACAGCCTCATCTATGCTCATTCTTCTATTCATATATCTACCTTTTAAAATCTGCGAGATTATACAATTTTTACATTAGGCTTATTGTATCAAAACTATTTGAATATAGGAAAAATCAAAATTCACTTCAATAGAATTTGGTTTTATCATGAGTATATCTAAACTCAAAATGATATAATCGCATCATCAAATTAAGGACTATGTTTTGAAAAAACCTGAAGATATCTTCAACTTTAGTAACACTAGCGATGAGTGCATCAAGTGCGGCAAGTGTATACCTGTATGTACCATACATCAGATCAATCCTGACGAGGTGACATCCCCTAGAGGTTTTATAGATCTATTGGGTGCATACCAAAGAGGCGATCTTGAGTTGGACAAAAATGCCAAAGATATATTTGAGAGCTGTTTTTTGTGTACGGCATGTACCGATGTATGTCCCAACTCCCTACCAACCGATATGGTGATAGAGGAGGTGAGAGCAGATATAGCAGATAAGTTTGGTATAGCATGGTTCAAGAGAGTTTTCTTTACGCTCCTTCGCCATAGATGGCTGATGGATTTGATGATGAAGCTAGGCTATACATTTCGCACTTGTGGATTTAGTGAAGATACCAAGAGAGGCGGAATGATACCTAGATTTAAGATGCCTATCATAAAGAGTGGAAGACTCTTACCATCACTTAGCAAAACGAGCTTTCTCAACAGCTATCCACAAGAGGTAGAGCATGGGGGCGAGAGAAGAGTAGCTATATTCATAGGGTGTCTAGCCAACTACAACTATACTACTATAGGTGATAGTCTCATGGAGATACTAGAGAGACTAGGTATCGATGCCTTTATACCAAAAGATCAGTTATGTTGCTCTGCACCTGCATACTTCACTGGAGACTTCTATACAGTAGAGACCCTAAGCAAAAAAAATATAGAGTATTTTGAGAGTTTTATAGATGAAGTAGAGGCCATCATCATACCTGAGGCTACTTGTAGTGCCATGATTAGTCATGATTGGGAAGTCTTTTTTACCAATCAAGGTATGCAAGATTGGGCATATAGAGCAAGAGAGCTTAACAAAAAGATATTTATGGCAACCCAGTGGCTAGAGCAGAAGACCAATCTCAAAGAGATGCTTGCAAAAAAAGGTAAAAGTCTTAGCGAAACCATCACATATCATGATGCATGTCATGCCAAGAAGGTACAAAATATCTACAAAGAGCCAAGAGAGCTACTATCTCAAAATTACACCATCACAGAGATGAGTGATAGCGATAGATGTTGTGGATTTGGTGGAGTGACTATGCAGACAGAGAAGTACCATCTAGCCGAAGCAGCAGGCAAACCAAAAGCAGCCATGATAGCAGATACAGGAGCAAAGATAGTGAGTGCAGAGTGTAGTGCATGTCGCATGCAGATAGGCAACTCACTACACCAAGCCGATGTTGATGTGGTATTCAAAAATCCTGTAGAGTTGATAGCAGAAGCGTTGAGAGGAGAGGATATAGTATGAGAGCTTTAGCACTATTTAGCGGTGGTCTTGATAGCATGTTGGCCATCAAACTCATCGCAGATCAAGGTATAGATGTCATAGCGTTACACATAAAGACAGGCTTTGGAGGTACTAAAGATATATCCGACCTCATGAAGCAGAGAGCCCAAATGGCTGGTGCTACTATGGAGACAGTAGATGTGAGGGAGGAGTATATCCAGAAGATACTATTTGACCCTGTCTATGGATATGGCAAAAATTTCAACCCTTGTATAGATTGCCATGGATATATGTTTAAGATAGCCAGAGGGCTTATGGAGAGGTATGGAGCATCTTTTCTCATCACAGGTGAAGTGATAGGTCAACGCCCTATGAGCCAAAGAGCAGACGCTATAAAGCAGGTAACAAAGCTAGCCCAAGATAGCGAAGAGAAGCTCATACTTCGCCCTATGTCTGCCAAACTAATGGAGGAGACTACCCCTGAGCTGGAGGGGTGGGTAGATAGGGATAAACTACTAGATATATCTGGGCGGTCGCGAGAGGTACAGATGAGACTTGCGAAGCAGTATGGCTGGGATGATTATGAGAGTCCAGGTGGAGGATGTCTACTTACAGAGGAGCATTTCAGTGATCGCATCAGAGAGTTTGCAGCATACGATACCCTCACAGTAGATGAGATAGATCTTCTCAAATTTGGCAGACACTTCAGGCTACCTGATGGAGCGAAGCTTGTAGTTGGCAGAAACCAAGAGGATAACGAGGGCTTACAATCTATCAAGAGTGACAAATACACCCACATCAAGCTACCAATAGCAGGACCATTCTCTCTAGTGAGTAGCAGATCCTCAAGTAGCGATAGAGAGTTGGCAGTCAAGATAGCTATCACCTACGCAAGAAGTAGTGCTAGTGAGAGTTACGATATAGAGATAGGTGATGAGACTATCACCACTTCACCATTCGCAGAGAAAAAAGAGGCACAAATCTACTTCTTCAACTCTACCAAAAATAAAGGAGACATATGAAAACAGCAAGTGCAAGACATATATTGGTCAACGATGAGTCCAAATGCATGGATCTCAAAGAGCAGATAGTATCGGGTCAGAAAACCTTTGTAGAGGTCGCAAGAGACCAATCACTCTGCCCATCAGGTGTCAAAGGTGGTGATCTGGGCATATTTAGTCAAGGTCAAATGGTACCAGAGTTTGACAAAGTAGTATTCAACGATGAGGTAGGAGTGGTACATGGTCCGATCCAGACACAATTTGGATATCATCTGATTGAGATTACCTATAGAGATTAAATATCTTACAAAACTCAGAGGCTATGGCTTTAGTAGGTTTCGCAAGAGGTCTATTGGGTTTACAGTACAAAATAAATAGCCGAAAGGATATACATGCTTAAACAGAAGTTAGATAGAGAAAATTCCATATTGACACTAGAGCCAGAAGGCAAGCTAACCGAGGATGATTTCGACAAGGTCTCCAAGGATATCGACCCATATATAGAGGAGAGCGGTGGACTCAAAGCTCTTATTATTGTCACGCCATCTTTTCCAAAATGGGAAAACGCTGATGCACTCCTAAGGCATCTAAAGTTCATAAAAGATCACCATGAAAAGATAGAAAAGATAGCTTTTGTCACCGACTCAATAGCTGGAGATTTTGCAGAGAAGATAACATCTCATTTCGTATCAGCAGAGATAAAAAGCTTCCCATATGACAGCTTAGAGAAAGCAAAAGAGTGGATATCCCAATAATTTATGTTGATTTTAAACAACTTATGCTAAAATTCTCCACCTCTAACGAGTGGGGAATTAGCTCAGCTGGGAGAGCGCTTCGCTGGCAGCGAAGAGGTCGTCGGTTCGATCCCGATATTCTCCACCATTTCATGATCTGACTTCATATCTACAAAGACTACTTATCGTTTCGTACTATACCTCATCCATAAGCTTGAACTATATAGCAAATATTATCGAAGATAATTTTTTACACTTCTGACCGTATTTGAGATTCAATTTACACTATTTAGTCCTATTGATGTAATGTATATTGTAGCTAAAAGTCCAGTATATATGGTTTTATTAAGAGGTTGTGTATAGAAAATATCCCTTGTGAAAATTGATATAAAATGCCACAAGATAGCAATTAAGGGAATCTTGGATAGAATTTGGTTAGAACTTAGGTGTAAAGGTTAAGAAGCTATGATATTAGCTGATCAGCAATAACATCTAATACACCTAAAGGAGAACTATGAAATTAAAATCCAAAGTGATAACAGGCATGACATCTTTGCTATTCATTATGAGCAGCTCGTCACTTATGGCTGGCTCGGATGAAGCAAAGAGTCCCTTCGACAAGACTGTCCAAGATGCACCCTACCTGGAGCCCTACATTCCACGCCCCAAGCAGGAAGAAAGTGCCCAAAAGAAACTCAAGGCACTGCAGGATAAATTTGGAAGAAAACCCAATATCCTGATTTTGCTTACTGACGATATGGGATGGGGTGACCCCGGAGCATTCGGCGGTGGTGTGGCCATTGGTGCACCAACACCCAACATTGATAAGCTCGCCGCTGAAGGCTTGAAGCTGACTTCTGTCTATTCTCAGCCGACATGCACACCTACCCGTGCTGCACTGATGACCGGACGTATCCCTACCCGTAGCGGATTGACAAGACCCATTTTGACCGGAGAGCATCCAAAAGTCAACCCCTGGGCATCCGAAGTCACTGCGGCTTCCATTCTCTCGAATTCTGGATATCGTACGGCACTCGTAGGGAAATGGCACCTAGGCGAGCAGGACGGCAGCTACCCTTTCCAGGTCGGTTACGATGAATACTTCGGTGTCCTCTCTGTTGTGAGTGAGTTTTCCCAGCAGTTCGATGAGCGTCTCTATCCCGATATGGTTTTGCGTCCCGAAAGAGTGGCAGCACTAAGGAAAGTGAGTAAAGCCGCGATCACCACGGGTGTCAAAGGTGGTAAACTCAAAATTGCGAAGGAGCTCAAAAGTATTGAGGATCTCGGACAGCTTGACCAGGAATTTGCCAAGTACTCCGAAGATTTTATCCGCCGTGCCATAAAAGACAAAAAACCATTCTATCTTGTGCATGCCTTTAGCCGTGTGCATAACGACAACTATCCTGCCAAAGGATATGCTGGAAAAAGCCCAGCAGGTTTCCCCTATAAAGATGCCGTTATCGAGATCGATGATATCACAAAACGCTTGATGGATATACTAGAAGAGACGGGACAGCTGGAGAATACACTCGTTATTTTCACCTCCGACAACGGTGCAAATGAAGACCTCTCGCCCGATGGCGGTTATCAGCCGTGGCGCGGCGGCAAAGGGACAACTTGGGAAGGTGGTGTACGTGTACCTGGAATCGCTTACTGGCCCGGTATGATTGCCAAAGGCCGACAGAGTGACGGACTGTTCGATCTCACAGACCTATTCAACACATCCCTTGCTGTTGCTGGCGTTGCCGACAAAATCCCATCAAAGCAGTATATTGATGGTATCGACCAGACATCATTCCTACTTGCAGATGACGGACAGTCAAAACGTAATGCAGTGTTTATGTATTCTGAAAACAATTTGATGGCAGTGCGCTGGATGGAGTACAAGATCCACTTCAAAGTGATGCTGACAAAAGCACCTCGCCGAAATCTAGATGAGACGATCGTTGCCGATGTGGGTATGAGTCCATGGGTTTACAATCTCTACATGGATCCCAAAGAGCAGGCCAGTTCCGGTCATTCCCGCTTTGAGTGGGGACTTCCGCAGGTGATGCAACTGGTAGGTCGTCATGTCGGTACATTCCAGAAGTATCCAAGAAAAGATATTGGTCTTATGGCAAAGCCCTGATCTATAGGGCATCTCTAATGTTTCACTCAAAGAGTACAAAGAGTTGAAGCTGAGAGATGTCATTCAGAGTTGGCTAGATGACTTGATAAAATTATCACATTTAGTATATTAATTGTTCTTATACTAAATAATGATGGAAATAGAAGGTATCCTTAAATATTTAAATAAAAAATGGAGTCGCAATGAAACGATTTTTCACAACAACAGTAGTGATGATTTTCCTAGCCACAGGATTACACGCACAGGAAAAAAGCAATGAAAAGCCAAATATTCTGGTAATCATGTCTGATGATATGGGATGGCAAAACCTCAGTATCTACGGGCTAGGCACTATGGGATACACCACACCACACATTGACCAAATAGGAAGAGAGGGGATTGTATTTACCGACCACTATGCCCAACCCTCCTGCACAGCAGGAAGAGCCTCTTTTATCACAGGGCAGTATCCTATAAGAAGCGGAATGACTACGGTGGGAAGACCAGGAGATCCTTTGGGATTGAAAGCGAAGTCTCCATGTTTGGCAGAAGTTTTGAAAGAGCAGGGATATGCCACAGGACAATTTGGCAAGAACCACTTGGGAGATCAAAACGAAAATTTGCCGACCGTTCACGGTTTTGATGAATTTTATGGAAATCTATACCATCAGAATGTTTCCGAAGAGCCTTTTGATGTCGATTATCCTACCGACCCTGAATATAGAAAAAAGTGGGGACCAAGAGGGATTATCCATTCGGTTGCAACAGACACTGTTGACGAAACAGTAGACCCTAGGTTCGGCAAAGTGGGCAAACAAAAAATTCTGAGCGACGAGACTTTTACGATAGAATGGATGAAAACAATAGACAAAGACTTCTTTGGCAGAGCAAAAAAATTCATGCTCGATGCAAAGAAAAACGGCAAACCGTTCTTTGTTTGGCTAAACCCTGTGCGTATGCATCTACATACACACTTGTCGGACGAGTCGCGATATCTTGCAAAAGATTATACTACAGGTGACGATAAATACGGTAGTGGCGTTATAGAACACGACCAAATGGTTGGAAAACTGTTGGATGATATGGAGAAAGATGGATTGATGGATAATACCATTGTAGTCTATACCACTGACAACGGACCTGAGCAGGCAGCTACTTTTCATGCAGGGGTAACCCCTTTCAGAGGCGAAAAAATGACGACTTTTGAAGGAGGGCTTCGTGTACCAACCATGGTAATGTGGAAAGGTCATATAAAGCCACACCAATATCTAAATGGGATACAGACACACATGGATCTGTTTACTACCTTGGCTTCCGCTGCAGGAGTCAAAGATGTGCGTAAAAAAATCGAAAAAGAAAAGAATCAATATATAGATGGCGTAGATAATTTGGATTATTGGTTAGGGAAAACCGATAAAAGTGATAGAGACAATTTCTTATATTTTTACGAATCACAGCTTATGGCGATTCGAATGGGGAATTGGAAGGTGAATTTCCAGGGTTCAGAAGGCTATTATGGTTCCTATACGAAGTATAAATTCCCTTTGATGTTCAACCTTAGAATGGATCCATTTGAAAGAGATGACAACAGAGATCAGCAAACATGGGCTATTCAGTCTAAACAGTTTGTCAATGATTTTATCCTGATGAACTTAATGAACTTTAAAAAATCAATGGAAGCCTATCCACCGGTACAAATGGCAAAATCTCTGGATTTCAGTGGCATGATAACCAAACTTATGGAACAGGTAAAATCTTCAAATAAAAATTGATATTTGAAGTAAATTTTTTCTCTCGTTCCCAAGAAATATACTGGGCTTCATCTGTGGCTTTGCAGATTGTGGTAGAATTGGGAAGTTGAGATTGGCGGTCTAGACTTGAAGCGAGTTTTTCAGGGTTGGCTAAATATTTTATTATTAAATTCTCTAATTCTTTCTGTAGATTACTATCCGGTTCTCTCGGAATTAGAGACTTTAGTCCCAGAAGTTGATTTTGTGACCAATCAAGCATGAATCCGACAAGCTTCTATCGCACTGAAAAATTTTGCAGTGCTGTCGCTTTGCTTCTGTACGCTTCTGCTTTTGCAGTATCGCCGACTTTGCTGTAATAGTAAGCCAATCCTGAAACGATCTGCAGATCCCCAGTATGTTTCTGATAACTCTTTTCCAGTATCTCGATAGCCTTTCTGGGATTTTGCTCACCGATTGCTACCGCATAGACATAGCTCAGTCTCGGATCGTCACTGTCCAGTTCGACTGCTTTTTTCAACTCCTCTACGCCTTTGTCATTCTCCTTGTTTCTGACATACCAGAGCCCCAGAGAGTAGTGCAAGACAGCGATGTCAGGTATCTTTTTGATTCCGTCCCGAAGTATCTCGTAGGCTTTCCTCTCCTCACTCCGACCACGCAGAAAATCACTGTAATTGATATAAGCTGGGGCAAAGATCGGTGCCAGCCTTAGCGCCTCTTGGTATGCCTCGATCGCCTTTTCCGGCTGATTCTGATGACGATAAAGCGAAGCGAGTGCCAGTTGTGATTCAGGGCGGTCGGCATTGAAATTCAGGGTATCGATGTATTCATTCAGTGACCTCTCGTAGAGTGCTTTGTTTGCATCATCGATCTGCCCGAGAGAAAAAGAGGAGAGTTGTCTTGCTGCTTCCGTTCTGATTGTTTTCAGGGGGTCGTCAAGTAGCCTAAAAAGCTCCCTGACCTTCATCTTTGGAGGAAAGGACTCCAGCGCCTGCAGTGCCTCGAAACGGATATCTCCATCGTTATTTCTCAGCATCTGCAGTGTCGTTGTATAGGTTTGTTTGGAGGGGTAATTTCCTAGGTATCCCGTCGCAGTCGCTTTGGCTATATTGGGTGCATCACTCATCAGAATCGAGTAGAGAGATTTTGGGGCATCTGCACTGTTACTTCTCAGACTCTGCAGCGCATGGGCAAAGTTCTGATGACCGACCGGCATCTTTCCGTACCAAGACTTCATCGCCTCTGTCGCCCAACTGGCATTTTTGTCTTTGTGGCAGTTGTTGCAGGCATTCGGAAGTCCCTTTATCTTCACCGATAGATCCGGTCTGGGAATGCGGAAACTGTGATCATTTCGATTGTCTACTCCCATATAAGTTCGCGACGGCATATGGCAGCCGATACAGCTGCTTCCTGCACTTCCGGCTTTGTGATGATGGTGTGTTTCTGTCTTATATCTGCTCATCATGTGGCATCTGTAGCAGACCTTATCCCCCTCATTTTTGCGTTTGAGCGTGTGTGAATCGTGGCAGTCAGTACAGGTAACGCCTTTGGCATACATTTTGCTTTGTTTGAACGAATCATAGACATAGACCTCATCATTGATCTTGCCATCAGAAAAATAGAGTCCCTCATTGAGCATCGACGGCAGGTAATGGTCGCGGAATTTGTCTCCGGACTTGAAGTCATCGTCGAGCTGTGATCTTCTGGAGTGACACTTGGCACAAAGCTCCACTTCAGAACGACGCTTACTCAGATTCCCGCCAAAGAGTTCCGGCTTGGATGAATTGTTATTGATTTGCCACTCTCCACCTTTGCCCAGCAGCGATATGGCAAAACCGCTGTTGCTGATATTTTTCTCTTTGCTTTTTGTCCACTCCAGATGCTTCGATGCCGGCCCATGGCATGCTTCGCAAGAGACATTGATGACATCCCAAGTAGTATGGTAGCTTTTGCTTTTGGGATCATAGTTTTTCTTGAGATTGGTACTGTGGCAGTCGGCACACATAAAGTTCCAGTTGAAATTGATCCCGGTCCAGTGCAGTGGGTCGCCAGCCAGAATGGTATCCTCCTGATGGATATGGTACCATCGTTGACCGCCTTCCTCTTTGCTCCGGCTGTCCCATGCGATATCGGGTATCTGGTATTTTCCATCGGGAAATTTGATGAGATACTGTTGCAACGGATAATGACCGAAGGTATAGACTACTTCATAATCGTGGAGCTTGCCATCTTCACCGTCTGTTCGTATAAAAAATCTTCCACCCTTTTTATAAAAGCTGCTTTTGATCCCATGAAGCTCAAATATGCTATCATTAAAGTCTCCGAGAACGGTTTTTGCATTCGCTTCTTTCATCGCCAGGTCGTGGTCGGACCGTTGCCAGTCGCGTACCTCTTTGGCGTGGCACTCTATGCAGGATTTATCTCCAATATAGGTAGCATTATTATCTGCCGACAATAATGTCGACAACATGAGAACCAAAACGATTCTCTTTTTCATAACAGATAAAGCACTCATGGCAATAAATTACCTCTCCTAACAGCATAATCGTTTATCATTACAACTTAACTTTCACACCTAAATTCTAATCAAATTCTATCCAAGATCTACTTAATTGCTATATATGAAGCACTTATTGTAAGGATCACACTCTCTTTCTTTACCTACAATATTGTTAGTTATATCAACCGCATCAGCAATGAACCAAAAACTATTGGCGGATTATTTAAAGATCTAGAATGTGAACTTCATGCACTTGCTATTGCTATGCAAGTATTTATTACTATACTTGATGAAATAGCCAAAATCGAAGAGGTAGTCAATAGAAATGAGGACTTAGTGAGTATTATCGCTGTACTACAGGATGTCACTCAAAAAATGCTTGGGTTTAGGTGTGAAAGTTAAGTTATTAGATATCATATTCATATATAAGCTTGAACTATATAGCAAATATTATCGAAGATAATTTTTTACACTTCTGACCATTTGATAATCTTAATCTTACTATTTTAAGTGTAAGATAGAACTCTATGTTATCTAATAACTATAAATATAAAAAGGTGGTAGTGAAGATATGGAGAGATCGTTTAAGTTTTTTGTAGAAACAGAGGTTCCTAGAGATGAGTTGATCATCTCTAGGACTGACTTGCAAGGGATTATCACATATACCAATGAGACATTTGCTGATATATCTGGATATGAGCCTCATGAGTTGCTGGGAAAACCTCACAATACTATACGACATCCCGATATGCCAAAATCTATTTTTGCCGATCTTTGGCAAACGATAAAAGCTGGTAAAAGCTGGAGTGGCTGTGTAAAAAACCTAAGGAAAGATGGAGGATACTACTGGGTGCATGCGGAAGTGTCAGGGGTCTATAAAAATGGTGAACTTGTTGAGTATAAATCCATAAGAGAGCCTATCTCTCGCGAAAAACGCCTAGAGATGCAAGATAAGTATGATCTCCTCCGATCAAAAGAGGAGAATCAAAGCAGAGTAGTTCTCTACATAGACAATGCAAACCTAGAGAGAGCAGAAGCCCTAGAGAAGAGTCGATAGATTTGGTATAAATCTTATATGAAGTTGGACTATTTTTATTGTAATGAGATGGATTTGAGATATAATACTCATTGAAAATCTTATAAACTCGATGGTGAGACCTTAGTCTCACTATTTGACAAAGTCAAAACCATCATCTCCGATAGGTTTTGCAAAAGTTCATCATACAACACAAAGGATAAAATATGGTAGTACATATAGTTATGTTCAAATTCAAAGATGAAAATAGAGAGAAAAATATAGAGATAGTGAGCGAAATGCTAAATGGTCTACTCTCTAGCGTGCCTACGCTCAAGAGCATGGAGGTGGGTCAAAACTTTACAGATAGTGATAGAGCTATGGATCTTAGTATCATTACAACTTTTGATGATAGAGATGGTTTAAAAGCATACGCTACACATCCTGAGCATCTAAAAGTAGTAGAGTATATCAGGCAGGTAGTATCAGAGTCCAAAGTAGTAGACTATATCAAAGAGTAGGTATTTTTAGATTGAGACGATATAAGATAGAGGCATTTGAGAACTTAGTAGAGGCATTCAAATCGCTCCCCTCCATAGGCAAAAAATCGGCTGTAAGATTGGCATATCATCTAGTGATGGAGGATGGTTTTGCAGCTATGAAATTGGCACATGCCATAGAGACTGGGGTCAATGAGATACGCAGATGTTCGCAGTGTCACAACATGAGTGTAGATGAGCTATGCACCATATGTGCAGATGAGAGGAGAGATACTACTACTCTCTGTATAGTTCAGAGTGCAAAAGATATATTGACCATAGAGGAGAGTGGCGAATTTAAGGGTGTCTACTATGTACTATCTACCATAGAGGATTTGGATGCATACCATCTCCGTATGGCAGTAGAGGATGTAGAGGAGGTGATATTTGCTTTTCCACCTAGTATCGCTACAGATACTATGATACTATACATAGAAGACAAACTAAAGGGGCTTGATCTACGCTTCACAAAGATAGCTCAAGGTGTACCGACAGGTGTAGAGCTAGAAAATATAGATGTGGTTTCACTCACTAGAGCTATGGAGGCAAGAGTCAACATATGATACGACTATTTATAATTGTACTGTTTACAAATCTATTTTTTGCAAATACTCTCTTGGCAAAAGATATCATACCAGCAGCAGATAGACCAGCTCTATATCTGCCACTACTCAAAGGCAAAAATGTAGCACTTGTAGTCAACCACTCATCGAGAGTAGGTAGACGGCACTTAGTAGATTTTCTTTTGGCAAACAATATAAAAGTCAAAAAGATTTTTGCACCAGAGCATGGTTTTCGCGGTAGTGCAGATGCAGGCAGCTCTATAAAAAATAGTAGAGATAAAAAGACAAAGTTACCTATCATATCACTATATGGAAAGCACAAAAAACCTACAAAGAGAGATCTAAAAGATATAGATATAGTGCTATTTGATATCCAAGATGTAGGGGTGAGATTTTATACATATCTATCTACACTACACTATGTGATGGAGGCTGTAGCCAAACTACATATACCTATGATAGTGCTAGATCGTCCAAATCCAAATGCTCACTATATAGATGGACCGATGTTAGAGAGGGGCTATAGATCATTTGTAGGTTTAGATCCTGTACCGATAGTCTATGGCATGACTATAGGTGAATATGCCATGATGCTCAATGGTGAGGGGTGGCTCAATGGTGGAGTCAAAGCCAAACTAAAGGTGATACCGATAGCCAACTACACCCACCAAAGCCACTATAGACTACCCATAAAACCATCACCAAATCTACCAAATAGTAGAGCCATAGCACTATATCCATCATTGGCTCTATTTGAGGGGACACTCTTCTCTGCTGGTAGAGGCACAAAAAAGCAGTTTCAACTATACTGCAACCCTCACTATCAGATAAAAAAAACCTTCTTTGTGCCACGACCAAGAGCAGGAGCTAGACATCCAAAGCACAACTCAAAGAGATGCTACGGCAGAGATCTTAGTGGTTTAAGCTTGAGTTATCTATATAGTCAAAAGAGGATAGATCTATCATATATATTAGATGCTTATAGAAACTATCCAGATAAGAGAGGTTTTTTTCTCAAAAATCATTTTTTTGACAAACTTTCAGGAAGCAGTAGATTGAGAGAGCAGATAGAGGCAGGTGTATCAAAAAGTAAGATTAGAGAGAGCTGGAGTAGAGGCTTGAGTAGATTTAAAGTTATACGAAGTAGGTATTTGATATACAATTAAATCTATATTATAACTTTGTTTTTTTCATTGACATTAAGAATAGAACATGTTATAATAATTATAATTTAAACAAAAGGATTTAAGATGTTAGACAAAAGTATATTTGATGATTTATCAAAAGTAAATGGCTATATGGGTGCAGTATTGAGTGATTATACTGGTGAGGTTTTGGTATCTGATACTACAAAGGTCAAAAAACTAGATGAGACATCTATGAGATTCAATGAAGATTTTAGAAACATTCATGAGATTACAGATAAGCTAGGCTTGGGACACTCACACAGTATGGATATCAAAGCCGAGAATGCCAATATCATAATGGTATGTAGCGGTACTGACTCTAGAGTTCACCTGCATGCTTTTGCTATCTTGTCAAAAGATGGGAGTATAGCATTGGCAAAGATGTCGCTAGATACCCTCATAGAGAAAGCAACAAAAGAGTTGTCCTAAGAGTTTATAACTATTTTTAGATATTTACTTGACAAAATATAGTGATAGTTATATAATCAAGCTTATCAAAATATATCAAAGGAAACAAAATGATTGATCAAAGTTTATTTGACGATTTGTCAAAAGTAAATGGCTATATGGGTGCAGTATTGAGTGATTATACTGGTGAGGTTTTAGTATCTGATAGTGGAAAAGTCAAAAAACTTGACGAGACATCCATGAGATTCAACGAAGACTTTAGAAATATTCATTCTGTTACAGACAAACTAGGTCTAGGGCATACAAAAAACTTAGATATACAAGCAGAAAATGCGACTGTTATCATGATATGTAATGGTGCTGACTCAAGAGTCCACCTTCATGCATTTGCTATCTTGGCAAAAGATGGTAGTATAGCATTGGCAAGAATGGCACTCAATGACCTCATAGTCAAAGCTACTGCTGAACTCTCATAAGATGCTGCCAGAGAAGAGGCTCTCCTCTTCTCTGACTATATTGCCTCTTGTTAAACTTCATAATATTTTTACACTTCACTATACATCAGATAGATATAAAAATTAACTCACTATAATTTCAAATGAAAATTTTACTAAATGGTGTCGGCAGGATAGGAAAAGCTATCTTGCGTCTGTCACTAGAAGATGACCAGATAGAGATAGTAGCTATCAACGAGATAAACCCAAACAGACAGAGTATCGCATACTCTATCAACTATGACTCTACATATGGAACACTGCATGATAAGTTTGTAGTCCAAAGAGGTGTGTTAAAAAATAGTACTACTGCTATAGAGATATCAAACCACACACTACTCTCAGAGATAGATATGAGTGGCATAGATATAGTGATAGATGCTAGTGGTAGTAGTGTAGATATAGATATGCTCAGAGGATTGGATGTGGAGTATATATTTTTGACACATCCATCAAAAGATGTCGATATCTCTATAGTACTAGGTGTAAATGAGGATGATTTAGATAGAGAGCATCACAAGATCATCTCTACTAGCTCTTGTAACGCCACAGCACTTCTGCCTATTCTTAAATTGATAGATGACAACTACCATGTGAAGTGCGGAGATATAGTCACTATACATCCCTTACTAAATCATCAAAGAGTATTGGATAGCGGATGTATAGGCAATGCAGATAGAGGCGTAGAGTGCAATCTGGAGTTTGGACGATCAGCCACACAAAATATCATACCAAGCCAGACTACCACCATAGAGGCTTGCTCACACATCATGCCATCTATGAACGCTACCACCATATCATCTAGCTCACTAAGAGTCCCTACCCCTACAGTAGGAGCTATAGCTACTACACTATTTGTCAAGCAGTTTGTCACAAAAGATGATGTGCTGGATCTCTGCCAAGAGTATGAAGAGAGTCAAGAGTATGATATACTACTCAACAATAGTGAACCACTGGTATCAAGTGATTTTCAATCGCAGAGACACACCACAATTGTAGACCATAGATATAGTGAAGTTATTCAAAATAGTATGATAAAACTATTGATATGGTATGATAATGAGTGGGGGTATGCCTCCAAAGTATTGGATATTGTCAAATTTACATTCAAATAGTTTGACATTTCAGGAAAAAAGAATTATAATGGCAGTACTACATACTCCAATTTATTCATAATAAAAGAATAACCAAACAAGAGGAACGATGAGCGAAAACAAAAAATCTAACGGCAACTCCCACGCCAATAGAAGAAACAATAGAACACATGTGCCAGTAGATGGCTATAAAATTGAAATACTACAACAAAAACCCCTTACCGAACTAGTCGAGATAGCCAAAGAGGTAAAAGTCGAAAATCCAAATGAGTTCCAAAGAAAAGATTTGATATTTGAGATACTCAAATCTCAAGTGAGCCAAGGTGGTTTTATACTCTATACTGGCATACTAGAAGTGATGAATGATGGATATGGGTTTCTTAGATCTAGTGATGGAAATTTCGCAAACTCAGGCAACGATACATATGTGAGCTCTACCCAAATCAAACGATTTGCTCTTCGTAATGGAGATATAGTTACAGGTCAAGTGAGACAACCAAAAGATCAAGAGAAGTACTACGCTCTACTAAAGATAGAGGCTATCAACTATCTACCTCCAGAGAAGTCAAAGCAGAGACCACTATTTGACAACTTGACACCACTATATGCAAATGAGAAGCTTCAGCTAGAGTATGACCCTATGAAGCTAACAGGTCGTGTACTTGATCTCTTTACTCCTATAGGAAAAGGTCAGAGAGCATTGGTAGTAGCACCACCAAGGACAGGTAAGACAGAGCTACTCAAAGAGTTGGCACATGGTATCAGTCGCAACAATCCAGATGCCTCTTTGATGGTGCTGTTAGTAGATGAACGACCTGAAGAGGTGACAGATATGCAGAGGTCAGTCAAAGGTGAAGTCTACAGCTCTACATTTGACCTACCTGCACACAACCATGTCCGTACAGCAGAGATGGTTATAGAGAAAGCAAAAAGACGAGTAGAGCTAGGCAAAGATGTCGTCATACTGCTAGACTCCATCACTAGATTGGCTAGAGCCTACAATACAGTTACACCTAGTTCTGGCAAAGTTTTATCTGGTGGTGTAGATGCCAATGCACTACACAAGCCAAAGAGATTTTTTGGTGCAGCTAGAAACATCGAAGAGGGTGGAAGCCTCACCATCATAGCTACAGCACTCATAGAGACTGGTAGTCGTATGGATGAAGTGATATTTGAAGAGTTCAAAGGTACAGGCAACTCAGAAGTAGTACTCAACCGCCATGTAGCTGACCGTCGTGTATTTCCTGCTATTGATGTGACCAAATCTGGCACTAGAAAAGAGGAGCTACTCACAGACCCAGAGACTCTCCAAAAAGTTTGGGCATTGCGTAATGCTATGCAAAATATGGAAGAGCTAGAGGGGCTTAAATTTTTATTTTCCAAAATGCTTAAGACCAAATCAAACAAAGAGTTTTTGTCTATCATGAATGAGGGAGCGTAACTCTACTTGCGTATAGGTGTTTTTGACTCTGGTGCAGGTGGTTTAAGTGTCGTCAAGTCACTACTAGAACATAGACTATTTGATGAGATCATATACTATGGCGATACAGCTAGAGTACCATATGGTACCAAAGATAAAAATACCATCATCAGATACTCCCTTGAGGCACTTGAGTTTTTCAATAACTTCGATATAGACCTACTCATAACAGCTTGTAATACAGTAAGTGCCTATGCACTAAAAGAGATGCGAGAGGCTAGCCACTACGATATAGTAGGTGTGATAGAGCCTGGCATCCGTGCCGTAGAGAACAAGATAAGTGACAAAGATGCCAATCTACTCATCATCGGCACTCGTGCCACCATAGCATCACAACGATATCAAAATGAACTCAAAGATTTGGGGTATAGAGGCACTACTGCTCTACAGACCGGCCTATTTGTTCCTATGGTAGAGGAGGGTATCTTCTCTGGCTCTCTACTATATGAGACGATAGATCACTACTTCAAAGATATATCGACTCCTCAAGCAGTGATATTGGGATGTACCCATTTCCCACTAATTAGCAATCCTATCAAAGAGTATTTTGACGATAAACCTATCATGATACACTCAGGTGAAGCTATAGTAGAGTATCTTCAAGAGCATTACAATCTTTCACATACAGAGAAGCTATCAGATCTCAAGATATACGCTTCAGAAAATGTAGATGGACTGAGATCTATAGCCAATGATTGGTTAAGTGAATAGATAACTACTCTATTTTAGCACTATTGGATATAATAACGAAACTATTTTAGGAGCTACCATGGCAACAATCGGTATGAGTGATATAAAAAAAGGCGTCAGACTAGAGATAGACAAAAATCCATACAGAGTGACAGAGTTTCAACATGTCAAACCAGGCAAAGGTGCAGCATTTGTACGGATAAAGATCAAAAACCTATCTACAGGAAAAGTGATAGAAAAAACTGTACATGCAGGTGACAAATTTGATGTGCCTGAACTAGAGCAGAAGAGCATGCAGTACCTCTATGATGATGGTGAAATGCTACAATTTATGGATACTACCACATATGATCAGATAGGTTTGACCAAAGAGCAGGTAGGCAAAGATACATTTGACTTCATGATAGATGGTATGGAGGCTGAGATACTATTTCACAATGGCAAAGCTATATCGGTAGAGATACCACAGACTGTAGTACTAAAAGTAGTAGAGACACCACCAAACTTCAAAGGTGACTCACAAGGTGGTAAAAAGCCAGCTACACTAGAGAGTGGTGCAGTGATACAAGTACCATTCCATATACTAGAGGGTGAGATGATCAAAGTAGATACGATTGAGTGTAAATATTTGGAAAAAGCAAAGTAGAGGGCGAACAAAGTAGATATAGTTGTAGTGACTCTATCTACTCCCTTCTCAAACCACCTCGTAAAACTCCCTATACCACTCCACAAACTTCTCTATACCACTATCTAGTGAAGTTGCAGGGGTATAGCCAAAATCTTCTTGTAGTGGAGTAGTATCTGCATAGGTGGAGACTACATCACCATTCTGCATAGGCAACATCTCTTTTTTTGCCTCTATACCAAGCTTAAGCTCTAGTATATTTATAAAATCCATCAACTCTATAGGCTTACTATTTCCTATATTGTATATCCTATATGGTGCTGATGAGCTGTTTGGTTGTGGCTCGTTAGGGTTCCAGTTTGGATTGCTTGTTGCTGGGTTGTTTATCACCTTTACTATGCCATCTACTATATCATCTATATAGGTAAAATCTCTACTCATCTTGCCATAGTTGAAGACTTTGATGGCTCTGTTGTGAAGTATCGCATCAGCGAAGAGCATAGGAGCCATATCTGGTCTACCCCAAGGACCATATACAGTGAAAAACCTCAAACCAGTAATCTCTATGCCATATAGATGAGCATATGAGTGTGCCATCATCTCTGTAGATTTTTTGGTAGCCGCATATAGGCTGACTGGGTGATCAGTATGGTCAGTAGTCTTAAATGGCTGAGATCTATTGAGTCCATATACAGATGAGCTAGAGGCAAATGATAAATTTTTGATACCATTTTTGCGACACCCCTCCAGTATATTTATAAAACCAACTATATTGCTCTCTATATATGTATGTGGATTTTCCAATGAATATCTCACCCCTGCTTGTGCTGCCAAATGTGCAACTGCTCCAAACTGCTCCTCTGCAAAGAGTCTCTCTATGGATTCTCTATCTGATATATCTAGTTGGATAAATTTGCATCTATCGTATCTATCGGAGTTGACAAAGGTTTTGGGCATAACTGCTTCACCATCTATGCCTAGCTGGTGGAGTCTGCCATATTTGAGATTGACATCATAGTAGTCATTTATATTATCCAATCCCACCACTTCATGACCCTCATCTAGCAATCTTTTTGCCAAATGAAACCCTATAAATCCTGCTACCCCTGTAATCAATATCTTCAATATATAGCCTTATGTACGATACTCTGCATTTATCTTGACATACTCATAGCTTAAGTCGCACCCATATGATATATATGATGCATCACCTACACCTATATCACAAGTGACTCTAAAGCTATCTTGCTTCATGATCTTGTATGCCCTCTCCTCTCTATCTCTATCCAACTCTCTAAACTCATCAGAGTAGATGAGCAGATTGTCGTAGTGTATAGTGAGGAGTTTATCATCACACTCTATACCACTAGCACCAATAGTCGAGGCTATTCGTCCCCAGTTGGGGTCTTCGCCAAAGAGTGCTGTCTTTACTAGTAGTGAATTGCTCAATGCTCTACTAGCTCTCTGTGCCTCCTCTAAGCTCTTGGCACCCTTGACTTCAAATGATACTAGCTTATTTGCACCCTCACCATCTCTGAGTATCATCATAGCTAGCTCAAATGTGATCTTGTTGAGAGCCTCTCTAAATGCCTCTTTGTTGTAGCTACTCTTTGCCCTATTTGCCAATAACATCACCGTATCATTGGTAGATGTATCTCCATCTACAGATATTGAGTTGAATGATTTATCTGTAGCCTCTCGAAGTAGCTCATCCATATCCTCTTTAGGTATATTGGCATCTGTAGTGATGAAGCATAACATAGTAGCCATAGCAGGGTTTATCATACCTGCACCTTTGCATATAGCCGATATACAAAACTCACCACCACTATCCAATACTACTCGAAAAGATAGCTCTTTCTTGAAGCTGTCTGTCGTCATGATAGCTCTTGCAGTTTTATCGCTATTTTTTGCTTGGTAGTCAAACTTATCAAATGCCGATGTGATTTTGGCTTGGTCTAGTCTATAGCCTATCACTCCTGTAGAGCTCATGATTGGATTTGTGAGTTCTATCTTTTCGCTAAGCTTTGCAAAGATACTATCTATATCTTCTACACCCTTATCTCCCGTCATTGCATTGGCATTCTTGGCATTGATGAGCAGGAAATTTGTCTGGAAACCTTTTGGATAGCTCAAGAAGTGCTTTATAGGTGCTGCTTGAAATCTATTGCTAGTAAATACCGCAGATACATCACAAAGTCTATCACTACGGATGAATGAGACATCACCATCTACAGATGAAGTATCACTACTATTTGCTGGATTTGTCCGCATACCTACATTTGTAGCATCACAGAAAAATCCATCTACATTATCTAACCCACCTTTGATTGGAATGATCTTAAACATACTTAAGCTCCTCTGGTTTCTCTTTTTTTCGTATCACTTTTCTAGCTTTTCTTATACCCTCACTTGTACCTATGAGTAGTAGCTTGCTCTCTGGCAGTATGACTGTATCTACACTAGGCATCGGTATAAATTTCCCATCTTTCTGCTTGATACCTATGATCGTAACATTTGCAACATCTCTAAGTCTCGTAGCCTTTATCTTCTTGAGTGTAACCCAGCTGGTTTTTGAGACTCTCACCTCCTCCATATCTAGTGGAGTATCCTGCTTATAGAGAAACTCTTGTAGTAGATTCTCCATATCTGGTCTGATAGCCATAGCATTTATCCTCTGTGCCATCAGCTTACTTGGGGTTACGACTTTGTTGGCTCCTAATTTTAGCAACCTCTCTTCATCCTCTGGACTTTTAGCATTTGCTATGATGAGATATTTTCTCTTCCTGCCTATCTCTCGCTCATACAATCTAGCAGATGCGATTAGTGCTATATTGTCAGCCACATTCTCTGCTAGTGTTATGACACCCTTTGCACTAGATAGGTGGGACTTGAGTATCCCTATATCTGTATGAGGCTCAGCTCTGACAAAGTATGGATAGTGATACTCCTTGGCTATAGCCTCCAGATCCTCTCTAGGGTCTACCACTACAAATGGCATATGGTTTGCACGGAGCTGCTGTGTCACATCTATGGTGAAGCTGTTGTGGTAGCAGATCACAAAGTGTTGCTTGAGTCTAGCGATTTCATAAAGCATTTTACGCTCCTTGGAGATGTTGATAAATTCACCCTTGTTGATAACCTCTGCTATAATACCTACTGCTATTGAAAATACTATAAATCCAAATATGATGAGGGTGATAGTAAATATACGACCTGCATCAGATATGGGGCGTATCTCACCGAAGCCAACTGTAGTAAATGTAATACCAGCCTGATAGATAGCATCCATTAGAGGAAAATCATCTATAATCATATATCCTATAGATCCCAATAACATTATTAGGACAGTTAGTATGATAGGGAGTCTAAATGGAGCTAAGAGGGCATAATACTCATCATTGAGTGTTATGTGAGGTTTTGGGGCACTTCTCCATCCTAGAAATCTTTTGAATCTCTCGAATCTACTCAAAGAGCTGCCCCTGAGGTTATTGTAATTAGTTAGCTACTGCAGCTTGAGCAGCTCTCTTCTTCATAGTCCTTAGTTCAGATGCAGCAACTTTCATTCTCTTAGTTGTTCCATCTTCTAATTTGATCTTAATCGATCTTAGATTTGGAAGCTGTCTTCTCTTTGTTTTGTTGTTCGCGTGACTTACATTGTTTCCTACTAGTGGACCCTTGCCACTTATATCACATCTTCTTGCCATTTCTATTCCTTTGGTTTAATGGTTCTACACTAAAAGAGGGTTACTCTTGATATTGTGAGAATTTTTGTGCGATTATACCTAAAATATATTAAATATATCTTTGTGATATACTAGTAATCAGCATCTAAGTAATATATAGTTAAACTCTACTAAAAAAAGATAGTCAAACATGTCACCATTTGCCATACAGATCACCAACGGATGCCTCATCAGCGATATAGAAGATGAGGATATAGAGATATTTAAAAAACTTCAAGATATCAATGCCATAGAGCAGAGAGATGGACTCTGGCGACTCAGATCGATATATCGTGCAGGCGAGTTCTATCTAGGCAAAGATGGCAGAGGATTTGTAGAGGCTCAATTCAAAGAGCAGAGAGATCTACTCATAGAGCCTGACAATATAGGCGATGCACAACCTCAAGATACAGTAGTAGCCAAACGAATCATTGCAAGAAGAGGACGAGCTAGTGGAAAGGTATCTCTTGTCATCACAAAAGCACATCCATACACTATAGCATATACACACAGAGACGAGAGTGGCAACTTCGAGATACGAAACATCAAAACAGCACTACCAACACATGCCACTATGAGAGGTATGGATCTCAAAGCATTCAAGATAGGCACTCTGCTCAAGGTAGACAATGAGAGTGATGAAGTCTTAGAGGTTTTGGGGCATCTGGATGATCCTAGAGTAGATGAGAAGATATCTCTAGCACTATACCATAGAGCAGATGAGTTTCCCAAGGATTGCATAGAGCAGGCTATTCGTGTAGAGTCTACCGTAGATAGGAGTCAACATCAAGAGAGGGTAGATTTGACTCATCTTGATTTTTGTACTATAGATCCTGTCACAGCTAAAGATTTTGATGATGCGATCTATTTTGATATGCAGAGCTATACTCTATTTGTAGCTATAGCTGATGTGAGCCACTATGTGGAGTACTTCTCTCCTATAGACAAAGAGGCAAAAAAGAGAGGCTTCACCACCTATCTACCACACAAATCATTCCCGATGCTTCCTAGGGAGTTGAGCGAAAATATCTGCTCACTCAAGCCAAAAGTAGATAGATTGGCTTTTGTAGCTAAAATAGAGCTAGATAGAGAGTCGCTCAAGCCTATCAAAGAGGAGTTTTTTGAAGCCATCATCCACTCAAAGAGAAGATTCAACTATGACCAGATAGATCACATCATATCTACAAACGGTACAGAGACTACAGGTATAGATAGGGATATCATCAGATATCTACTCCCCCTACAGAAGATCACTCAACAGCTAAGAGATAGGCGACTCAAGAGTGGCTTTGATTTTCGTAGCGAAGAGGTGAGACTCTCTATAGACAGTGACCATCTGCTCAAATCAACCAACATAGAGACTGGTACACCATCACACTCACTCATAGAGGAGTGTATGCTATTGGCGAACCAAGCATCGGCAAAGAGATTTATCACAAATGGTGAAGATAGAGAGTATGGGATATTTCGTATCCATGAGCCCCCACAGTTGGCAAAGCTAGAGGCTCTACTAGAGGAGCTAGCAGCGATAGGACTCTTTGTCCAATCATACGAGGATTCACCATCTCTCATCCGTGCCATACAGAGTGAAGCTACTAAGATGGGGCTAGAGAGCGAAGTAGACGCTATGATCATCAAATCACTTCGTCAAGCATCATATAGTGCCTCAAATATAGGACACTTTGGGCTTGGGTTTAGCCACTATAGCCACTTTACTTCACCTATCCGTAGATATAGCGACCTTATACTCCACCGCCTTATAAAAGCTCAGCTCAATAGCGATGAAGATGAGATGGGCTATCTACTCAGAAACATAGAGCCTCTATGTGCTAGAGTCTCCGAGCTAGAGAGGGAGAGTACCAAGGCGGAGTGGGACTTCAGAGACCGTAAATTTGCTAGATGGGCTAAAGAGAATATAGGACTCTTCTTTGAAGCAGAGGTGATAGAGGCTGGTGAGAGTGCCAAGGCTACACTACTAGGAGATATCAAAGGTGTTACACTACACATCAAAGGTGATGATATCCTACTATTTGAGAGAGTTAGGGTGATGATCACAGAGGTAGATATAGCTACAGCTACAATCATGGGTGAGGTCGTACCCAATGTATAGGAATCAACTAGACCAACTACTCAGAGAGACTCTACCAAAAGCTCTACTGCTCTATGGAGAGAATGAGTATCTCATAGATCACTATATAGATCACTATATAGATAGGCTAGAAGCCAAAAATGATCTACTCTCACTCTACTTTGATGAGTGGGACTTTTCACAAGCCAAAGCCTATCTATCTCAAAGCTCTCTCTTTGGTGGGACAAATCTACTCATCCTCAAACACGACAAAAAGATACCCAAAAAGGAGCTAGATATATTAGTAGCACTTGCAAATCGCTCTAGTGACAACTATCTACTTTTTGGTTTTAGTGGAGAGGCTAGAGATGCCAAAAGTATGCAGAGTAGCTTTAGCGAAAAAAAGGGTGGTGCTTGGGTTCGCTTTTTTGAGCAAAACATCAATGAAGCAGTAGGCATGCTACAGCAAAAAGCACAGAAGATAGGGCTAGATATAGACCACTATGCCCTACAGCACCTCATGGTTACACTCAACAACAACTTAGCACTATGTAGTAACGAGCTAGAGAAACTAGCGATACTTGAGACAAAGGTAACGAGCAAAGATATAGATCGCCTAGTCTACTCTACAGCACCTTTGGCTATAGATCACTTCTTGACAAATCTGTTTGAGAAGAGAGATATAGTAGATATGATAGAGACCCTACTTGAGCTAGGAGAGGATGAGTCTCTGCTACTTAGATCTACACAGAGGTTCGTCAATGAGATATTTTTATTTAACGCACATATCAAACTATATGGCAATCCAGACTCCGCTGCGATATTGGGCTACAAGCTACCAAAACAGGTCGAAGAGAGGAGAGCCAACTTAGCTATGCGTGTAAATTCGGCAAAACTACTCAACATAATGACTTTCCTACTCAGTAGAGAGCTAGAGATGAAGAGACCAAATGGCATCAACAAAGAGGCACTACTCTACGGTACATTTACAGAGATGCAGAGATATCTCTAAAGGAGTCTCAGACAAGCAAAATAGTACGGTTTTGGAAGTGAGGTTTCAACCTCACCATCGCATAAGCAAGATGATAAACTAAAGCATCACTTCCAAAATTACTATTTCATTGAAAACGCTAGGATGATAGGGATCTAGTGACTATGGTATGCGTAACGAAGTGAAGTGTATCGTTGCAATCTGACCCCAACTAGAATATAATAGTGCATAAACAATGGTATACTATGTCATCAAATATATTGTTTGGCAGTGCCAAACCTACACAATTGATCTTTTAGAATAGTAAGGAGCAGAGATATGAAAGCGATGATATTGGCAGCTGGATTGGGGAGTAGGATGAGACCACTCACAGAGCATACACCCAAGCCACTACTTGAGATAGGTGGTATACCTCTTATCGTATGGCATATAGAGAGATTAGCCCATGATGGATTCAAAGATATAGTGATAAACATAGCCTATCTAGGATACAAAATAGCAGAGGCTCTAGGTGATGGCTCTGAGTGGGGAGTAGACATCACCTACTCTGACGAACAGAGAGAGGGTGCTTTAGAGAGTGCTGGTGGCATCATCAAAGCTTTACCGCTCTTGGGAAATGAGCCATTTTTGGTTGTCAATGGCGACATATGGTGTGAGTACGATTTTGATCCTAAGTTTGAGCTAGAGAGTGGTGTATTGGCTCATCTGATACTAGTAGCAAATCCACCACACAATCTACAAGGTGACTTCGCATTTCATGATGGTAAAGTCCTCTCGGAAGGTAGTGACAAATACACATTTAGTGGCATAGGCTACTACCATCCAGATCTATTTAGGGATCTGCCATATGGCAAACAACCTCTAGCACCTATATTGAGAGATGCCATGAGAGATAGTAAAGTGAGTGGAGAGTTTTTTGGTGGTGAGTGGAGAGATATAGGCACTCCAGAGAGATTGGATGAGTTAAATATAGAGCTATTTTCTACAAGATAGGCACAATTTACCTATCTTCCAAATGCCAATAAATTGACAATTAGAGAGAGTATGCAAGAATATATTTGCTGTTGGGCTTGGGTCTCAATCCAAAAGTCCCATAAGATGGGAGATCATTTGCAAGATCAAAGCCCCCTGCCACAAAAGATAGAGCCATTTCACACTCTCTGTGGCTAGAAGCAAGAGGACTTTAACTGCCGTATAGTACTACCTAGTTATGATTTGGAGTATTTTGTTGTTGATCGTTGTTATCTGGATGGTTTTGATCATTTGGAGTACTTTGTTGCTGATCGTTGTTGCTTGGATGGTTTTGATCATTTGGAGTATTTTGTTGTTGATCGTTGTTGCTTGGATGGTTTTGATCGTTTGGAGTATTTTGTTGCTGATCGTTGTTGCTTGGATGGTTTTGATCATTTGGAGTATTTTGTTGTTGATCGTTGTTGCTTGGATGCTCTTGATCGTTTGGAGTATTTTGTTGTTGATCATTGTTATCTGGATTATGTGGATTGTTTTGATTATCTTGCTCATGTTTAACTTTTGTTTTTTCAACATGCTCTTGAGCATCTTGCTCATGTACAAAATGACCCTGATAGCCTATGTCAGCATTTTCCATATCTGCTACACACTCTGCCAACTCTTGATCATTGGTAGGTACATGTGTCCTGTTGTGTTGAGCCATCACTTCAGCTGTTTGATTATGTATGGTTATACCATTATCTGGGTTGCCATCATAGTCCATAGATTGTAGATATTGAGCTGTTTGGATATTGTCCTCTATGATGACTTTGTCTTGATAGAGTCCACTCTCTGTACGAAGCACTACAGAACCTACACTAAATTGACAATCTTTGCCATCTTCATATGTAAATCTACCCTCAGCATCAGTCACCGAAGTAGTAGAGCCACAAGTTACGCTCACACCCTCTACAGCAGAGTCCACATAGAGTGCCGTACCAGTCGTAGGCGTTGCTGTAGGTGGTGTAGTACTACTACTGCTACTACTTCCACATCCGTTGATTGCCAATACGGCTGCTGCCAAAACTGAAATTGAAACTACTTTTTGTTTCATCTTTTATCCTTATGTTGAAATATATTAGATTGTTCACAAAAGCGTAAGGAGCTTAGTTCGATACGCTCAAAACTGTTTTACCACTATTTTGTTTATTTTATCCTTAATCATATGAGACTTACATAGATCAACTACTTTTGAAAAGCTCCTCTTTGAGTCTATCATACTCATCTTGCAGACTCTCTTTTATCTCATCAAAATAGTTATCCCAATCATCCAAGCTCTCTATAGTATTATAGGTCTCATCTTGCTGAATCTCTTTTATCTCTATCTTCAGCTCCTCTATTTTTGTTTTTATCTCTGTGATTTTAAATTTTAGTATCTCTTTGTCATCTATCTTTTTACTAATAGCATCAAAACCTTTACTATTTTCTAGTTGAGACAATATCTCTTTGACCTTAGATAAATCTCTTTTTGCATATGCTATATTCAACTCTTGCGTGATCTGCTTGGCTCTCTCCATCATCTCTCTTGTTACAATATCTGGATGACATAGCTTTGCAGCTTTTCTAAAGAGCCTCTTGATCTCTATCTTTTCATCTGGAGTTAGAGTATATCTCTCTTCATTTAGTATCTCTCTATACTCATTTTTGAACTCTTCATAGTCATTTTGGGTCTCTTTGTACTCTTGGTATTTTGGATCATAATCCATATCCTCTTTTGTTTTTTTGACTATTTTTCTCTTTTGGTTTAATGAATCTTCTCTCTCTTGAAGCTCTCTCTTGAGACTCTGCAACTCACCATATATCTCATCATATCTATCTTCAAACTCATCTACTTCACTCAACTCCGACTCTAGTGTAGCTATATGTGATTTGAGCTTTTCCAACTCCTGCTTCTCTTTGAGATAGAGCTCTTTTATGCTCTTTAGCTTTCTCTCCTTATCTGCCACTTCTCGATATGGTATGCCTCTCTTTAAGCTTAGTACTTTTCTGATTATTGTACCTAATTTTAAGCTATATTGAGTGTTGAACTCCTCTACTATGTTTAAGTATTCACTCTTTTTATGAGTCAACTCTTGAAACTCTCTCTCTAGCACCTTTAGCTTAGACTTGAGCTCCACTGTTACACTATCCTCTTCTACTATGGAGCGATTATGTCTTGCTAGGTAGTTTTCGATATTTGATTGATTGTAGCTATCCTCCATCAAATCATCTACTATCTTTTGAACTTCATCATCCAAATCCAATGACTTCAATCTATCTACTTGTAGCTTAATGCTCTCCTCATCACCTATCTTTATGGCGTTAGATATAAGTTTTAGTCGTTCAAATATCTCTCTCAACTCTTCTCCTATGCTCTATCTAGTAGATCGCTATCTATAGATATCTTCAATCTCTTATTGGCTTTTAGCTCTCTTATCCACTCTTTTTGTCTTTTTGTCAATATGAGATTTGGATTTGCATCTAAACTTAACTTCGTCAAATTGGTAAGGTTCACTATATCCATAGGCAGTCTAACCAATCTATTTTTTGCAACTGTTAGAGTCGATAGAGAACTCAATCTGGATATCTCATCTGGCAGTATACCCAATCGATTACCAGACAAGTTCAACTCAGTCAAATGATTTAATTTTGAAATAGTATCTGGTATCTCCAACAAGTTGTTGTTGTTTAGGCTAAGTATCGACAACTCGACAAAACCGCTCATATCTTCTGGCAATTTTTCAATCTGATTATTATCAAGCCATAACCCCTTCAAGCTCTTTAGATTTGTCATTTCGCTAGGTATAGTAGTTAGATGGTTACTATTTAGCAGTAGCCTATTGAGACTAGACAACTCCCCTACCCTTGCAGGCAAATGTGCAATCATGTTTTCACTAAGTGACAACTGTTTTAGCTTTGATAGTTTGCCAATATCATCAGGTATAGTAGAGAGCCTATTGTTGTGAAGCTGTAGCTTGATAAGGTTGGTCAAATTTGATATCTCTGGATCTATCTCCTCTAGTTGATTGTATGCGACTATAAGCTCTCTAAGCTCTCCGATATTATATATCTCTTTCGGGAGGGTGGATAGTCTATTGTATGGCAAAACTAGCTCTGTCAAGCCGACAAGATTTCCTATCTCTCTAGGTATCGAAGCCAATCTATTTTCTCCTAGATACAACCCTCTGAGATTCAAAAGCTTCTCTCTGTTTCGCGGAAATCCTTTCCAGTATCCACCATTGTACTCCACCCAGCTAGAGTCTGCTACACCATTTTCATCAGCCCACTCCCACAACTTCTCTATCCATTTCTCATCATTTTGCTGAAGCTCTTTTTTTGCCAATATTTTATCTGTGACACTCATTAAAGATTTAGACTTTTTTAGTATGAGTTTTTTATTCTGTTCTACTATTGGCAAATTCTTGTCCATATTTGCAAAATCCTTTTAAATTTTATTGGTTTGTTAATAGCTATAATATTATAGCACTCTTTCTTAAAGTTAAGTTATTGACACTTGGATCGGCAAATAGGGCATATGAACAGACAAAAAAGATATATTTAGCACTATTATAGTAAAATAATCAAAAAAACAAAAGGTATCTATTGAATAGAGTAGAATTACTAGCCCCAGCAGGAAATCTCGAAAAACTTAAAATCGCTCTAGGATATGGAGCTGACGCAGTATATGGAAGTACTAGCACATTCTCACTTCGTATCCGTTCTGGCAAAGAGTTTGATATGGACTCTTATGCTGAAGGGATAGAGTATGCACACTCTTTGGGCAAAAAGGTCTACTCTACCATCAATAGCTTCCCATTCAATTCACAGCTAAAACTTTATGAAAACCATATAGCCAAGATAGCAGAGCTGAAGCCTGATGCCCTCATAGTATCTAGCCCTGGAGTGGTCAAGATGGCTTCACGCATAGCTCCAGATATACCCATACATCTATCTACTCAAGCCAATGTAATGAATGCTCTTGATGCTGAAGTCTATTACGATATGGGGGTGACTCGCATCATAGTAGCTAGAGAGATAAGTCTAAAGGATTGTGAAGCTATCAAGTCGCATATTCCTGATTTGGAGCTAGAGATATTTGTACATGGCTCTATGTGTTTTGCCTATAGTGGCAGATGTCTAGTGTCGGCTCTCCAGAAAGGGAGAGTTCCAAATCGTGGCAGTTGTGCCAATGATTGTCGTTTTCCCTATGAGATATATGCTCACAATCCTGAGAGCAATACAACCTTTAGACTAGAGGAGGAGAGCGAGATAGGTACATACATTATGAATGCCAAAGATATGAATATGGCTTCACATGTAGATGAGATTCTCTCCTCTGGTGTGATAGACTCACTCAAGATAGAGGGACGCACCAAATCCCCATACTATGCAGGAGTGGTGACCAAAGCCTATCGTCACGCTATAGATGACTACTATAGAGGTGACTTTGATGAGAGACGCTACCAAGCAGAGCTAGAGACTACTCAAAATAGAGGATTTACAGATGCCTACCTCATCAGTCGTCCATTTGAGAAAAACGATACCCAATCACATGATTTCACCATCCAGAATGGGACACATCAAGTGGCAGGGCTAGTGAGTGAAGATGGAGAGTCATGGAGATGCAAAGACAAGAGCTGTCTGGGCGATAGCGTAGAGATAGTGCTACCAGTAGGAGCAGAAGTGGAACTAGTAGATAATGAGATAGGCTCCATAGATGAAGTGGCAGGTAGATATTTCTTGACACTCAAAAAGATAGTATCCAAAAATGGCAAAGAGTTTGAGTGCATACATAGTGGAGACCTCAATGATATACTACTACCCACACCACTACCTAGCTACACAATACTTAGGCGAGGGATTGATGAAGCTTTGAGCAAAAAGGGCTTATAGCTTATACCAAAACAGCAACACAAAAAAGGAAGAGAGATGAAATTTGTATCTATAATAATCGGAAGCAAAAGCGACTATAGCGTCATGCAAGAGTGTGCAACTACACTAGAGAAGTTTGGAGTACCATATGAGCTTATCATATCATCAGCACACAGAAGTCCAGAGAGGACAAAAAAATATATAGCCAATGCAGAGGCAAAAGGAGCTAGAGTATTTATAGCAGCAGCAGGTATGGCGGCACATTTGGCAGGTGCTTTGGCAGGTACTACCACAAAACCTGTCATAGGTGTACCTATGGCTAGCGGAGAGCTTAGAGGTGAAGATGCTCTACTAAGTACAGTCATGATGCCAGCAGGCATGCCAGTAGCCACAGTAGCCATAGGCAAAGCAGGAGCTATCAACTCAGCATATCTAGCTATACAGATAATGGCACTAGACGATGATGAACTCCGCATCAAGCTTCAAGAGGATAGAATAAGCAAATCCAAAAAAGTAGAACTAGACTCTAGTGAGATAGAGGTGATACTCTAAGTATCTCAAAGATATCAAATCCAAAATATCAAACACAATGAGACCAGAGCCGAAAAGTATAAACTACTTATAGATAGTGTCGCTCTATACTTCTCTTTCTCTATGGTCTCATATAAAGCTAGGTGCGTCATTGGCAAATAGTATCAAATCTCCTGCCATTGTCTCTGTGACTAGCATCTCCTCCATCATATCTTTTGATGGTAGCTTTTTGAGCTTGTCTGCATCTATATACTCTTTGAATATATGGTAGTTGAGATCGCCTGTGGCTATAACTAGATCAAAGATCTCATTGATTTTTTTGGCTATGGCTATATTGAGTTCATCATCTACCTCTACCAATCCAGGAGTGATGACTACTTTCCTACCACTATATGTAGATACTAAGTCAAAAGAAGCCATCATCCCATCTATGTTGCCGTTGAAACTGTCATCTAGTATCACTTTGCCACCTGCATCTATGCGTTGGAGTCTATGTGCTACAGGCTCTAGTGTCGATAGCCTATCTTTTATCTCATCATCACCAATGCCTAATGCTTTGGCTACCTTGATAGCTGCTGCTATATTCATAGCGTTAAATGAGCCTAGGATGTTGGCACTATATCTTACTCCATCTAGTGTAAAGCTGGTACTCTCTAGTGTAGATTTGATATCTTTAATATCTTGACCAAACATATGTATAGTATCGGTAGGTTTTATATTGGCACTCACATCCACCCAAGCCTCTTTGAGTCTATCACTTTGGAGTATCTCCATCTTTGTATTACGAATATTTTCTAGTGTACGGAAGTACTCTATATGTGCTGGTCCTATCTTGCCCACTACTGCATAGTGAGGATTGACTAGAGTGGATATCTCTGCTATATCACCCTCAGCTCTAGCACCCATCTCTACCACATAGACCTCTGTGTCATCAGGCAGATCATCATTGATATCTTTGATGATACCACCTAGAGTATTGACAGATCTTGGGGTAGCGTATACTCGATATCTATCAGATAGTATATGGGCTATGAAGTTTTTGATACTTGTCTTGCCGTAGCTTGCAGTCACTCCTACTACCACCATCTCATCCATACTCTCCAATCTCTTCTCAGCTCTTCTCTTGAATCCATTGAAGAGCATCTTCTCTATCATCATAGAGGCTAAATATGCCAACATTATAGGTATAAATATAGATGTAAATTTAAATGCAAGTAGCACAAATATAGCAAATAGATATAGTGCAACAAAAAATCTTTTGACTCTACCAGTCACAACTAGCCTCTTGTCTAACCCTCTAACCCAATGGATAAATAGAGGTAGATACAAAAGCACGACTACAAATCCATACTTGCCATCACTTAGAGCCATTAGGAGTTCATAGAGCACAAAAGGTATCAAGAAGTATACAAAGTGCCACCAAGTTTTGGTATGGTGAAAGAGAACTCTCTCTAGTCTGTAGCTATACCACTGCATATTTGTGATAAAGTAGTACCCCATCACCCCTATAAATATAAAATATGCCACTATATTGATATATACCATCCCTACTTCTCCTTGCAACTATCTAAAATTTTTTCTGCTATGAAATCACTATGCTTCAAGAAAAAGAAGTGATCACCCTTTAGTGGATAGAGCTTGCTACTCTCTATCATGTCTGCTATCTTCTCTCCTGACCATAGAGGTGTGGCTGTATCACTTTCTCCCCAAAAGAGTAGAGTATCGCTATCCACCTTTGCGAAGTTCTCTTCAAACTCCTCATTGACTACATTTTTAAATGTCTCATACATATTTTGACTCATTCCCTTGGCATCATCACTTACAAATAGTTGACGAAATCTTGAGAACCCTAGTGGCTTGAGTATCTTAAAGAGTGCTATCTTCGCCCTCACCGCAAATACTTTAGGTACCAATATGCCAGATGAAGAGAGTAGTACCAAGGTAGGTGGAGCTAAAAGTGTAGATACTTTACCACCAAATGAGTGACCCATAGCTATATCTATATCCACCCCTGCATCATCCAAAAATAGCTTGATGATATTGGCATAATCTTGGGTCTCTAAGACTATATCATTACTACTCTTGCCAAAGCCTGGCATATCTACATAGATATGCTTATACTCTCTCATACTCTTGCCAAATGCTTGTCGCATTATCTCTTTGTTGCTTCCCCACCCATGTAGTATAAGAATGCTCTTTTTCTCTTTTGGGTTTAGTAGCTCATACGATATTGTAAAGGTATGATTTTTATAATTTATCTCTTTTGAAGCCATAATTCACCATCTCTATATAATAGTGCTATTTTAACATAAAAGAGTCAAAACTTTGGCAGACTGAGTTGAAAAGAGATAGATTTGCTAAATCTCTTTTGTCAAGCTCTATCTCTTGGATCAAACAATCTAAAGCCCAACTCTCTTGGCTATCACTATGAGTGTTTGTGGTCTTCCTCTCTTTGGAGCGATAGCACCTACTCGATATCTCAAAAGATATGTAAGATATTGATATGTATATCTTAGATATTTTTTGACAATCGATGAGCTATTGGTTGATGCTCTCTCTACGGCTGACATATCGTCACTATCACCGATAGAATCTATCTCTTTACTATTTTTGAGAAGAGATAGTAGTTTGACTAGTGCAAATTTGAGTTTGAGTTGTGGTATAAGTGAATATTTGTATATCTCGACCACTTCAAACCCTGCTCTATCTAACAGCTCATAGATACTCTTTGTACTGAAAAAAAAGAGGTGATCTGGGTATTGAAACTTGTCTATATATCTCAAGTATTGTGGCTCTATCTCTGCGAAATTACCTGTCTCAAATATGAGTAATCCATCATCAGTAAGCATCTCATTCATAGTCTGAAACTCAGATATAGGGTCATAGAAGTGACTCAAGAGATCACAATGGTAGATGATATCAAACTTTCGATAATCATATATAGATATATCCAATGGAGACTCTATACATGGAATATGTAGATTGTCTCTAATGTGTTTGGATTGGATATGGTTGAGCTCTATGCCGTATGGCTCAAAACCTTTTTTTCGAGCCTCGTCGAGGAAGTAGCCTGCTCCAGCACCTAGCTCTAGTAGAGAGCCACCTCTCCTATATGAAGTGATGATCTTTAGATTGTGTTTTGCATATAGTGACTTGAAGAAGTTGGACTCTATATGTGTCTGTGCAGATATCTGTGCATTGTCATGACCGTAGATATCTACGATATCCTTCAGTGATGGTCTAGGTGATATATAGATGAGTTGGCACTCTTTGCACTTTTTGCCACTATATCCATCCTCTTTGATAAATTCACTACTCTTGCCACCACAAAATATGCAATCAATCTCCTCCATTACTTTTTGTCGGCTACTCTCTTTTTGCACGCTGATACATCTATACAAAACATACCTTTGCCTTTTTTGGCAGGTTTCAACTCCTCTAAGTTTTCATTGCCACACTTTTTACACTTTTTGTCATCCGACACTACTATAGCTTCTGGCTTTCGTGCCTCAGGCTTCATAGCGGGAAAGAGTAGCACATCACGAATAGAGTGCTTGTTGGTGAGCATCATCACAAGTCTATCTATACCTATACCCTCCCCTGCTGTAGGAGTCATACCATAGCTTAGGGCTTTGACATAGTCGGTGTCCATGTGCATAGCCTCATCATCACCTGTGGCATCTTTGGCTGCTACCTGCCCCTTGAATCTCTCATATTGATCTAGTGGGTCATTGAGCTCACTAAAACCATTGGCTATCTCTTTGCCTGCTATAAAGAGTTCAAATCTCTCTGCTATATCTGGATTGCTATCTGATCTTCTCGCAAGAGGAGAGATATCTACAGGGAAGTCGGTGATAAATGTAGGGTTGATAAGCTTTGGCTCTACAAACTCATCAAATAGCTCTGCTTGCAGATAGCCTAGTGTAAGATTTTCATCCACCTTTACATTGTGTTGCTTCAAATACTCTAAAGCTTTGGCTTTGTTGGTAGCTACATCATCAGGAACTCCACCTATTGCAGTGAGGGCTTCGATATATGGCACTTTGGCAAATGGTGTAGAGAAGTCTATCTCGTACTCTCCATAGGCAAGAGTAGTTGGCAACTCTAGCTTCTCAAATAGATAAGCGAAAAGCTCCTCCGTGATCTCCATCAAGTGAGTATAGGTGTGGTATGCCCAGTAGAACTCTATCATAGTAAATTCAGGGTTGTGGGTGTGATCCATACCCTCATTTCTAAAGTTACGATTGATCTCAAAGACCGCTTCCATACCGCCTACTATCAATCTCTTGAGATAGAGCTCTGGAGCTATTCTTAGATACCTATCTACACCCAAAGCATTATGGTGAGTAGTAAATGGCTTGGCATTTGCACCACCAGGTATAGGGTGCATCATAGGGGTCTCCACTTCCAAAAATGCTCTATCTTCAAAAAATCTTCTGACTAGGGAGACTATACGACTACGCATCACAAAGGTCTCTTTGACATCTGGATTGACTATCATATCTAAGTATCTCTGGCGATATCTCAGCTCATGATCTTGGAGTCCGTGAAACTTCTCAGGCAGTGGAGATATAGCTTTGCTAACTATCTCAAATCTCTTGCAGTGCAGCGTAAGCTCACCTGTCTGTGTCACAAACGGATAGCCTTCAGCTACAACTATATCACCTACCTCTATAAGTCTCTTGATCTTATTGTAGTACCCCTCTGGCAAGTCATCTCTATTGTAGTATATCTGTACTAGACCATCACTATCTTCTAGCTTGGCAAATGCTGCCTTACCCATGATACGGATAAATTTGAGTCTACCAGTAAGAGTATAGCTCTTACTCTCATCTCTTTTTTCATCTGCATCTATATCTTTGATGTAGTCGCACTCAGCCAAAAATTGACTAGATGGCGTGCCTTTATCTATCTGATTTGGATATGGGTTAAAACCCTCTTCTCTAAGTGTTTGTGCTTTTTTTATTCTCTCTTGAGTATATTGATCGTTGAACAAAAATGTATCTCCTCTATTGTAATGTAGTGACTATATTGATGTCTCTATCTGGATGTAGTTTGACAAGCTTCACAGATACCTGTGATATTCATAATATGATCTGTCATTTTGAAATTGAACTTTTGGGCTATCTCCTCTTGTCGTTTCTCTATAGTCTCATCTTGAAACTCTATAAGCTTACCACACTCTATACATATCAAATGGTCATGATGCTCTTTGAGACCCATCTCATACTTCTTTCCTTTGCTGCCAAATGAGATAGAGTTTGCTATGCCAGACTCCTCCAATAGCGTAAGAGTTCTATATACAGTGGCTATACCTATATTGACCTCTGGATGATTTGACTTGATTAGATTGTATAGATCTTCAGGTGTGAAGTGTCCATCATTTTCATATAGCGTCTTTAGCACTAGCTCTCTTTGCTTTGTAAACTTGAGACTGCTCCCCTTTAGGAGCTGTTTAAATGTCTCAAGGAGTGCAGTATAAGATACCATTGTATCTACTCTTGACCCATAGAGATATTTGCATCTATAGGATCTAAGCCTTTTATTGATGATGGGGATAGTGCTACTGTGGTGTTGGTATCTGCTTTTTTGAATGAGTCACCATCCAAATTTATCAAGTATGATCCAGCCGATTTCAGATATGGATATAGTACACTATCATCAAAATATTTTCCAACATTCTCTTTGACCAATGTCACATTGGATAGAGCAGTAATAATAAGGGCAAATATAAGAAAATACTTTCCTCCCCCAAAGACAAAGCCAAATAGCCCATCGATAAAGCCCAAACCACTCATCTTGATAAGTCTAGAGAATATCGCACCTACCGCTACAGATACTATCCATACCCCAGCAAAGAGACTCATAAAACCAATTAGCTTCAGTGCAGCGGGATTGTCGAGATGAAACAGCTCTCTATCTATGATCTCCCCAACTTGCTCAGACATCCTAGATGCTATATAGACACCACCTATAAGTCCTATGAGACCAAATAGCTCTTTGATTAGACCATTCATCATGCCTTTTATGCCAAGTATTATAACAATTGTTCCGATAGTTATATCCAAATAGTTAAACGAATTCAAATCCATTTTATCTGCCTTTGTCTATTATTTTTTTAACCGCACCACTATGCATTTAATGCTCTTGCAACCTCTTCAGGCTTATTGGCGTACTGTAGTGCTATCTCTTTACTGATTCTTCCATCTTTGTAAAATCTCATGATAGATTGTGTCTGAGTCTGCATACCTGTATCACCTTGACCTATCTGCATTTGTGAGTATATTTGGTGCACTTTATCTTCACGGATGAGGTTTGATATAGCATGATTTGTAGTCAATATCTCTGATGCCGCGACTCGCCCACCACCTAGTTTTGGTAGGAGCATTTGTGCTATTACGGCTACCAGAGAGGTGGCTATCATCGCACGAATCTGTGGCTGTTCATCACCAGAAAATACATCAATAATACGGTTGATTGTACCAGGTGCTGACGAGGTGTGGAGAGTACCAAAGACTAAGTGACCAGTCTCTGCAGCTGTCAAACCAGCCTCTATAGTGACCTTATCCCTCATCTCACCGATTAGTATGACATCTGGATCTTGACGCAAGGCATACTTCATAGCTGATGCGAAACTATTGGTATCTGGTCCCACATTTCTATGTGAAAAGACAGATTTTTTATTTTTGTGGATAAACTCCACTGGATCTTCCGCCGTAAGTATATGCTTATGCTCTGTCAAGTTGATCTCATTTAGCATCGCTGCTAGTGTGGTAGATTTACCAGATCCAGTAGGTCCTGTCACTAGTATGAGACCCTTCTCTCTCTTGATTAGCTCTTTATATATAGGTGGTGCACTCAGATCATCTAGTGATGGTATCTCTATAGGGATCACCCTAAAGGCAGCAGCTATATCACCCATAGTTTTATAGTAGTTACCCCTAAATCTTCCCATTCCGGGAATCTCAAGAGCGAAGTCAAGCTCATTGTGCTCTTCAAACTCCTGCTTCTGCTTCTCAGTGAGGAGTGAGTAACACATCTCCTCTATATCATCACCTGTAAGCACAGGGAGATTGACAGGCTTCAATGCTCCTGCCATCCTAATCTGTGGCTCGCTTCTACTTACTAAGTGGAGGTCAGAAGCCCCATGGCTCACGACACTCTGTAGCAATTTTTTGATATTAAATTTTGACATCCATCTCTCCTTTGGGTTAACTAGACTTCTTGAATCTCACGAAAGTCTACTAAATGTTTCCGATAGAGTACCTCATCATACCCTACCAAAACTCTACCATCTGCTAGCTCCACTACTGGTCTCTTGATAAGCATATTCTCTCTCGATAGCCAATCTACCTTTTCGCTATCATTGAGATTTTTATCTTTTAGTTTCAAGTTGCGATATGTACTACTTCTAGCATTGAATAGCTGTTTTATATTGGCTCCTGACTCTATCCATCTCTCTATGGTTGACCTATCTACAGCAATCTCTTTAAAATCATAGAGCATATACTCTATGCCCTCTGCTTTACAAAATCTGATAGCCCTCTTGACGCTATCACAATTTTTGATACCATAGATCTTGATCATCTGCTACTCTATAATAGCTGGTACCACAAAGAAGTTATCTTCGCTTTGTGGTGAATGGCTCAATATACTCTGCGATATACTACTATCGACAGAGATGATATCTTCTCTCATTGGAGTACCACCATCTAGTGTAGAGAATGATGCATCCAAAGAGTCCGTATCTAGTTCGGAGAGGTTCTCTACAAAAGATACTATCTCAGAGAGTTGCTCTATGACCTCATCTTTTTTATCCTCATCTATATAGAGGTGTGAAAGTTTTTCCAATTTTGCCAAAACAGTGTTGTCAATATGCACAATTATCCTTTGTCGCTTATAAATCTAAAGTTTATCATTATATATTAAATCTCTTTAAGATATAACATTAAACCCAAATTATACAGTAGAAATCATAGAACTACCATCTGTTATTCTATCTAGGATGTTTTTCAGTAATCCTATTGCATAATTTGGATCAAACAATAGATTTTGTATATAAGATCTAATAAATTGGAGTCCAAAAGCGATGAATAACAAAAATATGCAAGTAGTAGATCTACTTATAAAGCTTCTCAGTCACAACTCTGTCACCCCTGATGATGATGGATTGTTGTCGTTCATAGAGGGCTATCTTGATGGATATAGCTCTATCTGGAAAAATGAGGGTGGAGTAAAAAATCTATTTTTATACAAAAAGTTTGGAGAGGGTCCTCATCTATGCTTTGCAGGCCATGTAGATGTAGTGCCTGCTGGTGATGGATGGGATAGCAATCCATTTGTGCCTATTGTACACAATGGGGTCATTACAGCTCGTGGAGCTCAAGATATGAAGAGTGGAGTAGCAGCATTTGTGCAAGCCATGAGAGATACCAAAGAGTTCAAGGGTACACTATCTCTACTACTCACTAGTGACGAAGAGGGGGAAGCAAAGTATGGCACACAGATCATGCTAAAGCACCTCAAAGAGATATCTTTTCTGCCAGACTACAGCATAGTAGCAGAACCCACTTGCGATAAACTCTTTGGCGACTCCATCAAGATAGGAAGAAGAGGCTCCATCAATGGCACAATAGAGAAGCATGGCAAACAGGGACATGCTGCATATCCAGAAAAGTCCCTAAACCCCATACACAAAGTAGCCCAAATACTACCAGAGATAGCAGGGGTCAACTTAGATGATGGGGATGAGTACTTCTCCCCTAGTAAGTTTGTCATTACAGATATTCGTGCGGGTATGGAGGTGACCAATGTTACGCCAGGAAAGCTCAAGATGATGTTTAATGTCCGCAACTCCACCAAGACAGATGCCACATCAGTGAAGGAGTTTGTAGATAGATATTTTGATGGAATGGATTATACCCTCAAACTATCTCAATCAGCAAAACCATTCCTCACAAATCCAGATACTCCTGTAGTGCAGATACTAGATAGTGCCATAGAGAAGATATGCCACATAAAACCTAGTCACTCTACAGCAGGAGGCACTAGCGATGCACGATTTTTAGCAGAATATGGAGTAGAGACAGTAGAGTTTGGTGTAATAAATGATACAATACATGCACCAAATGAGAGAACTACTATAGATGAGGTGGAGAAGCTGTACCAAATCTTCCTTATGACTATAGATGAGTTCAAAAACTATTAAGGATTGCAAATGCAAAGAGTATCTCTAACTATACTGATATATCTATATCTACTACTATTTACAAATCTATCGGCACAAGAGCTAAAGTGGGAGAGTAGCCTTAGCGTGGCGTTTGAAAAGTCTGCACTACAAAAAAAGCCATTGATGGTACTTGTAGAGAAAGAGCACTGTAGATGGTGCAAAAAAATGAAGTCCGAAACACTATCAGATAGAAATATATCAAAGAGATTGGATGATTTTGTATTGGTCAAAGTAGACAAAAACGATATAGATAGCGATGAGCTTCCATACGCTAGATATGTACCTACCATATATCTATTTTCACCCAAAAAAGAACTATTGATAAAAGTCAGTGGCTACTATGTAGTCGAAGATTTCGACAGCTATCTGGATGACTTTTATGAAAAAATGAGATAATGGATATCTTCACTCGTCCTAGCGTAACCCAATTTATACTATTGCGAATCTCCATATTGGCAGTAGCCATCTTGGCTCTGTTTTATATACTGCTTGTATATATATTGGGTAGAGGTGAAGATGTGTGGCTAGATATCTCTCTATTGGCGATTGCTATGGGTATCATCATGCTAGCATCATACATTGGAGCAAAGAGAGTAGAGACAAGACTAGATGCCATCAACAATAGTCTACAAAACTTCACAACCACCAAAAAGCTACCCACAAACATGAGTACTTTCACCAAAGAGTTTGATGATATTAGCAAAAATTTAGCCAAAGTCCTACAGCGTGCCAAAAAACGAGAGAGTGATAAGCAAAAATATAGTGCAAAACTCAAACTCAAAAATAGACAGAGAGGCGAAATGATATCTGCTATAGCTCATGAGTTTAGAAATCCCATATCCTCCATCATGGGGTATGCACAGACTCTACATGAAGATAGAGATATATCGAGAGCCACAGAGGAGAAGTTCTTAGAGAAGATATACAACAATGGACAAAAGATAGAGGATCTACTAAGTCGTCTCATACTCTGGAATAAATTTGAGAGCGGTGATACAAAACTTCATATGAGTAGCTTTTCGATATATCATCTAATAGAGGAGAGTATAGCTTCATTGGAGGATAGATATAGAGATCGCACCATCACTATAGCAGGAGATGATCGCACCATATCAGCAGATAGAACACTCATAGAGATAGTGCTCAAAAACCTCATAGAGAATGCTATCAAATATTCAGATGATGAAGTCATAGTCAAGATATCACCTGACAAGATAAGCGTCATAGATAGTGGAGCAGGTATCAGCGAGAGCGATATCAGCAAGGTGACAAAAAAGTTCTATCGCTCACCCACTCACAATTGGGACAACTCTATGGGCTTAGGGCTATCTATAGTCAAAACTATACTCAACCTACACAACACCAAGCTACACATAGAGAGCATAGAGAAAAAGGGATCTACATTCTACTTTACAATGTAGGGGGATTGAGAGTTTGGCGATGTCACGATTGGAGACATCCCTTCACTCCTACTTTGCAAAGAAGTTGAAGAGAAGCGTTTGAATGTATAGAAAAGCCCTATTTTTCGCTTAGTTCTATGATGTTTATATGTTTTTTTGACTCTTTCTTGTGGCTGACTATCGAGATATTGTCATCGGCATTCATCTGTTTAAACAGCTCTGATTTTGCCTTGGCTCGTTGCTTCTCTTTTGCTATGTTGTCTTTTTTTGCTCGTGCCTGCTTGCCTGACAAATCAAGAGAGGCATCCATCCTGTTGCCGAT
>FPHC01000048.1_pt1 | contig 63101 bp, 52 predicted proteins | sample 1057211 | NCBI WGS metagenome assembly FPHC01 (sample SAMEA4473313, study PRJEB15554) | hydrothermal vent metagenome | biome: marine basaltic hydrothermal vent biome; feature: marine hydrothermal vent; material: water | place: Pacific Ocean | collected 2011-06-14/2011-07-23 | depth 1199 m
ATTGTAGCCGTGATGGAGTCTCAGCATATAGCCTTTGGGTATAGTAGTGATATGGATTGGGTGCTACTCTCTACTGCCATAGCACCACTACTGCTCTCATCTATCTTGATGATATCCAAACTCTATAGAGGTCAGATAGAGTCATATAGAGATACCTATCAGAGGGTCGGTGTGGGTGGACTGATAGCTATACTCACTGTTTGGGAGCTTTTGTCATTTTGCTTATCTGGTGATATGTTGAGTTTATATATACCGATACTCAATCCTTTGGATCTGCTAGAGATAGCCTCTTTGACTATGGCACTATATTGGATATCTACTCAAAAATTTTCACTCAATAGGTATCTATATGTAGTGTTTGCATTTGTGGGTACAGCTTTGATTAGCGTAATATTTGCTAGAGCAGTCCACCACTATATGGGTATAGCATATGACTTCAAGCCACTATGGAGTAGTATATTTTTTCAAGCAGGTCTCTCTATAGTATGGAGTCTATTGGCGATATCTCTTATGCTCTATTCTCAAAAGAGAGCTAGCCGACCTATGTGGATAGGTGGATTTATACTATTTATGCTAGTAGTAGCCAAACTATTTTTGGTAGAGTTGTCAAGTAGTGGTACAGTAGAGAGGATCGTATCTTTTATGGCAGTAGGCTCGCTACTCCTGCTTATAGGGTATTTTGCCCCACTACCACCAGCAAAGAGTCTATCGACAGCATCACAAGAGTAGGAGATTACTATGTTCTCTTGGATCTTAGAATTGAGATAAAACAACTGTTAAAGTTGGTCATTTAGGAGCAGAGGCTTTAGTCTCACCATTTAATGAAGCCAAAGCCATCATCTCCGATAGATTTTGCAAGAATCCTAATTTACAGATAGAAATATGAAAAATATTTAGTTAGTATACTCTTTACTCTCTCATCTTTGTAAAATTCACTACTTTTTAATCTATCTCGAAACTTTGGATCGGCCATATGCGGAGCATACCAAATGCGATAAGAGATACTCTTTGAGATCTTTGGTTCTATATATCTCTTGACAAATCTATAGACGCTCTTGTCAAATGATAGAGCCTCTACTGACTGCTCTATTTTTTCACCTTTTGATCCTGAATATCTTGACTCTGCTACTCTCTGCAACTTTTTCAAATAGGTTTTTGTCATAAGTGTCAAATATCATAGCTTGTATATAGAAGCTATTGTAGTACTTCTCATCTATCCAGTAGAGGTGTATGCCATAAGTAAACATATAGTTTTTAGCATCTTTATGAAATGTATATTTGTACTTTTTTCTATGTTTGTCTGTTATCATTATGCTATTTAGTGGAGTCTTTTTGCCTTCAGCATCTGTCACCATACCTTCATTGCTATCAAGTATAAAAGCATAACCCTCTACAAGACTGTATGTTTTGGAGAAAGGCTTCATTAATGATGTGACTTTGAAGTGTTCATGGCTATCCTCTATATGACCATGTAGATCCAATGATGCTGTACTGAGCATAGTGTAGTAGAAGTCTAGCATGCCACTATGTAAAAATATATATACATCACCATCTCCATATAGATCATCTATACTTTTATCTTTTATAGATGAGAGTAACTCCGTATAGTTTTGATCTTTTAGTAGTGTAGGCAATATATATCTCTCGTTTCTTTTTCGTGCCTCTATGCGTCCATTTGCGAGCATCAATGAAGCTTTTGCAGTGAAATTTTGATCGGTACTCATAAATATCTTATATATCAGATTTGTATCTGGTCCACCATGGTATCCATTGTCAGATACTGTATTGTCATGTCCTGTATAGTACCATAGTGGCCATCCATAATCCCATGAATTTACGATAGTGTCATTGTCATCTATTGTTTTGCCAAACTCCTCTATGGCATGCTTATCATCTGCATAGTAGTTGAGTGTCAGCATATAAGCCTTATTGAGATAAAATATATTCCACACCATTACTACTAGAAGTATGGTAGTCAAGTAGTATGACAATCTCCTTGTATATACTGAATCGACTCTTGCCAAAACAAGATATCTAATCATATAAAACATATGCACAATACCAAATGCAAAAGCCACAGTAGCATACATATCAAATCTGCTACCAGCAAATGATGAGGCGTAGCCCAACACTATAAGCGGCAGCGTTATGAGCATAACTCTATATCTAATCAGTATCAGTAGATACCCTAGAGTACCCAACATTATATATGATGTGTATAGTGTCGTAGGTCCACTAGAGTGCCATATATTTGCACCTACAGCTTCAGAGACGACTTGCAGATCATTTGGATATATATACTCTACTCCACCAGCAGTAAAACTCATATCCTTATTTGCATTTAGATAGTTCATAGCTCTTGATAGATAGTGATTTGGATCTATAAGCAACATACCCAAGATAAAAAATGCAACTATAGCAATAAGATAGTGTCTATAGGATAGCAGATTTTTTTTGTTTAGTAGGTAAAACAGTGCTATTGTGACTAGTAGTAGAAAGACTTTATACTCGACTGCTACAGGAAGTATAGATATAGAGACGGCGATAAATATTTGAGGCAAAATAACACTTTTATCTTTCGCCAATAGTAGATAGAGTAGGGTAGATAACACTATGGCAAGAAGTATACTAGATGAGGAGTGGTACCATAATCCAAAAAATATCATAGAGAGTGACGCAGATAGGGCATACACTAGATTGGCTCTTGTGACAGCAAGCATTATGAAAGCTATAGAGGTCAAGATAAGTAGAAGATTGCCCCAATCAGTATCTATGTATCCTAGATAGCTTCTACTATAGAAGAACTTTCCACTTACAGCTACAAGTGCTACCAAAAAACCAAAAGTTGGAGTCTTCAGTGAGTTGCCCATCATTATGACGGGTACGACTATGAGAGGAGCTGCGACTATGGGAAGTATCAACATGACCCAATCTATAGAGAAACCAGTGAGACTCACTACAGATGCGATAAGATGACCCAATAGATAGTCACTACTATATGGCAAATCTACTCCAGATAGTATACTCTTTGCATAGTAGCCATATCTTCCTGCATCAGGATGCCAGACAGAGACAGGTGTAGAGCCGTCCCAAAAGGGCTCTATCTGCTTGACTTGAAAAAACATCAATAGACGCACTGATAGACCAAATATATATGCAATCAAAATATATATGATAGATTGCTTCCAAGAGGATGACTCTTCACTTATGATAGATCGTGTTTTGAGGAATTGCGATAGTTTGAGGGTCTGCATATTTGTTACCTTGTATGTGATGAAGAATTATAACAAAAAAGAGGGGATATTGGTTTAAATGTAGAGTCAAAATAGGAACCTTGCTAAGGTCTCTTGTCGTCACGCTACACTTATATAGCAAAGAGATTTTCAGATACCCAAAAAGTATCACGGATGAAAAAGAGAGAGGCAAGAGATGCAATAAAAGCATATCAGCAAGGATACTCTCAGCATATGATAGCTAAAGTGTTGAGCATATCAAATAGGTAGTTTTGTGGGGTGACCAAAAGAGGTAGGAAGAGTGCTACTGTTGGCTAATATTTTTACCTATAAATATGCAAATAGAAGGTGATTTTATGATAAAAAATGAAAACAGAGAAGAGATAGAGAGTGTATGCACATATTGTGGTGTAGGATGTGACATCACAGGTGTAGTAGAAGAGAATAAAATAGTCAAGATATTTGCACAAAAAGATGGGGTGGTCTCTCAGGGAAAACTATGTATCAAAGGCAAGTATGGATATGGCTTTGTCGATGCTGATGATCGCATAAGAGAGCCTAGGATAAAGAGAGAGTTCTTGGATAAAAACCCTCATATAAGAGAAGCTATATCCTCTGCTCTTGTAGAGTATGATAGTGAATATATGAGCTGTGATATAGATAGTGCTACTACAGCAGCAGCTATGAAGCTAAGTGAAATCAAGCAGAAATATGGAGGCGATAGCTTCTGTGCAATAGGTGGTGCTAGGACATCATGTGAGGGAGCCTATACATTCCAAAAATTCTGTAGAGAGAGTATGGGGTCACCACATGTAGATAACTGTGCTAGGGTTTGTCACTCGCCATCGCTTAAAGGTATGAGAGCTACCATAGGCGAAGGTGCAGCGACCAATCCATATAATGATATATATGATGCAGAGTTCATGATAGTGATAGGCTCCAATACCATGGAGGCACACCCTATCATAGCCAACCGCATGGTAGATATGGCAAAGACACACAACAATCTAGTTGTAATAGATGTCCGTGAAACAAAATTGGCAAAATTAGCAAAACACAACTGTATCATACCATACGAAGCCAATCTACTCATACTCAATATGATGGCGTATGTCATCATAGATGAGGAGCTATATGACTCTGAATTCATATCCAATCGCACCAAAGGTTTCGATGAGTTCCGTGACAAAATACTCAGTGACCCATATGCAAATCCAAACTTTTTCAACAAGATAGAGGGGTATGAGTATCTCTCAAAGATGATACCAAACATAGCAAGAGAGTATGCTGTCAAAAAGTCTATGATATTTTGGGGACTTGGCATCACTGAGCATCTTGATGGTTCGTATGCTGTGATGGCTATTACCCACTTAGCCCTCATGACAGGAAATGTAGGCAAAACAGGTGCAGGACTCATGCCGCTTCGTGGTCAAAACAATGTCCAAGGGGCTTGTGATATGGGCTGTCTGCCATACTTTGCACCAGATTATCAGAAACCCAAAGTTGAGGGACTCATGACACCTCAACTCATAGATGCCATGCTAGAGGGTAAGATAAAAGCTCTACTCAATATGGGTGAAGATATCTCTCATATACATCCAAATACCAATAAAACTCAAGAGGCGCTAGATAGAGTAGAGTTTATAATGGTTCAAGAGCTATTTATGACAGATATAGCAAAGAGGGCAGATATAGTCATAGGGGTGAAGTCGGCATATGAAAAGACAGGGGTCTATGTCAATGCTATGAGAAGACTGCATCTATCTCAACCATTGGTCAAGAGTGATCTTCCTGATGATTGGGAGGTGCTCACTATGATAGATGGTAAATTGGGTGGCAACTTTGGCTTTAAGAGCAGTGAAGATGTATGGAATGAGGTGAGAGAAGTGGCACCAAGGAGATTTTCTGGAGCAGCCTACTATAGATTGGCAAGACATCGCAAGAGAGGAATGCAGTGGCCTATATATCATGAAGATACGCCTATCCTCCACCTATTGGACTTCAGGACAGAGGATGGATTGGGTCGATATCTCTATAGACAGTATGAGCCTAGAGGAATGATAGCAGAGATACTTGAAGATAGATTTTATAACGATTCGCTAGATGGGTACTATCTCACTACAGGAAGAACTCTAGCTCACTACAATAACGCAGCACAGACAAAGAGAAGCAAAAAGCTTAACAAAAAATATGATAGGGATATACTGTTGGCACCTCAAGAGGCAGAGGGTAAGTTCGGTGATTTTGTGATACTAAAGAGCATATATGGAGAGACAGCACCTCTACCTGTGCGATATACATCAAAAGTGAGAGAAAAGACTCTATTTAGCACATTTCACCATAGTAGCTCAAAGATAAATGCAATCTTTGGAGATGAGTGCGATGAGCTTATAATGACAGCTAGGTTTAAGTCACTAAGAGTCGAAGTGATACCTGTCAATAGTGACTAATTTCATATAGCAAAGGATATTTTAGTCAAGATACAGTTTAATTGGGTATAATACGCTCCATTTTCTTAATCGTAAGCGTAAATGAAAAATATCTGTAAAGGAGTATAATATGCCTAAAATGAAGAGCGTAAAAGGCGCTGTGAAGCGTTTCAAAGTCAAAAAAAGTGGCAAGATCAAAAGAGGTACGGCTTATAGAAGTCATATCCTTACTAAGGTCGATGGACAACATCATAGAGATATGAGATCACCAAAGTATGTAGATAAAGCAGATGCTAAAAACATAAAAGAGATGATCAACTAATCCATAAAAAGCAGTTCCCCCGATAAGGGGCAAGTTCAAACAGAGATAATGTTTGGCACCTAATACTATCCGAATATTCGGTAAAAAGTTCTAAGGTAAAGGAAAACAATGAGAGTAAAAACAGGTGTAGTTAGAAGTAGACGACATAAAAGATTATTAAAGCAAGCCAGAGGCTTCTATAGCGGAAGAAGAAAGCACTTTAGAAAAGCTAAAGAGCAGTTAGAGAGATCACTCGTATATGCTTACAGAGATAGAAGACAAAAAAAGAGAGATTTTAGAAAATTGTGGATCATTAGAATCAATGCAGCTGCAAGATTGAATGGCATGAACTACTCAACATTTATGCATGGTCTCAAATTGGCAAACATTGAATTGGATAGAAAAATACTCGCAGATATGGCGATGAATAATCCAGATAATTTCGCTAAAGTAGCAGAAGCTTCTAAAGCAGCTTTGGCCAAATAAGATATATACAATAGATAGAGATAATCTCTATCTATACCCCTCTATCACCCCTCCTATTCACATATCAACTCCATAGCTTTCGCAAAAACCCAAGAAGAGAGATTGTAACTATCTGAATATTTGAGATATTTTCGATATAATTCAGCCAAAATCATGCCAAGGATAGCAAGTGAGTAGTAATTTCATAAAAACCTATTATGCCCTAACCACTTTTGTCGTGCTACTCTCGCTATATTCATACTTTCAATTAGATAGAATCATATTGGATTATATGTATCACCAATGGGGCAATCCTACCATACCATTTGGAGCTATACACACATTTTCTCAGATAGGTAAATCGGTATGGTATATCGTAGGCTCTATCATCGCATATATCATATGGAGAGATAGAGATCCTGCCATAGCTAAAATATCTGCCTATATACTCTCTACTACTATACTGTCAGGAGTGGCTGTCAATATCATCAAAGTTATTTTTGGTAGGGCGAGACCTATTTTATATATAGAGGATCATATATATGGCTTTAGTTGGTTCAGTTTTGATGTGGTATATAGATCATTTCCATCAGGACACTCAACCACAGCAATGGCTGTAGCTACGGGATTGGCTCTGGTTCTACCCAAATATCGCATATGGTTTCTAGCACTAGGTATAGCTATCGCACTCAGTAGAGTAGTGTTGACAGAGCACTATCTATCGGATGTGATAGTAGGTGGTTTTCTAGGGCTTAGTAGCAGTATGTTTCTATACCATGTATTTTATCGTCAAGAGAAGAGAGGCAATTATGAACTATAGGGAGTCGCCATACCCTGCTATCATTTTGATATTGGGTATCTTTGTTAGCTTCTACTACAATCTAGGCTCAGTAGCGCTATTTAACCTAGACGAGGGTGCATTTGGTGAAGCGACTAGGGAGATGGTGGATAGCGGTAACTATCTCACTACATATCTCAACGGTGCATTGAGATTTGATAAGCCTATACTCATCTATTGGCTTCAAGCACTCAGTCTCCATATATTTGGATTGGGCGAGTTTGCCCTGAGACTTCCATCTGCCTTGTCAGCTACATTGTGGGTAGTGGCACTCTATAAATTTACAAAAATCCATTACGATAAAGAGTTGGCATTTATATCCGCATTTATGATGGCTACAGCTCTACAGATAACCATCATAGCCAAAGCCTCTATAGCAGATGCTCTACTCAATCTACTTATAGCATCTAGCATGTTTCTCTTTTATAGATACTATACCCATAGAGAGAAACTACATCTATATCTACTCTTTCTGCTCATAGCATTGGGGGTACTCACCAAGGGACCTGTAGCCATACTGATACCTTTGGTTGTCACTTTCATATTTTTAGCCATAAAAGGCGAACTCAAAGTGTGGATAAGTATGGTATTTAATCCTATAGGCATAGTCATATTTTTGGCAGTAGCTATGCCTTGGTATATACTAGAGTATCTTGATCAAGGAGATAGATTTATCAATGGATTTTTTTTCAAACACAATCTAAATAGATTTAACACCTCTCTTGAGGGGCATAGTGGAACTCTCTTCTACTTCATACCTGTAGTATTGGTAGGGTTGATACCATATACTACTCTAGTAATCCGTGCTATTAGAGATATAAAATTGTGGTTTAGGGATGATTTGACTCTATTTTTGATAGTTTGGTTTGGATTTGTCTTTATATTTTTCTCCCTATCTGGTACTAAGTTGCCACACTATGTCATATATGGATATACTCCACTATTTATACTGATGGCTCTGTCGATAGATAAGATTCGCTCAGATATCATGCTACTGCTACCCCCAGTAATACTATTTGTGATACTTCTCTTGCTACCCCATATAGTTCCTCTTGTTGAACCATATATCAAAAAGCCATTTGTCCAAGCCATGGTGAGTAGTGGTATAGATGAGTTTGGATGGTGGTGGAGTCTCTTTTTTGTCATACTGATAAGCTTCTATATTTGGCTTATGGTGAGCGATAAATTTAGTAGACGCTACAAACTATTTATAGTGGGTATCACTACGATGATAGCTATAAACGGTGTAGTGATGCCTACATATGCTGCTATTACACAAGAGCCTATCAAAGAGGCTGCACTCATAGCCAAAGATAGGGGATACGATATATATCTGTGGGAGTTTAATGTGCCTACATTTATGGTATATCGAGAGCAGTTGACACATAGAGAGAGACCAAAAAGAGGTGATATAGTAGTGACCAAGATAGATAAATTAAAGAGTTTTGAAAGCTATGATATACTCTATCTCAAACATGGCGTAGTAATGGCAGAGATCAAATAAACTTCTTACAAAAAGGAAAAATAGATGAAACTATCTGTAGTCATCCCTGTGATGAATGAGAGAGACAATATAGAGCCTCTGCTAGAGTCTGTATATAGTGCATTGGATGGATATATAGAGTATGAGCTTATATTGGTAGATGATGGCTCTAGTGATGATACTGTGGCAGAGATAGCCAAGTTGGCCAAGAGCAACACAAGAGTTCTTGTCTTTAACCGCAATTATGGTCAAACCACCGCTATGGCAGCAGGTATAGAGAGTGCCAATGGTGAATTGATAGTGACACTAGATGGTGATCTACAAAATGACCCTACAGATATACTTCCTATGATAGAGAAACTAGAGTCAGAGGGGTGGGATGTAGTGGCAGGTCGAAGACTCAAAAGACAAGATGGTATGTTTCTCAGAAAGATACCTAGCAAGATAGCCAACTACATTATCCGTCGCTCCACAGGTGTATATATAAGTGACTATGGGTGTACTCTTAAGGTATTTACCAAAGATGTAGCTAAAAATCTGGAACTATATGGAGAGCTGCATAGATTTATACCTGTACTAGCCAAGATATATGGAGCTAAAATCACAGAGATGGATGTCAAGCACCATGCACGAACTCACGGTGTCTCCAAGTATGGCATAGGCAGAACTTCTCGCGTCATAAGTGACCTAATGCTGATGCTATTTATGCAAAAGTATAGAGTCAAGCCTATGCACCTCTTTGGCACTTTGGGTCTATTTACCTTTGTACCTGGGGTGCTGATCAACTTTTATCTTTTGATACTCAAGCTACTCGGCAACGACATAGGTCATCGCCCACTACTTACTCTTGGTATAGTATTGGTCTTAGCAGGTATTCAGTTGATCACCACAGGTTTCTTGGCAGAGCTTATCATGAGGACATACTTTGAGTCTCAAAATAAAAAACCATACACCATCAAAGAGACTATAGTTGGCACTCAAGAGAACGAATAAGCAATACATAAAGAGTCTTATAAAGATATCCATAACTATATGGGCTATCTACTATGTATGGAAGCATATAGATGGTGTAAAGATGTTGGAGACTCTAAATAGAGCCAATATTTGGTGGATTCTGGCTGCATTCGTAGCATTCAATCTATCAAAAATCAGTAGCTCTTTTAGACTCAACTACTATTTTCGAGCTATAGGCATCAGGTTGGACGAGTGGTCAAACCTCAAGCTATACTATATAGGGATGTTTTACAATCTGTTTCTGCCTGGTGGCATAGGTGGAGATGGGTACAAGGCATATATACTACAAAAGAGATATGATACAGGATACAAGAGTCTCATAAGCTCTCTACTTTTAGACCGTATTAGTGGCATGGTAGCACTTCTGCTGTTTGGTGGTATACTCTTCTTTTTTAGTAGTTTTAGAGCTATATATAGTGAGTTGACTCCTCTTGCAATATTTGGGATTGTGTCTATTTTGCCACTCAATTATCTCTTGACAAAGAGATTTTTTGGTGAGTTGATGAGTGTATTTTTACCTACAACTATTTACGCTTTTGCAGTGCAACTACTGCAACTGCTATCTGCCCTTTTTATCGTATGGTCACTACCTATAGGAGATGGATATCTGACAGACTATCTACTACTATTTCTCGTCTCATCCATAGTAGCTATACTACCTATAAGTATAGGTGGCATAGGAGTTAGAGAGCTGACATTTTTATATGGATTTTCTGCAATAGGTGCAGATACAACCACAGCAGTGATATTTTCTCTCATATTCTTCCTCATCACCGCCGTATCATCCTTGATAGGAGCTTTTCTATCCGAAGAGACTAAAGAGTAAAAATCTACTTACTATAAAAAGTGATACTCTCTATAAAAGCCTCTGCACCACCTTTGGTATCTTTGGTATTCATCTGAAAGCCAAATGCTGTGACAGGAGGGGTTGGTTTTTTAAACTCCTCTTGAAACTTCTGATCTATATTGAAGTTGGTTACTACTCTTTTGCCACGGCTTGTCGATACACAGTAGTATCGTCCACCCTCTTTATATAGAACACCTAGATATCTACCGCCCACCTTCTCTTTCTCTCCTATAAATGGACCAAAAAAGTAGGGAGCAGCCTTGACACCCATAGGCAGACCACTACTCAACATCTCTGTACCCAATGATATTAGTGCGCCAATAGCCAATCTATTGTTGCCATTTGCCCAATCAGCACCTTGTGGGAATCTATTTACGCCCCATACTATCTTGACGATACCCACATTGTATAGGTAACTACTTTTTGTAAACTGTATACCCAAAAGACCTGTTGTCTCACCTTGTGTACTGATAACAAGCCTGCCATTCCTAAATACCATATTTAAATCATCGGCATCAAGTTTAAACAAAAAACCTTTTGATTTCAGCCAAGCTTTGGCATCTCCATCTTTCTGTTTTGTAAAATCAAGGGAGTATAGCACCTTGCTATCTGCTACAGAAAATAGTGTCATCATCAACACTAAAAAAACTATTTTTTTCATCATAAATATCCTTCTATTGGTAAGATTGAGAGTATATCTGTTCCTAGTGTTCTAAAGTAGCTAGAGTTAGGTGGTGAGTAGTATAATCTATCTCTATCCATCCAGATAGGACCATATATTGGCATGCCTTGATCCTCCTCTTCTAGTGGATATGCACCCCATGAGAGCTTATAGAAGTTCTCTTTGTTTATCAGGTCATCCAATATCTCTTGCTTCCTTTTGGCTATCTTTTTGGAGTCTATAACCAAGAGTAGTTCTGTATTTAGTTTGATTGATCGTGGGTCAATATTTGCAGATCCAACTATGAGGCGATAGTCATCAATCACCATCATCTTGGTATGTAGCGATGCCCTATTGGCTTTAAGCCATTTTTTAGATCTGGTACGCCCCTTAAGAGTTTGTGGTTTTAACTCATAGAGATCGACACCTATATCCAAAAGACTCTTGATGTGCCATCTATATCCACTATATACAGCAAAAACATCTGTAGAGGCTAAGGAGTTTGTGACCACAGTAATCTTCACTCCTCTAGCACGCATATTCTTAAAGCTCTCTATCATCGCTTTGCCAGGTATAAAGTATGGTGATATGATAGTGAGCTCTTTTTCTATGTGATCGAAGGCATCTTTGACGCGAGAGGAGAGGTGTGTCCTTGGGTCATCTTCACTAGTGGCTACCTTCTCTGGGTAGTCGTAGTAGAGGCGAGCCTCATCTGCTCTACTAAATTTTATGCCATGATTGAAGACTTTTTGGTAAAAATCTGAATTTTCGACAGCCTTTGCGAAGCTACTACGAGTAAATGTATCTATGTTATTTTGGAATATTTTACTCTTCTTACGCATCTCTTTTTTGCTAAACCTCCCCTCTAGCAATCTCTTTGCAGGTACTGCTTGACGACTACTCCAGTAGAGGTTAAATTGTGCAGATATCTCAGGTACTATCTTGCCTATAGATAGTATGTCATAATCAAAAAATAGTGTATCATCATCTGCTGCGAAATAGACATCGCCAATATTTCTCCCACCGACTATGGCTACACTACCATCTACTATCAGTGCCTTATTGTGCATTCTCTTGCCTAGACTATCTATGTTAAAAAGTAGTCCTAAGTTTCTAAATGAGCTTCTGAGTCTATTGGGATTGAAGAGTCTAAGTTCAATATTTTTATGTTCGGATAGACTTCTCCACTCTCTATCCAATCCACTCGATGCCAAATCATCTAGTAGTATACGAATCTTCACACCTCTATCGGCAGCTTTGAGTAATCTATATGAGAAAAATAGCCCAGTTTTATCATTCTCATATATATAGTATTGGATATCTATGCTCTTCTTGGCATGATCGACCAAAAATAGTCTTGAAGCAAAGGCATCTTTGGGGTCATCAAGCGAATAGAAAGCCGAGCTATTAGATAGATTTATGCCTCTATATGAAAAGTATTTCAAGATTGAGCTGTCTCTTTCGGAGCTCTCTATGATACCATTTTCTCTTTGCACCTTTGGGGTTATGATGCCACATCCATAGAAGTAGAGTGGCACTATGATAGAGAGTATAAAGAGTTTGATATTTTTGTGCAATAGTATCCTTTATATTGTATAGATTAAAATATTATACACATTTTACAATATTTTTACCATTATTTATCCATTAATTTTTGATTTTTCAACTGTTCACCCTAATGGAGTATAATTTCTACAAGAAAGAGAGTAGACCTGCCCAAGAAGTCTATCATCTTTCAATTCTAATGCGATGTCAAGTGTTTGTTTTACTTCTTGTCCAAAATGTAAATCTCCTTGTTTTGTCTTGGCTATCGCACTCCCTACTTAGTCAACATATTAAGATTAAGATTTATATTGTATACTAGAGTTAAAATTACTAAAACTTCATATATAAAATTCATAAATAGATAATTAGCTATTTTATTGGGTTTTGAGTGAAGTATAGATAAGGAGGTCTTTGTGAAACAGGGAATAATGATTTTTATAGCTATTGGAGTAATAGGTATCTATGTTCTGATGGGCTTTATGAAAAAGGTTCAAACAACAGACAATCTCTCTACAGCAGAGACTAGACTTGCTCAAGCAGACAAGAAACACTATCGTCAAGATGCTATCGGGCAGACAGTACTAGTATTTGGGGGAGAGTCATACCAAGAGAAGTTTGAGATATGGAAGAGGAGTCCTCTGCATGGAGAGTTTATGGAGTTATTTCCCAACTTTATGGCTATGAAAAATTTTGTAAAAGATAGGATACTGGACTCAGTATTCCAAGAGGAGTTATCAAAAAAGATAGATGCCATTGAGACAGAGTACTTCTCTGGAAAGATATCTGATATGCAAGCAAAAGAGAAGCTTGACAACTATTAAGGAATATTTATGAGAAATGAACTGCTTATACTTGTGGTAGTTAGTGTATTTTTTGGTTATTTTATGTTGGGTTTTGTGAAAAATACTGAAGGCAAAGGTGACGATACCATTACTATCAATCTAAACTCTGGTGGAGATAGTTCGCTTTTGGGGGAGAACTTAATAGGGCAGACTACTATAGATTTGAGTACTCTCTCAGAGTCCGAGCAGCCAAAAGCATGGAGAGAGAGTTCACTTCATAGTGAATTTATAGATCTGTTCCCCGATTTCTCTGCGATGAGAGATTTCGTAAATGATCGTGTATTGGGTGATCCATTTCATAAAAAACTTATGGATAGGGTCACTAGCGTAGAGGATGATTTCTTCTCTGGTAAAATAGAACGAGAAGAGGCTATAAGAGCTTTGGATGAGTTTTAAGATAGAGCTATAATTGTATCTTGCAAATCTTATCAGATCCTGCAAGCAAGAGAAATTATCTCATAAAATAGCAATATGTGAGCAGTGAGTACAGCAGAAATGACCTCTCTATCGAAACTAAGCATAGTGTTAAATCAACTGCTTGCTATTCATATTTCACAAAAAGCTAAATATGCCATCAAATCGGCTCTAAGCTTAGCTCTTGTATATCTCATCTCATTCTATCAAGGGTGGAGCAATATCTCAACTGCTGCTATAACTGTCATGATTATAGCTATAAATGGTCCAGTTTATGAATCTGTCACAAAAGGAATCTATAGAGTTATAGGTACAATCATAGGTGCTATCATAGGAATAGCTTTGATTGCTATATTTCCACAAGAGAGAGCTATCTATCTTATTGTATTGTCTATATTTGCAACTTTTATTTTGTATTTGGCAAGAGCATATAGAGGGGATTATACAATCTTTATGCTCAGCGTAGTGACAATGATGGGTATGTTTCAAAATGGCAAAGTTGACAATCTGCTTATCATGGCTATAGATAAGACATTGATGACAATATTTGGCATAGTCATCTATAGTATTGTTGCGATATTTATATGGCCTGTTCGCTCAAAAAACAATACAGTGGAGTTGGCAAAATCGCTCCTCGCTATGCAAAAAAATCTTTTCCTTAAAGGAGATGCATCTTATGAGCAGAAAGAGGAGTTGATTAAAGAGATAGAGTCCCAAGAGTCTCTATTGCAAAGATCTACAACATTGGCATCTATAGAGAATAGTGGATTGACAAAAGCACAAAGAGATACCATATTTCAAACTCTAAAACAGGTCAACATAGAGCTTATACTTTTTGCCTATACTCAATCAAAAGAGAGTCTCGAGAGACAAAGAAGCTGTGTGAAAAATATAGATATAGCATATAGAGAGATTGAAGAGCTTTTTGATTCTATTGATAGTGCGATAGAGAGTTCAAAAACTATAAAGATACCTAAAAAATTTAAAGCAGATTTTGACATCGAGAGTCTTGAGGCACTCTCTCATTTTGAGAGAGCAACACTCAGTTCAAAGATATATATAATACAAAAATTACACGAGCAGTTGCGAATAGTAGCAAATCAATTCAACTCTATCATTAGTCCATACCCTACAAATTTCAAACTAAACAAAACCACCATATCATCATTTAATTGGTTTGATATCGAAGATATAAAAGGGAGCATTGTTACATTTCTTGTCTTTTGGAGTGCAACATTTTTTTGGATATATTTCAATCCACCAGGTGGATTTTATATTGTATCGATGTCTGTTGTCTTTAGCCTTATTACCGCTTTTACACCTATCAAGCCATCTATATTGATCATTATATACACTATATCATTTGTTATAGCAACTTTGGCTTATCTGTTTATCCTCCCAAACATATATCACACTTGGGCGATTATGCTCTTTATTTTTGCCTACTCATTTATCGCTTTTTACCTTATTGATGCCCAGATAACAATCTTTTTTTTAATGGGTCTTATTATTATGAATATATCAAATGTAATGTATTATGATTTTAGCATATATCTCTCTATGCTAATGATGTTTTATATATTTCTATCTATTCTACTCTTTTTCTACTATATCCCATTCTCAACGAAACCTGAAGTACTCTTTTTGTCACTGAAAGATAGATTTTGTAATCTTAGTTTTGCTATAATTAAAAAGAGTGATAGCTATATTACCAATAGGAGTTCTCTATTTTTAAAGCTAAAAGCTCTATATGGAGAGAAGCATCTTTCGAGTCTATCAAAAAAGATGAAACTTTGGGGTGAGAGTATAGATTTGAAATATTTTGACTCTATTCAAAAAGAGAAGTTGGATATCTTTTTAAAATCTTGTGAAGAGTTTGCATATATGTTACTCTTGATGCAAAGTTTCCAAAAGAGTATAAGTAACAATAGGCTCATAGAGGGCTTTTGTAAAAGGTATCAAAATTGCATCAATATTGAAGCATTTGATATTAACAACAAAGAAGAGCTTGAAGATATTTTAAAAAAATTAGAGAATGATCTTGAAGAGTTTTTTACAAATATGAAAGATGAAGTGATGGCAAATAGAGAGGAGGTTATCGACTTTTATCTATTTTTTGAAATTAGAAAAAACCTCTTAACTCTCTTTTTGCGTATCCGAACCTCTCTGAGTAGAGAAGATTTTCAGACACTACAAAAATATAGGTTTTGACATGAATAGAGAGTTATATAGAGCAGTAGCAGTAGTTATATTTTTGATAGTACCATTTTTGATAAGTGGTTGCGTAAAGCTTGGTCCTGATTTTAAAGGGATTGACAATCCACCTATCCCTAAAAAGTGGAGACAAAATCATAAGACAGATAGTTTGGTCGTAAATTGGTGGGAGAGCTTTCATGACAAGAGTCTCAACACTCTGATAGATAAAGCATATGGTCAAAATCTTGATATCCAAAGTGCAGCTCTTAGGATAGTACAAGCTCGTGCAGCTCTTGGATTTTCTAAAGGATTACTCTTTCCTCAATCTCAAAAACTCTCAGCAAAAGCGACTACGACAAAGTCAAATTTGGTAGATATACAAACATATGGAGTCAATTTTGATTTGGGCTGGGAGATAGATATATGGGGAAAATATGCAAGAGGTGTTGAGTCCACTGAGGCACTTCTGTACGCTTCTGTAGCCTCTTATGACAATATCATGGTCTCCATACTTGCTGAAGTGGCACGAAGCTATATTGGCTATCGTACAGCACAAGAGAGGCTGATATATGCTCAACGAAATGTAGCCATACAAAAAAGAGTTGTCAATATGACACAGATACAATATAATGCTGGTAATGTCTCCAATCTTGATACCCAACAAGCAAAGACACAACTCTACAATACAAAATCGACTATCCCTATCTTGAGACTTGCCAAAATAAAAGCGAGAAATGCTTTGGCACTCCTGCTCAATGAAGATGCTAACAAGATAGAGAAGATACTTCAAGATAAAAAAGTAGATAGATATACCTATGCGAACAACTATATAGAGAAACATAAAGGCATAATCCAGCTCAAAAGTGAAAAGTTGGGTTTTAGTAATGTATCTATTGTCCCAAAAGCGAAATTGAAAAATAGCTACAAGATAGATGCCAATCTCATAACAAGAAGACCAGATATCAAAGTAGCAGAGTATAATGTGCATGCAAACTCTGCAAAGATTGGTGCAAAAGAGGCACAGCTCTATCCAAGTTTTACACTCTTTGGAAATGTCGGTTTCAACAATAGCAACCAAACAGGAGCTTGGCTTAGTGGCAATGAGCCTATAAGCGTTACCATAGGACCCTCTTTTTCATGGAATATTTTTAATTATGGGAGGATTAGAGATCAAATACGCATTCAAGATGCAAAATTTGAAGAGAGCCTTGTGAGATACAACAAAGCAGTACTTTTGGCTGTAAGAGATATTTCAAATGCACTTAGTGGTTATAGATTGACGCAAGAGCAACTTGCTGAGAACAAAAAAGCACTTGAGGCAACCATCAAGGCGTTTAATATATCAGTAATACGCTACAATGAGGGCGTAATGAGTTATCAACGACTCTTGAGTAGTATCGAGAAACTTACTATCGTTCAAGATAGATATGCTTCAATCAAGGGTGATGTGGCACTCAATGCTATCATGCTATATAAGTCACTTGGAGGAGGGTGGCAACTCTCACGAGGAAAATCATACATATCGCCTTCGACTGCCAAGAGGATGAAAAAAAGAACCAAGTGGGGTAGTTACCTAGATAAAGATCAGACTATATTACCAAAAGGCTTTTATGATGAGCAATAGCTATCCTCATGAACTTTCGATAGGAGATCTCTACTTTTCTCCTATATTGCCAGTACTATTTTTTGCTTTTATATCGACTACAATTACTGTTTTTATCTTAAACAAACTAAAGCTATCACACTTTTTTTATGCACCACCATATCTCTTTCTTGCTATCATGACACTATATATAGTGTTGATTGATAGATATCTGATCAAATTTTAAAGGAGTTTTGTGAAAAAAATTATCTCTATCTCTCTTACTCTTATCCTCTTATCTACCGCAGGATACTTTGGGTATAGAAAATATCAAATCTATATAGACAATCCATGGACACGAGATGGACAGGTTCGTACACAAGTAGTGCAAGTTGCTCCACGAGTTACAGGTATGGTGACAAAAATCTATATAAAAGACAACCAAAAAGTAAAAAAGGGTGATATACTTTTCGAGATAGATTCCGCACGCTATGAGGTAGCACTAAAGCAGGCAGAAGCAAACCTCAAGCGTACTCTTGAAGTGGCAAAAAATGCAAAACTCTCATATGAGCGAATGCAAAAAATATACAAAAAAGATAAAGGAGCAGTTTCAGAAAAGGATTTGGTGCGAAGCGAAACCAATTATAAAAAATCTCTTGCAAGCATAGAGTCATCTCAAGAGGCTCGCAACAGAGCAAAACTCAACCTCTCTTACTGCAAAGTATATGCTGAGATAGATGGATATGTTTCAAATATTACATTCCAAATAGGCACACAAGCTACAGCCAATAGACCACTATTGGCACTTGTGGACACGAGTAACTATTGGGTTTTTGGATTTTTTCGCGAAGATAGTATCAAAGATATAAGAGTAGGCGATAGAGCCATAGTGACGCTTATGGCATATAGTGATAAGCCTCTCAAGGGTAGAGTTGAATCCATAGGGTGGGGGATTGCCCTTACAGATGGAAACCCTGGCAACAATCTATTGCCAAACATCAAACCTGTCTTCTCTTGGATCCGTCTTGCTCAGCGAATACCAGTTAAGGTAAAGCTCGAAAAGCTACCCAAAGATGTAACTTTGCGTTTTGGACTTACGGCATCAGTTTTGGTACAAAAGAGCGATACCAAACAGTAGTAGTGTCGAAGCTACACCTCTTAGAGGGGGATATAGATATAGTCATATAGTATCGGCAACTAATGCCTAGTTGCCAAACTATCCTTTGATCTTCTCTAGCCACTCAGCAAGAGTCTTTTCAAACCCTATCCCCATACTCTCATAAAAATTGAACTCTTTGGGTGAATATGACTGCTCTACCCAACCACCATAATCATGTGGATATAGATACTCCTTGCTATATGTTTTTATATGATCTGGTACAGGGTATACTAGACCATCTTTGATGGCCTCTTGTGCTTTGTTGATAGCCATATATGATGAGTTGGATTTTGGTGAAGATGCCAAATATATGATAAGTTGCGATAGAGATATTCTCGCTTCTGGGTATCCTATATGTTTGACTATATTGAGTGTAGAGCTGGCTAGATTGAGAGCATTTGGGTTTGCATTGCCTATATCTTCACTAGCCAATATAGCCAACCTCCTAGCCAAAAACTCTGCTGGTTCTCCACCCTCTATGAGTCTTGCTAGATAGTAGAGTGCGGCATCTATGTCGCTACCCCTGATACTTTTGATCATAGCAGATGTCAGCTCATAGTGGCTATCATCTTCGCTACTGCCTGCCTGCATAGCATGTGGTCGTATCTGCAATAGAGTCTCTACTCTCAATGGACTCTCTATAGATGCACCACTCTCCAAGAGATTGAGCATCGCTCTAGCATCACCACTACTAGAGCTGACCAAAAACTCCATAGCAGACTCTTCAACCATCAAAGACTCTGATGCCACTACCATATCCAGATACCTCCTCATCTCACTGCTATCGATGTGGTATAGCTCAAATATATGAGATCTAGAACGCATGGCAGATGTCATAGAGTAGTAGGGATTTTGTGTGGATGCACCTATGATGAGGGCAGAGTTTTTCTCCATAAATGGGAGTAGTACCTCTTGTTGATTTTTGCTAAGTCTATGAACTTCATCTATAAATATGATAGGTTTTTGCAGAGCATTTGCATACTCTTTAAATATCTTTCTAAGCTCTTCCACCTTTAGCGTAGTAGCATTCAGTTCATAAAATGGTCTCCCCATAGTAGTAGATATGATACGCGATAGTGTAGTCTTGCCACATCCAGCAGGACCATAAAAAAATGTATGCCCAAGAGAAGATGATTCTATGAGCTTGCGAAGTGGAGCATCAGCAGAGACTAAATGTTGTTGCCCTACAATGTCATCAAGCCTCTTTGGTCGATATTTGATAGCTAAGTTCATAGATCACTCAACCCTTTTTAGCATCTTTTTTAGCTCTCTTTCTTGCCTCTCTCTTTTTCTCTATCTTTGCTCTCCTCTTCTCATCTAGCTTTTTGACCTCTCTCTCCTCTATGAGCTTCTCTTTTTTACTCTTCTCCTCTTTTTGCTTGATTTTATCTATCTGCTTTAGGTAGTCATATAGATCGCTATACTCTCTTCTTGTGTAGTATCTTGTCTTATTTGTAGGTAGATTGTTGAGTCCTATATCTCCAAAAGATACTCTCTTCAGGTCCAATACCTCTGCTCCAAAGTGTGCAAAGAAGCGTCTAAGCTCTCTATTTTGCCCCTCCGAGATAGTTACCCTTAGTTTTGTAAATTTTTTGCCCTCAGAACGCAACTCAAAGCTATCAAACGGTGCAAACTCCATAGAGGTGATACGGCTCTTTTCATGTCCTCCTGCTCTAGCATCACTCAATACAAGTCCATCTCTCATCGCATCTATCATCTCTTGGCTCAACGGCTTATCTATCTTTAGATTGTATGTTCTTGGGATACTGCTCTTCATCAACTTATCTGCCACATCAGGCGAATCTGTAAGTATCAGCAACCCCTCAGAGGCGTAGTCCAATCTACCGACAGGTATAAAGTGCCTAAACTTCCCTGGCAACTTATGGTATATGGTGGTTCTATCTCTATCATCTCTCTTGGTGACCAATACGCCTTTTGGTTTGTTGTAGACTATGACTGTGAGTTCTGTACGCACCTTGATGGCTCTACCCTTGACCTCTACAAAGTCATCCTCTCCAACCTCACGACCAAACTCTCTAACCACTTTACGGTTGATGGTGACTTCACCATCCTCTATAAGTTTATCGGCATCTCTTCTTGAATATTTACTATTGTGTGATATATATTTGTTGAGTCTCATATATACTCCTATCTATTGTTGTGTAATTATACAACTATTTTTATATTTGTTACTTGCTAGTGATGAAAGCTCACTGTTTCATTTGTCTCTCTCCTGCTGTATCTAAAGCAGGAAGTGACCTTTCAGGGTCAGTCCACTATAAAACCGTAACATTTCGGTGAGGTTAAAACCTCACTTCCGTTAATCTTTGGAAGTGACCTTTTAAGGTCACAATATGTTAATGAAAGTAGGTGCGACCATGTCGCACGATGTAATAGCATTACAGATATTAGCAACAGCCATGACCTTTTGCCTATCTGTATATACTTTTGTCGCACAACATGGTCGTATCTACGAATGCGTAAAACTACTTTACAGATACAAATGATGCCTCTCTTGGAAGTGACCTTTCAAGGTCACCCCTGCTACAAAACTGCAACATTTTGGTGAGGTCAAAACCTCACTTCCGTTAATCTTTGGAGGTGACCTTTTAAGGTCACTATCTTGATGAAACTAGTATCTTTTTACCTTTGTCATTACTGAGGGTGAGTAGAAATAGGGGGGAGTAGGCATGATCTATATGCAGTTTATAATTCATTGAATATCGCAAGTGCGATCATATCGCACATGCGGTTTACTAGATATTGGGGATGCCAAAAAGTGAAATGAGTATACTATTTTTTGAGTGGTGTTACATACATATTGATATATCTACCCTCTTGGTGAGCATCTTTCTCTAGATTGCCTAAATCTTCCAACATAGGCCAAATCTTTTTAAGTACCTCTATTCCCAATTCTGGATTTGCCATCTCGCGACCTCTTAGAAAGACTCTAAGCTTTACATGTTTGCCTTTTTCCAAGAACTCTCTAGCATGTTTGACTTTGTAGTTGATGTCATTTTCGGCAATCTTGCAAGAGAATTTGACCTCTTTGACCTCAATCTTCTTTTGGTTTTTCTTTGCCTCTTTCTTTTTCTTCTCTATCTCATACTTATGTTTGCCATAATCCATCACCTTTGCGACTGGAGGTTTGGCATCAGGTGATACGAGTACAAGATCAAGACCTCTATCTTCAGCGATCTGTAGTGCATCGGCTCTAGATATGATACCAAACTGCTCACCATCATCACCGAGTACTCTCAATTCTGTTGCTCTGATATTGTCATTCATGACCGTATCATCTTTTTTGTTGCGTCCACCTTTGTTGTTGTGTTGTCTACTCAAATTCTTCCTTCTTTTAATTGTTGCTTTAATTTTACCATAAATTCAGCTTGAGTAAGATTATATTGCTCTTTTGCTCTTCTATCGCGGATAGCAACTGTTTCGTTTTTGACCTCTTCATCTCCTATTATCACTACATAGGGGACTCTCTGCTTTTCTGCAAGGCGAATTCTTTTGTTGAGACTATCGTTTTTGTCATATATTTCGCTATCTATACCCTCATCTATGAGTGAATCCTTAAGCTCTTTTGCATAATCTATACTACTTTGTGATATAGGAACAAATATTACCTGTGTAGGAGCTATAAAGAATGGGAACTCTCCTGCATAGTGTTCAGTAAGAATAGCTATAAATCTCTCAAACGAACCCAATATAGCTCTATGTATCATTACAGGTCGTTTTCGTGTATTGTCCTCTGCTACATACTCTACATCAAATCTTTCAGGTAGATTGAAATCTACTTGGATGGTGCCACACTGCCACTTACGACCTAAGGCATCTGTGATTTTGACATCTATTTTTGGTCCATAGAATGCACCACCACCCTCATCTACACCAAATGGTATACTATTTTCATTGAGTGCATCTTTGAGTCCTTGGGTAGCTAGCTCCCATACAGCATCGTCGCCGATAGCTTTCTCTGGCTTGGTAGATATCTCCATAGTGTATTCGAAGTCAAACTTCTTCATCACTGCATCTACAAACTCTACTACCTCCATCACCTCATCTTTTATCTGCTCAGGAGTACAAAATATATGTGCATCGTCTTGTGTAAATTCACGAACTCTCAGTAGGCCATGTAGGACACCTGACTTTTCATGACGATGGACTACCCCATACTCAAAATATTTTATAGGCAAGTCTCGGTAGCTCTTGCCTGACTGTTTAAATATCTGAATATGACCTATGCAGTTCATAGGCTTGATGCCATACTCTTGACCATCTATCTCAGTTAGATACATATTTTCGCCATAACATGCATAGTGTCCTGATGTGTGCCACATTTGAGCTTTTAGTATCTCAGGACCCTTTACAGGCTCATATCCTCTACGGCGATGAGCTTTAAATAGGATATCTTCTAGCTTGGCTCTGAGTCTAGCACCCTTTGGCATCCAAAATGGAAGTCCAGCTCCCGACTCTTCGTCAAAGGTAAATAGCTCTAGCTCATTTCCCAATTTACGGTGATCTCTCTTTTTCGCCTCTTCTATCATCTTCATATGGTTTTTGACAGACTCCTTGTCTGCAAACGCTATGCCATATATACGAGTAAGCATCTCTGCACTCTCGTCACCACCTAGATATGCTCCTGCTACTCGTGTAAGCTTGAAGTTGTGTAGATATCGCAATGCTGGCACATGTGGTCCTCTACATAGGTCTTCAAACTCACCTTGTTTGTAGATAGATACAGTATCGTCAGGTATACGACTCAGTACTGCTAGTTTGAGGTCATCATCTGCAAACTTCTCTAGTGCCTCACTCTTGGTGATAGAGTACTTTTCGATAGGGTACTTTTTTTTGATAAGCTCTTTCATCTTCTTCTCTATCTTTTTGAGGTCATCCTCGCCTATCTTCTCATCTACCCTAAAGTCATAGTAGAATCCTTCATCTACTACAGGTCCTACGAAAAACTTCGCATTACTATATAGCTCTTTGATAGCTTGTGCCATTAGGTGTGCTGTAGAGTGTCGTATAACCTCTAGAGCCTTTGGGCTATTGTCAAAAGCTAATATAGTGCTAGGTGTCCCCTCTAGTGCTGCTGTTTGTGTATCTACGATATTGCCATCTGCATCAAGATAAGCTAATAGTTCTTGTTCCACTTTGTATTCCTAATAGATAAAATTGTCGCGATTATATCCTTTTTATGATAAAATAGACCACAAAAAGGATAAATTATGGATTCTCAAAGTATAGGAAAACTTCTCTTGAGGGTTATGGTTGGCGGATTGTTGCTTTTTCATGGGGTAGATAAAGTGTTGCATGGCATAACTTATATAGAGAATGCTATCAAGATAGAAGAGCTACCATACTATATTGCATATGGTGTGTATATAGGTGAAGTGCTGGCTCCTATTATGCTTGTCATAGGCTGGAAGAGTAGGTGGTGGGCATCTGTTGTGGTGATAAATATGACTGCGGCTATATATTTGACACAGTTGAAAACATTTCTGTCTTTGGGTGCGTATGGGGCATGGTCTTGGGAAGTACCTATTTTTTATCTAGTAGGTGCATTAGCAATAGTATTTTTAGGTGGGGGCAAATACTCCGTAAGTGGAGATTGATAAAGTATATTAAGTATATATACTATCGGATAAAATCCGATAGTAGTAGAATAGAGATTAGTCCTCTATAACAGGTGTACCTTTTTCGCCTCTATTCTCTGAAGCTGGCATACCATCTACTGGATCATCCCATTGGATACATCCCTCTGTAGGACAAGCTTCAGCACAAGCTGGAACATCATGGTAGCTTACACACTCTACACACTTATCTGAATAGACATAATAGATCTCTTCACCTGTTGGATTATCATCCTCGTCTACGATAGCCTCTACTGGACACTCATCAATACAAGCTGCACAGTTGATACAAATATCTGTAATAATTACTGCCATTTTTTCTCCTTAAAATCAAAATACATAAAACTATATCTAAAATTATTTGAAGTACTCTTTAAATATACTTTGTTATAGTCCCAAGAATGACTTAATGTCATCAACACGATCCAATTTTTCCCAGCTAAAGTCACTATCTTCTCTCCCAAAGTGACCATATGCCGCAGTTTTGCGATAGATTGGTCTTAGAAGATTTAGTGAATCTATGATGCCTTTTGGTGTTAAGTCAAATAGCTCTTCGACACAAGCTACTATCTTCTCTTCATCTACTTTGGCTGTACCTGCTGTATCAACATATATAGATACAGGCTTCACTACACCTATTGCGTAAGCTATCTGTATAGTAGCTTTTTCGCAAGCACCTGATGCTACAAGATTTTTGGCTATATGTCTAGCAGCATATGCAGCACTTCTATCCACTTTGGTAGGGTCTTTCCCAGAGAATGCACCGCCACCATGTGGACATGATCCACCATAGGTATCGACAATGATTTTGCGACCTGTGAGTCCAGCATCACCTTGAGGTCCACCTATTACGAAACGACCTGTAGGGTTGATATGGTATGTGATGTCATCACTCATAAGCTCTGAAGGTATGACAGCTTTTATCACTTCGTTAAGTACTGCTTCTTGGACTTTTTCTAGTGAAGTCTCTGGGTGGTGTTGTGTAGAGACAACTATCGTATCTATAGATATAGGCTTACCATCCTTATACTTGACACTTACTTGGGCCTTGCCATCAGGTCTCAAGAAAGGTACAGTACCATTTTTCCTTACCTCGGCTAATTTGGAGGTAATCTTATGTGCCAAAGATATAGGTAGGGGCATAAGCTCAGGAGTCTCTTTACAGGCATAACCAAACATCAAACCTTGATCTCCTGCACCTATCTCTCCACCACTTTGGTCTACACCTTGGTTGATATCTGGACTCTGCTCTCCGATACCATTTAGTACACCAGCACTACGATAGTCAAATCCATATGAGGCATCAGTATATCCGATATCTCGTACCACCTCTCTAGCTATCTCTTGCATAGGTGCATATGCTGTAGTTTTAAGTTCTCCTGCGATAACACAAAAACCATTGCTAAGTAGTGTTTCGCACGCTACTCTAGCTTGTGAATCTCTAGATATAATATAATCTAGTACAGCATCTGAAATTTGGTCAGCCATTTTGTCTGGATGCCCTTCAGTTACCGATTCGCTTGTAAAAATGTATTCGTTAGCCATTTTTAAACCCTTTTTTTATTTTGTTCACTGTCACTGAACTTGAATAGATATCTAGTGATGCCTATTCAAGTTCAGCGGAGCTATCTAGTGTTGTGCTTTGATTTTCTCCAGCACTCTCTGAGCCAACTGCTTAGGTAGGAGCGATAGAGACTCCTCTACTAGTGTTGTGTTGCCATGTGTTATGAATCGATCACTATACTCAAAAGTTGTCAATTTAACATTTGTTATATCTTCTCTACTCAAGAACTCCAATATAGCAGATCCAACGCCACCTAGCTCTACGCTATCACTAAATATAAACCACTCTCTATATTTACCAGATAGGGTTCGCAACATATCTTCATCTAGTGGTTTTACAAACCTTAGGTCAACTATAGCAGGAGATATATTGTCGAGTATCTTGGCAGTCTCTATAGCTCTTCCTACGCCATTGCCATACCCTACAAATAGTATATCTTTACCCTCTTGAATGAGTTGGGATTTGCCAAGTTCAAATGGTAAGCTTTCGCAATCATCAGCTATGAAAGCGCCCCTAGGGTATCTAAATGCACACGGATGATCATAATCTTTGGCAAACTCCATTGCTAGCTTCATAGTTGTCTCATTGTATGGAGCTAGCAGGGTCATATTTGGTATGGATCTTAAAAATGAGATATCAAACATCCCTTGATGTGTCTCTCCATCTTCACCCACTATACCAGCCCTATCTATAGCAAATGTGACACCTATATCCATAAGGGCTATATCATGTATGACTTGGTCATAACCTCTCTGTAGAAATGTAGAGTAGATGGTACAAAATGGCTTGAAGCCCTCTTTTGCCAATGGTCCCATAGATGTAACTGCATGTTGCTCTGCTATGGCTACATCCCAAAATCTATCAGGGTACTTCTCCATCACACTTGTAAGTCCTGTGCCACTTGGCATAGCTGCTGTTACGCCTACTACCTTATCATCCTCATCAGCCAAACGGAGTATAGTTTCGCCAAATATGGCAGTGGATGTTTTTTTACTACCACTCTTGCTCTGAGAATCCCCACTCTTTAGGTCAAATGGGCTTACTCCATGCCAATGCTCTTTTGTTCCCTCTGCTATCTCATACCCTTTGCCTTTTATGGTCTGTGCATGTACAAGTACAGGTCTACCTATATTTTTGGCTATGGTGAGAGTCTCTATGAGGGTTTCCATGTCATGCCCATCTACAGGACCTATATACTCTATGCCCAGCTCTTCAAAGAGTAGTCCTGGGGTAATGAGTCTAAGCGACTCTTCAAATCTTTTGGCAAGGTATGTGGCACTATCTGGTAGATGCTCTAGTAGATGCTCTGTGCCTTTCTTCATCTTTTGAAAAAACGGACTCGCCATGCCTTGAGAGAGATATTTGCTTACGGCACCTATAGGTCTGGATATACTCATCTCATTATCATTTAGTATGATGACTACAGGGTATTTCCTGTCACCTAGCTCATTGAGAGCTTCATATACCATACCAGCACTCATACTGCCATCACCTATAAGTGCTACAGGTATCCGCTCCTCTTTTTTGAGTGCGATAGCCTTTGCTGCTCCTACTGCTAAAGATATGGATGTAGAGCTATGTCCAGCACAGTAGTAGTCATACTCTGACTCTGTCGGCTTGGTGTATCCACTCATACCACCAAAAGTGCGAAGCGTATCGAAGCTACCCCATCTATCTGTCAATAGTTTGTGTGCGTAAGCTTGATGACTTACATCAAATAGAAATGGATCACTCTTTACATCAAATACGAAGTGCATAGCTACTATCAAATCTGTAGCACCCATAGTAGAGCTGAGGTGTCCACCATTTTTACTCACAGTCGTTAATATTTTTTCTCTAATCTCACTCGCTAGAGTCTCTAACTCTTGGATGCTGTATGATTTGATATCTATATCTTTATTTCTCATCATCTATCTCATTTAGTATTATATTTATAACCTCTGTAGCAAATAGTATCTTATCGTCATCATATACCAATCCACTCTTTTTTGATACTCTTTTGATACTCTTTTTGCTACTCATCTCTCTAAATCTATCTAATATCTCTCTATTGCTTAAAAAAACTTGATTTTGAACAAATGAGTGCGGTTGATAACTATCTACTTTTATCTCACCAGCTTTCAAGATCTTTATGCGTCTCAATTGATTACCTCTTTAAAATTTGCAAAAAACTTATCATTTTGTTCTGCTGTGCCTATGGTGATTCGAATGGCATTCATTCCATATGAGGCTAAATCACGGATAATAACCCCTCTTTTTAGTAGTGCATTGGATATAGAGGTGGAGCTGTTGTTGCTGTCAAATATGTATGTGATAAAGTTGGTATAGCTATCTATATACTCTATGCTATTTTCTTCTGCAAAATTCTCATATCTCTCTATCTGCTCCGTATGTAGAGATATGGACTCATCTACAAACTCTTCATGTTTGAGTGCCTCTATAGCAGAGAGTAGCGATAGAGTGGTGATGTTAAATGGTGGACGAAGTTTGCTTAGTATGCCTATTAGATCTTGATTGGCTATACCATAACCAACACGCATACCGCCCAGACCGTATGCTTTGGAGAAAGTGCCTAGATATATCACATTTGGAAACTCTATCAAATCTTTGGGCGATATGTGGTATTTTTCATCTTTTGCTGAAGCATACTCCATATAGGCACCATCTACCACTATGAGAGTCTGCTCATCTACGCCATGTATGATCTCAAGGACTTCATCTTTGGATATGGCATCACCTGTAGGGTTGTTAGGTGTGCAGATATATATAATCTTTGGAGTATACTTTTTATATGTCTCTAAAAACTCATCTACTCTATGTTGGTAGCTTGGGGTTCTGTGGATAGTAGCTCCCATCTGCTTGGCATATATCTCATACATTGCAAATGTTACTTGACTCATAAGTATAGAGCTATCTTCATCTAAAAATGCACGAGATATAAACTCTAAAACTTGGTCACTACCTGCCCCTATGATGATCTCATCGCTATCTACGCTATATTTGGAAGCGAGAGCCTCTTTGAGTTCATACATGCTATCATCAGGATAGAGGTGTGCCTTGTGTGCATTTTGGGCTATAGCTTTTTGCACTGATGGATTTGTCCCTATAGGGTTTTCATTGGATGCTAATTTGACTACATCTTCTGGTGCGATACCAAACTCTCTCACCACTAACTCTATGGGTTTGCCAGCTTCATAATTTTTGATTTTGTCTAGTATACTATTTGCTTTCAATTTGACTCTCCATTTTATATATCATCAGTCTCTTTGACATAAGAGCCTAAATACTTGATCGATTTTTTCTGTTTTTTAAAGATATCTTTTATCTTTTTATCTTCTCTGTGACCATTAAATTCTAAGAAAAATATCGACTCTCCATCTACTATGTGTGATTTGATCTTTGTGAGATTGATATCTACACTTTGAAAATCTTGCAAGAAGCTTACTAGAGCACCAGGCTCATTTGGCATTTTGACCAATATGGATGTTTTGTCGTTTCCACTAGGTAGGTTTTCAAAGTTACTGACTATGAAAAATCTAGTCTTATTGCTACTGCTATCTTCTATATTTTTGAAGAGTACAGGTAGATTGTATAGTGTTGAAGCTACTTCGGAGCATATGGCAGCACTACCTAACTCTGTCGATGCCATCTTTGCTGCTTTTGCAGTAGAGTCTACAGGTATCCTCTCTATCTCATCCAATCCAAAATCTGTCAAAAATCTTTGGCATTGACTAAATGCTTCATCTTTGGAGTATATCCGTTTTATATCTTTCAAATTTTCATTTAGACTTGCAAAACTATGGTGAACATCCATTACGACTTCAGCAATAATTTTGAGATTGTAGTCACTTAAGCACTGTATCGTATCTGTCACTATGCCATGTGTATTGTTCTCTATAGGTATTACTCCAAATTTCGCTTTGCCATCAGCGACTCCACGGAAGACACCCTTTATAGTCTTTATGGGTAGATATGAACTTAAAGCACCAAACCTACTCTCTGCTGCTTGATGAGTAAAGCTTGCTTCTGGACCTAAATACGCGATCCTCTCTGGTAGCTCAAGATTTCTAGCCACTGCAAATAGTTCTAAAAATATAGCATCTATAGCAGAATCGGTTAGTTTTCCGTTGTTTTTCTCTTTGAGCCGCTTTAGTATAGATTGTTCTCTCTCTGGTCTATATATAGGTGCGTTTGTATTGTGCTTGAGAGTGCCTACTTTATGTACATACTCCATCCTCTCGTTAAGTAGCTCCAATAGAGTGTCGTCTATACGGTCTATATTTTCTCTTAGTTTGTCTAGTTCCATCATCCATCCTTTAGGCAGATATTGCTCTATTTCGTTTGCCAACTACTATCGCAAGACAACTCAAGCTCTATCTGGTTTTCAAAACTCTCTCTCTTTCGTATGCAGTGATCTTCACCACTATAGAGTGCTACCTCTACCGAGCGACCTCGTGTATTGTAGTTGCTAGCCATAGTAAATCCATATGCTCCTGCACTATGTATGATTAAAAGATCATTGTGTTCTAATGGTGGCAATGGTATATTTTTGCCAAAGAAGTCGCCACTTTCGCATATAGGTCCTACTACATCAGCCTCTCTCAATTCCGTATCATCTACAGACTCTTTTTTGAGTGCCTCTATCTTATGATAAGCATTGTATAGGCTAGGGCGGATTAGATCATTCATAGCACCATCTACGATAACAAATCTTTTGCTATCATTTATCTTCTCATACAAAACTTTTGTGACAAAGTAGCCAGCATTTGCTAACATATATCTACCAGGTTCACAAACTATAGTAAGATCCAAGCCCTTGATAGCACTAAAGATAACAGATGCATACTCTTTTGGGTTTATGGTAGTCTCATCTTTGTAGACTACGCCCAGTCCACCACCAACATCAAAAAACTTGATCTCTATGCCTATTGCATCAAGACTTCTCACAAGGTCAGCCACTATTTCGCATGACTCTTTGATGGGATTGAGTTCTGTCAATTGCGACCCTATGTGAAAGTGTATGCCTATTGGGTTGAGATACTCTGACTTTTTAGCATAGATATACATTCTCTTAGCCATATCTATCTCTACACCAAACTTATTTTCATTCAGCCCTGTTGAGATATAGGGGTGAGTTTTTGGATCTATATTTGGATTGACACGGATGGATATTCGTGCCTCCTTGCCCAACTCTTTGGCTACTAGCTCTACCCTTTTCATCTCTGCTTCACTCTCTAGGTTGAGCATCAATATATCACTCTGTAGAGCCTCTCTTATCTCATCATCTCTCTTGCCTACACCAGAAAAGATGATCTTGTACTTTGCTACTCCTGCTCTCAATGCCCTTTTGACTTCACCTATGCTTACACAGTCTGCACCTGCACCCATGCCCGACAAGTGTCTAATTACAGATAAGTTTGAGTTGGCTTTTACAGCATATGATATGAGTGACTTATGACCCTCAAAAGCCTCTTTGAGTTCTGCATATCTCATCTCTATATAATCAAAATCGTAAAGATATAGAGGTGTATCATACTTCTGCACCAATGAATTTAGATCAATATTCATAGATTTTCCTATAATTTAGTTAAAAGTGATTTTATCTAAAAAAGACTATTTTTTGATTAAATTTTCTCTCTATCGAGAAAATAGACATAAAGGGCATAGAGTGAGCCAATCAATATAGGTAGTGGCATGGCTAGTTCTGGAGACAAGACACCATTTCTTCCCATTTGATTAAAGGCAAAAAGCAATCCCCAGAAGAGAAATGTAGCACCTAGAGAGACAGATAGCACGAGAGGCAAATTCATATACCTTGCATGAAATGGGATTTTGAAAAAAAGTACAAGCAAAAGTATGATAGAAAATAGTGGAAATACAACTTTTCCATAGATAGATGATCTCAATTTTTTAGTATTTAAGTGCTGCTTATCTAGTAGTTTGAATGTTTTGCCCATATCTATAATATCTAGTGCCTTACCTTCGTGCATAGACTCTATAACTTTTGGTTTGTACCCTACAAGGGTCTCTAGTTCATCTTGTCTATATGTGGCATACTTTTTGATGCCACTCTTATCATATATCAATCTCTTGATTGTGATATCTTTTGCTATCCAGCTCTTGCCATTATACTTAGCCTCTTTTGCAACTACGGTAAATAGTAGATTGTTATTATTTACTCTAAATATAGTGATATTTTTCATCTCTTTTTTGATAGGATCTAGTTTTTCAGCATATACAAAATCATCCTCATATATAAAAAATAGATCATCCAATGCGTAAGCTCTCATACCATCCTCTAGCATTGCTGTCGCTTTGTCCTTAGCATAAGAGAACTCTGTAGTTTGTAGCCACATAAATGATAAGTATATGGTGAGTGCCACAGTAAAAAATGGTGCAAAAAGTTGTCGTTTGGTATATCCAAAACTATGCAGTGCTACCATATTGCTACTTTTTATTAGTGCCATTTTGGTCATGATGCCTGCAAAGACTATGGCTATGGGGTAGAGTTGAGCCAGTGCCTCTTGCCACATCAAAAATATATACAGTATAGTGTAGTTGGATGAGAACCCTAGTTGTTGTGAGTGTTGAAAGTAGTCTATCATAGCAAATGCCATAGATAGACCCATGAGAAGAGCTAAAAAATTTATAAAATAGTGTTTTGCCAAATATCTAAAGTAGAGTTTTGGTATCAATCTCATGGTGTCAGTCCATCTATCGACTTGAGGCTATAGTTTGATTTTACTTCATTTAGTGGTTTATCTAATATCTCTTGGGTAGCCTTGGAGACATGCTCTATCCACTTTTTGAGATGCTTCTCTTCGTCGGGATCAAAATCATGTAGAACATAGTCTGCTACTTGTGATTTGTATTTGGGTTTGCCTATACCCATACGCACACGGATATACTCTTTGCCTATCATGCTATCTATAGATTTGAGTCCATTGTGTCCACCATGTCCGCCACCCTTTTTAAATCTCACTGCACCAAATGGTAGATCTAAGTCATCATGTATCACGATAATATCGTCTATATCAATCTTGTAGAATTTTTGTATAGCTTGTAGACTCTTGCCCGATAGATTCATAAAAGTAGTGGGTTTTAAAAAAAGTAGTTGATCTGATTTGGATAGTTGGCCACAAAATGCAGCCTTTGATATATCCACAGCCCCAAAGTGATCTACTAATTTGTCGATTACTTTGAAGCCAATATTGTGACGATTGTTTTCGTAACGGCTACCAGGATTGCCTAGACCGACGAAAAGTATCATCTATTTTGCTTTGATTACACCACAGATAGCAACATCACCTCTATCCATCATCTTGCAGTCTGCTGGTACTTCAACATCTCTGACAAGTATAGAGTCATCTCTATCAAGATCTGCTACATCTAAAGTAAAGTTGTGAGGTATATTCTCTATAGCTCCTCTAACTTTGAGTCTCTTCTTGGATAAGATAAGCACACCTTTGTTTTTCAAACCTTTAGGTGTACCCTCCAATTTAACTGGTACTAGATAGTTGGTAACTTGACCTGGTATAGCTACTCTAAGGTCTACATGTAGTACATCTCCATTTACTGGGTGTAGTTGATACTCTTGTATGACAACATTTAGCTCTTGCTCACCCACTTTTATAGGAAATGCAAAAGTCTCTTTGTTTCTTACTGTTCTCACAAACTCACCGCGTTTAAATGCTGCATGGATGTTTTCTACACCATTTGCATATATGTTCGCGATTAGATAACCATCTCTTTTCAACTGCTTTGCATTGCGTTTTCCGATACTCTCTCTAATAATGCCTTCTAACATTGTAGTCCTTTATATAAAATAGAGGCGGATTATATCTAAATGATGCTGAAATTTAGCTACCTATGCCTCCTTCTTGATGCCTTTATAGTACTATTTTACTTGCTATGACAGCTACAGCACTTTCGCTTTTGAGTATGAGGGGCGTCTCTAGGGCTACTATATGCTCACTCTCTATGAGTCTGCTCTCCACATCGGTGAAGCCACCCTCTGCTCCTACGATAATAGTCTCTATATGTGAGTAGTCACTTATGATATTTTCAGAAAAGTTAAGCATATAGCTTTGAGGATAGTCTGCTATAAATCTCTCCAAACTTGCCGACTGCTCTAGTCTCATCATGCTACTTCTGCCACACTGTTGAGATGAGTTTAGTAGTATCTTTTTGGCTCTCTCGAAATCTACCCTAAAGCTATTTTGCGATCGTTGACAATCTATGATTGTTATCTTCTCCACACCTATCTCGTTGAGTGTTGGCAACATCTTATCTATACTTTTTGGATCTATCTTACACCATCCTATATGAAGTGACCTTTTTGCTTTGATGATAAGCTCTCTTTGAGAAGCGAGGTGTAGTATCGCACTCTTTTTATCTATATCTATCACTCTGTAGCTATAGAGTATCTGATCTTTCAGATTTCGTAAGTTTATAGTATCTCCCACCTTTGCACGGCGTACTTTGAAGATATATCTATGCTCATCCCCAGTGAGTTGTAGTGAGGGTGTAGCAGCATCTTTGTGGTATAGGTACTGCATTGCTAAGCACCTACTATCATCATGGCAACAGTAGCTGCAACTATGGCTATCTCTGTAGCCACATATCTCCAAGAGAGATTTGTCATACTCTTCTCACTCATCCATAGCTTTTTGAGTTTTTTGATTCTCATAGTCTCTATAGTGGCTAGAGCTATAGATGCCACTACCATCAAACTCATCTCCAAACTCCATGGTACTTGACCGAGCATGTAGAGAATCATTCCTGTAAAGATAGCCATTGCTATCAAAGCAGAGTAGATAAATGAGCTAATCCTCACAGCTTTTATGGCAGATATACTATTTTGCTTAAAAAATAGAGGTATAAAGAGGTTTATCGCCAGAAACCCCAAAAGGATTTTGATGACCATAGAGTGATATAGTAGAGATTCTTGAACCATTGTTTGCTCCCAATTTAGTTTTGCCAAACTTGGCAAGATGATATGGTGGACAGATGAAGCGAGAGCTTCGCTACAAAGAGGCGATTAGGACTCTATTGGCAACCTACGCACTCTAGGCTTCTATCCTCTACACCCTCTATCTCCCTAGATGCTTCAGGAGATTGACTTCTTAGATAGTATGTAGATTTGAGTCCAAACTTCCACGCATCCATATAGATATCATTTAGATACTTTCCACTTGCTTTATCTAGCGTGATAAAGATATTGAGGCTTTGACCTTGGTCTATCCACTTTTGGCGAACGGCACCTGCTCTTATGAGGAGTCTCTGATCCAAGTCGTAGCTAGGAGTATAGTATTGCCAAGTCTTTGCAGATAGGTTTGGTACCACTACAGGTATCATACCTGATAGATTCTCTTCAAACCATTTTCGCTTATATACAGGCTCTATAGCTTGAGTAGTACCTGTGAGTATAGATATGGAGCTAGTGGGTGCTATAGCCATCAGATAGCCATTTCTCATACCGTCCGTTTTTACCTTCTCTTTGAGTGCTTGCCAGTCATAGTTGTAACCAAAGAGTCCACCTCTATCTACTAGCTTGCAAGCTTCTGGATTTGCCTTGTCTATAGGGAAGATACCTTTTTGCCAATCAGAGCCATCAAAAGTAGGGTATTTGCCCTTTTCGAGAGAGAGGTCACTAGATGCCTTTATGGCATGATAGCTTATCGACTCCATCACTTCATCTATCTTGTATAGATGCTCATGACTTCCCCACTCTATGCCTTGCTCTGCCAACATCTGTGCTTCTCCCATCACACCCAAGCCTATAGCTCTACTCTTCTCATTGGTCTTTTTGACCTTGGCTAGTGGGTAGAAGTTGAGATCTATTACATTGTCTAGCATTCTTATGGCTGTAGGCACCACTCTAGCTATATCATCCAAGGTGTTTATCTTCGATAGGTTGATAGAGGCCAAGTTGCACACGGCAGTATCTCCATCCTCTTTACTCTTCTCTACTATCCACACCTGTTTGCCACCTATGGAGTCAAGTGCTGTTATCTTTTTGCCCTGTTTTGTAGTGCCATTGTCTACTTTGACCATCTGCGTCTCTTCAAAAGTATCTATGGTTCCATCATCATAGGTTACTTTGATTTTATATCTATTTGGTGATGTGTTTTGAAATATCTCTGTGCATAGATTGGAGCTTCTTATGACACCTGAGTGTTTGTTTGGGTTTGATCTATTGGCAGCATCTTTAAAGGTGAGAAATGGATTGCCCGTCTCAAAGTAGCTTCTGAGTATCTCTTTCCACAACTGTTTTGCCGAGATCACCTCTCTGGTGATAGATTCATCTTGCTCTAGCTCCAGATAGCGTTTCTCAAACTCTTCTCCATATAGCTCTGTCAAGCCATCTACTTCAAAAGGATCAAATAGTGTCCAAGTTGCATCCTCTTCTACTCTCTGCATAAAGATATCGTTTAGCCACAATGCTGGAAATAGGTCATGTGCCCTTCGTCTCTCCTCTCCAGAGTTTTTCTTGAGATCAAGGAAGTCGCGGATATCTATATGCCAAGGCTCTATATATACTGCTATAGCACCCTTTCTAGTGCCTAGTTGGTCGACTGCTATAGCTACATCATTGGCTATCTTGAGAAATGGTATGATGCCACCTGCTGCATGCTTATGTCCATCTATAAAAGACCCCATTCCACGCACAAGCGACCAGTCCCAGCCTATACCACCACCAAACTTAGACAATAGTGCCATCTCCTTGAAGCCATCAAATATACCCTCTATGTTGTCAGGTGTAGAGCCTATATAGCATGAACTTAGCTGATGTCGTGGGGTTCTGGCATTTGAGAGTGTAGGTGTGGCTGCCATCACTTCAAACTTGCTCAATATATCATAAAACTTTTTTGCCCAAGTTTGAGAGTCAAACTCATTTTGAGCCAAAAACATAGCCACACCCATAAAGAGTTGCTGAGGAAGCTCTATCGGTTTACCCGCTCTATCTTTAAGTAGATATCTATCGTAGAGTGTACGGATACCTAAGTAGCTAAACTGTAGATCTCTCTCTGGTTTTATATACTCATTGAGATCATCCAAATCATACTTATCTTTGAGCCCTAAGACTATGCGACCCTCTTTTTCACCCCTTGTCATATAGTCACGAAAATGGTTGTATCCCGTAAAGCCTGTCACCTTATGATATATATCGTACAAGAAGAGTCTGGAGGCTACAAAAGTCCAGTTGGGTCTATCTATATCTATCTTATCTACAGCAGTTTTGATGAGAGTCTCTTGTATCTCTTCAGAGTTTATCATATCGCGAAATTGTAGCTTTGCATCGACCTCTAATTCACTTTGGCTGACTCCATCCAAGCCCTCCACAGCGGCAGCTGTATACTTCTGTATCTTTGTAACATCTAGTGTCTCTACTCTACCATTTCGCTTTACCACTCTGATCATTCTGCTACCCCCACCATAGATAATTAAGTTTAAAAAATGTATATAAAAATTATAAATTCTTGTCCAAAATTTTTTTCGGATTGTACTATTTTTCTACCTCCATATCCCTTAAAATTTCATACTAATAGACTCTATATATAAGACAATTATGCAGCCTTATTTAAATCATTTTCTAGTAAAACCAATGATATAGTCACTCCAAAGCTATGGATAAATTTTCTTTATATTTCGGTTTTATGCTATTTTGCAAAACATTAAAATAGCATTTTTATATAAAGCATTCTTTTGCAGAAGTGTTTGTCTATAAATATTTCCCATTTTTACAATTTAAATTTAACACATCATCAAAATCAACACTATTTCCATCGTCTTTTATAGTTAGCTCCACTTCTCCTGAAATAGCTAATTTGCTTCTATCTATCAGTGGATATGTAATCGAACCATTCCAATATGTTTCAACCATTTCGTGATATAAAAAATACCACCACTAAGAAGCATAGAGTGCTAGCTTTTAGCCCAAATGTAGTTTAGGTACTATTGTTGTAACCTACTCTATTTGGATTCAAATAGAGACTTTTATTCTATGGTTGCGATACGCAAGTGCGACAAAATTAATTGTGATATACTTTCAAAAAAAGTTTAGACTTCTTGTATGTATAATCTAAATTTATAGGGTTGAATAGATGCAAAAATAAATCTACAAATATATATAATATAGAAGTCTATCTAAAAGTGAGTCATAATGTCCAAACTTTCCTGTAGTGCGTGTGGTTCAACTGATGTGTCGATAGAGGGAGATTTCTATCGTTGCCGTCACTGTCAAACACGATATAAATTACCTAGCAAAAGAGTTATATATAAAAATCCAAAATGGTATATGACGGTATCAATATTGACTATCCTTGCCGTAGCTCTTAGCATATACTTTGAAGTGTACAATACTCATATATTAAAATCTCAAATAGATAATGTGGTAAAGTCTAAACCCAAATCAAAAGCACCTTCATATAACTATTGGCACAAACAATATCCTAAGGATGTCATATCTGATATATCTGACATTAAACAAATTGGTGATGGAAACTATCTGATGTGCGGCTATGATATGACACAAGATACAGTTTTGGCAAAAATAGATCAAACTGGCAATATCATTTGGAAGAAAACATTTACTAGCAATATCAACGGAAGATCAAATTTGCTGATAATAAATGGTAGATATATAGTTTCACAAAAGCAACTTGATGGTGGCAAAACTTTTGTTTTGGACAAAAACAAAAAAACTATTAAGATTTTACCATACTATTTTGACTCTATGAGCAAAACAACCAATGGTTTTGTAGGAGTAAGTGGCACTATGGTATTGGCGTTAGATAGAGATGGTAAGGAGTTGTGGCGTAGAGTACCGAGTGTTGATAAAAGTTCAAGTAAAGAAAAAGTAATTAGTATCTCCAAAAATGCTCTCAAAACAAGCATTGTAAAGAAAAAAATTTATACTGAAACCTATAGTAAAATAGTTAGATTGAGAGATGGCACTCTGGTTGCCGTAGGAAATAGAGGACACTACAAACTTGTATTGATTAAATTGACTCAAGATGGCAAAATGTTGTGGCGAAAGGAGATTCACAAAACAAAGCTCTATTCTATATCTGGTGCTGTGGCGACAGATGATGGTGGTTTCATCATCTCTATGAGCGGTATAGATATTATGAAATTTTCACCCGATGGTAGTCGAGAGTTTCATACCAAAATCAAAAACTATTACAATGGATATGCAGGCGACATCATAGAGACAGATAATGGATATATCTCAATCAATCAAGTCGGAACAAAAGCAAATATACTTATTCTTAAATTGAACAAAAGAGGCGATATGGTGTGGGATAAGGAGTATAGGAGCAATATGAGACTTCATGCCAAGAGTATTATCAAAGCTTATGACGGTGGATATCTACTCTCTATCAATAGAGAGATCAACAACCCTATGCTTGTCAAAATGGATAGTAAAGGTAATATCAAAACAGATCTCTCAAAAAAGATCAAGGCTTCAGTTCAAGTGAAAAGTGCCGATTCATCAAATGCAGAAGTGGTAATGGTGAAAAAAAGATTTGAATTTTTTGGCGGTGCACTACGCCAAATGATCCCATCCAAAAAGTCTAAATTGTTATATATGATCACAGGTGCAAGTGGTTTTTCAATACTCAACATATGTGATTTTCAAAACCCAAAACTACTCTCAAATTTTTCAAAAAGCAAACTAAAGCTCAAAATAGCTCCAAATCTTATCGCACCTGTAGGCAGGAGTCTTCCAGGCAAGGGTCTGTACGATTACAATGAGCCTTTTGAGCTATATATTACAAAAGATGAAACAAAAGCATACATCATAGATCTAAAACAAGGTTTTTATATTCTCGATATTACGGACAAAAAAAAGCCAAAATTGATTCAAGAATTTAGACGATTTAGGGGACACTATTTTGTCGTATCAAAAGATGAAAAAAAGATCTATATAGCAGATACTGGTACTATTAATCTGATAGATTTGAGCAGCAAGTCGCACTCTACTACACTACTGCCATATACTAGCAGTAGTGTAGGTTATCCTGTCACCCCTTTGGCTATCTTTGCATCAAGAGATATACTCTATGTGGCAGATCGGAACAAGATTGCTATATATGATATCAAAAAGAGCAAAGTTATAGATAGAGTAGCTACAGATGGCATGATATATTCTATCTATATAGATAGTGATTTGAAGAGATTGTATCTCTTAAATAGGATAGGTTTTGAAGCCTTTGCCATCACAAAAGATTCATTGCTAAAACACTTATGGAGTATCAGGCTACCACATAGAGAGTCTATCAAATCCTTTTATGTTACCAAAGATGAAAAGAGCATCTACTATGCAAGTGACAATGGAGTCAAACTATTAGATACTAAAGACAAACTAAACCCCAAAATAGTTAAAATCTACACAACACCCACAATGGGTTCTGTGGCTTATGTCGCACCTATAGGTAAAAACAAAGAGCTTCTTGTAGGTTTTCACACCCCTAAAAGTATAGGAGTTATCAAGATAGAGAGATGAAACTTTGATCTAAAAATAGTGAATTTATATGATGGTCATACTATATTTAGCCTTGGTCTTCTTGTCATTTGCACTTCCCATATCGTATTTAGCATAAAATATTATAAAATATGTCATATTATAATATTTTGTTAATTAGATGGATATTTGTTATGTTTTGCTATTTTTATATTTAAGGCTGAAAGGTATATAATGTTTTTTAATAATATGCTTGTGATAGGTTGAGAAAACTACGATATAATAAATAAAAAATTTTAGGATATATAGTGGCAATACAAACTAAGAATGGTAAAGCATTTGAATATGCTATTTTGAAAGAGTTTGAAGAGAAACTACAAAAAATTACAAAAGTCAGTGTAATAGATAATGATGCTTTACAAACTGCAAAAAAACATTTTACTTCTTTTGAAAGTGATATTCAAAGCCAACTACTTTTATATGCAAGTTTTGCAGTAAATTTTTTAATCGATATTGAGCCTAGGCTATCTAATGGAATTGACGAAAATGATATTTTAGAATTAGAGATTTTAACAGATGATAAAGGTCAAATTGGAGATGTTAGAGATGTAGTTATCATAAGATCAATCCAAAAATGGGAAATTGGAATTTCAGCTAAAAACAATCATAAAGCAGTTAAACATTCAAGGTTATCAAATAAAATAGATTTTGGAGAAAAATGGATAGGTATTAAATGCTCACAAGAGTATTTCAATGAAATAAAACCTATTTTTGACTATTTAGAAAAATTACGAAAAGATAGCAATAGGTCAAAAATTTGGAAATCTTTAGGAGATTATCATAGTACTGTTTATATACCAATATTAGAGGCGTTTAAAAAAGAGTTATTAAGAATATATAAAACTAATCCAAAAGTTGTGGCTTCAAAATTTGTTGAATATTTAATAGGAACAAAAGATTTTTATAAAGTCATAAAAACAAAAAACAGTATCGAGATACAAGCATATAATATTCATGGAACTTTAAATCTTGATTTTGATAATATAAAACCAAAATTTAAAACGCCACAAATCAAATTGCCTACCAAAATTTTAGATATAGACTTTAAAGAAGGCAGCGATACCACATTAATCGTCCAATTAAACAATAGCTGGAGTTTATCTTTTAGGATACACAATGCTAGTTCAAGGGTTGAGCCTTCACTAAAATTTGATATAAATTTACTGCAAACACCAAAAACAATTTTTACAAACAAACTTTCTATAGCAGAGGGAAAATCATGAATATAATATCTCTATTTTCAGGTGCTGGAGGACTTGATTTAGGTTTTGAAAAAGCAGGATTTAAAACTATTTGGGCAAATGAGTATGATAAAGAGATTTGGGAAACCTATGAAAAAAATTTTCCAAATACTTTTTTAGATAAAAGAAGCATAAAAGATATTCCATCAAATGAAATTCCTGAAGCCATTGGGTTGATTGGAGGACCTCCATGTCAAAGTTGGAGTGAAGCTGGAAAACTAAAAGGGATAGATGACCATAGAGGGCAACTATTTTTTGAATTTATAAGGGTTTTAAGAGACAAGAAGCCTCTATTTTTTTTGGCTGAAAATGTATCTGGAATGTTAGCTTCAAGACATAGTAATGCACTTGAAAATATCAAAAATCATTTTGCAGATAGTGGATATGATTTATATTTTAAGTTATTAGATGCTAATGATTTTCAAGTAGCACAAAATAGAAAACGGGTATTTTTCATAGGCTTTAGAAAAGATTTAAATATCAAGTTCGATTTTCCTAAACCATTTGAAAAAAAACGAGTTTTAAAAGATGTTATTTGGGATTTAAAAGATGATATATTACCTGCAAAAGAAAAAAATTATACAAATGGAGATGCTTGCAAGTTGGCAAATCATGAGTATTTACTTGGTGGTTTTTCGTCTATGTTTATGTCAAGAAATCGTGTTAGAAGTTGGGATGAACCATCATTTACTATACAGGCAGGTGGCAGACATGCACCACTTCATCCACAAGCTCCCAAAATGCAATTTGTGGAGCAAAATAAAAGAATATTTGTTCCAAAACATGAGCATTTGTATAGGAGATTGAGTATAAGAGAGTGTGCTAGAATACAGTCGTTTCCAGATAATCATATATTTTATTATAAGAATTTAACAGCAGGATATAAAATGGTAGGCAATGCAGTTCCACCATATTTAGCTTATTATTTAGCAAAAGAGATACAGAAGCGATTGGTAAGTGTCTATCCTAGTAAATCCTTGGAACTAACAAGTGAACTTATTGTTGAGAAATCTAATATCGATGATGTGGCATATGTTTCTGATATGTCAATTGCGACTAGACAAATGGCTCACTTGTAGTTCAAGTCGATACTAGTAATTTGGGATATGGTGCTTCCTTCAAGCTCTTTAAAGGTGCTCTTTGGATAAAATACAACCAAAACACAATAGAGAGATGGATTATGAAGATAGAGTTAGCACACTCACCAGATGCAGATGATATATTTATGTATTATGCTATCAAGTTTGGCTGGGTAGATACGAAAGATTATGAGTTCTCCAACATAGGATTGGATATAGAGACACTCAATGAAGAGGCACTCAAAGGCACTTATGATGTCTCTGCTATAAGTTTCGGTATGTATCCGCTTATTAGAGATGAGTATGCTCTGCTTCGTACTGCCGTAAGTTTTGGTGAGGGGTATGGACCAAAACTCATCAAACAAAAAGGAAAAAGACTCAAACGCAACTTCAAAGTGGCACTATCTGGCAGATATACTACAAACGCTATGCTCTTTCGCATCTACTATCCTGATGCACGACCTGTATATATGGACTTTTTGGAGATAGAAGAGGCGGTAGTAAGTGGCAGGGTCGATGCTGGAGTACTTATTCACGAGTCTATACTAGATTTTGACGATAGCTTAGAGGTGGAGAAGGAGATATGGGATATATGGGTAGAGTTGGCAGGTGAGGGGCTACCTCTACCTCTAGGGGGTATGGCTGTGCGTAGATCACTGCCGCTCAACAGAGCCTTGGATATAGAGCAGATACTCATAGATGGAGTCAAGGTAGCCAATGAACGCAAGGAGGAGCTATGTGACAAGCTAGAGTCAGATTCGCTGGTACGAATATCAGATAAGATGCTTGTAAAGTACTTAGATATGTATGCTTCAGATGAGTCTGTAGAGTTGAGCGAGATACAGATAGAAGCCCTTGATAGGCTCTATGAGATAGGATACAAGCACAATATGTGGGAGATGCCTATCAAGACAGAAGATTATCTATTGCCAAGAGAGTACAGGTCGCTAAGAGATTAAATCAAAACAGTCACCAAATATAAATCGTTTAGAAGTAGGGACTTTAGCCTCGTAAAACTGGGGTGAAATCTCTATTTTAAGTATCGATTTTTGGATATTGTCAAATTTCTATACCATTGAGGGGGTCATAGAACCATACCCAATAGCAAAATAGCTATCTAGGGGATTGCCCTCTGGATAGCTATTTGATCCTGCTTTGCCATAAACTCTTATAATATTTGGGTATAATGCGAAAAATTAGACTAACGATAAAGAGGAAATCCCCCCTATGCAAAAGATCAAAAATATAGCAGTCATAGCCCATGTTGACCATGGTAAGACTACACTAGTAGATGAGTTACTTCAACAAAGTGGTACATTTTCTGCCCACCAAGAGGTAGAAGAGAGAGTAATGGATAGCAATGATATCGAAAAAGAGAGAGGTATCACTATACTCTCAAAAAACACAGCTATCACATATGGTGACTACAAGATAAATATCATAGACACTCCTGGTCACGCCGATTTTGGTGGTGAGGTAGAGCGAGTGTTGAAGATGGTAGATGGCGTACTGCTTCTAGTAGATGCCCAAGAGGGTGTAATGCCACAGACCAAGTTTGTACTCAAAAAAGCGATAGAGTTAGGACTCATACCAGTAGTAGTCATCAACAAGATAGATAAAGACGCAGCAGAGCCAGATAGGGTCATGGATGAGGTATTTGATCTACTTGTAGCACTAGATGCAAATGAAGAGCAGTTGGAGTTCCCTGTGTTGTATGCAGCTGCTAGAGATGGTTATGCTAAGTGGGAGATGGAGGATGAAAACAAAGATATGACTCCTCTATTTGATGCTATATTGGAGTTTGTACCTAGTCCAGAAGGTTCTGCCGATAACGATACACAAGCACAAGTATTTACGCTAGATAGTGATAACTTTGTAGGACGCATAGGTATCACAAGGATATTTAACGGCAAGGTAAGAAAAGGTGATGAGTATCTATTGATCAAATCATCTGGAGAGAAGACAAAGAGTCGTATTTCAAAACTCATAGGCTTTAAAGGTCTTGAAAGAGTAGATATAGCTGAGGCTGAAGCCGGTGATATCGTGGCTATCGCTGGATTTTCAGATATAGATGTGGGCGATAGCATATGTGACCCTAGCAATCCAGTACCACTAGACCCAATGCATGTAGAGGAGCCTACACTATCTGTAGTATTTTCTGTAAATGATGGACCATTGGCAGGTACAGAGGGCAAGCATGTTACTTCAAACAAGATACATGATAGATTGGAGAAGGAGATGGAGACAAATATCGCTATGCGTATGGAGCCTCTCGGTGATGCATCGTTTAAAGTATCAGGTCGTGGTGAATTGCAGATAGGGATATTGGCTGAAAATATGAGAAGAGAGGGGTTTGAATTTCTTTTAGCTCGTCCAGAGGTGGTCATAAAAGAGGAGAATGGCGTTCGTATGGAGCCATTTGAACATTTAGTGGTAGATGTACCATCAGATTTTCAAGGTGTAGCCATAGAGAAGTTGGGCAAGAGAAAAGCTGAGATGACATCTCTTACGCCTATGCCTGATGGTACTGTCCGTATAGAGTTTGAGATACCTGCTAGAGGATTGATAGGGTTTAGAAGTGAGTTCTTGACTGACACTAAAGGTGAAGGTATCATGAATCACTCATATTTGGAGTATAGACCATATACAGGTGTAGTAGAGAGTAGAACTCCTGGTGCATTGGTCTCTATGGACAATGGTGAAGCGGTAGCATTTTCTATATTTAACTTGCAAGCTAGAGGCACAATGTTTATCAGTCCGCAAGACAAAGTATATAGTGGTATGGTGATTGGCGAATCAGCTAGACCAGGTGATCTGGATGTCAACCCACTTAAGGGTAAAGCACTTACAAACATGCGTACAAGTGGTGCAGATGATGCCATCAAGCTAGTGCCACCTAGAGTTATCACGCTAGAGTCAGCTATGGAGTGGATAGAGGATGATGAGTTGGTAGAGATCACACCTCTATCTATCCGTATCCGTAAGAAATCACTAGATCCAGTAGTGAGAAAGAGAATGGCTAGAGACAAAAAGAACGCAACAAAATAGACTCAGAGTAGTTTTGATAGAGCTACTTATATGCTTGGGCTACTCTAGTAGGGTAGCCCACCACACTATCTCAAAAGATCAATCCACATAAACCAACTCTATATATTGAGCAGACTCAAATAGTAAATTATTATCACTATCGGCAACAGAATAGACAAGCGGTGACACAGCAAAGCTAATATTGGATATTATAATAGATGAAAAAAAGAGTGAAAATAGTCAAGGAGTAACCTATGAGACGATTGATACACCCTATAACTATAACGGCTATAGTTTTGACTGCTATAGTCTCAATACCATTTCTATTGCCAGACAAAAAACCTGTAGAGTATAGCGATAAGGTATTGAGAGACAAAGCACTACCTACTAAAACGACTACTATCCCACAGAGTTATGATAAGCTACTAGAGATGGTGGACAATCCACAAAATCCATTGACTCCACAGAAGATAGCACTAGGAAAAGAGCTTTTTAATGAAAAACTCTTATCGAGAGATAGAGATATATCTTGTGCCTCTTGCCATATACTCAATGAGGGGGGAGATGACAATCTACCTACAGCTATAGGTCATAGGGGGCTAGCCAATCCTTCTCATCTCAACTCTCCAACTGTACTAAATGCGGCACTTGCCAAGTCGCAATTTTGGGATGGTAGAGCCAAAGATGTGGAGGAGCAGGCAGGAGGACCTATACAGGCTCCATTCGAGATGAATATGAGACCTAGTGATGTAGAAGATAGACTCAATAGTGAGCAATCCTATGTCGATAAGTTCAGAGAAGTTTTTGGTGTAGAGAGGATATCGTTTCAAAATGTCAAAGATGCCATAGGAGCATATGAGCGAACACTTCTTACTAGAGGTGCATATGATAGATTTCTTGATGGTGATGATGATGCCCTCTCCCCTCAAGCAAAGCGAGGATTGACTCTCTTTATCACAAAGGGGTGTAAAGTGTGTCACTCAGGTATCTCAGTAGGGGGAGAGACTATACAGAAGTTTCCGTTGAGGAGATATGTATCTGATTATATAGGTGCGATATTTGAGCCAAATATAAAAATCAAAGAGAGTCCATTTCCATTTGAAAATATTGGTGGATTTTTAGGACAATACGATAGACTCAAGTTTCGTGTACCCATACTTAGAAACATATCTAAAACAGCACCATATTTCCATAACGGCTCTATAGATAAGCTAGAGGAGGCTGTAAGGATTATGAGTAAGTATCAGCTTGGAAATGAGTTTACCCCTAAACAGATAGATGATGTAGTGGCATTTCTCAAGAGTCTTGATGGTGAATTGGTAGAGTATAATATCACGAAATGAGACTACTCTCTCTTCTGTTTTTCGTCACAGCTATCTATGCCAACCATATATCTTGGCTGGGTAGCTACGATGATGCTTTGAAGTTGGCAAAAAAAGAGCATAAGCCACTGATGGTACTTTTGGTAAAAAAAGAGTGCAAAAAGTGTAATGACTTTATAGTGGACTATTTTACGAATAGAGACTATATACCACAACTCAACGATATGGTAGTGTCTGTCATAGTCACACATGAGGGGTCTAGTAGCTATCCGATAGAACTCTTCTACTCTACTACATTTCCTACTCTCTTTTTGGTAGATAGTAGTGATGAGTCATTTTTGATGGAGCCTTTTTGTGTAGAGCCTTAGCCTCTACACAAAATTTAAGATGGACTCCTTTTGGCTTAGATTGGTGGGTTTTTTATCTATCTATGACATCTTCTCTGCCAATCTCTTGGCACCTTTGAAGTCTATCTTGCCACTACCTAGCTTTGGCAACTCATCTACTGCTATATATCGACTAGGTCTCATGATGGGTATAATGGAGCTTGATTTGACTCTATCTATTATCTCATCTTGAGGTAGATCGCCACTATGTAGTAGTACTATCTGTTCGCCCTTTTTGGTATCATCTATGGCGGTAGCACAGATGGCTACATCATCACCAAATAGCTCTGCTAAGCTCTGCTCTATACTGCCTAGACTTATCATCTCTCCACCTATTTTGGCAAAACGGCTATATCTATCTACTATGGTGATAAAGCCATCACTATCTAAGTGTCCTTTATCTCCAGTGAGGTAGTATCTTATACCATCATCTATATATATCACCTCATTAGTTTTGGCTGGGTCATCTAGGTATCCACTCATCACTTGAGTACCGCCTACTATGATGTGACCATCTTCGCCTAGTGGAAGCTCTTGCATACTATTTGGATCTACTATCTTGACTATAGTACCTGGTATCGCTTGTCCTACTGTGCCTAGTTTGTTTCCTATGACAGGTTGCATAGTATCTATATCTAGTATATCGGGCATATTTACCGATATGACAGGTGATGTCTCTGTGGCACCATATCCCTCATATATATCTATACCAAATTTCTCTCTAAATGCCCTCTTGATCTCTGGCTTGAGTCTCTCTGCACCTGCCACAACCATGCGAAGTGATTCAAACATAAGGGGGTGCAGTTTTCTATTGCGACTATATAGTCTAAAGAATGTAGCTGTACCAAACATAATGGTAGCTCTATATCTAGCCGTAAGCTTGCCGATGACTTGTCCATCTGTAGGGTCTGGTGCAGAGACCATAGTGATACCCTCACATAGAGGCAATAGGGTGGTGATGGTGAGTCCAAATGAGTGGAATATCGGTAGAGAGTTGAGTATCACATCATCATCTTGAAAGTTGAGTAGGGCAGATACCTGCTTGATATTGGCTAATAGGTTTTTGTGAGTGAGTAGTATCCCTTTTGGTGTGCCTTCGCTACCACTACTGAAGAGTATAGTAGCTACATCATCCAATCTAGTAGGCGTAAAGTATAGCCACTCTATGAGGGATGATGGCAAGATATATGCTTGTAGAAGCGATACAATCTTCTCTACTTTACCAAATGAAGCCCCTACACTCTCTACGCTAAGCACTCTATCTCCTATGGTATCTGCAAAATCAAACCCTTTGCCCTTTAGCTTCTCTAAAAACTTCTCTGAAGTTATGACAGTTTTGATATTGGCCTTTTGTAGTGCAGAGTTCATACCATCGCTAGATAGTGTATAGTTGAGATTGACTACCCTCTTGCCTAGTATCAAAATAGCTAGATTTATGATAGAGCCTATGGAGGATGATGGTAGCAGTACACCTATACTCTCTTGAGTCTCCAATCTACCTCTTAGTGCTTTTACAAACAGTAGTACTGCTGTTATCATCTTGGCATTGGTGAGGTCTGTACCTAGTGCATCCACTATAGAGCGTTTGGATAGATTGGCTTTGGAGCGTCTGAGCCAGTGGTAGTGTAGAGGTCTACTCTCCTCTATGCTTTGAGACCAAGTCTCTAATGATAGGAGTTTGATCTCTTGTTTGATCTGGTCTGCTGTGGTAGTGGATGGTAGAGGTGAACCAAATCTCACTATGATATCTCTCTTTTTGCCATCACTCGATGTCATTTTATACTGCTTGGAGGCTCTGGAGAATGTAGAACCCCATAGACCATGTAGATATATAGGTACTATAGGGTGACTACTATCCTTGACGGCATGCTCATACCCTCTCTTGAACTCCGCCAATTGACCATTGTAGCTTATCCTCCCCTCTGGAAAGAGTGCTACCACTTCACCATTGTCAAGCCTCTGCCTTATCTGCTCTATAGAGCCTTTGCTACTTGCATTTGAGATGGGTATGACATTAAATATCTTGAGGAAACCTTTGAGATACCAACGGTTGTAGATGCTCTTTATCATCACAAACTTTATCGCTCTGGGTGAAGCCACCTGTATGATGAGCCAATCTATCCAGCTAATATGATTGCTAAGTAGTAGCACACCACCACTTTGCGGTAGATGCTCTATCCCCTCTATAGTTAAAGAGTATCTACTCTTTAGTATAGGTATGAGTAGTATCCTCGCAAATAGATGAGGCAACTCTCTGACTGCATATAGTGAGCCTAGTAGGGTGATGAGGGAGGCGGTAAAAAATAGTGTTTCGCTACTCCAGCCCAAGTGTACAAGTAGTATAGAGAGTAGCAAAAATGCCAACATTATGATGTTTTGTATGAAGTTGTTGCCAGCTAGTATGAGTCCTAGTTGTGATGATTTGGCAAAGTATTGTATGGATGCGTTGAGTGGGACTATGAGGAGTCCACCAAAAAATCCAAACGATACGCTACCTATACTCATCCCCAATTTGGTGGAGCTAAATGTAAAAATGAGTAGTGATACAAATATCCCCAATGTACCTAGAGGCACGATACCTAACTCTATATGCTTCTTTGACCATCTGCCTGCTAGTATAGAGCCTACCATGAGTCCTATAGCACTGAGAGCCAATATTCCTTGGACTATGATAGCATTCTCATCGCCTGTCATCTCTTTGTAGTGTGCAGGAAAGGCAGCTATCATCATCTGCCCTACACCCCAAAATATACCTAGAGCAAAGATACTAAGCCATATATTTCTATCTGCTCTGAGTAGTTTGATATTCACTCTTAGGTAGTTGAGGTTGAGGTACTCTTTTAGTTTAAATTTTTCATCGACCGCAGCAGGCTTGATGATAGGCAACTTATAACTCATCGCAGCCTCTATAGATGAGAGTAGTATAAGCAAAAATCCTATAGGTATAAGCTGTTGCATTATATCATGAGGAGTATCTCCTCCTATGTGCAAGTGTTCAAATATGATAGAAAAAAGTATAGATGCTCCTAGTATAGATATGATAGTAAGTGCTTGCACTATGCCGTTGGCACTACCTAGGTTTGATGTACCTACTAGCTCTTTGATGAGTCCATACTTTGATGGTGAGTAGATGGCACTCTGTATAGCCAAGATAAATGTAAGAGCAAATGCCAAATAGAACCAGCCCATAGCGTAACTTATAGTGATAAGTATAGTGATAGGTATAGCAAAGAGTGCCGAGTATCGTATCACTATGCTTTTGGCAAATCTATCACTTATATATCCTGATGGTGAAAAGAGTAGTATAAACGGTAGCAGTATCATGGCATTGATGATGGCGGTAAGTATGATGAGGCTATCTCCATCATAGCTCTTGAGAAGTATATTTTGTATAGTGATTTTATGTCCTATGTCTACTACCACATTGATGAGTAGTACCACTAGATATGGCAGGAAACCACGAATAGTTAGGAGGGCTTTCATTTTGTATCCTTTGTTATCTCTCGATCCACTCTTGATTGGTATGATTTGAGTGTCTGCATATTGTATATATACTGTTTGAGTATGAGAGTGGTATCTAGTAGACTCTTAAATACTCTGTTTGACTCTTGATTTGGTATAGATGCAAGTAGCTCTTGTGCTGTATCTATCTCTTTGGTGGCGATATCTCTAGCACTATCTACATAGCTATCCAATATCGAGCATCTATCTGTCAACTCCTCTATAGAGAGTAGTATCTCTATGATCTCTATCTCTTTGTCTGTCAAGAGATTATCTCTGAGGTAGATCAGTTCTCTTTGTAGATACTCATCTATCTTCTCTTTGGATATATCAAGTTTTCGTGCTACTTCATCTACGGTATATGTAGATATGTGGAATGCACCCATAAGTATATCTAGCGTCTCCCATATGCCACGAAAGCCATCAGAGAAGTCAAATGCTCCACTTTGAAGTATGCTTTTTATCTCCTCTATGGAGGTTTCAAAGTGTTTTTGTAGGTAGGATATGAGGTGCAATCTCTCTACTGTAGACTCATCATATAGGTGTAGATTTGGTTTTGGTTTTTGCGGTTGAGGCAGTAAGCCCTCTTTGATATAGTAGAGTATGGTTGATTTGGGTACTCCTGATCTCTTGACCACTTCGCTCATCTTGATAGCCATCTTTGACTCCTTTTGCTTTGTAGATAAAAGCATAACATAAAATATCTTAAGTGTCAAGTGACACTCTACACTTAAGATATAAATCTCTATCTTTTACTTTTAGTTAACTATAGTGTGTTAAAATTAGATAGTAATATTTTATCGAGTTGTATTGTAATATACTTTTAAAATTAATTAATATAGAATCGGAGATCCTATGAAGCGTATCTATGCACTACTATTTAATATATCCATTATATCTACATATAGCGTAGCAAAAACCAATCAAATTGATTCGAAATTCAAATCAGGTAAACACAATGGGGCTACCAGCAAGAAACTATCTAAAAAAGATAAGTTTAAATTTGAAAAATATAAAATAGTTGAGGGTGATACACTATTTACAATAGCTAGAAAACACCATACTACTATATCGGAAGTGGAGATAGCCAACAAGCTAGAGAAGGATGAGAGGCTAGCTATAGGTAGAGTATTGAAAGTGCCAGTAGATACATATTGGCCAGAAAAGTTGAGCAAAAAAGTAACAAAAAGCAATAAAGATAGTAAACCAAATAGAGACAAAACCCACACTATCGAGTCAGGAGATACTCTATTGGCTATCGCTCTCAAATACGATACAACTGTATCGGAGCTAGAGAAGCTCAACGGCTTCGCATCGGACAAAAAGCTAAAGATAGGAGAGAGTATAGTTGTCTCCAAGTACTCCAAAAAGGTAGCAAAGAGCAAAAAAGATGTTAAAAAAATCGCTAGCAAAAAGATGACAAAGAGCAAAAAAGGTGCTAAAAGAATCGCTAGCAAAAAGGTGACAAAGAGCAAAAAAAGTGCTAAAAGAATCGCTAGCAAAAAAGATAAAAAGATAGAGAAGCATGTTATAAAAAAAGGCGATACCTTATATAGCATAGCACAGAAAAACAGTACGACTGTAGCTAAACTAAAAGAGATAAATGGATTGGATTCAAAAGTAGCCCTAAAGATAGGAGATGTGCTGCTACTCCAAAAGATAAAAGAGAGTACAAAGAGGGAGAAGAAGCGAGTCAAGATCGCATCTGTCTCAAAAACTGAACACAAAAAGATAAAGAGCAAAACTAGCAAAAAGATAGCCAAAAAGAGACAGAAGATTGCAGCAGCAAAAAAAATCGACAAGAAGAAGATCAAGATAGCTGCCAAAAAACCTTTACGCAAAAAATTGGTGGTTTCCAAGAAGAAAACAAAAAAGAGTTTTTTGGAATCTTTGGGTCTAGGAAGTTCATCTCTTAAGTTGACATATGCAAAGAAGCAGTTGGGCAAGCGATATGTGTGGGGTGCAGTAGGTCCATATAGTTTTGACTGCTCAGGCTTCACAAGATATGTATGTAAAGCAAATGGTGTATGTATTCCTAGAACATCTATAATGCAATCAAAAGTAGGCAAAAGAGTAAGCTTTGAGAACTTAAAGGCTGGGGATTTGATATTTTTCGATACATCCAAGAGGCATAGGGGCTATGTGAACCATGTGGGGATATATATAGGCAACAACAAATTCATACATGCCTCAAGTGCCAAAAGAAAAGTGGTGATTACCAGTCTAAGCATACCGTTTTATAGATCAAGATTCAAGTGGGGAAGTAGAGTCAAAGGGTAGAGTCGCACTCTATAGCCCATATGTTCTTTGCTGATACTATCTATTGTAGTATCTGTAGTATCACCATAGCCAATAGTAGTAGAGTAGATATCTCTCTGCGGTGATGTATCATCATTGAAGATAAATCACAATATAAATACCATAATCGTAGTATAGACTCTATTTTATAATCAGTATCGGTGATAAGTGGAAATCAAAATTTAGAGTTTTGTGAGGGTAATACCCCCCTCCAGATCCCTGCGGCACTCAGTAGATGAGGGTGGGCTGCTATGTTCCCATCCTGACCCGTTGTCCTCAAATGCTGTTGCACAGGTCTAGAGAGAGGCACTCAATCTATCTATATAGACTCAGTGCCTCTCTTTTGTAGATGAGAATTTTATCAAACTAGCTCTTAAGATAAGATTAGAGATGTTTGAGATATTGGTATGTGCAACTATTTTGCACATAAATATGATATAGTATCAAAAAAAGGGTTGATATGCAGAGACGATTTTTTCTATCTATGTGTGGTGTAGGGGCTACGACTATGTTGATGGCGACAGAGAGGGTGAGTAGAGATGTACTACCCAAAGATATATCTGATGTCATACGCAAAGTTCAACGACATATGTTTCCGCCAGATAGTCTGCTCCCTAGTGCAGATAGCTCTCAAATCACGCTATTTTTGGAGGAGACTCTCTCCCATCAGACATTTGATAGGGATATCAGAAGATTTGTAATCAACGGTGCAAAAGAGTTGCAAGAGAGAGAGGGTGGTAGGTTTCTTACATATGGTGATGCTCAGATAGAGAAGGCACTCCGCTCATATGAAGAGAGTAGCTATGGTAGCAACTGGCTTGACCGTATCATGATACTCTCACTAGAGGGGCTACTAAGCGATCCTATATATGGCGGTAATGCCAAAGAGTCAGGGTGGAAAGCACTCTCTACTAGAGGTGGTGATCCTCGACCAACCACAAGGTATGCAGGGCTATGAGCCAAACCTATGATGCTATAGTGGTAGGCTCAGGTGCTAGTGGCGGAACAGTAGCTCATCAGTTGTGTCAAGCTGGATATAAGGTAGCCTTACTAGAAAAGGGTAGGCTTATAACGAGAGATGAGTTTACCAAAGATGAGTTGGCGTATTGCCGTAGAGATGTGGTGACACCTAGTCTGTTTGATGAGTTTCATACCATAGAGGAGTTGAGAGATGGCAAATGGGTAGAGACACCCACATATGAGTCAGGCTGGAGCTTTTGGAATGGCAATATAGTAGGAGGCTCATCAAATCTAATGAGTGGTATGCTACACCGTATGCATCCAGATGACTTTAGGCTCCTTAGTAAGTTTGGAGAGATAGAGGGGGCAAATGTAGTCGATTGGGCTATTGGTTATGAGGATATGGAGCCATACTATACTCTAGCGGAGAAGCTGATAGGTATATCTGGTAGAGCCAAGCCACACCCATATGAGCCACCGCGAAGTACCAAAGATTTCCCATTCCCCCCAACAGATGAAAATCGAGTAGTGGAGCTATTTGATAAATCTTGTAAAAAGCTGGGTATCACGCCACTCACAACAGCTAGGGCGATTATATCTCGTGAGAGTGGCGATAGAAAATCGTGCTACTACTCAAACTTTTGTGGTAGTTATGGATGTAGCTCAGGTGCCAAGAGTAGCTCAAGGGAGTCTATGATAAGACCTGCTCTAGCTACAGGTAACTTGACACTATTGACCAATAGACATGTCAAGAGATTGCGAAGTGACAAGAGCAGTGTAACCTCTGTAGAGGTGGTCGATACAATCACAGGTAAAGAGCAGATACTCAAAGCGAAGATATATATAGTAGCAGCACAAGCACATGAGAGCAGTAGGCTTCTACTAAACTCTGCAAATAGTTTCCATCCAGATGGATTGGGCAACAGTAGTGGAGAGGTTGGTAAAAATCTTATATTTTCAGCAGGTGGAGCAGGGCAGGGCAAACTCTCTAAGGGCTCTCTCAAGGGTATCAAATTTGATGATTTGATGCAGAGAGGTCTCTTTGTAAATCGTTCGGTGTTGGATTGGTATAGGCTAGATAGCTGGTGGCAGAGTGCTACCAAGGGTGGCATAGTGGAGTTTATGTTTGAGCACCAAAACAACATATCAAGAGCTGCAAAGAGCAGATATAGAGGCGATAAACTACTATGGGGAAGAGAGTTGGCTACAGAGCTAAAGAGGAGTTTTACAGAAGAGAAGAGTATTCGATTTGAGATATTTAATGATTGGTTGCCTACTGATGATTGCTATATCACACTAGACAAAAAGAGAAAAGATAGGTATGGTATGCCAGTAGGCAAGATCAGAATCAATGGACACCCACATGACTTAAAAGTAGCATCAAAGATAGCCAAAGGGTGCGAAGAGATACTTAAAGAGATGGGTGCAGAGGATATATATAGTTCAATCTCATCAATACCACCCCAAAATTTGATAGCGGGTGGATGTAGATTTGGTAAAGACCCCAAAACATCTGTACTCAATCCATTTTGCCAATCGCATGATATACCCAATCTATTTGTAGTAGATGCAAGTTTCATGCCTACAGGCGGTAGTACTCCATATACTTGGACGATATATGCCAACGCTCTAAGGGTATCTGACTATATTATCAATATGAGAGAGTAGAGTTATATAAGCTATGCCTAGAGTATATATTTTGTGATTAACACTAATTTAACACTATTTCTATAGACTCTCTGTTGTATCCCAAATACGCAATACCTCCTAGAATTGTTATGCTATATCTCTTGCAAAAGCTATCGGAGACTAAAGTCTCGCTTCTGAGTCTTGCAAGATATTTACAATATTTGGGATAGATGATGGTTATAGCGAGTTGGATATGAGAAGACTATCGAAAGATGCAAAGCGAAATATAGTATCTTATCTGTTGACAATTTTTATCTATGTGCCACTAATTGCGTGGTGGATTATCGACTCCTCTATACTCATCGCATCACCGTCAAAGGCGAAAGTCAAAGAGATTACACTAGATTTAAACTCTTTTCAAAGCAATCCACCTGAGCCCACAGAAGAGGATAGAGACAACACAGATAGAGAGATAGAGAAGAGAAAAGAGAGACCCAAAGAGACGATAGAGCCACCTAAGCCTAAGCCAACCCCAATACTCTCCCCTATACCAAAGCCTACCATAAAAGAGGTCATCAAAAAGAGACCGATAGATATACCCAAAAGTAAAAAGGTAGAGCCAAAAAAACAAAAAGTTAAAACCAAAAAACCAAAAAAACCAAAAACAAAAAGTCAAAAAGTCAAAAAGTCAAAATCTAAACATAGAGCCAAAAGATATAGCAGAAACAGTGGTCAGAAAAGAGGCAAATCTACTATAAAAAGCAGTACAGTAGGCAAAAGTCAATTTATAAGAAGATTGAAATCCAAAATAGAGAGAAATAAAAAGTATCCAAGGATAGCTCAAAAACGAGGTATGCAGGGTAGCATCAAAGTGAGATTTACCATCACAAAAGCAGGTGCTCCAACAAACATTGTCACTAGAGGTCCTAGGGTATTTAGCAGTGCAACAAAATCCGCCATAAAGAGATCGTTTCCTATATCTACAAAAGGAGTATCGCTACCTATGGATATAACCCTCACCATAAACTATCGTCTCAAGAGGTGATATCTTTGTAAAACCATATAAAATACTATCTAGCATCAAGATGTCTAGTAAAATCTGATATAATTGCTAAAAACTAAGAGGGAATTATGATTGATCTCAACTCACCACAACTATACTTCAATAGAGAGCTATCTTGGCTAGAGTTTAACTCTCGCGTCTTAGCTCAAGCCCAAGATGATAGCTTGCCACCTCTTGAACGATTAAAATTTTTAGCTATATATGGTACAAACCTTGATGAATTTTATATGATAAGAGTAGCAGGACTCAAATCACTATATGCAGCTAGGGTGCAAGAGACGGGAGCAGATAAACTAACTCCAAAGGAGCAATTAGCAGCAATACGCGAATATCTTCATAGGGAGCAGAAAGTAGTGGAGAGGTGCTACGAAGATATATCCTCTGTACTTGATGTGCATGGTGTCTCTATTAAGTCACACAAAGCCTTAACTAGCAGGCAAAAAGAGATAGTAAAAGATATATTTTTTGAGCAGATTTACCCTGTCATCATACCGATAGCTGTAGACTCAAAACATCCATTTCCGCATCTAAACAATCTAAGTTTTGGACTTGCACTTACCCTTGTAGATAATGCCAAAAATATCAAACATGGACTCATTAGAATACCGCGGATACTACCTAGATTTGTACAAGCAGAGCATGTCTTTGTGCCTATAGAGAGTGTGGTCAAGAACTATATCAAAGATCTATTTCCTGGATTTAGAGTCATAGCCTCCACTCCATTTAGGGTGACTAGAAATGCAGATATAGCTATAGAAGAGGAGGAGGCAGATGATTTCCTAGAGATACTAGAGGAGGGCTTAAGGGCTAGAAACAAAGGCTCATTGGTGAGGCTAGAGCTTATGGATGGAGCAGATGAGGATTTGGTAAACTTCCTCAACTCCCATATAAAACTCACAGACAATGATGTGTATAAATATGTAGGTGTACCGCTAAATATGGGAAGCTTTTGGCAAATAGTAGGAGATAAGGCTCTATCACACCTTATACTACCTACATTTACACCAAAAACACTACCGCCACTCAACCATGAAGATATATTTGTAGCTATAAAAAAGCAAGATATACTCCTCTACCACCCATTTGATAGTTTTGATCCTATTGTGAAGTTCATCAAACAAGCAGCAAAAGATCCAGATACTATAGCTATTAGGATGACACTCTATAGGGCAGGACCAAAGTCGCCTATCATCAAATCTCTCATAGAGGCAGTCAGAGATGGAAAGCAAGTGACCGTTCTTGTGGAGCTAAAAGCTAGATTTGATGAGGAGAATAACTTAGTATGGGCAAAATCGCTAGAGGATGCTGGAGCCCATGTGGTATATGGCATACCTGGTTTGAAAGTACATGCAAAGATAGCACAAGTCATCAAAAGAGAAGGGAAAAAATTTCAGAGTTACCTTCACTTAGCTACGGGCAACTATAACCCTAGCACTGCTAAGATATATACTGATATTAGCTACTTTACGACAAAAGTGCAACTAAATGATGATGCTACTAAATTTTTTCATTTTCTTACAGGCTTCTCTACGCATACCGAGTTGGAGGCACTATATATGTCTCCTGCTCAGATAAAGCCAAAGCTTTTGGATATGATCAAACATGAATCAACATACGGAAAAGATGGACGCATTATACTCAAATCCAACTCACTAGTAGACCCACATATCATAAAAGCACTCTATAAAGCATCAGGCGAGGGTACACAGATAGATCTAATCATTAGGGGTATATGTTGTCTCAGACCTCAAGTGGAGGGGGTGAGTGAAAATATAAGAGTCCACTCTATCATAGGCAAATATTTGGAGCATCCACGAATATACTACTTCAAGCACGACAAGGTGGGTTGCTATATCTCTAGTGCAGATCTTATGCCTAGAAATCTAGTCCGAAGAGTGGAGCTAATGACTCCAATATTGGAGAAAAATTTAGCTAGACGAGCAGAGCAGATACTACTACTACAGCTCAAAGACAATCAGCTCAGATGGGAGCTAGACTCAGATGGTAGATATGCTAAAGTAGAGGTAGATGGCAAAAAGATCAATAGCCATAGAGTATTGGAAAATTATGTCACCAAGCTATACAATAAGATACGCAAAGAGACACCAGACTATGTAGCCAAATTGGCTACCCGATTATTGAAAGATAGTTAGATTGTTTATAAGATTGCAATATGTTATATAATCTTATAGACTATAGATAAAGAGATACTATTTTATTATGAAAAAATTTGAACTATTAGAGGAGTATTTTGGACACAAGAGTTTTCGTCCACTACAAGAGGAGGTGGTGGATGCTATTGTAGATCTAAAAGATATACTCATGATACTACCTACAGGCGGTGGTAAGTCGCTATGCTATCAGCTCCCAACACTCATGATGAGTGGTGTAACAGTAGTAGTCTCTCCACTACTTGCACTTATGCATGACCAAGTGGTAGCACTGCAAGCCAATGGTATATCTGCTGCTATGCTAAGCTCTATGCAGACTCAAGAGGAGTCAGAAAATATAGAGAAGAGACTCAAAAAAGGTATGATAAAGCTACTCTATGTAGCTCCAGAGAGATTGACAAATGGATACTTCATATCTATGCTACACTATATCAATATCAACTTTTTCGTAGTGGACGAGGCTCACTGTGTGAGTGAATGGGGACATGAGTTTCGTGAAAACTATAGAGAGCTATCTCTACTAAAAGAGCAGTTTCCAGATATACCTGTGGCTGCATTTACTGCTACTGCTACCAATAGTGTAGAGAGAGATATAGTAAATCAATTAAAGCTAGAGAATCCTCTGAGAGTTAGAGGCTCTCTGTTTCGCTCCAATCTCACCATAAAAGCACAACACCGCATAAAAGATGGTAGATTGCAACTCTTGGAGTTTCTCAAGTCACATAGAGGTGATGCAGGTATCATATATACACTCTCACGCAAATCTACAGAGGCTATAGCCCATTTTTTGCAGACAAAGGGGATAGATGCAAAGCCATATCATGCAGGTATGCCTACAGAGGAGAAAAATAGTACCTATGCAGATTTTGTATCTGATCGTATATCTGTAGTGGTGGCTACCATAGCATTTGGTATGGGTATAGACAAGAGCAACATCAGATTTGTAGTGCATATGAGCATGCCTAAAACACTAGAGAATTTTTATCAAGAGATAGGTAGAGCTGGCAGAGATGGACTAGAGGCAGAGACACTTTTGCTATTTTCTGCACAAGATATAGTGCAACAGAAGTTTTTTATAGACAATCTGCCAGATACACCATACAAGCAGCATGTATATAGTAAACTAGACAATATAGTAAGATTTGCCAATAGCGAAGAGTGTCGCCACCAAGCCATAGCCAAATATTTTGACGATACTATAGATAGATGTAAAAACAGATGTGATAACTGCCTAGAGCCAGATATCAAACGGATAGATATCACTACAGCTTCACGCAAGTTACTCTCTACGATATATAGAACTGGTCAAAATTTTGGATTGCACTATGTGGTAGATGTCCTTAGAGGAAGCAAGGATAAGAGGGTACTTGAAAACCATCATGATAAACTCTCTGTTTATGATATAGGTGGTGAGTACTCAAAAGCACAATGGCTCACTATAGCAGATAGACTGCTAGAGCTTGGAGCGGTAGAGATAGGCGAGTTTAAGGTATATAGATTGAGTAGATTTGGTGCAGAGATTATCAAAGGAGAGAGGGAGGTAGAGCTGCGAGAAGATAGACTCACTATCAAGAGATCTGTCATCAAAAAGATAGCAGATAGCTTCTCGGATGATTATGATGTGGAGATATTTGAGAAGTTGAAATCGCTCAGAAGAGAGATAGCTCAAGCCAACAATATACCACCATACATAGTATTTTCAGACAAAACCCTCAAAGAGCTAGCTATCAAATTGCCCAACTCAAAAGAGGATATGCTGATGGTGCATGGTATAGGAGAGGTCAAGTATGAGAGATATGGAGAGAAGTTTTTATCATTGATATTGGAGATCTATAGATAGGAGCGGTAGTTATATATTGAACTTATTGCTCTATCTTGAGAGCCACTACATCTCTAGTAGATGATCTTTTGGCACAACACAGGCGTAGAAAAATGAGTAGAGTTCTCCTAATCTACATCTCTCAATATCTTGTCGGCACTAAGACTAGCTACCATAGAGAGGATTACATATGCCAAGAAGAAGTAGAACCCTACCTCAATCTCTGCTCTGCTCATATCGCCTCTGCTTCCAGAGAGGTAGACTAAAAAAGTGGCTACTACAAATACATCAGCCATAGACCACTTGCCCAAAACTTTAAAGAAGTGTACTACCATGTGGACTCTTCTATTTTTTGCAAAGATGGCTACAAAAAGCATAGATATATTTTTCAAAAATGGAACCACTATAGAGAAGAGAAGCAAAGCACCTCCTACTATGTAGTCTTGTGCGTCAAAAAGCTTGACTATCGACCCCAAAACACTTTTGGACTCCATGCTCAATACTACATCACCTAGATACTCAACCTCTCTATGTATGCTCATCATCATTATAGGCATAAAGAGACCACTAGCTAGTGCTATTAGGGCAGAGAGTGTTACAAATGTGGTGAAAAATCTGATATTCATCACAAAATATAGCAGTAGCAATAGCATCGCTGCACCTAAGGCATTTATGGTAAACTTGATAGCCCTATCACTATAAAACTTTTGGGTAGAGAGTAGCTCTTTCTCTTCATTTAAAACTTTTTCATACCCACCATATAGACCCAACGAGAGCATATCGCCAATCTTTTTCAATTTGTTGCTACTCAACTTGGCTACATTGTGTCTATCTACTACGATTTGAGATATTATCTCATACGATTTGGCACTATCGTACGCCTTGATACTGTAAAAAGCCATTGTTGCTAGTAGTAAAAGAGCAATGGTTACTGATATTATCTGCTTCATACTAGTATTATACCCAAGCAATATAAATAGTAAAATCTAATATAGATCGGATAATATAGATGTCTATGTAATTTTGCAAGGAGTATATTGTATAATCTATGGTAAAAAAGGGGATTATTGTGATTAGAGTCAATAGTGGTTTTATATTTGGTTTGGTTATGGTAGTTAGCTCACTCTCTATCGCAGGTGAAGTTTTTGTGGTGGAGCATTCAGATAATGTTAGCTACGACCCAAAAGATGAGTTTGTTTATCAAAAGAGAGTAGTAAAAAGATCTATAGATGGCAATGAGAGCAACATAACAATAAGCGAAAAGCAGAAGATAATACCTCAACCGATACCATACATCTTTAGATCTGACGACTCCAATATCACTACAGATATCAATAGCACAGATTTTGTCATGCCAACAAAGGTCACACAAGAGGAGATGGAGAGCTTGGGCAATGAGTTTGGTCACAGAGGTATGACGGAGGATAGCAATACCTCAATAGATAGCAATGAGACCACTAGCTCAACAAGAGCATTACCTACAAAGACAGAGATTTCACGCCACACGCTACCTACATCGGGACGACTATACTTTAGACACAAAGGCTCACCAAGATCATGCTCTGCATCATTGGTAGATAGTCCAGATATATTGGTGACCGCAGGTCACTGTTTGGCAATGTATGGAGTGATCCATACAGATATGCAGTACTTCCCATCACCCAAGAGATCCAACATACACTACAAGGCAAAGGCATTTTTTATCCCTGATAGATGGCGTAAAAACTCTGATTTTTCTCAAGATTTTGGTATAATCAAACTTTCACGACCTGTAGGCGGACGAACCATAAGCCTATCTAGTGTATACAATCCACCCAAAGTAGCCAAAGTCATAGCATATGGGTATCCTGGAGGTGCTACACTATA